>Ga0224548_1000001_pt1 | contig 15578 bp, 17 predicted proteins | sample 714P22024metaG_FD_172016 | JGI IMG/M metagenome (GOLD analysis project Ga0224548, IMG submission 172016) | Peat soil microbial communities from Stordalen Mire, Sweden - 717 P2 20-24 | ecosystem: Environmental > Terrestrial > Soil > Wetlands > Peat | place: Sweden: Norrbotten County, Stordalen...
ATTGATTGAGTTGCCAGCGCAGCATCAATCAACTCGCCAATCGACCAAACATGATCCGTAATGCCGAGCGACACGGCTGGCGTCGTGCGCAGGGCTTCATGCGAGCGGCATAGATTGTAGAACGCGACGTGCAGCGACAGCGCCGCAACGTGGCAATCCAGATTCTTGCTAAAGCCGTTAGTTATGCCGACGGCTAAGGGGCGCGATCCGAATGCGCCGATCTGCATTGTGCTTGATGACGTTCGGTGTCCACGCTGCAATGGTCACGGCCGAACGCGCATTACCGGTTTGGCGCGCTCTCCGTCGATTTTAAAGCGTCAACTACTATAAATCCTCACAACAACCATTGCGCGATGTACCCATAATGTCGGATCATCCCATACTGATCCATCGGATCCCCAACAATGCGTCTATTGCACATTACCGACCTTCATTATGCCCCCAACAATCCATTTCAGACAGCGCTGATCAAGGCATTGCTGGACGATCTAAAGATCCAGTTCGCCACAGAGCCTGCCGAACTAATTGTGTTTTCGGGCGACCTCGTAAACAACCCGGACGAGCAACAGATTTATACTGAATTTGAGAAACACTTTCTTACTCCGGTCCTCACGACTGTTGGTCTCAAACCGACAGATGTCGTGTTCTGCCCTGGAAATCATGACATCAGTCACAAAGCAGTCGGCGAGTGGGGCGATGAACACAAAAAAATGATCGCCGCGTTACGCGACCCGGATGCTTTGGCCAAACATTTGGCAACCGCACCGACCAAATCTTATATTGCGGAACTTAGCGCGCCTTTTTTTGAACTCGTCAAAAGGCACGGCGCAAATTGGGATAGTTCGTTGTCCCATGTGTATAATTTTCCGGACCGCAAACTGTCTTTCGTTGCTCTTAATACTGCCTTCGGTTGCGGCACGGAGGGGTCTGAGTATGACCGTGGCAAACTGGCCATCTTTGCCAGCGATGCTTTAGCTGCCTTCCAACAAGTCCCCGAAAGCCACCGGGTTTTTTCACTTGCCCATCACACGATGTCGGACCTAAACGAAGCCGCGCATCGAGAGATTCTTCCCATCATTTCTAAGTTCGCTGACATTCATTTCTACGGCCATGTGCATCTTCCTCGGCCTGCGCAAGAGACGGCCCCTGGCACGTCATGTTTTATGGTGCAGGGCGGAGCCTTGTACGAAAAAAAGAAGATCTACAATGGTTACGCAATTGTAGATGTAGGCCCTTCGAAAGAAGTCATGGTCCAATATCGCACGTATTATCCCGAACGAATGGAGTTCGACGTTGGAACAAATGCGTCAGAGGGTGGTGTATTTTATAATTCCACGGCCGCAGAGACTTATTGGAGCAAAGCAAAAAGTATTCCTGACAATGATGATGTTTGCCTATGGCTGATGGAGACAGCGGCCGGGATAGAGTCTGAGTTGGACAAAACAATTACTGACCGCACCTTAACAGACACCTTCGTTGACCCAGTCATAACCCTGACTCGTAAGGGGGACTCTGCATCATCTGAAAAGTTGACTACCACCCAAATAATCTACGGGAAAGACAATCTGGCAATCTCATCCGATGCCGAATATGGCGCAACAAGCCTCTTAAATTTTCTCACAATTCAATTTCATAGAGAGTGTCTAAGTCTTCCTCTGGCCGTTGTCCCTTCATTAATCGACGGGCGACGTATCCGCGATAGCTATCCTGCCTTAGTTACATCAACACTACGAGGCGGATTGCCCGATAGTAATGAGCCACATTTAAAATTGCAGCCATTGCACGATTGCGGTCGTCTTGTTGTTCTCATCGACAACATCGATCCGTCCAACACGATTCATCACACATTTCTGCAAGCAGTTCGAAAACAATATCCAAAGGCGAGGCTTATTGTTGCTGTAAAAATGCCGTTCCTCGATACACAACATCTTACGCCGGTCTTGGGAATTGACGATGTTATGTTTGGCCAGATTAGCGCCCTGACTCGCGGCAAAGTGCGTGCCCTAGTAGAGAAATGGCACATGCCAGCCCGCTACCAAACTGACGTGGTGGTAGAAGAAATTCACACCCGGTTTCTGGCATTGGGGATTCCGCAAACTGCTTGCTATGTCGTGATTTACCTCGATATTTTACAAGGAATAGACGGATTCAATCCAATTAACTCCTCGACTGTCATTGAACAGTTCGTGGAAGCGGCCCTCCAAAAATACAAGCCAGTGTATGTATTTCGAAGCTCCTTCGATTATCGCAATCAGATTGATTATTTGGGCTCAATTGCGGAAAGGATGTGTAGGGAAAACAATTTCGTTATTGAGTATGAGCAGCTTTATACTTGGACCAAGCAGTATTTCGACGCGCTGGGTCTAGAGCACGACTATCCAAAACTCATACAGCATTTCGTTTCGAACAAAGTTTTCTCGCTAGAAGCGAATTCTGTCTATTTCAAATACAATGTCTTTTTATCGTTCTTTATTGCTCATCGAATGATGCGTTCTGAGGAATTTAAAAAATGGCTTTTGGATAACCATCGATACACAAACTACATTAACGAAATCGACATCTACTGTGGCCTATCACGCCAAGATGTGGGGATGCTTGATTTCTTTTCGAGTGAATTCAAAAAGCTATCGACGCAGCTTGAAGCCATTGTTCGTCCATTGGCGTGGACAGACCGGTTAGAAAAGCTGACATTACCGGTAGCCAAGAAGACTCACACAGAAGAATTTACAGAAAATATAACGCGCCAGCTAACAAGCGACATGGCCGCCGAAGAGCGGGACGAAGCGGTAAGCAGCAATGCTGACCAAAGTCAAAAGGTAACGCCCGTCACTAAACGTCAAGAGGTCTCCGGTATTTTGGAGCTTTGGGTGTTAACGCTTCGCGCCCTTTCCGTAAGCCTAAAGAATCTGGAGAATCTTCCGAAAGCGAAAAAGGAGGAAACTCTCACCGAGGTCCTCCAGGGCTGGTCTACACTATTGCTTTATGCCTGCATCGTTTTTACGGAGGTTACCGAAAAGAGAGAGATAATGGTCGGTCCGATCAAGTTTCGAATCGAGCTTCCCGATGGGTTCGATGCACGACTACTGCGCCTTCTATTTCTAAGCATTCCAATTTTCGTATCCGATCAGCTTCGCCGTGATCTAGGCTCTCAAAAACTCTCTCTCCAACTCAAAAATGATGGTCTGGCGAAAACACTATCGGATTCCTTTTTACAGACCGGCTTGTATGCCGATCTCAAACTCCCCGAGTACCTTATTCGACTTAAGGCTTTAAAAGAGAAAGCTAAAGACGCAGGCTCCTATTTGATTCTCGAAACACTTTTAGTGAAGATGCGAGACATTTTCTTACGATTGGGAATTCAGGAAGATGAACAAGAGGGTTTCTTGTTAATTGCAGCAGACATTAGCGCCGAGATTAAGGGATTGACGGGCGAAGAGCGTCAGAAAGAGATGGACAAGTTTACTGGTGAGTTGCGCAAACGCGACCAGGTAAACAAATTACGCGATAATGCGCGGTAATTATTCAGCGTGGCTATGGCTTCTATGAAAATAGGAATGTTCCTTGTTTCGAGTGTATGACAACGCACAAATGGCATCCGCAATTTTCAAAGATCACGCCTGCCTCAAAGAAATATGGTCGAGTGTGTCCGGTATGCGAGGGTTGGGACTATATTGAGGATGAGGTAAAACTAATGTTTCGTCTCAGACATTAGCCGACAGAATGCGTCTCTTTGTAAACTTCGGCAAACTGCACCTTGATTTTATACAGGTTACAAGAGGTGGAAGGGGAGGGGTAAAATGCGGGTCATTAGGACTGAAATGTATTTTGAAAATGTTCATCGTGTTGGAGGCGCGGCGAGCAAAGCGGCACGAATGAATCCTGGAATTGGATTTGCATTTTTTCAAGAAAATACTGCGCCCAATTTCCCTATTGAAAAACTGTTTTCGTACTCGCGAAGAGTAAGTAACGATGATAACCGCACTATACGCCAGTACTTAGACCTGTCGGTACGTGGCGTTGAAAAGAGCTACCGTTACCAGTCTTCCAAATATTTGTGGGAGGGCGTTCGAAATGAGGAGATAGTCCAGTACATTCTAAACTCAAATATTGTAATGGAGCGTTCGCCACCGTATTGGGAAATGCTGAAGAGTTTAATATCCAAAAGCCCGGGAATAGGGATAGGTACGTTTGTCGGATTCGAATTATCTGGATCAATTCCTGAATTGATGATCATCACTGTCCCAGTTGGAATCCTTGTCGTTAGTTCGGCAATTGGCGTATCGAAAGCGTTGGAACGGGGGCTCAACAAAAAGGTCGAACATCTGTTGAAGTGAGTCTTGATAGATGTGCTAGGCACACGACAATGTTTTTACATTATTTAGAATCAAGGACGCGTTGAGCTATTGAAACGCGGCAGACCGCGGATTGACGTACTTAAGTTTGCATGTCGTAAAATAGATATCGTGCGACCTTACAACTTGCTCATATCCGTCGCCTATTGGTCGGGTACGCTTACGCGAGGGTCGTCAGCACGCACGGAAGTTTGTAACTGGACTGGATCGGCCTTCTTGCGCTTCGCCCATTCGACAAGGCCGACCGGGCGATACGTTGAATCGGCGCGCCATCGCTGAAATACGCTGGTGTCGATCGTCTCGTTGACGGTGGTGTTGGTTCCGTCGCCCCGAACATCCGACTCCGGCTCTCCGCCGATGGTTCGGTCAAGAGGAGTGGAAACGATGGCATACACTCCCTCCACGAACGAGTGATAGGAATCAATAACCCGTGCTTTCATGGCGTCTCCGTCCAGAACTACTTCCGAACGGAATGAAAGTCCGTGTGTTTCCGCTTTCTGCATCATCCAGCGTAGCGGAGCTTGGGCAAGAAGATCGTGCTCATAGCCGCCCCCCACATTGGCATGCGCTCCCACAAACCAGCGCTGCTCAACGTTGGAGAGCAGACGCGGCGGCGGGCTCGGCGCGTTCGGATCTTTGTGGTGGTGAACGGTCCACAGAGTGGGAGCGAAGTCCCTACGGTGCTCGTCAATGGCAAGCGCGTGATATCCATTCAGGATCGGGAGGAATAACCCTGTCTGGAGATAGTCGAATTGGGAGCGACTGATCCCCGGAATATTGCCAGCCGCCACGCCGACCGAGCCAACGGTATCCCACACGCCGACAACTTTCACTTTTGCGGGCTGGGAGTATTTGAGCAGCCACCTTTCCTGATCTGCCAGCTTGCTGATGTCTCCAGATGCTTCCTTGTCCTTCAACGTCCAGATGGTGTCCTCGTTTCCCTTCTGGTAGCGCTCAAAGATCTCGGTGATGCCTATGGGTGAACCTGCTTTAAGAATGCCTTCCCGTGCGACCAACCCGGCGAGGCTTCTGGCCGTAAATGCGCCCCGGCTGAAACCGAAAATGAAGATTTCATCGCCGTCGTTGTAGTTTTCGATAAGCCACTCGTAAGCCAGACGGATGTTTTCATCGAGTCCGCGACCGAAAACACCGCCCTGGAAGCCGTTCACGCCGACAGAGTAGTAGACGAGCTGAGGCCAGTCGTCCTTCTTGCTTTTCGTGGCGGTCAGCGCCCGCATGCGCCAGACGTTCGTGTTGCTGTCGACGCTGTTCCATGTGCCGTCTAAATAAATCGCGAGGCGCTTATGCAGCTGCTCTACGCCTGTAAAGCTCGGCTGGTTGCCGCTTTTCTCAGAAGGACGACTAACGAACACCACGATCCAAGCGATCGCCACGATGGAGAGCAGGGCGCCGATTGTGTGCGCGCCTCGCTCGATCCAACGCCAAACTCTCCACTGCCAAATCTTCCAATGCCAAAATTTCATAGCGTCGCTCCCGGCTGCATGGCGTCGTCGGTCCGTGGAAGACCGGCGACATTGTCAAAGAATAAGCAGTCCGCCGATGAAATGCACGTCCCGCGCTCAAATAACGGGCCTTCTACCTGCGGGTTTCTCGGACGAAAAAATCGACGCGCGTCGCCGCCAGCAAATTGGAATAGGCCAACCGGGCGTCGGCTTTGTGTCCTTTTTCGACCCGGACGCGGCCAGCAGCATATGCGGCCAAGTCGGCTGTGCCCCCAAAAGCGGGGGCAAATCATGGCATTGGCAAGTTGCCACGATGGGCCTTTGTGGGTTGAAGATACCGGCCGCCACCTAATAACTGTGGGAGCCTCGCCGGACGACTTCCGTCACAACAATCAGATGCCGCTCTACATCCAACTTAAACAATATACGCCACGATCCCGCGCGACGGCGGAATGCGCCGTTCAACCCTTTTAAAAGCTTTGTATCGTGCAAATACGGGTCGGCACACAATTCGTCGAAAACTTCGTTGAGCTTCGACAGGTTATCTCGCGGCGCGCGGCGTAACGACCGTTTGGCCGAATTACTGAGTACCAAACCCCATTTCATTTCTAAATTCTTTGAGCGTTACAAACTCGCCACGCTCATATTCAGCCCAGCCACGATCATTTGCTTCGCGGTCCCCGAGCTCAGGCTCTTCCTCAAGCTGTGAAATTAGGGCACGCGCCGCCGTGTCTTGCATGTCTTCGGGCAACTGGCGGAGGCGCTCAATCGCTTGTTCAAGCAATTTGGTCATATGAATTATTATAGCAAATGAGGTGTCGGCGCGTAATCTTGACTAACCGAGATTTGCATGTCGTAAAATAGATATTGTGTTCTCCGATAGGGAAGTGGTTGAAAAAAATTGATCGATTAATTCCCTTGGTGGGGTAGGAACGGCATTCCCTCGGAGCCGACACGGTCAATCGAGCGACCGCGACCAGCGGGGTCAAGGTTGCGCAGCACCCGTAAGGGCTTGGCCTTGACGCCAGCGCAACGCGGGGGCGCAAGATGACGGGGCTAATATGGGTGTGATATACTGAGTCCATGGTCGCAAAAGTCCTAAAAGAAGTGATCGGCCGCGTGCAAACTTGGCCGGAAGAGCGGCAGGAGGATGCCGCTCAGCTGCTGCTGGAAATGGAGCGACAGGACGCAAGTTCCTATCGACTGACCGACGAACAGGCGCAGGAAGTGGCTCGCATCCAGCGAGATATTCGCGAGGGTAAGGGCACGTTCGCAACCGATGAGGAAATGGCGGCGCTTTGGAAATCGTGCGGCCTATGAGGCTGCGCTACACTGCTGATGCGCGTTTCCACATCGAATTGATTTTCAACTATATCAAAGAGCGAAACCCAGTCGCGGCGACTGAGGTCGCTGCGCGAATTCGCGCAGCGACCGAGCGATTGCAAGAATTTCCGCAGATAGGGCACGCCGGTCGCGTACCCAGCACCTATGAGTGGGTCGTCAAAGGTCTACCGTATATTATCGTGTATGACATATCGCTGGGCGATGATGACGAACTTGTCGTCCTTGGCGTATTTCATGGTGCGCAAGATCGTGATCAAAAATGAAGATTGTCTCTTGAAGTGCAACAGAAGAACGTCGCTGTTCTCGCAGCTGGCTAACCATGATGTCTGACTGACTAGAAATATTCCCTTGGTGGGGCAGGAAAGGCATTCCCTCGGAGCCGGCACGGTCGATCGAGCGACCACGGCCAGCGGTGTCAAGGTTGCGCAGCACGCGCAGAGGCTTGACCTTGACACCAGCGCGAGGCGGGGGCGCAACATGCCAGGGAAGTACCAGACCGTTTTCTGAAGATGCGATTGGTGCTGGGGATGTAGCCTGCTGAGCAACAGAATGGCGGCAACGTCGAGGCTGTCCTGCCTCGCGGCCAGGAACTGGACTTCCTTCAGGCGAAATCTATCACAGTGCAGCGGAGCTACTTGGGTTGGAAACTTGCCTTTTCAGCCTAAATGAGCACTTTTTGTATACAAGGGATCTTATGCTCCACAATGTCCTTGACATTAGAGCAAAAACAAGTGCATATATGTCTCCTACGGTCCCTTGGAGATTTCGACATGGAAAACGAATATGACGCCCGCCTTCGCGAATTTGGCGAGGTCTATGAAGACTTCGAAGCTGAAGATGTCCGTGATCTGATTTTACGTGCGGGCGAGCGGCTCGCAGCTCTCTGCCTCGACGAAGACGCTGTCGACGCTGCGATGAAATGTCTGCATCGGGCTTTAGACCTGCCCGATTTTGCGACTGATCATAACGGTGGCCGCTCATGGCGGGCCCTTTGGAAGCAAACCTCGTCTGCCAACCTACTTGATTTGCCGCTCGCTCAGAGGCTCACGAGCCTCAATGCCTACGCATATTTTGGACTGTCCCCGAGCTACGATGGGCAACCCTGCGAGATAGAGGACGTGAAAAACCTGATCGAGGCTGTCAAGGCAGCGCTCGACGCCGATAATGTCGACCGATCGATGACTGCAGCAATTGACCTGACGTTGCTGGCGGCGCAGGGCAGATTTGCCCTCGATGAAGGCAAAGGGGTCGCGCCGGAACAACTGGCTGCGCTAGTGCGCATCGGACAAAAGAGTTTACGCAATGCGCTTGCACCGTCGAGCGGCTCTGGTCTGGAGTTGAAGGATGGGGCAGTTACCGCTGCTAGTGCACTGAAATGGCTCAGCGCACGGGGCGACTTCAAACCATCGATATGGCGTGACTTCCCGACGCATGCGCCCGAACCAGCTCGCGCGATCGAGGGCGAAATTCTCTGGGTACCCTTTGCTAGCGGCAACACGGAATTCCATCCCGCCACATGTCTGCGCGGGGCCGGTTACCAAATCGGCCCAAAGGGCGCCGAGAGGACCGTCAGCGATTATCGTCAGGCGCTCGATCAACTCGCCCGCATGAGGCCCGCTCCGTACTGGAGGCGTCCGAACACGGTGGGAAATTGGGGAATCGTCACCGGCGTCGGATTCCACCCTCGCACAGCCGATGAACTTGGTCTCCTGTCCGGCCAGGGAGGCGACAAATGAGTATCACTCATCACGCTGCATCTCGCCTGCAACAACGAGCGATCCCGCCTTTCATCGTCGAACTGCTCGAACGTTTCGGATCGACCATGCGTTGTGGCGGGGCCGAACAGCTGTTTTTTGATAAGGCGTCGCGCAAGCGGCTGGAGCGTCACATGGGTGGGCGGCGCTCCCTTCGTCACGTCGAACGGTGGCTGAACGTCTACCTCGTGATCGGCGACAACGGCAACCTTGTTACGGTTGCTCATCGCTTGCGGCGGCTCAACCGCAACTAATGTCCCTTAAACTGGTACAGTCCAAGGAAACAATCATGCCCTTTAGCAAGCATCTGGAATTTTTCGATCGTTACGCATCTGTACTCACCACCTACTCATCATCGGGGGTGGGGGAAAACGGGATACTCGAACAACTCGGCCTCGCGCAGAAAGATTCCCTGACTGTCGCTTATGCACCATTCGATCACACGCCTCTACACGCCGATTTGGTCATTGTCGGCATCACGCCTGGGCGTACGCAGGCGATCAATGCGATCGCTTCAGCCTCGAATGCCCTGCGCGCAGGGAGAAGTCATACAGAAGCCTCGCGGCTCGCCAAACTCACGGGCAGCTTCAGCGGGCCGATGCGCGCGAATCTTGTTTTGATGCTCGATCATGTCGGCTTGGCTTCCGCCCTAGGCATCGCAACTTGCGCGACTATGTTCGATCCGGCTCGCGAAGCAGTTCACTTAACGTCGGCGCTGCGCTATCCGGTTTTTGTCGGAGGCGCAAATTATAACGGCGCTCCGGCCATGCTGAAGACACAAATACTTAAATCTATGATTGACATTTGCCTCACCGATGAGGCGCGACGCTTGAGCAAAGCGGTTTGGTTGCCGCTCGGTCCTCAACCGGCACGCGCCCTCAATTATCTTTGTAGTCAAAGTCTGCTGGATCAGCGACAGGTACTGGACGGTCTTCCTCATCCGAGCGGCGCGAACGCCGAACGAATTGCCTACTTTACCGGCCGAAAGACGAGGGAGGCGCTGTCGTCCAAGACCAACCCCGACACTCTTGATGCAGCCCTCAAGAAATTGCATCGTCAGGTAGCTGATCTTCGCTGGGCCGCTTAAAGCCCGCTGGAAGCGACTATAAAGGGTCATAGGGTGCGGACCCTAATTGCCTTGGTGGCGCAACAAAGGCATTCCCTCGGGGCCGGAACGTTAAATCGAGCGACGACGGCCAGCGGTGTCAAGGTTGAGCAGCATCCGTAGGGCTTGAGGCGACGGTGGACGTGCCGATTATGATGTTGCTCACGAGTGCGCCGTTCAGAAAATAGAGCATGTCAGATCGTGGTCTTGCGCGTCAGTCGCCGTTGCGCTGTCCACGATCAAACCTAGGGCGTTGGTGGCGTTGGCGGACAACGAAAGTCCGCGATACGGCACGCGATTGATCTTGTATCTGGGACGGCCACCCGCGCGGCGAAGAAGGATATGTTTTCCCATCTGACAAACAGGATTCTATTATCCACCAGATCACGAGCAATCGGCCCAGCAGAAAGTGTGCGCAGAACTGACCAATTTCGCTCGTGTGGCTCATCTTTCAATTTGACAACGTAGACAGCCTTGACGGTTGTCAGTGCAAGGAAACCCTCAGACAGGCCATTGAAAAATGCAAACACGCATAGTGATGGTGCAAATAGTAGCAAAAAGGACGTTGGAAGAGAGACGACTTTACCGACTTTTTCGTGTTTGATTATCCAGATGAAAAGCCATAGCCAAGCAATACCGAACGCGACGCTGAGGACGCCAATCTGATATACATTTTCAAATATAAGCTGGAAGAGTCCTAAGCAGATAATCAAGGTGGTTGAAAGGACTTCCGGCAGCCGTCTTGCTCGCCATGCCTGCTTCGGACTCTTGAATGATGCGGCGATCTCTTCTTCAGTTCTGAAATTTTCCAATCTCCTCAAAACGAGATTAATCAGCGCGGCGCCCGTGATCCCTATTATGATAAGTGGAAGCCAAAATAGACTGCTGGTGAAATAGTCGGTGGCGGACATCAATGCTTGGAACTGCGTACCGACGACGAGGAAATATGCCCACTCGTGAGTGACCGCGAGGCAAAGCACTGCAAACGAAATCGCCGCAATCGTTGCTGGTGTGTATTTTAGAAGTGCGCCCAACACAGCCCCTCTGCAAATTGTCTTCTGAAGTGCAACAATAACAACAAATGAAGGTCGCGAAATAGATATTGCACTAAACCGCTCTCGCGGTAGGGGAGCGGCAGCGCATGGGCGTATTGAGAAGAAGCTGAACGTCCCGCGGCAGTCTATCAATCCCTTCAAGGCGACATTCCGGTTGGGTTGTCGTCTTTCCATTGTGCCTGCCCGTGTGACCCGCCGAGCGATTACTTAGTGGCATGCACCGCGTGTGGGATCGCCAGAGGCTTGTTCGCGCTGTCTAGAAATTCGACTGTGTTGAAGATCAACTCAGTATCGCCGGTATTTTCAAGGTCGTGGACATTGAACTCGCCGGGCCCGTAGGTCTCGTGGCGGGTCTCGCCGCCCGCCCAGGTGAGTTCGACGGTTGTGCCATCCTGTCTGTACTGGCGGCCGCGTCCCGACGTCACCGCGGTCCAAAAATAATCGAGTACGTGGCGATGAAAGCCGATCCTCTGGCCAGGGTTGAGCTTTATAATCCACACCCGGACGCGCTCGGTCTCCGACAGGAGCTGCGTGCCGACAGAGCCATTCGGATGCACGCGCTCGCGATCGAATTCCTCCTTGAGCGATTGCGGCCAAGGCATTGCGTCAGCATTCTTTTTGTCCAGCATGGACAAAGTCCTCGGTTGCCTTGCTGCAAGTCTCGACAATCTTGGATGCGCATCCAATTATAAGCCTCTCCTTTACTACGTGACAAGGATAAGACTTGAAGGGAAGCGGGAAGTGGCTCAACAGAGCCATTCTAGATACGTCGCACAAGATTACTTCTGTGAAGTGTTGCAACTAATAATTATAGAGGACGCCGATGGCCTGCGCCTTTTATTGGTAAAGTGAGTGATTGCCGATGTCGAGAAAAAGAACTTGTTCGCGTCGGGCATCGAGAAATTCAAAGAGAACGCGGTTGTGGGTGTCTATGGAGAAGCTCCAAATATGTTTGAGTTTGCCGTGCAGGGAGTGGGTATGCAGTCGTGGGTCGAAAGGATTGCGACGAAATAGTTTGATACGTTTTTCGACCGCGGCTTTTTTGATTCGACGCTCGATCGCTTTGTAGCTACGTAAGAAATGCGGGCCGTAGTAAATCTTCATAGCTCCCGGAGTGAGGTCAGCTCCGGAAGTTTGCCAGCACGATGGCGACGCTTGGCTTCACGAGACCACCGCAGTATTTCTTGCTCCATAATTTTATCCACCGCGCCAGCAATGAGGGCGTCAAGTTGCCGTTTTGGGACAACGACCAAGTCGTCGCCTGCTGCAAGCCCTTTCGGAATTATTATAGATGGCATCCTGATAGTATAGCATATGAAGGGCTACATTCGCGCTGTTCAACTGAATGGGTCGTGAAATAGATATTGTCCGACCTATATTCCGTGGCTCAACAGAGCTATTAAATGGACGGTCCCCTTTCTTGAGTGGAAGCAGGCCCAGCGTAGGGGCCGTTTTTCTTTGTCGGTATAAGTTTAACAAATATTTGATTCATTGCTGGATGTCTCACAAGCTTGCGTGTTGCTTGCCCGCAAGTACAATTGGGAAATTAGAAGATCATTATTTATCGTATGAATAATAAGCCGATGGCTCTTACGAGCGCCGAGATAAAGGAAATTGCTTCAATTGAAGACATCCAGCAGATGTGGGGCGCAGAAAATGCAGATGATATGGCAAGCATTCTTCTAGACAGCGCCTATGCCGTAAAATTTCACTTCATATCTGGCGGACCTGGATATGTTGGTGACCTCTACGTTTTATTCGGCGATGCACCTGGCGAGCCGGTGCGGCTGATACGTGTGAAGGGTAAACTTCAATTCTTTGACTAGCATAGATCAAAGGCAAGCCGCGCGTATCTTTGCGAGCATGGGCGGAAAGGCGCGCGCGAAAAAGCTCTCTAAGGCACGACGTTCCGAAATAGCTCGGCAGGGGTGTCCGTCAAGAGGCTATTATTCAATCGTCATTACAAAGGCATAGAAACGAGGTGGATTGCATCCCATGAAATGTCCCACAAAAGGAAAAAATCGTTTATGTTGAATCCTGCTCGCGCTGGGGAGACTAAGGAAAATACATCGGGGGGTACGTGTCCGCGAAAAGGCTCGCTTTGCCGGCGTTTCTTGGCGCCCTGCTGCTTGCTGGCTGCGGAACTGCAGTGCCAGAGGTTCGAGATTTTCCCAACAATACTTCGGAAGCCAAAAACAACGAATTGGTTCAAGCAATAGTACGTAGCATTCATTGCGAACTCGAAGATGCAGTTACAAGCGTCATAAATGCAGACATCGATACGGCTAAAGCCAATCGTAGTTACTATGCGCAATTTTTAAAGAAATGGGGCGCCCAAGTTGGCCTTACCCTACAAATGGAGGAGAAAACGGTCGTAAGCCCCAACACGGTTTACCTGCCGGCTTCCCCGCCATCGTCAATTTTTACATTAACTGGGGGACTTGCAGGGACCGCCGATGCGACGCGCGTTGACAAGGTGAATTTCTATTACAAGGTCAGCGAACTATACTTGGGGCGCAACCGAAAATGCTATCGGGATGATAACCCGCCCACCGATTCCTTGCTTATCAAAAGTGATCTAAAGCTGAGGGAATGGCTGGACGCCATGATCAATGGGGTGGCGACGGGCCAGATCACGGCGGTCGCAAAGCAAAATGTTCTCCAGCACGAAATCACGTTCGAGGTCACAACGAGCGGAAATATCACGCCTGCGTGGAAATTGGTGAGAGCAACCTTCAATCAGAGTGGCTCATTTCTTACAACAAGTCGGGACCGAAAACACGATCTAGTGATCACATTCGGTCCGCTCGACGCTACCCAGAGTGGCAACTTCTTGATTCCTATTGCCGAGAGCACACACATCACCACACAGCAAACAAGTGGCATCGCGAGCGGCTTCAAAAACGCCGTAGGGCAGTAATCTCGATCGTTTGCAAGACCAATGGAGAACGTAGGGTGAGGTAATGCGATGGCCAAAAAAGCGAAAAACCGCACTACGAATAGGAATAAGCAACTCGGTGTTGACTTGCTTTCACACCCCGCAACAACTGCGTTGCTTGCTCGAATGAGCGGCTGCAATAAACCGCCAATCCTCTGGCGGAAACAAGGGGATGGGTCATGGTTGGAATGTTTCCTCTTGCCGGATTGTACATACGGGAATTGCCACGCCGTAGACCAGAGCGAGGTGCCACCCGACCTTCGCGATGCCAACTAGTCCACTTGATTATCGCAACCGCAAACTCGCGGCGGCTGATAACGAGCGATAGCCGAGACGATGATATGCTGCTGCTTTTCAGGACGGCCTCTCAAGACGCCTACTCGAAAAAGCAGTGTTCGTTGAACGATAAGGTGAGAAAGTTCACGCACAAAAGGCGCGCCGATCACCCCGAGCATGTGTGAGGGAACGATGGATGAAAAGGAACGGTACGGAGTGATTGAGGCCTTTCAAATCTGGGCTAAAAACCACCCGACACCCGATAGCGTCGTGCTCCAGTTGGGTAGTGGTAAGGAGCTCACTCCCAGAGAAATCGCCCTTGCCGTGGCGACTGGTACTGAGTTCGGGAAATTGCAGCTCGCAGTCGTGGAGCACGCTGCTGATAATTTTGGTCTGGATGACATCTTGGATGCTCTAAGGAGCAACGCCGCAACTCTCGGACCGGCCTGACTATGGCAAATATTTCTGTCGTTACGCCCGGCTGCGATTCAACAGCCAGGACCATGAAAGGTTGGGGTGATGGCGTGGTCTTGAAGATCAGATCATCGCCACATAAGCTCGTTCAACAACTGTCGGACAATGCCGCAGACAGAAACAATTGTAACGCGATTCTAAAGTCATCCGATGTTCTTTTCTTTTTTGGCCATGGAGCCATCGACGCTCTCCTGAACGGAAATACTCAGATCATCGATATTGGTAATATCGTCGGTGCCAAGGCCGCAGTCATTGTCGCTTGGGCGTGTAACTCTGCCTCGCAGCTGGGCCCTGCGAGCGTCCAATCGGGCGTTAGCACCTATATCGGATTCGACTCGGAGTTTGGCTGGGTGACACGCGCGGGAAATTCATCTTACGCACGTTTGACTGCGGCAATCATCAAATCCTTCGATTCCATATTGTCAGCAACAAAGCTACAGTCCGTTTATGACGAACTCTTGGCTGCCTTTCACGATATGGTGCACTATTTCAACAACGATCCAGCCGGCAGCATAGAACCGGACGCCGTATTGGCGAAGATCTGGATCAATTGGAACGAGTCGCGATTCAGACTTTTGGGAAATGGCTCAACGCAGATCTACTAGTAATTACAAAGGGCCAGACAGTCGAAGGAAGAAAGACGATGTCCATATTTCGCGTCTATCGCCACGGACCTCCATCCGGTTTCGCCATTGCTAATAAATCAAAAAAACCCTCGGCCAAGCAAGAGATTGGTTATTGGCTTGATCGGGTGTTGAAGCTAATCCCATCCGAAGTTACGGCTATCTATCTTGCTGGAAGAGGGTACGCCAAGGTT
>Ga0224548_1000002_pt1 | contig 15329 bp, 15 predicted proteins | sample 714P22024metaG_FD_172016 | JGI IMG/M metagenome (GOLD analysis project Ga0224548, IMG submission 172016) | Peat soil microbial communities from Stordalen Mire, Sweden - 717 P2 20-24 | ecosystem: Environmental > Terrestrial > Soil > Wetlands > Peat | place: Sweden: Norrbotten County, Stordalen...
GGCAGAATGCCGCGAGCATCAGGGCAATGTTGCCGGCGAAATAAAGTTCGGGTGTAACCTCCGTTGCGAAATTGCCGATTGTCTCGAACACAATCATCAGCATGAAACCGACGACCGCCCAAAGAGCGCGCTGCCGCGTCGCTTCGCCGGAGCGCGCGTACACCCACAGAAACGCCGCAATACCGGCCACATTTGGAATATTTTGCGGGAGCGTGTAGCGCCAAAATTGATTCTCCCCCGGCGCTCCCAGGCTCGCCCCGGGGAACGTCGCGCGGGACAGAGCGAAGAAAAACCACACCAAGGCTACGATGCTTATCGCCGTCAAGCAGTAGTCTGCCGCGCGCATCGCTCTGTCGGTAATGCGATCGTCCGGAAAGCGCAGCGCAAACCACACCAGCGGATAATAGCTCCAGCCGCCGAGAACGGCAAAAATGAAACAAGACCAAGGCGTAGCCCAGAGGTTCGGGCGCTTGGGCGTAGACGTTCATCAGCCAGCCGACGTTGAGATCGACTGCGACGAAGAGCCAGAAGGCTATCGTCATGATGCCGGGCTTGCGGTAGCAGAGGATGCCGGCGAAGATCAGCACGGCGATGGAACCCAAAATGCTTGTAACTGCCACGGCCGCCAAAGCCGGGCCAAAAGTCTGATACGTTGCGCGCACCGGTACGGCACCCGAAGGCGTATTCACTTGCACCGTGTCGCCGGGCCGGGGATAGGCCGCGCGCCATTCGGATCGCCCCTGCCAGCTGATGGTTTGTCCGGGCCGCACGCCTCGTCGATACAACGCCGGATCCGTGACGTCGGCTACGACGATTTTTGAGCCTTGCTGGGTAAAGTCAGCGCCCTGGTATTCGATCGACCCTTTCCAGACCGTGACGAGGGCGGCGCTGTCGAAGAGCACGAAGAGAATCGTAGCGACCAGCATCATCACGGCAACGAGCGGCCGTATTGAACTCGCTGGCGCTAAGTGCTCGCGCGGAGAAAGCGGCTCTGCGGCGGTGCTTAGCATCTGGCGTCCCACCTCTGCTGCTCCACCTTCTTTCTCCGCGCGGTTAGCGCCTTGAAATTGTGAGCGGCACCTTGCCACCATGCGGGCTCTGGACCATGCAGGTAACCGAGGAAATGACTGTCAACGGCCTGCCAGCCGCACAGTAACCGCTAGCGTCTGCGCTGCACGTTGGTTTGCGCTAACGCGCAAGGGATGAGGCCGAAGGAAAACTTTCGCGGCCCAGAGCTTAAGTTACGCCGGGCCGAAACGCACATTATCGAGATGCACGTCCTTCTGGAGCGATTCATGAAGGCGCAAGTCTATACAATTGTCGCGGCGACTCTGAGCCCGGGTACATCCTGTGGGTCGTGCGGGGCGAAAAATTGTTTCCGCCTGACGAATTCGCGCCGATCATCGGCGGCGTGATTCATAATCTGCGGGGCGCTTTGGACCTTGCGGTTGCGGTCATTATGCGGAACGCTGGTCTTCCCTTCTCCGATAAAAATGTCCAGTTCCCCACCGCCGCAAGGCTGTTCACGATCTCGGGTGTCATCTCTGGTTCTCCTTAACCGTATTCCGGTAAGCGCTGCTCGACGATCGTACGCAGCGCAGCGATGCTGTTGCGGAGTTCGGCGATGCCATCCGAGTCGAGGCCGCTCCGGAGGCCATCGATAGCGGTGCCAACACCGCGTGCGACTTCTGCGAGCGTCTCAACTTCATCTGGGGCGTACGCTTCACCGCTGGCACGCTCGCCGCACAGCAGCACGCCCAGGAGTTGACCGCGAGTGACAATCGGCAGCGCGAGATCTCCGTTGAGCGCCGTCGTATACCGATGCGGGTCGATCGGCGTGTGCCGCGCCTTGAGCGCGAGGATGGCAGGATCGTTAACGCCGACCTCGGCTGCGATTTCACCAAAATGTCGGACGGCGCGATAGGCGCCATTTTCCACCAACAAAATGACGGCGGCTCGCGCATCGGTGTGTTCGCGAATGTTCTCCAACGTCCGATCGAGCAACGCGTCCTGCTCTGTAACGAAGGCCGCCTCTTTTGAAAAATCGCGAAGCGCTCGTTCGTCCTCGTGACGCTTGCGAAACATGACGACATCGACGAAACCGTCGATACGTTTGTGAATAAATCGCAGCGAAACGCCCAGCACCAGGGCCAGCGCGGCATTCGCAACGACGCCGGTAGCATGACTCGCGCCGGTGAGGAGGGCGCCCAGTCCCCATTCGAGCAGCACGAATGCCATGACGACGATCAGCGATACGGTGGAAACGACGATCGTTCGACTGATCAGAAAGCCTGCGTCGAAGACGCGACGGCTAAACAATGCGTAGGTGACAAGAAACGCAGCGAGCAACAAGACGAGGCTGCTGACAATGTAGGAAATGATCAGCAAGTACCACGAAGCAATCAACTGGCTGATGTTGCCGATGACGACGCCCGCAAGAAGTGCGACGGGTAGCGGAAGCAGTAACCAGGCGGCGCGAGCGCGGTCTTGCATCGGCGTACTGACTACGGCCATGGCCGCGACGATCGCGACGAAGATGCCCCCCACCGCAGCCAGGAGGCTTTCGAACGTTCCGTTTACCAGTGGGCGTGGATCCGTCCACAGCGTTAGGAGTGCGATAGCTCCAGCGACGGCCACGATAAACACCATTGTATTTGTCGCGTACGCGAACCAATCGACGATCCGACGCTTGGTCGATCGTGCGCCGTATCGCGAGCATAGGCCGATTAAGAGCAGCGAGGCTCCCAGCGCGAATGCGCTCGAGACGACGTACATGCCCAAGGTCGCATATGGGTTGGGCAAGACGTACCCAAGCGGTCGCACGACCTGAGCGAGCGTCACGCAGACCAGAAACGACGCGAGCGCGCGGCCTTCGAAGGACCACCAACGGCGAATCGCTATGAGAAACGCGGTGCCGAGCAGCCACAGACAGGCAAGACCTCGGATGATGAAATTCGGAGCTTTCCACTGCGACGTGGTACCGAATACGCTGCTGCCGATGATGCTTCTGCCGAACGTCGTCGCGTTGCGGTGAACGACGATCTGCGTAGGGCGCGTTCCCATCAGTTGCCACATCACGGCGACGCGCGCATCCAGGCTCTGCTCGCGCAGATCGACACGGTCGCCGTCGCGCAGGCCGGCTACGTCGCTGGCTCCCCCGGCGCGCGGCTGAAAAACGGAGACGACATAGGGCTGGCTCGTGGACACATACGTATCGTCCCAAAAACCGAACCAAGGCGCGCCGCCGAAGCCTGCAAAATCCAAAAATTGGCTGAACAATATGGCGAGCGCCAGCGCACAGGCTCCCAGCAACAGCCACTTCCATCGGATATCTCGATCAGCCATCAATATCCCGTTCTACCCGGGACCCGGAAGAGCCCTTGCTTGGTTTAGCCCAATGGTGCCAAAGATGGATTCTTCGCAGCGATCAATTATAGAGAGAACGCCGCGGCGAGAACCGACTTGCGCCTCCCACTGATGTCGCGTGCCAGGCAAACGCCGGCGCGGCGTACCCAGCGCGAACGCAGCCACCAACTAGCCAGCGAAAACCCGTCTATTCACTCTGTTTCACCCGGGTTAACCTGTACCGCGCATCCGGCCAACCCAAACGTCGGCGGTTTAGGATCGAGGAATCAGTCGCGCTTGCGTCGTCGCCAGAAGGCGGGTCGCGACTCTGCGACGGCAAAGGCAGCGAAGCAGAGCGCTAGGACCGAGTGATTCAGGGACGCGCCAAAGTACTCCCATAACGGCGCATGCGTTCCCGGATAATTCGACGAGAACAGCAACGTAAGCATGTAGATGACGCCGAAAACACTCGCGACACGCACAAGCAGCCCTGAGATCAACGAAAGTCCGATGGCAAGTTCACCGTCCGCGGCGAGATATGCGATGGCGGTTGCATGCGGCAGAACGAAATCGCGCAGGATCGGCACCATGAACGGATAGGCGGCGTGCTGCGCCAAAAATTGATGAATCCACATCTGAAATCCGCCCTCGCGCGTGGACTGGGTTCCGAAGACTTTATACTGGGCGAAAATCAGGAACAGGATTCCGAGCGCAATCCGAAGCCCGGCGAATGCAGCGCTAACGGGGACGGAGATGCGTTTTAAGGTCATCATTCTCGGTCTTCTAGGAGTGTTGGGCAGCATCTTTTCTCGCCGTCCCGCAAGGCCGGAAACCGACAATCTGGCATCGAAAGGCGTGGTCATATGGGGAATATCGGCTTAATACAATTGCGCCACGTGCGGGCGAGCAACCAGATCGCCGCCTTGAACGAAACGCGCGAGCGAGTAGAATCGCCGGAATTTCAAGAATTTGTTCGGAAAGCGCGAGAGCTGCCACGCTACATGGCTGACCCGGCCGCCCGCAGGCGATTGCTCGCGCCCGAAATGGATTTTCCCGGGGAGTTTCAGTGGCTGCTGGTCTTGATGTATTTCTACGAGCATCTCGGGATTTTGGTCAAGAACGGTGTTATCGACCGCACTATCGCATGCGAGACATGGGCAATACCATTGCTGACATACTGGCCAAACCTCGCGCCGATCGTTGCGAACCGGCGCGAGGCTCTTCACACACCCGCTTTGTGGGAAAATTTCGAGTACTTAATGGCTCTTTGCAAACAATGGATCGCGACGCACCCGCACGGCGCCTACCCGCCGAACGCGCCGCGCGTGTCCCTGCCCGAGCTTTGGCCGGAAGTGACCGATGTCACCTGAGTGGCTTACCGCGATCGGCACGCTCGGAACGTTCATCGTCATCGCGGCCTCGGCCGTTGCTGCCCTCATGCAACTGCGGCACATGCGCGCCGGAAACCAAATCGTTGCATTGAACGAAGTGCGCGAAACGATCGAATCGTCGGCGTTTCAAGAAACGCTTCTCTTCTTGCGCGAGCTGCCACAGCGCTTGACCGACCCCGAAATCCGGCGATCGCTGGCCGATCGCACCTTTCCGGCCGAATACCAACGCCTGCGCACGCTCGCGAATTTTTTCGAACATTTGGGCACGCTCGTAAAGAAGCACATCATCGACGCCGACATCGCCGCCGACTTGTGGGGTGGCGTGATACTCGTAAATTGGTATGCCTTGGCTCCGATCATCGCGAACCGCCGCCTGGCGATGGATCAGCCCGCGGTATGGGAGAACTTCGAGTATCTGGCGGTTCTGTGCCAAAAGTTCCGGGAACGCCATCCGAAGGGCACGTTTCCGCGCGGTATCGAGCGTATGCCCGCGCCGGAGATATGGCCCGAAGTATCAGGAAAGGACGCCCGTTAGTTGTCTCCTGAGTGGCTAACTGCGATCGGAACGATCGGGACCTTCGTCGTCATTGCGGCTTCAGCGGCGGCCGCGCTTTTCCAACTTCGTCATATGCGTTGGGCTCGCATGGGCAAGAAATCGGCTGCAGCGGGCTTTCTGGAAAAACTCGGTGACGAAACCTGGCGGGTCGTACGCCCTGCTCGCTAGGACCTATCCTAGTAGACCCACAAGACTCCGGAATCACGTCGTTCTCCGGAGGCCTTTATGACTTTGGAGTTGTTCAATGCCCTAGCCACCTTCAGCACATTTCTCGTCATCGCCGCAACGGCGACCGCAGCCATGGTCCAATTACGGCACATGCGCAGTGCTAATCAGATTGAATCGATCAACCATTCCAGGCAAACCTTCGAATCGACCGAATACCACACCGCCCGAAATTTCGTCATCACGGAACTGGCGAAACAATGGCAAGACGCGGCCTTTCGCCACCAGGTAGGCAATCGAGGCGCGCGAACTCCGGTAAATCAGGTTTTGATCACGCAGATCATGCTCGTGGCCAACTCTCACGAACAACTCGGATTGCTGGTGAAGCGGCGCTTGATCGACCGCGTTATGGCATGCGATCTGTTTTCGGCAAACGCCCTTGCCGCCTGGGAAGGACTTGCTCCGGTGACCGTGGCGCTCCGACGAACTTCGAGTGCGGCTTGGGAAAACTTCGAATACTTTGTCGTTCTTTCACAAGACTGGCTGGCAGCGCATCCGAGCGGCGCCTATCCGCCCGGCGTCCGCCGCATCACTATTAAAGACGACCTTCGAGAAGCCGATGAACAATACGCGGCCTGATTGGCGAAGCAGAATGACCTCCCATTATCCAAGGAAACCACCTCTCGAGTGTCCTTTGGCTCTCGAATCGATTCTTAAGTTCGCTGCCGATTAGGCAAGGTTACCAGGGGGCACGATCGTGGCCATCCCGCGAATCGATTCCTCGAGCGTTGCCACACGCTCGCGCCACTGGCGGGCCTCGACCGCGCCGTATGCGTTGCCGGCTGCGGCGGTCAATCGAGCCAACAGCGAGATCTCTTCGGGATCCGGCAGCGCGCCGTCGCGGTGATTTCCGTACAGAGCGAAGCCGGTTAACTCGTGCTGCGCGACGATCGGCACGGCGATCACCGGCCGCGCCGCGCCGCTTGGAAATGTCGCGGGCGCGATGGCGACATCGTCCAAAAAGATCGGCCGTTCCAGAGCGCGTAACGTACGCACGAGGATCGAGTCGGCATCGATCGCGGTGGCCGCATCCTCGGGCCACCCGCTCGATGCGGTAAGCCGAAAGGGGACCGTCGCAGAAAGCCGCCCGAACACGGCAGCCGAAGAGAGGTTCAAAATCTGCGGTGCGTCCTCAGCAAGGGCCTCGTTGACGGCTCCCACGGACGCGGCAAAGCCCAGCGCGAGGATGCGATATTCGACGCGCTTCTCGGCAGTGTGCCGTTGGCGAAAAACGATTCGATCGATGATGCGCTCGGTGCGCCCGTGAATCCAGTTAAGGGCAAAGCCGAAGAGGATCGTTACGATCGCTTCAATCGTAAGGGCGAGGCGTTGTTCGTTAAGCAGACGCGAAGTTAGCCAATCCGCAAAACTCACGACGCCCACGACCAGCGTCGTCATCACCGCATACACGACCGTGCGGTTCAGCGCGAAGCCGATGTCGAGAACGCGATGCCGAAGAATCGCATAGGCGAGGGCGATCGGCAGGGCGCATTGCAGACCGAGCGCCACGTCTGAAACGACTCTCGCAACCGAAGATCCGCCGGTATATGCGACGGTATCGGCGAGGTCGAACGTGGTGTACGCAATGGCGCTTAGTACGAACCCAGCGATCACCCAGCCGATCCTTCGCCGCGCCTCCCCGGATGTTTCGCGATACGCGAGCGTCGCGAACGTTAGAATGAGGACTCCGCAAACCAATTGTTCCCAGGTGTCCAGCCCTGACCATGTCACGAAAAGTAACGGCTCGTAGATCGACTCCAGCACGAACAAGAGTGCGGCGACGATGACAATTCCGTCCGCAATCCGCAGGCGCAGGCGCGCGGTAGGCGTCGTCGGCAGCTGTGGGAAGCGTACGATAAACGGCAGGAGCGCCAGAAGCGGCAAAGTCGAGAACGCGGCCGTAATAATGACCGCAACGATGCCATACCAGGGATCCGGAATCGACGAAAATTCCCCCACAACTGCAAACGTCGTTATCGAGCCGGCGCCATAGAAAACTAGTGCTGCAGTCGCCAGTGACGGGCGGCGCCAGGCGATGAAGGCAACGATGACCAGCGTCAGCGTCGCATTGCCGAGCAACGCTAGGGCTCCAGCTAAAGAACGCGCGGGGGAAAACGATTCGCCATTTGACCGCGCGCTCTGTTCGGCGCGAAGGGTGATCGTCCGCCGGTCGCCGCGGTGGGCGATGGGGACGGTGACCGCCGTGCCGACCGGGCTGGACCCGGTAAACAAGCGATACCGGTCGGACAGAGACAAACGGGATATGAGCACAAGGTCGCCGGGCTGGACGGAAATCTTCGCTGCACCGGAGCCCGGATAGACACGAAGGACCACCGCGTCCGATCCACTTGCGCCCAGGTCTAGACCGAACGTCGTCTGGACGAGCGGTGAAAAGCGCTCGCCATACGCCAGGAGCAACACGACCGCGGCGAATGCCGCTAAGAGCCAACCCGTAAGCGGACGTTCCATGCCGGAACTCTTCCCAGAGTGCTGCTAGGGCCCTCCCGACACGCGACGAAGCGCACGACGAGACCGGCGAAATCTTCAAGGCCGTCTGCGGCCTGCCTGGAGCCTTCGAAGGCTTCACCGACGGAGCATAAGTCGATTCCGTGCTACCCGCCGTGCAGCCAAATGCACCGTTTTTGATCGGGTGAGCCAGGACGAAACAGGTTAGTTCCCTCGTGAAACCAACCCGCTAGGGCGATACGGGACGACTTCCAAAAGTTCGATTCTCGTTGGCGCTACCAAGTTCGGCCCGTAACCACGGGCTTTTTTCTTTGCTTTCTGCTTTGGTCAACAAAACGGGCGCTTATGATCTACCGAGCGCACTTTGACGATAGCGCAGAATGAAGCGTGCCGGGCACCACGGCGGCGCGAGGTTCCCGCGACGCCGTCGATTACGACAGGTCGACGGTACACGGCGCTTTAAATGTGATGTTCCTGCCCAGGGGAATTTCTCTGCTCGTCTCGCAGCCGCCGTCTTTTGGACCCTTTACGGTGACTTTGAACGCCACATACTCAACCCCAAAGCGTTTGAACTCGTGGCTGGGGACCGTTACGACGACCACACCGGGGCCTGCGACGCCGATGGGAAATTGTACCGTAATTGGATCCGGCCCGGTGTTCCAAACCGAGAACAAGCGTGTGCCGGCGAGCGCCGGATGCGAGGTCGTGATGAACAATCCGACGACCAACGCTGCGATCACTGCCAAGGGGCCAAAGAGACGATTCATGTTCGCGCACCTTTTCGTAAACAAGATCTCCAGAGACCGATGGTCTCTGAAGCAATTCATGGTGCACCGGGAAGGGCTCGAACCTTCAACCACACCTAGAGACTTGGTATGATGTCCTTCCGCTCAACGAACCTGCCTTCGCAGCCGGACGTTCCCTTTCCCACCGGAACCTCGCGCCTGTTTGGTGCCCCTTGCAGAATTATGCCGAGCGCGATCAATAGGATGGGTACGGCTATTCCCGTAGCGATTTTCGGTGTTATGACATTACGACACCTTATCGAGTCTTCTTCAAATTGCGGCTCCTATTTGTGCACCCCAATACCGAACCGCTCGCGTTTCGCCTCCTTCGGGACTGGCTCGTGTCTCGTCGCGATCGTCACAGAGCCGGAAGCCCGCCCTGGGCTTGTAGTGATTGCCGAAGCGAATCGATCGTCCGCTGCATTTCTTCCGCTTTATTTCGCAACGCGTCGGCCGCGAGGTGATCGTATGCAGCGCCGGCGGCCACGGCGCAAGCTTCCAACAAGCGCAGCTCGCCCGAATCGAAATCCTCGCCGCTGACATGCGCGTCGAGAAGCAAAACGGCGCTAACCTCATGGCGGACGACGATCGGCACGGCCAGGGCCGGACTAGCGGCGTCCTTTGGGTATCCGGCGGCATGCCATTGAACTTCCGATAGTCGCAACGCTTCACTCGAACCGTGCAGGTAGACCAGCAGTGCTTCTTGACCGTGAAGCGAGCTCATCGCGCTCTCGGGCCATGCGGCAGAAGCTTGGAGTGTAAAGTCCCCCGATACGTCCTTGCGGAAAAGTGCGGCAGAGCTCAGGTTCAACGCGTCGCCGATCTCGCTGACGAGCACATCGTCAACCATCTCGAACGATGACGCGTGCGGTAGGCCTGAAGCCAGGCGCGTCAGTCTACGTTCGGCGTCGTGCCTGCGGCGGAAAAGTACCTGATCGACGAATTTGTCTACCAATCGATGCAGTCCGTTCAGCCAGAAGCCTAACCCGACCGCGACGCAGATATCGATCGCAAGAGCCAGCCGCGTTTGTTCCAACACGCGTCCAACAAGCCAATCGATCACGCCGAATGCCCCGACGAGCACCGCCGTCAGAGCGCCGTAAACGAGTGTGCGGCTCAAAACGAATCGAATGTCGATGACGTGATGCTTGACGATGGCATAGGCCACACCGATAGGGGCGAGGGCCAAGATGATCGACGGCCAGTCGGCAAGTGCCGGTGTGCTCGGCACCGCGCTTTGCAAATACCGCTCGTAGAACGGAAATGCCAGAGTGACGACGATTCCCGCAATCATCCAACGTAGACGCGGCTTGTCGGGGAGGTTGGCCCGCACGTACGTATCGAGCAATGCCCAAACGATGACGATCGCAAGAAGCCACGAGAGGTAGCGGGATACGTCCACCATCCATTGTGCCTGGAGGCCTAAGTTATAATTCATGACAATGGCACCGGCTCTCAACGCTGCGAGCACGGCGAAGAACGCAAAGGCCGAGCGCTCGGCCAGCAATCGCCATCCGTGCAGGTCGTCTTGTAACACGCGAAGGGCGAAGATCAGCAAGGCGGGCAGACCTGCCGCGTAGATGAGCACAACGGATATCAGCCACGCCTCACTGTACGGCAATAGAAGCGTGCCGTCGAGCTCACGCGAGAAGAGCAGCGGTGTGATAGCCAAGCAGTAGATGTAAAATCCCCAAATGACGGAACTGCGCTTCAAAAGGACGACCAGCGTGCCGATCATCAAAATGATCAGCCCGGTGCCAACTTCCATCCATATGGCCGCTTTCGCAGTAGTCCCCATGTGTTCGGTAACCGACGTGAGTCTTACCCGGCGGTACTGGTCGCCATGGAATATTCCAAGCGTTATCGACGTCCCGGGCGCGAGGCAGTTTTCTGGAAACGTCCACCATCGCTGTTGTGGAGTGAGGGCGGCGATGTCGAAGCGATCTCCGGGAACCAGTCCGGCCTTTGCGGCCGGTGAACCGGGATCGACGGCTTGGATAACGCCGTTCTCGTTCGCGATAGTCCCGATGACGCCGATGGGCTTCCAAGTACGCCGCAGGTCGGAAAAGCCGCCGCAAAGCACATAGAGCGACAGCGCGAGAATGCAAATCGTGCGGATTGTGGCGGGTCGTGAATCGCTCTTCGTTATCATTGGCAACCTCCGGCGATGCGAAGCCTAGCACGCCATTGTCCCGACCTGCGCGGAAACCGTTCGCACGCCAGCGCGATACCCGCAAGCATCCGCCGTAGGCTCTCGCCGGTACGGTTAGATATTCACCCGGGATTCCCCATATGGTCCTCGTTTTCGAGCTTCTGCCGGGCGATTCCGTCGTTTTTCGGGGCGCTCGACATGGCGGTCAAAATCTGCGACGAGGTCTATGAGGAAACCGGCGATATTCTCAAGGCCGATCAGGTCGTGTACGGCTTGCCGGGAGCCACGCCAGGCTTCACCCATGAGGACCTGACATAGCGAAAACGGTCAACACAACGGTCAACAAAATGGGCCGTTTTCGACAGGGTTTGTCAGGACCTAACGGGCGGACTCCCTTGTAAAATCTACACGTTAGGGCCTGGCAGGACGTATTCTCAAAGTTTGATTCTCGTTGGCGCTACCAATCGGGCCCGCGTTGTTATGCGGGCTCTTTGTTTGCCTCGCGATCTTCCTGGGACGGGCGGGTATTCTGCGCCATGAGATCGGGCTCGGCGCGCTCGGGGGCAATCGACGAAGCCGGGGCGAACGATTTCAATCGTTCCGACGTTCCATCACCAAAGGAGTTCCAAATTAACGATGCTACGCTCTCTCGCAGTGCTTCTCGTTGCGGCGTTCGTCGCGACCGCCGGTCCGGCGCTCGCAGATCCGGGCTACACGCGCGCGACGCTCCCAACTGCCAACTTGTTCAATCGCACCGCCCACACGGTGAAGGTCGAGTTCCGCGAAAACGGCGCGGTCAAGCGCACCATGACACTCTATAAAGGCTCGTCGATCTACGCGGTCGATCTCCAAGGCACGTTCGTGATGACCGGCACGGTCGACGTCGGCGGCAAGGGTGTCTCGGTGACCGAACGCACGGTCGTCCTCAAGCTGGGCGCGTCGCTGAACATCAGCGTCGATTCAAACGGCCCGAACGGGTTCCGCTTCAGAGACGGAACCTAGCGACATCGCGCAACCCATAGACGGCGCATTCGATTCTCGCTGGCGCTAACAATCAAGTTCGTTAAGGAGATGGGGCGGCTTTAGAGTCGCTGACCAAGCCGATCTCCAACTGCAAGTGCTGCGTACTGTAATTGCCCGCGCCCAGCTCCTGACTCATCATCGTGTCGTCGACGATCTTGGTCGGCACGCTCATGGTTTGGTTGTAGACGATGTTGCCCGACGTCGACGAACTTGACGTGGACGAACCGGTCTGTTTGCGGACGCGCGTTTCGACGATCTTCATCGTGCCGTTGTTGGCGGTGTTGACGATGGTGAAGTCATCGGCCACCTTCAAGTCGCGCGAATCCGATCCGACACTCCAATGATTTTTGGTATCGATCTGAGCAACGTCGATGAAGTTGCTGCCCAGCAAGCGCAGCAGCGACATCTCCTCCTCACCGACTTGCTTGTTTGGATCGCAGACCACCAGGGTGTTCCCGTAGACCGCGCACATCGTCGCGGAGGCGTCGTTGCGGACCTGAGCGTGCTCGGCGATGGTGACGACTAGGCCACCGTCGGGCTGGACGCTGAGGACGTCGACGACCAATTGCCCCAGATCCGTTCCGCCGCCGATGCTGTCGGTGTGGCCGCTAACGGGGCCGTTATTCATGGTCGAATCGTGCATGGTCGTGTCCATCATGTTCGTATAGGTAAAGTCGAATACCAGATGGCGAATCGGCGGTGTGGCGGCCGCCCGGGCGCCGCCGGCGGCGAGCGCAACGGCAACCGCTGCGGGAAGGAGCGCGCGAGAAAGAACGTTCATGGTCGGGAATTTCGCAAGGGCACCCGTCCAAACCCTTGCGTTAGCGGGAAAACTTAAGGCGCGCCGCCCCGTATGTGATAGCGATTGTCTTGGCGGAAGACCGTAACGCTAGTCAAAACGCGTGGCGAGCCCTTTACTTCAATATCGGAAATTACGCCGCCGGCGCTGTTGACCACTTCACCGCGGACCCAGAGGTTGTCGTCCAAGCCCCAAAAATTTGGCTCGCAGGCCATCACGTTCTTCGGGTGCGCCCAGCCCGAACACACGATCGAGCGGCCGATCGCGGACTTGTACATCGTGATCCAGACGCGTTCGTTGGTTTGATTGTAGACGACGATCTTGATTTTTCCGGCCTGCGCCGGCAGCGGAAACTGCGCGAAAATCGGCAACAGCGCGACCAAAATTCCTAGGGCCGTGGTCAGGCGGCGAAGCGATTGTCTAATAAGCATGGGATGTCACCTTTTCAACGAGGGATAGTGGTTGAGCCAACCTGTTTCAATACCGATCGGAAGCAAACAGTTACCAAGCGAAAACTGAAAGCGCCATCCCTGCGAGGGCAGTCCGAATTACCCTCACGAAACTGTTGGCCTTACCATGATTTTCGTCAATTTGCAGCGAATCCCCGCGTCTATGAAGCAATCTGACGTACGACCGACCGACGTTTTGGCCAACGAGCGAACGTTTCTGGCATATTTGCGTACGGCGCTATCGTTTATCGCTTTTGGATTCGTCATCGCACGCTTCTCACTATTTGCTCGCGAGATGTCGATCGTGGCGCATCTGGCCGTTCCGGCGCGGCATGCTTCGACGGAGTTCGGCACCGCGATGGCGGCGGCCGGTATCGCCATCGGCTTGTATGGCGCGTATCGGTACGTTGCGGTGAATGCGGCACTGAGCCAGGGCCAAACGCGCGCGCTGGCCCCGGCAGCGGCCATTGCCGGAAGCGTCGTCGTCGCGATCATCGGCGTCGTCGTCGCAATCGACTTGTTCGCCTTCCGCTAGTCGACCGTCACAACCCCATCGGGTAGGCTTCTTCGCCGTGAAGCGCTATGTCGAGACCGCCCTCCTCGGCTCGCGGGTCGACCTTGGTAGTCGTGACTTTGCTGATCAGCCAGAGCATGACGTAGGTAAATATGAATGCCCAGGCGCTGCAGATGACCACCGCGACGACTTGTTTGAAGAAGAACGACGGATTGCCGGCCAGCAGCCCGTCGGAGCCGTTGGCATTCCACAGCTTGGATGCAAAAACGCCGAGCAAGATGATGCCCAAACTTCCTCCGACGCCGTGCACGCCCCAGACGTCCAAGGCATCGTCCCATTGCAGGCGGTTCTTGAGCGCGACCGCATAATAGCAGACCAAACCAGCCGCAATGCCGATGATCATCGCCGTCATCGGCGACACGTATCCGGCCGCGGGCGTTATCGTTGCTAAGCCGGCAACTGCGCCGGTCAGCAAGCCGACGAATTTCGGTTGACGGCCGTACGCCCATTCCACCAACAGCCAAATCACCGCGGCGAACGACGCCGCGATGTCGGTGTTCAGAAATGCCGATGCCGTGACCGGATCGACGCGCAGTTCCGAGCCGGCGTTGAAGCCGTACCATCCGAACCACAACAATCCGGTTCCAAGTGCGATCAACGGAACGTTGTGCGGTCTGTTCTCGACGACCACGCGACGCCCGATGAACAGGACCGACGCCAGCGCGGCAAATCCGGCCGACGCGTGAACGACGATGCCGCCGGCGAAATCCTCGACGCCACATTTCGCGAGGACGCCGTCGGGACTCCAGAGCATGTGCACGAACGGGAAATACACGAAGATCAACCAGAAAGTCAGGAAGAGGAAGTACGCTTTGAACGTTACCCGGTTGGCAAACGCTCCGGTGATCAAGGCCGGCGTGATGATCGCAAACATCATCTGATAGGCGATGTGCACGATCAGCGGAATGCCCGCGTCGTTGCCGGTGAACATCGTCTGCAGCGTCACGCCGTTGAGGAACGCGTAATAGGTGGGATTGCCGATGATACCGTGCCAGTCCGGGCCGAAGCACATCGAGTAGCCGAAGGCGAACCACAGCACGGTCGTCCAGCCCAGCGACATGAAGCTTTGGATCATGATGGTCAGGACGTTCCTGCGTCCGACCAAACCGCCGTAGAAAAACGCGAGTCCTGGTGTCATCAACATCACCAGGCTCGCGCAGATCAGCATGAATGCGGTATTTCCAACGTTAAACGCGGGGATCGAAGTAGTGCCCACGAGTCTTCCTCCAACGCATTGTGTCACCCCGAGCCTGTCGAAGGGCTCAGGATGACAGGGCCTTAGACCGTCAGGATGCCCTTGCCTGCTACCGACACCGGCAAATTGCCGCGCCGAGGCTTGCCGAGAGGTGGGTACAAGGTCAATAAGGAGATTCACTATGAGCGACGGGACGCATACACACGATCAATCACACGACAAGAGTGTCGAGAACGAGCTTGCGCGCGAACATATCGATCACGTACATCCGCGCGAGAACGACGGGCATCAACACGCGCATCCGCGCGAGCATCGCGAACACGAGCACGCTGACAACGGGCAGAAGGCCAAGCACGACGAGCATAACCA
>Ga0224548_1000003_pt1 | contig 14448 bp, 11 predicted proteins | sample 714P22024metaG_FD_172016 | JGI IMG/M metagenome (GOLD analysis project Ga0224548, IMG submission 172016) | Peat soil microbial communities from Stordalen Mire, Sweden - 717 P2 20-24 | ecosystem: Environmental > Terrestrial > Soil > Wetlands > Peat | place: Sweden: Norrbotten County, Stordalen...
CCTTGGCCATATCGAGACGATCGAATTCAAGCGTCAGCTGCAAAAGTGCGCGATCGCCGTAGGCCTTCACCTCATCGACGATATGGCGGACGCGCTGCTCGACGTCCTGCGTCGCCTCGCGCTTCACGCTCAGGAAGGCGCGGAAACGCTCGGAAAAATCGGCACTTTGGCTATCCAGTCGAAGCGGCATGGCCTTGTCCCGCCAGGTGATGACAGGTCAATGGGTGATGCGCGCCATCGCGTCAACCCTCTGGCCACAGACAAACAAAAGGCCCCGCCGCGAGGCGGAGCCTTGTCGCAGAGACAGGCATTCGGCTTACATTTTCTTCGTTTTGTGGTGGCGGTGGTGCCGGTGATGCATTTTCATCGGGGTGTAGTTGCACGGGCAGCACGCAGACGCCGCCGCCCTGCAAGGTGCAGGCGGTAACACCCGAGGTGCACATCGCCGGTGCGCCGAGCTTGATGCAGGTGCAACCGAGTTCGGCTTTGGCCGGCGTTCCAGTGAACATCGCGGCGCCCGCCAGCAGCCCCGCCAATATGACAATTTTTCCCATGGGATCATCCCTGTTGGAGAAACCGCGCCACTCCGCCATTGGAACTCTAAAATATCAAGCAATGCGCGGCTGAGCGAGCCTCGCCCGCGGAGTTCTGAGCTGAAATTTGTTGTGCGGTGCGGTCTAGGCGCGCTTCGCGCCGGCTTTACCCGGTGCGCCATCCTCGCCGACCGCGTGGACTGGGCAGACCGCGGTGGTCCAGGTCGGCCCGAGATCGGCCAATTCGGCTTCCAAGCACTCGACCTCCAGCCGCAAAGCGGGCCCACCCGAAAAGGTGATGGTCACCACGCCGGACGGTGCATCGATTTCGGAAAACTCGACAGCCAGCAGGTTGAGCACTGCATCCTGGCCCGCGGGGTTCAGGTCGCGGCATTTGCACGACAGCACCCGCTCGAAGCGCAACGCCGCCCGCCGCCTGCGGTATTCCGGCTTGGCGGACTGGGCGCCTTCCCAGTCGAAGCGGTTGAGCGCCACCACCAGGCGCTTTTCATGCGGCCGCCACAGCACGTCGGAGACCTTGGCCACCGAGTCCTGCAGGTGGGTGGAGACGACCTCAAGGTCCTCCTCGTCGAGGACGACAAATTTGAGCTGGTCCATGGCCGGCTGCGCTCCCGATCCCGATCCCAGCGTAATTAGGCACGGGCCCCGGGCGGCGCAAGACGGTCAGAACGCGGGGTCGAGACCGGCGGCCTTCCAGCGCGGACGGGTGGCGGGATCGGTGAGCGCTTTAAGGAAGGCCGCAGCGCCCTCCGGCAACTTGGCCGCCTTATGGATCGCCGCCGTGTAAGTATTAGCGTTGTGCAACTCGCCAGGCAGCGGGCCGACCACCTTTAGGCCCTTCACCGGCAGCGCTTCGCTGATGAAGGTGGTGCCAATCTCGGCATGCCCTGCCGCGATGGTAGTCGAGACGTCGAGGCCACCCTTGCATAGCACCGCCTTGGCGTTCACGGCGTCGGCGATGCCGAGCTTCTGCAGCAAAGCCGCGAACATGATGCCGCCGGAGCCGCCCGCCTTCGGATCGGTATAGGCGACGGACTTCGTCTTGAGCAGCGCCTGCTTGAAGGCATCGACGGTCGAAATATCGGGCGACGGTGCGCCCTCCGGCACGATCACGCCGGTGACGGTGCGTCCGAGATTCTTCGCGCTGCCGATGACAACGAGCCCGAGCTTCTCGAGCTCGGCAATGATCGATTCCGACACGATCACCAGATCTGCGGTTGCGCCATTGATGATGCGCTCGCGTTGCGCAAACGCGGTGGCGAAGGTGACGTTGAGCTTGTCGCCGCTCGCGCGCTCGAACTCCGCGCCGAGCGTCTCCACCATAGACTTCACCGCGCCCGCGCTCAGCACCTTGATTTCGGCCACTGCAAAGACTCCGGGACTTACGCGCTGATCCGCTCGATCGCCGCGCCGCAGCGCGCGAGCTTGTCCTCGACCCGCTCGAAGCCGCGATCGAGATGGTAGACGCGGTTGACCATGGTCTCGCCTTGAGCCGCTAAGCCCGCAATCACCAGCGACACCGAGGCGCGCAAATCGGTGGCCATCACCGGCGCGCCGGTGAGGTGCTTGACGCCCTCGATGGTGGCGCTTTCGCCGTCGAGGTGAATATGCGCGCCGAGCCGCACCAGCTCCTGTACATGCATGAAGCGGTTTTCGAAAATCGTCTCGGTAATGCGCGAGGTGCCCTTGGCGCGCGTCATCAGCGCCATCAGTTGCGCTTGCAAATCAGTGGGAAACCCCGGGAATGGCGCGGTCGATACCTCGACCGGCGCCAAATCCGCGCCGTTGCGGGCGACGCGGATGCCTTCGTTGGTCGGCGTGATGATGGCGCCGGTCTGCGCCAGCACGTCGAGCGCGGCCTGCAACAATTCGGGCCGCGCATTTTGCAGCAGTACATCGCCGCCGGTCATCGCCACCGCCATCGCATAGGTGCCGGTCTCGATGCGGTCGGGCAGCACCGTATGGCGCGCGCCGTGCAATTTAGCGACGCCTTCCACCACGATCCTCGCAGTGCCGGCGCCGGAAATCTTGGCGCCCATTTTATTCAAGCAGTCGGCGACGTCGCCGATCTCGGGCTCGCGCGCCGCGTTCTCGATCATCGTGGTGCCGTTGGCGAGCGCGGCCGCCATCATCGCCGTGTGAGTGCCGCCGACGGTGACCTTCGGAAACACGATGTCGCCGCCACGCAATCCCTTTTTCGCGCGCGCGATGACGTAGCCGCCCTCGATTTCGATCTCGGCACCCAGTTTCTCCAGCGCCATGATCAGCAAATCGACCGGGCGCGTGCCGATAGCGCAGCCGCCCGGCATCGAGACCTTTGCCTCACCCATGCGCACGAGCAGCGGCTCCACCACCCAGAAGCTCGCCCGCATCTTGGACACGAGGTCGTAGGGCGCGGTGGTATCGACGATATGCTTGGCCGAGATATGGATGGTGCGGCCGGAATTGGGATCGTCGCCCGGCCGTTTGCCGGCGATCATGACGTCGGCGCCATGATTGCCGAGGATGCGTTGAAGCAAAATGACGTCGGCGAGCCGCGGCACGTTCTCGAGGACCAGCGTGTCCTCGGTGAGCAGGCTCGCGATCATCAGCGGCAGGGTGGCGTTCTTGGCGCCCGATATCGGGATCGTGCCGTTGAGGCGCTGTCCGCCGACGATGCGTATCCGGTCCATACTCGCCCCGCCTATACCCTAATGGTTCGGAAAACTACCACCCTCGCCGGGCAAATACGGCGAAAGTCGGACTTCAGTGACCCTTATCGGGCGCCGGCGCGTTGCGCTGGCGTTCCTGCGCCTTGCGGCGGCGCAGGTTTTCCCGCAGTGCCGCCGCGAGCCGCGCGGTGCGGCCGGTAGGCTTTCTGGGTTGCTTGTCATCGTCGCGCTTGCGGGTCATAGCGTCATTATCGGCCAGCCGCGCGGTACCGCAAGTTCAGCCTAAAAGCAGCCTTCGCCTTGCGTCGATAGGGGCCATTATGGCAGTTTCCGCCGCGTTCGCGCCGCCCGCCACGGGCCCGCACATTTCGCTGCCGTAGCTCAGTGGTAGAGCACCCCCTTGGTAAGGGGGAGGTCGAGTGTTCAATCCACTCCGGCAGCACCATCCGCCATTTTCAGGATGCTTGGGCGTTCCGCTCAACCGGCGGCCGCGAGCGCCTGCTCCGGCGACGCCAACTCGCGTCCGACAAAGTCAGCATAGTCCGCGATCGGCTTCGGCCGGCCAATAAAATAGCCCTGGATCTCGTTACAGGATTCGCCGGCGAGGAACTCGAGCTGTTCCGCGGTCTCCACGCCCTCCGCCACCACCGGCAGATCGAGCCCGTGCCCGAGCGCGATCACCGCGCGCACGATGGCCGCGGCCTGTTGGCTGTGGCCGAGATTGGAGATGAAGGACCGGTCGATCTTGATCTTGTCGAACGGGAATGACTGCAAATAGGACAGCGACGAATAGCCGGTGCCGAAATCGTCCATCGCGATACGCACCCCGAGGTTTTTCAGCCGGCGCAGGATCGACACCGCGCGATTGAAGTCGCCGATCAGCATGCCTTCGGTGATCTCCAGCTCAAGCCGCGCCGGCGACAGACCGGTTTCCAGCAGCACCTGGTGCACCAGTTGGGCGAGATCGCCATGCTGGAATTGCACCGGCGACAGATTGATGGCGATGCGCAGCGGCCGCGGCCAGGACGCCGCCTCGCGGCAGGCCGTACGCAAGATCCATTCGCCGAGTTGCATGATAACGCCGCTCTCCTCAGCCAGCGGGATAAAGGTGCCGGGCGGCACCATGCCCTGACGCGGATGATGCCAGCGCACCAGCGCCTCAAAGCCGGTGACCTCGCCATTGATATGCGCCTGCGGTTGATAGTGCAGCGTGAGTTCGTCGCGTACGATAGCTGTGCGCAAATCCTGTTGCAGCGCGCGCTTTTCACGCAGTTGTTTGTCCATCGCCGGTTCGAAGAATCGGATCGACCCACGCGCTTCCAATTTCGCACGGGACAAGGCGGCATCCGCATTGGAAGTCAGGGTCGCCCCGTCGGCGCCATCCTGAGGAAAGATCGCGACGCCAATGGTCAGCCCCACGCGCAGTGGTTGGCCGCCAATATCGATGTCGGTATCGAACACGGCGTTGAGTCGTTCGGCAAGCGCCTCGGCGATCGCAGGCTGCGGTCCGGTCGGCGTGATAATAGTGAATTCATCGCCACCAACCCGCGCCAGGAATGCTTCTTGACTGGCGGTTTCCAGCCGGCGCGCAACTTCGGCCAGGAGCGCGTCGCCGACCAAATGGCCGAACACGTCATTGACCGTTTTGAAGCGGTCGAGATCGATGCAGAGCACTGCAAGGTTTTTTTTCGACAGCGCCGCAAGATCGAGCGTGGCAGTGAGACATGAGTTGAACGCCGCGCGATTCGGCAAATCGGTCAGCGAATCATGATGCGCCATATGCGCAATACGCTGCTCGTGGCGCCTGCGGTCGGTGAGGTCGCGGATCAAACTAATGAGATATTGGGGCTTTCCATCCGACCCCATCACCGGCAATCGGGTCGCGGTGACGATACGGGTGCCATTTCCAGGCGTGGCGACCGTGTGCTCATCGAAAAACATGGATTTTCCAAGCGCGATTATTTTCATGTCTTCCGCTTCGACTTTTTCCGCGCTCGCCAACGGCATAACTTCGGCGGCGGTTTTGTTGAGCATCGTGTTTCGGTCGACACCCAGGAGTTTTTCAGCCGCGCGGTTGATCAGCAAGTACTGCAGCCCAGGAATATCCTTCACGATGATCGGCGACGGCACATTCTCGATGATGGTGTTGAGGAACAAGCGGGTCTGTTCGAGCTCGCGTTCGGCCTTTTTGCGTTCGGTGATGTCTTCATGCATTGCCACCCAGCCGCTGCCCTCGATCGGCTGATTGACCACCGCGATCGTGCGACCGTCATTCAATTCAATATTGAGCGTGAAGGTCTTGCCTTGCTTGAGCGCCACGCGCAGGTCGCGGTCGTAGCGTTCGGCATCGAGTGGGAACATTCCCGATTCGATACGTGCAGCGAGCAGGTCGCGGATCGTGCAGCCATGCCAAATAAGCTTCGGATCGATGTTGTACATGGCCCGGTATCGTTCATTCCAGACCAGCAGCCGGTTCTGTGCATCGAACATGCACAGCCCTTGAATCATGTTGTTGAGCGCGCCGTCGAGCCGCATATTCTGCTCGCTGAGCTTCTGCCGCACGCGCCAAGCCGACAGCGATCCGACCAGGCACATACCGAGCATTGAGCCGGCGACGGCCGCCATTGCGATGGGCATCTGAGTCAGCGACAGCGAATAGGCGTCGACGGCTTCGGTCACGCCGAGCGTGACGCCAAAGCCAAGCGCGCCGGCGAGAGCGATCATCCGCCAGTCGCTATACAAGCCCAGAGATTTCAAAGTTCGACGCATAACTCCACATTCGAGCCACTCGTCGTGCATGCCTGCAACGATTATTTCCAATAGGTTACGGAGTGCGGCTATATGGCCGCGTTAATTTTCACGCGCTCAAATTGCGATTTGGCAATTAATGCTACGAAGATGTGAAAGCGATCGCGACAATTTGCGCGAAAATCGCGTTTGCCGGGACCGATTACCGCGGTTTGAGAAACGCGAAATCGCAGCCCTGATCGGCGCCGAGGATTTCCTGGGCATAAAGCTTGGCATAGCCGCGCTCGGGTTTCTCGGCCGATGGCTTGGTCGCCGCAGCGCGGCGCTTGAGTTCCGCGTCTTCGACGGCGAGTTCGATGCGGCGATTCTTGACCGACAGCCGGATGCGGTCGCCGTTGCGTACCAGGCCGAGCGGGCCGCCGGAGGCGCTGTCGGGCGTCACGTGGAGTATGATGGTACCGAAGGCCGTACCGCTCATGCGCGCATCCGACACCCGCACCATATCCTTGACGCCCTTGGTCGCGAGCTTCTTCGGGATCGGCAGATAGCCAGCCTCGGGCATGGCGGAGGCCGAATGCGGCCCGGCATTCTGCAGCACCAGAATATCCTTGGGCTCGACGTCGAGGTTCGGGTCGTCGACGCGCGCGGCGAGATCGGCGAGCGAGGAAAACACCACCGCCCTGCCCTCGATCTCGAACAGATTGGAGTCCGCCGCCGAGCGTTTGAGAATCGCGCCCTGCGGGGCAAGATTACCGAACAGCGCGACCAGCCCGCCTTCCGGCTCCAATGGCTTGTTGCGCTCGGCGATGATGGTGCGATCGATCCACACCTCGCTGTCATGCTTGAGACGTTCGCCCAGCGTCTCGCCGGTCACCGTCATGGCATCGAGATGCAGCAGGTCCGTCATTTCCCGCATCAACGCGCCCATGCCGCCGGCCGCGAAGAAGTCCTCCATGTAGCCGTTGCCCACTGGCTTTAAGTTCACCAGCACCGGCGTGGTGTCGGATAGTTCATTGAGGCGTTGCAGCGACACCGGCACGCCGGCGCGCCCGGCAATCGCCGTCAGATGGATGATGGCGTTGGTGGAGCCGCCGATCGCCAATAGCACGCGTAGGGCGTTCTCCACCGACTTGGTGTTGATGATGCGCTCGGGCGTGAGTTGCGAGCCGATCAGCTTGACCGCCAAGGCACCGGTCGCTTCCGCCGCGCGCAGACGGTCGGCATGCACGGCCGGGATCGCGGCAGTGCCCGGCAGGATCATGCCGAGCGCCTCGACGATGCAGGCCATGGTCGAGGCCGTTCCCATCACCGCGCAGGTGCCGGCGGTGGTGGCGAGCTTGCCTTCGACTTCGGAAATTTCTTTATCGTCGACTTTGCCGGCGCGGTATTGCGCCCAGAACCGGCGGCAATCGGTACAGGCGCCGAGCCGCTCGCCGCGATGGCGCCCGGTCATCATCGGGCCCGCGACCAGCATCACCGCAGGCCTCCCGGCTGAGACCGCGCCCATCAACTGCGCCGGCACGGTCTTGTCGCAGCCGCCCATCAGCACTACCGCGTCCATGGGCTGCGCGCGCACCATTTCTTCGGTATCCATCGACATCAAATTGCGGAATTTCAGGCTGGTAGGATTGAGAAACACCTCACCGAGTGAAATGGTCGGAAACTCGATCGGCAGTGCGCCTGCGGCAAGGACGCCACGCTTAACGGCATCCAGCATCTCGGGAAAATGCCGGTGGCAATTATTGAAGCCCGAGCCGGTGTAGGCGATGCCGACCACCGGCTTTTCCAGCATAGCGCGGGAATAGCCCATCGACTGGGCGAACGAGCGCCGCAGATAAAGAGAGAAATCGCCGTCGCCGTAATTGGTCAGGCCGCTGGCGATGCCGGTGGGTTTCTTGCTCATGCCGAACTCTTTTGCAGCCGCGACAGGCCGGATGCAAGCCATAGCGACACGGGGTGATGGGTAAGGCGTTGCGCCAGGACCGGATAGCGCCGCTGCAGCCAGTCGAGGCCGATCTCATGCAAAAAGACCATGACCACCAGCATAGTGAGAAACCACGTCAGGAAATGATAGCGCGCGACGGTCGCATTATAGAACAGCGCCAAAGTATGCTGGGCAAGCGCGGCGGCACCAATGATCCTGAGCCACGGGTCGAATTGGCGACCGCGCGCCACGACATAGATCAGAATAGCGACACCGCCGGCATTGGGCGGGATCGTCCAGTAGGATTCCGCTGGACCGCTCAGCCAATTGGCGAGTTGGGTCAGCACGCGCGCAACGCCGGTGAAATCCAGGCTGAGCAATTGGCGCAATGCCGTCCCGTAAGCTGACAGCGGCATCACTAGAAGATTGGGATGTTGCGAATTAGAACTGAACAGAACAAACACGTGGCCATAGATCCAGTTGTGCAAGGCCATCGAGAACACCGGCAAGAAACCGAAACACAAACCGGCAAGCTTCGTCCATTGACGCTGATAGAGCGCAGCAAGTCCCGCGCCGCCGAGCAAAATCGCGGCGGCGGGAGCAATGACCGGCCGCATGAGTATCGCAAGAGCAAGAAGAAGCGCGCCGAAGAACGCCGGCAGAATTCTCGCGCTTGGTCCGGCAGACGTGGTGCCAATGAGGGGAAGAAGAGCACAGAAGAAGAAGACATACGCCGCCGGATCGGCAAATCCTTTGGCGGACAACTTCGCGTAACTCGCGAATGTTGTGCCGAACAACAGGCCGACTGGGATCGCGATAAAAATAAAAATTAGCGTGAGAGACCAAGGCTCTGGCAGGAATCGGCGAAAAATTTTGTGAACGATAATCGGCAGCAGAAGAATGAGGGATAAGTAGCCGAGATAACTTTCGCCGAACCCAATGTGCTCGAGCGCGCGAAAATACCGCAGGCCAGGGCCCCCATACCAATAGACTTTTTCGCCGCCTTCGAGCGCGCCCCAGATATCCCCGGCCAAAATTTTTTGCAGGATAAGCCGCCCGTAACCGTCGTAGAACAGCCCATCGTCGCCGCCATCAAAGGGCCGTACGCCGCCGAGGAAGCTCGCGTCGTCGATCGCGATCACCAAGAGCGCCAAGAGAATGAGGATAGTCGGCAGCAGAAGTCGACGTAATCTGAACCGAACAAGCACCCCTACAACCAAGATCATCGCTATTCCTACCAGCGCGGCGACGCCGAGTTCTGACACGCGCACGGTCCACGGCGCCGTGACCTGCATCGCGAGCGTGTCCGGCTTGATCGCGATGCCGAAAATCCGCCGACCGACATCGGTAGCCTCAATCGTGCGGCAGCTGTCGCCGGTCCAGCGCGAGAAGTGCTCGCCCTCGCCTTCCCACATCAACTCGCCGCGCCAGCACAGTTCGCCGCCGACATAGGCCGCCGGCAGCCGGATCATTTCGTACCACGGCATGGTGAGATGCCAGCGATGCAGGCCCATCCAGAACCGCCGGTCGCGATCCGCGCGATGAACATCGGGCGAGCCGCCGCTATACCAGTTGTAACGATACTCGTTGATGAAGCCGAGACGCAGCCAAACCGGATCGGAAAAATCGAGATCGGTCACCGAACGGGAATAAGCCGGCTTGTGCCAGATGCCGTCGGCCGAAAAGGCGAAGGCGGTGTCGGGAAAGCCGCCATCCTGCCAGCAACCGACGCTGCCGGGCTTGCAACGAATGCCGGGTGGATATTGCGCATCGAATTCGGTGGCGAGCCGGTGATACACGCCGGCCGGCAGCGCGCGCTCCAACGCCTGGCTTGGCAGGAAGACATTGTGCCCCTCCTCGATCCGCGTTGGCGCCAACAAAAATTGTCCGGCAACGGCCACCGCAACGATCGCAACCGCCGCAGCCCAGGCGCCGGCGCTTGCGCGCACCTCGCCGCTGAAGATGACGATCGCCGCGATCAGCAACAGCGCATAGGCTTCGAGTTGATTGATCGGCAGGCCGACCGCGACCATCGCCAAAACCAGCGCCGCCAGCTTGCGCCAGCCGCTGGAGACGGTCGATACCAGTTCGCGCGCTGCTATCATACGGCGGGCTGAGGCTTTTCGCTGACACCAATTCGCCCTTGCGTAGCATGTCGATTTAGCTCAAATCCATGGCGCGCGCGGCAAATCCAATATTTCTTGCAGGACCTTAGACCGTGATCCGCCTGGGCATCGTCGGCACCAACTACGGGCGCAACGTGCTGTTGCCGGCGTTCCGTGCCGACCCTCGCTGCCAGGTGGTCGCGCTGGCGGGTAGCGATACGCGCCGCAGCGCTGAGCTTGCCCGCACCGCTGGTGTCGCCAAAGGCTATGGCGATTGGCGTGCGCTGGTCGAGGATAGCGACGTGCAGGCGGTCGCCATAGCCACGCTGCCGGGTCTGCAAGCGCAAATCGCGATCCGGGCGCTTGAACTCGGCAAGCCGGTGTTCGCTGAAAAGCCCATGGCCGGCGATCTTGCCGGCGCGGGCGCCATGCTGCGGCAGGCCGCCGTGAGCAACCTGCCGACCATGATCGATTTCAATTTCCATCAAACCATGAACTGGCAGCGCGCCAAGAAAATGCTCGACACCGGCGCGATCGGCGCGCTGCGTCATGTGGTGGTGAACTGGCACGTGGAAAGCCGCGCCATCCAGATGCGCATGCGTAATTGGAAAACCCTGGGCGACGGCGGCGGCGGTGCGCTGGGAAATTTCATCAGTCACTGCTTCCATTATCTCGAATGGTTCTGCGGGCCGATCGCCGGACTGTCGGCGCGCATCTCGGGTTTGCCGGACGACGCCGAATTGGAAACCACGGTGGCGATGGCGCTGCAATGCCGGGCAGGCCCGCTGGTCAGCCTATCCATGAGCTGCGCTTCATATCTCGGCATCGGCCACCGCATCGACTTCTTCGGCGAGGACGGGACTCTGGTGCTGCACAATCCCGGTCTCGACTACATGCGTGGATTCGAATTGTTTCACGCCAAGCGCCCGGGTGCCTCACTCGAGCGCATTGCGGTCATCGATCCGGTTGATGCGCAATATCCCGAAGGCCGTATCGCACCGGTATCGCGGCTGACCAAAATATTTTTAGATGCGATCGAAAGCGGCGGTGCCCCTGCGCCCGGATTTGCCGAGGGCTATCGCGTGCAATGTCTAATGGACGCCGCGCGGCGCTCACACCAGCAAGGCGCATGGATCGACGTCGCGCATGCAGACGTCGGCCGAGAGACACGCGCATGAGCGACGAAAAAATTCTCGTCACCGGTGGCAGCGGTTTCATCGGTTCCGGCCTGGTGAAGGCCCTGCTGCGCGCCGGATGCAGTGTGCGCGTGTTGGACGACAATTCACGCGGCAGCCCGCGCCGGCTTGCCGAGGTCGCCAAAGATATCGAATTCATCGGCGGCGACATCCGCGATCCGCAAGTGGTCGCGCTGGCCACCCAAGGCATGGACGAGGTGCATCACCTCGCCTTCGTCAACGGCACCGAATCTTTCTACAGCACGCCCGATCTGGTGCTCGATGTCGGCGTGCGCGGTATGATCAACGTGATAGACGCCTGCCAGAAACACAAAATCGGGACGCTGGTTCTGGCGTCGAGCTCCGAAGTCTATCAGACGCCGCCGAAAATTCCGACCGACGAAAGCGCGCCGCTAACGGTGCCCGATCCGCTAAACCCGCGCTATTCCTATGGCGCCGGCAAATTGATCAGCGAAGTGATGGCGATCAATTTCGGCCGCAAATATTTCGAACGTGTCCTTATTTTTCGTCCGCACAATGTCTATGGCTCCGACATGGGTTGGGACCACGTCGTGCCGCATCTGGCGTTGCGTCTGCACGCCGCGGCCCAGCGGCAGCTTTCCGGGAAGTTGCGCTTCGAGATCCAAGGTACCGGCCAGGAGACGCGCAGCTTCTGCTTCATCGACGATCTCATCGCCGGCGTCATGGTGATGCGCGAAAAAGGCGAGCATCTCGGCATCTATCATGTCGGTACCGCCGAGGAGATCGCAATCGCGGAGCTGGCGCGGCGCATTGCCGGCCATGCCGGGCGCGAGATCGAACTTGTTGCCGGCAAGCCAGCCCCAGGCGGCACCGCCCGGCGCTGCCCTGACATTTCGAAACTCGCCAAACTGGGCTATAAGCCGCGCGTGCCGCTGGCACAGGGGCTACCGCCGACGCTCGATTGGTATTGGCAGCACGCCGCACTGGGGCCGAAAGCCTGATGCCGGAGGAGAGAACGTTCTTGCGCCCCACGAAAGTCGCGCGCGCAGCCGGCACCGGCGGCAGCGCTCCGGTTGAATGCTGTCAAATCTGCGGCCACGCGCCGCTCTATGACGTGCTCTCGCTCGGCTACATGCCACCGGTCAATCAGATGGTGCCGATCGGGCAAGTGCCACGTCAGCAGCCGTGGTTTCCGACCAACCTCCTGCATTGCCGCAAATGCGAACTGTTGCAGCTCGGCACTGTCGTCGATCCGGTGATCATTTTCCCGCCGGAATACCCCTACACCAGTGGCATGACCAAGTTGCTGCGCGACAATTTCGCCGACCTGCATCGCGAATCCGCGGCCCTGCTCGGGCTCGGGCCGGATGATTTGGTGGTCGATATCGGATCGAATGACGGAACGCTGATCTCGAATTTCCAGAAGGGCGGCCACCGTATCCTGGGCATCGAGCCGACCGACGTCGGCGACATCGCCAATAGCCGCGGCATCCCGACCATCAAGCATTATTTCGGCACCGACGTCGCTCGCAAGGTGAAGCAGACCTCCGGCGCCGCCAGTGTGGTCACGGCGGCCAATTGTTTTGCGCATATCGAAGACGTGCATTCCATCGTCGACGGTATCGTCGAGATGCTGACGCCCAAGGGCGTATTCATCTCGGAATCTCACTACCTCCTTCCACTGCTCGACACGCTGCAATATGACACGGTCTATCACGAGCATCTGCGCTACTATTCGCTGACCAGCCTCAAGCACCTGCTGGAGATGCACGATCTCGAGGTCTTCCACGCCCGGCCGATCCCCAGCCATGGCGGCTCGATCCGCGTCTACGCCGCGCGCCGCGGCACGCACAATGTGCAGCCGAGCGTTGCGCGTATGCTGGCGCTTGAGCCCCGAGGCGAAGCTATGACACAACGGCTCGACGATTTCCGCCGCGATGTCGTGCTTTCCAAGCTGCGGCTGATGTCGATGTTGCGCGAGCTGAAGGAAAAAGGCGCAAGCATTGCCGGCATCAGCGCGCCGTCGCGAGCGAGCACGCTTGTCAACTATGTCGGGATCGACGAAGGCATTATCGATTACGTGTGCGAAATCGCAGGCTCGCTGAAAATCGGCAAATACATGCCCGGCACGCAGATTCCGGTGGTGGACGAGGCAAAATTGTTCGACGACCAGCCGGATTGCGCGGTGATATTCTCTTGGCACATCGCAGATGAGCTTGCGCCCAAGCTCAAGGCCAAGGGCTTCCGCGGACAGCTGATCACGCCGCTGCCGGTGCCGCGGGTCTTGTAGGACAGCGTCATATAAATGGTCACCACGGTACCGCGCCTCGATATTGTCATTCCGGTGTACAACGAAGGCGCCAATATCCGGAACACACTGCAATCGATCGCGCACGCGGTGACGAGCGTAAATCGCGTTTTGATCTGCTACGACCGCGAGGACGACAACACCCTGCCGGTAATCCGCGACAATCGCGGCGTCTTTGCGAATCTCGATATAGAGTTCGTGCGCAATCGCGGCCGCGGCGCCCAAGGCGCGGTGCTGTCGGGCTTCGCCGCGAGCAAGGCGCCCTATGCCATCATGTTTCCGGCGGACGACGACTACAATGCCGCGATCATCGACACGATGCTAAGGCAGGCCGAGGCCGGCAACGAGATCGTCTGCGCCAGCCGATTTATGCCGGGCGGTAGCATGGTCGGCTGTCCGTGGCTGAAGGCGCTGCTGGTCCGGGTTAGCAATTTCTCGCTTTATCACTTCGCCCGCCTGCCCACGCACGACGCCACCAACGGCTTCCGCCTGTTCTCGCGGCGGGTCCTGGACACGATCGCTGTCGAATCGGATCGCGGCTTCTGCTACAGCATCGAATTACTGGTGAAATGCCACCGGCTGGGCTGGCAGATCGGGGAAGTACCGGCGAAGTGGTTCGAGCGCGAACACGGGACGAGCAGCTTTCGAGTGTTGAATTGGCTGCCGGCTTATCTGCGCTGGTACCTCTACGCCTTCGCTACGACCTGGCTGCGGCGGCCGCCGCGCACGGTACGCATGGCACAGCCGCGCGAGACCTGACCGGGAGACGGCAGCATGGCCGAAGATTGGCCGAAGATCAGAGCGCGGCACAACACGGTCATCTCGCCCTGGATGACGGTGATCGAGCGCGCGGTGGAATTTTCGCCGGGCGCACCGATCGATCTCTATCACGCGATCGGCCAGCAGGATTACATCGCCATCGTCGCGATGACGCCGGACGACAAAATTCCGATCGTGCGGCAATACCGGCCGGCGCTCGAGCGCTTCACCTGGGAATTGCC
>Ga0224548_1000004_pt1 | contig 14304 bp, 10 predicted proteins | sample 714P22024metaG_FD_172016 | JGI IMG/M metagenome (GOLD analysis project Ga0224548, IMG submission 172016) | Peat soil microbial communities from Stordalen Mire, Sweden - 717 P2 20-24 | ecosystem: Environmental > Terrestrial > Soil > Wetlands > Peat | place: Sweden: Norrbotten County, Stordalen...
GGGAATAGCGCAACCAAGCAAACGGTGCTGGATTTGGCCTCGGGATCAGCACGGCTGACCGCTGAATTTCCCGAAGAAGCAGTCAGTCAATTGGCCAGCGGCTCAGACGAGTTCCTTACATTTGATGATCCAGCTGATCTTCAAGATGTCCTTGAGCGCGGCACGCTTGAACAGTGGCAGCTCTTTTTACATCCTGATCAAAGGTCTCTTGTCCAACGTTCGTTCTCGGGTCCTGCCCGACTGAGGGGCATCAGCGGCTCGGGAAAAACAGTCGTGGCGCTGCATAGAGCGAGGCGCCTAGCGAAGGATGCTTCGGCCAGAGGCGAGAAAATTCTGTTCACCACTTTCGACAAAGGGCTGGCAGCAGCAGCCGGCCATCTCCTTGATGCTCTTTGCGGACCGGAAAGAGCGGCGATCGAAGTCACCCACCTTCATCGGTGGTGCCTTGACTATTTGTCATTTCGTGGGTTTCCGCGCCCCAAGTTTTCGCCAGAGGAAAGAGGACGTCTTCGCCGTGAAGCGCCTTCAAAAATCTCACTCGACCTCCAGAATTCTCTGAAGTCGATTTCACAGGATTACCTTTGGGATGAAATCGACTTCCTAATGGGCAGATTTCTACACGATGAAGCTGATGAGTATTTGACCACCGACCGCAGCGGACGCGGAAGAGCTCTAACGACGGAACAACGTCGCGCAATTCTCAACATCTATTTTTGGTACCATCAAGCTCTCTTCGCCCGTGATTTCGTCGAACCCTCCGAGTTTGTCAGGATGGCTTATCGGCAACGTCGTAAGGGGGAACAGACTCTGTCAAACTACTCAGCGGTGATCGTGGATGAGGTGCAGGACATTTCGGAGATCGCCCTCCGACTGCTTCACTCGCTTACCGGTAATCGCCAGGACGGTCTGCTATTAATCGGAGATGCTACACAGCGAATTTTTACGCGAGGATACACACTGAAAGGGCTCGGCATCGATATTGCGGGAAGAGGATTGGTACTCCGAAAGAACTACAGAAACACCAAACAGATCCTGCAGGCCGCATTTCCGCTAGTAGAAAATGAGTGGAAAGAAGATCTTGCGCAAGCTGACGTATCGGTGGCGGATGCTCGCCCAGAATTTAGTGTTCGCGAGGGCTGTCGTCCAATTGTGGTACGCTGCGCAGATGAAGCATCTGAGGGTCAATTTCTCGCCAAAGAAATTGCAGCCCTACTCAAATATAAGCATTACAGCCCCCGCGATATCTGCGTCGTAGCTCGAAACAACCGCTACAGAGAGCTAGCTTTTGCAAGTCTCAAAGCTGCGGACATCCCAGTTTATTTGTTTCGGGATCCTGAGGCCGGAGAAGTATCATCGGACCAGAACGCAGTCCGAGTTAGCTCCCTCCATGGGGCAAAGGGTCATGAGTTTGGTTCGGTGTTCGTGGCTGGCGTGGTCGAAGGAGTGATTCCACTACAATCAGCAATGGACGTGCAGAACGTTTCTTCGGAGGCAGCGGTCCTCTACGTTGGCATGACGCGAGCGCGAGATCTCCTCTACCTTTCATACTCAGCCGCCGATTCGCGAGGAAATCCCCTTTCGCGCTCCTCATTCGTCGATTTGATTGCTCAATGGTGCGACTTCGCAGAATTCAGAAGCTAGCCCTTTGCCGTTCTTCTCACGATCAAGCGGCCTCTACCAAAGAGGCCTTTTTTGGGTCGTATCTAAAATTCGAAATCGTACCGTCTTTGATTTTTTCGACCGCTTCATCGATTACGAACAATGGCACAAGAAACCATTCGCGCGGAACAACGGGGTTTCCAAAACGATCCTTAATCTCAATATCGAGACGCGCCGGGTCAAATACCCTGTGGATCAGCTTTTCAAGCTTCGTGCGACCAATGTTATAGAGCTCGTAGGTGGCGACCACCTCAACATCTGCCATGAGAAATGTCGGCTGTAGCCTCGCTCCCGCGATGCGCTGATCGACGCTCGTATTTGTTACGCCTATCTTGTGGATCAAGTCGCGATTTGCCGCGACGATCGGATGTTCAGATTTGCTTCGCAGCACATAGATCGTGCCCGCCGCCTGATCATCCTCTGCGTACTGGTCAGAGAACAGTGGACCGGCAACTGGATCGGTAATCCGTCGGCCCGCTTCGTCCTTGTGCAAGGCCCGCTGAAGCGAGCGCATGAGCATATTGCTCTCGGTGCCATTGTCGAAGATCACGCGAAGACGCGCGTCCGTGCGGCCTTGGGCGTTTGTAAAGACTTCGCCCATCTCGGCGACATAAGTCTTTTGTCCGCCGACAATAAACCAGGTGCCCGGCCTGATCTCCGCTTTTAATTCGAATGGCCGCGCCTCCCTTTCGCCAGATTCAATCTCCTTTTGGACCTGCTGAAAGAGTGGCTTGAAGCGATCAAAATCCTCGCATTTCTGCCGGTTCGCTATCTCTTCAGCCGCGCGTTTCTCGGCGCTAGTGCGGACATGGCGAAGCTCGGTGATGTCAGATGTTCCGGCCACTCCCTCCAGTTCGGCAAGCAACTCGTCCTCGTCCATCGACTCTTCGGGCACGGCGGGAGCGATTTCAACCCCTGTTAGCAGCTCCTGATGGTCGAGCGGCTTGAGAACCGACCGGCATTCCTCTAGCGCACGAAGACGGTCGAGGCGCACCGCATAGAGCCGTTCGAAGATGTCGCGATCTTCCCCATGCTGGGGAGCATGGCCGTGCGTTTCAACAAAGCGCTGGATTTCTTCGAATCCCGCGATGATGCGCGCCACGCGCGGGGAACGCCCGCCGTTCTTCTCCGGTTGTGCAAAGTCGTCGAGTTCGTCGCGCAGTTCATCAAGGTCTAGGTCACTCATAGCGACCCTCATCCTTGAAGCGGACAAAAGCAGCAGCGCCCTCGGCCATCCGCTTTTCCCAGGCATCGGGCGAGCCGATTGAGGGAAGCCGTCCTCGCTCCTTCTTGAATTTGAAGGCGCGGACTGCAAGTTCCTTGGCATCCTCGGGCGTCAATCTCGTGCGTTTGGCGGCAATCGCTGCTGCCACCTGTTTCAGGCTGTCCTCGTTCATTGTCTTGGCGAGGATAGCGTAGGCTTCGCCGAACGGATTGATCCGGTCGATAAGATCGATGTCGAGTTCACGCACGTCCATCGCAAACCTGCGCACACCGTCAATCAGAGCCGTGTTGGCGCTCGATTCGGTATCGCCGCCTTCGACCACAAGCTGCGTGGCCTGTTGTGTCAGGCTAAGGGCGGCGATGGCGTGCTGACGCACCGCCTCCTGATCGTTCTCGTCGAGTTCGGGATATTTGTCTTTGATGATCTTGCCCATGCGGACGACCGTTAGCTCCTCGGGTACCAGCTCTTCATCAAAAATGCCGCGTTCGATGGCGGTCTTGTCCTGGACAAAGGAAGCAATCACCTCGTTCAAATCCTCGCGACAGATGCGCGCTGCTTCCTTGCTCTTGGGCTCGGCCAGACCTTTGATCTCGATCTGGAACTGACCAGTCTCCTCGTTGAAGCCGACATTGCATTTCTTGGGGTCATAGCCGCCTACGCCATAGTTGAATCCTTCGATCGGCCCGCTGTTCGGATTCTTCGGTGTGAAATTGAAGCGCGGCGCAAGCACCTGCTCCATGAGAAGACTGGCGGCGATCGCCTTGAGTGTGTCGTTCACTGCCTCGGTGACCAGCTCCGCAGAGGCATCCGGCTCGGCGATCAGATTAGTGAAGCGGGCGCGAGTCTTGCCCGGCGCGTCCCGCGTCGCGCGACCGATAATCTGCACGATCTCGGTTAGGCTCGACCGGTAGCCGACCGTCAGTGCATGGTCGCACCAAATCCAGTCGAAGCCTTCCTTCGCCATGCCGAGGGCGATAATGATGTCCACATGGTTGCGGTTGTTCTTTTGCGCCGGGTCTTTCAGCGCGACGGAAACACGGTCGCGCTTGGACGGATCGTCATCGACCAAGTCAGCGATCTTGAGGACGCCGCCAGGCGTCTTGACCAGCTGGAAGCCGGTCACTGGGTCAGTCCCCTGCCATACGCCAAGTTCCTCGATGATGTGCTCGACTTCCTTTATTTTATCCTGGGTGCTCTCGCGCGAATTGACGTTCGGAATGTGGACGATCGTTTTCTCGGCGGGATTGAGCACCTTCAAGATGTCATCAACGTAGGAGCCGGAGTAGAAGAAATATCCGATGTCGAGTTGCTTCAGGTATTCGTAGCCGTTCAGCTGCTCATAATAGGTGTAGGTGACCGTATCGAACTTCGCCTCGTCATGCGGTGCCAACACCGCCTCGGCATCGCCCCGGAAGTAGGAGCCAGTCATGGCGACGATGTGCACTTTGTCGCGGGCAATGAACTGGCCGAGATGTGAGCCGAGCTTGTTGTCGGGGCTAACCGACACGTGGTGAAACTCATCCACGGCGATCAGCCGATCGTCGAATGCCTCAACGCCGAACTTGTCCACGGCGAAGCGGAAGGTCGCATGGGTGCAGACCAGCACCTTGTCATCGCTTTTGAGGAACGCGCCGACCGAATTGACCTTACCGCCGTCGGAGCCGGGAGCGTTGCAGAGGTTCCATTTTGGCTGAACGGTCCAATCGGCCCAAAAGCCGAACTGGGTCAGCGGCTCATCGTTAAAGCTCGCGCCTATGGTCTTTTCCGGCACGACAATAATCGCCTGCCTGAGCCCCTGATTGTGGAGCTTATCGAGAGCGATGAACATGAGTGCGCGGCTCTTGCCCGAGGCAGGTGGCGACTTGATCAACAGGTACTGCTCGCCGCGCCTTTCGTAGGCGCGCTCCTGCATCGGCCGCATACCAAGTTCGTTAGCTCTGGTCGAGCTGCCAGTGCAGGCGTAGGAAACCGAAACGGAGGGAACTGATTTTACTTCGCCTGTCACGCGCTCGCCTCCGCCCTTTTTTTCTTGGCCACGCCCTGTTTTGCGGTCATCGTGGTGTAGAGATCGAAAAGTTTTTCCAGCCGCTCGGTATCGTTGCGGAAGCGGCGGCCGATATAGATGCGTTCAAGCACCTCGTCGTTGCGCTCGTGCGCGTTGCATAAGTCGATGGACATTTTGTCAGGATCATAGAGATCGGCGATCGTCGCCGGGAAATGCGCCTCTCGCGCTAAGAGGATGTCCTCCGCGCAGCGGGTCAAGTCGGCCTTGTTTTTCTCAGTAAGTCTCGGAATCGGTAAGGTGTTCCAACCCAACGTGTTTGTATAAGAGTAATCGGTTCGCATTCGGGCGCATACAGCTGCCACCCATGCCAAATTTACTCGTGAACAAATAATCGCAAGAGGCCATAGTTCATTACTAGAAATCGTGAATGCTTTGTTTGATACAACGGTTCCACCAGGCAACAATGCAGCAGGGAGATAAGGACGATTCTCCGAGCTAATTACGGGCACGCAGATTACGGGAAGGTCTGATATTGGTTTTCTCTCATCAAACCGATGAGGCCATTTGGCACCCTTGACCGTAGCTGCTTTTCGGCTATCCAAACGGAATTTACGTACCCGATCTACTCTTTCCTTTATCTGGGGGATTTTCAGAGCCCTATCGGCTGCATCGTCTTCTATCCAAATACAGAAACGGTGAAGTCCTGAGATCAACTCTTTTGATCCCACAATTGGCCGAATGAACTCAGCGCGCTCATTATCTGTAAGACCAAGTGCTGCGACTTCGCCGGGCTCAAGGATCAAATGACCTCCATCGGTCGCAGAGTTTCCTCGCGCCATCTCCGGTAGACCAGCAAGGCTGCTCGAACACGGGCGCACAATGACGTTTGCACCCGCAATCAAGTATGCGTTGATGTTCTCCGCTTCCTTGACAATCAAGGTACCGTCGTCTGCCACCGAAATTAGGGAGCGACCGTTGCCAGAGTGGTCTGAAATTCCGACGATCACCACGGTGACACCTGCATTGTGGCTAGCGAGATTCGCCCATTTGAAAGAGGTATGCGCGAAGGCAATCTCGTGTCCGGTATCGAAGATCAACGGCCAGAGGATTGATACCTGTTGCCCTTGACAAATCGAGTTTGTCGCAACGAAAGCGGCAACGGTGCTGGTCTGCGTGCCGTAGTCGGCCGCTTTCATGAACCAACCAGCAACATAGTCGAGCGTCTTCCAGCCGTTCGTGCGCTCCTCGAAGATGGCTCTTAGATCGGCTTTCTTCTCGTCGGTCTGCCACTTAGAGCCGAGATACGGCGGGTTACCACAGATATAAGTCTCCCCGCCTTCATTCTCGAAGTCGATCTGAGCTTGATCCAATGGTGTTTTGAACAGGTCGTCAGCCCGGAATTTCACGCCCGTTCCGGTAGGCGGGCAAATACTGAGCCAGTCAAGCCGTAGAGCGTTGCCGCAAGTGATCCAGTTCTCAGCGTCGAGCGGCAGAAACTCAGCCAGGGCTTCTTTCTGCCCAAGATACAGCATGTCACATTGAAATTCTGCGATGATGAGGGCGAGGCGCGCGATCTCGGCCGGGAAGTCGCGCAGTTCGATCCCGCGGAAATTGGTGAGGGGAATTTCGGTACGGCGGCCCGACTCTCCTCGCCGCCGGTTGATCTCGGCTTCGATCGCCCGCATTTCCTTATAGGCAATGACCAGGAAGTTGCCTGAGCCGCATGCGGGGTCGAAGACCCTGATCTTTGACATACGCTTGCGCAGGTTGAGCAGCATTCGAGGATTATCACCTGCTTCCTCAAACCGCGCCCGCAGGTCGTCGAGGAACAGCGGATTGAGCACCTTCAGGATGTTGGGCACACTGGTGTAGTGCATGCCGAGCGCCCCGCGCTCCTCATCTTCCGCGACTGCCTGAATCATCGAGCCGAAGATGTCCGGGTTGATCTTCGTCCAGTCGAGATTTCCGATATGGAGGAGATAGGAGCGCGCAATCCGGCTGAAGCGCGGTACGTCCAAGCTGCCGGAGAAGAGCCCGCCGTTGACGTAAGGAAACGTGTCGGCCCATCGGGGTATCTTGGCGCTCTCTCGATCCTCAATCTTGGTGTTCATGGCGCGGAACAGTTCGCCGACTACCTTATGTGTGTTGGACGAGTCCCTTGCACTCATCTGCTCGATAGTAGCGGTGAACAGGCCCGTCCCGTTAAAAATGTCAGTATCCTCTGCGAAGAAGCAGAAGATCAGCCGCGCCATGAAATGGTTCATGTCGTGGCGGCGTTCGGCAGTTCCCCATTCGGGGTTGTCTTTCAGGAGTTCGACATAGAGCCGGTTCAGGCGGCTGGTCGCCCTGATGTCAAAGGAGCTATCGCGGATTTGTTTGACTGTAGTGATTCCAGCCAAGGGGAGGAAGAAGCCAAAGTGGTTTGGGAAATCTTGATAAGCGCAGGCGACCGTCTCGCCGCTCATCAGATCTTCGGCCTCGAAGTCCATACCGTCGGTCGCGAGGGTGAATTTCGCCTTCGCACTGGCCGTTGCCGAGCTTGCTCTAAGCGCGGCCAGGGTCTTCGTGACGTCGCCGGGCGGACTGACCGCGATGTGGATGTTATTCGTCTGTAGGACGCCGCCAAGATCGGACCTGTTCGATGCGCCCGAGCGCAGCCGCTTGATTGTCGTCGGCTTGTTTCCAAAGGCTTCTAGGAAGGCAAATGGAAACTCCTGAGCATTGAAGGCCTGCTCACCCAACAGAGAAATTGCTTCTTCAATCTCAACGGCGTTCACTACTTGCTCTTTTTTGTGGTTTTAAAGCACCATCCTCGCGCTCCGTGGCGTGAACTGCCTTAGCACCAGCGCCACCCGCGACGCTATTCTGCGGCATCAATGGCCGGACTTCCGTACTTAATTAGCGCGTTTATCACCACGAAATACACGCCGGGTCTTGATCGAATCGATGGAATTGAATAGCTGAATCATATTGGTGATCGGTTCTTTCCGAAACGCCCTCCCGACGGTGAACGGTCCTGAGCGGAGCGTGTCGCGCGATAGCGAGGCAGCAGCGAAGCGCACGGACACAGCAGAAGCGTCTATGACGCGGTGCTGGCGCCACCGAAACATGGAGGTTCCAATGTCCGCGGTACGTAATGCTAAGAGCCGGGCTAAGGACTTTTATGACGGAGGGCCGAAAGGGCGGGGGCGACGCGCCAAAAGCGTCCGTTCACGATTTGTTCTCTTTGCCATCGCGGCCCTGGGAATATACGTGGCGGGGGCCGTCGAGGTCCGGTTCGGCATCTTTCTAGTTGCCAACGCCCTCCCGACGGTGAACGGTCCTGAGCGGAGCGTGTCGCGCGATAGCGAGGCAGCAGCGAAGCGCACGGACACAGCAGAAGCGTCTATGACGCGGTGCTGGCGCCAGTTTAAACGGGCTTAGGTGTACCAAATTGCTCGCTCCTCAGCCCGGGCAAACTGCGATCTTCCCCAGGCCAATAAAAATCATTTCGAAATCCGCGCTTTTTCATTCGTGGAAGAATTCTCGCGACGCCACGAAGAATTCGGGCCGCCCCGGCGTGGACCATGTCACTGCGCAACAATTCGCAGCAAAACTAGATTCCAACCTTGCCGAAATTGCGCGCCGTCTAAAACAGGGAGATTATGGCTTTTCGAAATTGCGGCCAGTTTTCGTTCTTAAGGCGAATTCCGATAAGGAGCGAATGATTTGTGTTCCGGTCGTGCGTGACCGCTTGGTTCAGCGCGTTATGGCGCATTACCTTACGTCAAAGAAATTGTTTCCAATCTACAACTCATCATCATTCGGCTTCATTAAAGGTCGGGGCACTCGAGAAGCAATCCAAGCCGCGGTAAAGCTACGCGAACAATATGATTGGTGTTTAAAGACAGATATCGAAGCCTTCTTTGATAAAATTCCTCGGCGATATTTGAAGAAATGTGTTTATGCGTGCTTGAAGGTACACAGCCTCACCCCGCTTATTTACAATGTAATAGATGGTGAAGTGAGGGCGACGCCAGAAAATCAAACAAAGCTGGCGAAGCAATCTATCAAGCCCGGCCTTGGGATTCGCCAAGGCATGCCACTATCACCGCTTTTAGCAAACCTGGCGCTTGCTGACTTCGATCGGCAGATCAGCGAAAAACAAATTGAAATGGTGCGGTACGCAGATGATATAGTATTGTTTTTCAACAGTAAGGAAGGTGCGCAAGCCGGGCAGAAGCTGGTAAAGGAACTTCTCCAACATATTCAGTTGTCTATTCCAGAGATTGCCGATGGTTCAAAGACAATGATTATTGCGCGATCTGATCCATTGACGTTTCTAGGACGAGAGATTGTGCATCTCGGTTCGGAAAATGCGTTTGTTGCAAGAGTGGCGGCAAAGCAAATTGAAAAAATTAGGAGTGGCCTATTTGAAGACTTTTCATTTGAGCACAGAGCGAAAGCAGGAAACAATTTTCAAGATACCATTGTCGATCTATCAAAATCCGTTTCTGCATACTTGGGAATCTACAAAGATGCACACAATTACAAGCACTTTGAGCAGGACCTGCGTGGGCAAGCGCGTGCAATAATTATTAAGATTTTTAAGGATCTTTTTGGACAACAGGCCCTGAGTTCGTTGACGGCTGAAGGTCGAAAATTTCTTGGGCTCGAAATCTTGGACGCTATTGAGCCAAATCCAGAATTAGATGTCTGACTGGTATACGTTTAAACGGTTGAGTCAGCAGCAATATGAAGCTGATAAAATCATAGCTTGATGATCATCGAAATTCCGCGTTCTCACTTTCAGCGTTTAGATCGCGGACAATCTTCCGCCGAGGAAGCACATGCTCAGAGTCTAATGCAGTCTTTGAGTGCAAGACTCCTCATCGCAGGATATTTGCGGGTATGCAACACGCGCATTCGAAACCATACCAAGTAACAATCGATTAATTCCGATTTTGGCGAAAGCTGTCTCCGCCTCTCTGGACGTGCCGGCGTCAGGTTGTATCACCTTTGAGGGCAAACCACTTAAGTTCCTCGATCTCGCGGGCCCATTCCCAGAAATGTGCGCCTGGGGATAACGGGCGAGAAGTGGAGGCAATCCGCGTTATTATCAAGGCAAATGAACAACGACCAGTCGCGACAGGACGCGACCAGACACGACAGCGACTTTACCCTATCGATCGACGAGGCTCTTGAGCGCTACTCTATGGCCGGCCATCCCCGCACCCCCCGTAGCGTTCAGAGGTACTGCGCAAAAGGCCATTTGCAATGCCGCTTGGTCGAGACCGGTTTCGGCGAAAAATATCTCATCGCTCCGGACTCAGTTGATAAGCACATCGCATATATCGAGGAAGTTACCCCTGCGACAGGACGCGACACTTCGCGACCGGTCGCGACAAGTCGCACTCCAGAAACGAAGGATATCTTAGAGCGGCCAGCGCCTACGAAAAGCACCGACCTGTCGCGCTACGTCGCACGGCTTGAAAGTGAAAACGACTTTTTACGCGGCCAACTTGAAGTGAAAGATACACAGATTAAAGAGGCAACCGAACGCGCTCGCGAAACGAACGTTCTAATTGGGGGACTACAGAAAATGCTCTCGCCTCTCCTGAGCGCGCCAGTGGAGCGCCGAGAGGGGACCCAGATGGACGACCCCTCGCGTCAGTAATCACCACCCTCTCGGCTGGTCCTGTTTTCTTGCGATATAATCAACGTACTTATGCGCGGCACTATTGAGACTGGCGCAACCGAACCGGCGGCAGCACTATCCGACAAACTTTACATGGAGAATACGCTCTTGCGTGTGTCGGGAGCGCTGTTTTGCCATGACGCCAAACGAGCGCCGAAGCGCACGCGGGAGATTGAGCTCAACAAAGGTGTTGCAGATAAGACAATTGTTATTCGTCCCGATACTCGACTTGGACAGCCCGGTCCACTTGCACACAAGATTTTTGTGGCACTTCTTAAGAAGCACTCAGATTACGGCCGACCAGTCCAGAGCGAGGTATCATTCACTAAGCGCGAGTTGATGCGTCTCGTCGGCCGCAAAGAGTGGGGAGGTAAGGACAGCGAGGAACTTACTGTTGCCCTGTATCAAATTCGACGTACGGGAATAACTGCTTATTTCAAAACGGGTGGTAAGTTTAAAGAACGCGATTTCAATGTTTTTAACGAGTTACTTCTAGAGCGGCGCACATCACATCATGGATCAATCGAAGCTTGTACCGTTGTACTGGCCGATCCGATCATAGTTGCGCTCAAAGACGAGCATTTCATCTGCCTCAACCATACGCTCATGCAGCAGCTCGGCACGATTGGCCAAGCCTTGTACATGCGATTATTTTTTCATTTCGCAAACCTGTACGACGGTCATCACTCCAAGCGCCTCTCATTTCAGAAGCACTACTCAGATATATGCGGGGAATGGCTCGGGGGACTAACGATTCGCAAATACAAATCTCTCATTGAACGCGATCAGCTGGGCCCGCACCTTCGCCAGCTCCTGAAGCTCGGCTTTCTCGCCTCATACCGGCTCGACGACGCCAAGGTACGGGACGGTTTCGTACTTGGCTTTCGTCCGGGCATTACTTTCTTTAACGACTACGACCGGTTTTATCGCAACCGCCACCAGGGTGGCTTGCAATTCAACTTTCATAAGGAGCGACGTTCAATAGCCGAGCCATTGAAGCTCGCGTATCTCTTCGTCCAAAAACGAACGGGGCAATCCGCCGACGCAATTCCTGGCGTCTCTTCGAAAGATCGACAAACGGCAGAGCATATATTGGCGCATATTTCCATTGAGGAAGCTGATGAGTTTCTTAACTTTGCACTTAGCCAAGCCAGGAAGACTAATTTCGATGTTCAATCACTTGGCGGGCTCAAGCAGTACGTAACCGCGTATTTGTCGTCTCGACCGCGCCGCGAGGCACTTAAGCGCATGAACGCTTCGCTCGCAGCCAAGGAGCAACAAGAGCAGCTACATGCCTCGTACGCTACCTTTAGGCGCAAAGAGGCACATGCCTTGTTTGCAACGCTGCCAGCAAAGGAGAGGACCGCTATTGAGGCCCTTGCTCGGGCAGATGCCCAGCGTCTACCCAGCGGCGGCTCACTCCACCGAACTTTGTTCGAAATCGCCCGAGCACGAATTACCGCAGAACGTCATCGTATAAAAATAACGTCGTTTGAGAGTTGGAAGGGAAGACGAGCCGCATAATAGACCGCGCCTTTCCCAAACCACCTATGAATCGAATTGCTCCGCCTAGATAACCCACTATTGATATCGGGGGGTTTGACACAAACGGCTGGGGGGTTTGACACAAGTAAGTGGGGGGTTTGACACAAGCCCATCTTCAAGGAAGCCGAAAAAAACGAGTGGACATAACAACATTAGCAAGACGACCCAAAAATCTAATATATTCAGATAGAACTTTTACATAGTCAGCATCCGGTGAGGACCGCGGCGTGGTCACTCTGGTGGCGTGTAGCGATGGAGCAGGTTGGGGTTGGCTTTGTGCATCTCGACGAGCTCGATGAGATTGTCGACGCCGGAGCGTGTGAAGGCCGTTATCGCATCTTCACCGGGACCAAGAACGGTGAGACGGCCGTCTTCCGGATCCATTTCGATGCTGATCTCGTGCAACCAGTCCTCGTCCTCGCCGATCATTTTAGCGACACGGGTGATGGTGAAGACGTAGCTTATCCCGGCCATGATCAAGCCGCCTGACTGACCGGCTCCTTGAGCTGTTGCCAGTTCCAGGGCAGGAGTTCGTCGAGTTTTTGCGCGGGATGCTCGGCGATGCGAGCCAGAACGTCGGCGAGCCATGCTTGCGGATCGACGTCGTTCATTTTGGCGGTGACGATCAGGCTATACATGACCGCGGCTCGCTCGCCACCGCGATCGGAACCGCAGAACAACCACGACTTCCGACCCAGAGCTACTCCGCGCACGCCGCGCTCGGCGGCGTTATTGGAAAGGCAGATTCGGCCGTCGTCGAGAAAGCGCGTGAACACGGTCCAGCGCTTGAGCATGTAGTCCATGGCCTTGGCGACATCGTTGCCACGCGACAGCTTGGCGCGTTGCTCTCGCATCCAGGCCTCCAGATCGGCGACGAGCGGCGCGCTGAGCTCTTGGCGGACGGCCTTGCGCTGCTCGGCACTCTGGCCGTTGATCGTCCGCTCGATCTCGAACAGGGCATCGATCCGGCGGACCACCTCCAGCGCCAGCGGCGATATCAATGGCGGTTTCTTGCCCTGAGCCTTGCGACGCGCGTTCTCGGCCAGGTCCGCCATGACGAAGAACGGGCGCCGGGCGTGGACCCAACAGGCCGCTTCGAAAATGGGGCCAGGCAAGCGGCCGGGCTCGTAGAGCTTGCCATAGCCGGTGTAGGCGTCGGCCTGGAAGATGCCAGTGTAGTTGGCCAGATGCGCCTGGGGATGCTCGCCGGCCCGGTCGCGAGAGTAATAGAATGCTGCCGCCGGCGGCGCCGGCCCACCGAACGGCTTGTCGTCGCGCACGTAGACCCATATTCGACCGGTGTCGGTCTTACCCTTGGCCAGGACTGGCACCGTGGTGTCGTCACCATGCAATCGCTCGGCGCTCAGCACGTAGGCCTCGATGCGCTTGAACAAAGGCGTCAGCGCCGCCGTGCAGCCGCCGACCTGGTCGGCCAAGGTCGACAGACTGATCGGCACGCCCTCCTTGGCATAGCGCTCCGCTTGCCGGTTGAGCGGCTGATGTTGGCCAAACTTCTCGAACAGGATCATGGCCAGAAGATTGGGGCCGGCCCAGCCCCTGGGGATCACATGGAACGGCGCCGGAGCCTGGCTGATCTTCTCACAGTCCCGGCAGGTGAACTTCTCGCGGACGTGCTGGATCACCTTCCATTGGCGCGGGATAGATTCCAGCGTCTCGGTGACATCTTCGCCCAACTTGCGCAGCCGCCCACCGCCGCAGCAGGCGCAAGCCGTCGGCCCCGGCACGATCACCCGTTCGCGCGGCAGATGCTCGGGGAAGGGTTTGCGCGACGGCCGCTTGCGGGTGAACGACGCTACTTTCGTCGTCTTGGCCGCGGCCATTTCGGCGGCGAGCTCGTCCTCGGTGGCCGTGGCCTCAAGTTCCTCCAGCTGCAACTCCAGCTGATTCAACAGCCGGGCGGCGCGCTCCGAGCGTGGGCCATAGCGATCGCGGTTGAGCTTCTCGATCTGCAGCTTCAGATGAGCAATCATTGCTTGATCGTCGGAGCGCTGCGCGCGCGCCGAGGCGACCTCGGCCCGCGCCACGATCAGCGCCGCTTTCAGCGCTTCGATGTCGTCCGCAGGTGCGCCAAGACCAGAATCCATGCCACGATAGAATCATAAATCCTGGCCGCTGACTCCTAAAAAATGCAGCGTCAACGCTTATCCGGCACGCTCCGGACGGAAGGTATGA
>Ga0224548_1000005_pt1 | contig 14167 bp, 12 predicted proteins | sample 714P22024metaG_FD_172016 | JGI IMG/M metagenome (GOLD analysis project Ga0224548, IMG submission 172016) | Peat soil microbial communities from Stordalen Mire, Sweden - 717 P2 20-24 | ecosystem: Environmental > Terrestrial > Soil > Wetlands > Peat | place: Sweden: Norrbotten County, Stordalen...
CAACATCAATGCCGAAAGCCGCACCGCGCTATATTTGGGCCGAATCCACCCGAAAAAGGGCCTGCCGATGTTGGTCGATGCCTGGGCCCGGGTGCGGCCGGCAGGTTGGCAATTGAAAATCGTCGGGCCGGACGAAGCGGGACACCGGGCCGAGGTAGAAAATGCGGTGGCGGCAGCCAGTCTTCGCGACATCATTTCGTTCGCAGGTCCGGTCAAGGGTGAAGCGAAACGGTCGGCATTCTTCGACGCTGAGCTATTCATTCTCCCGACCCACTCTGAGAACTTCGGCATGGTCATCGCCGAAGCACTTGCGCACGCACTGCCGGTGCTGACAACTACCGGCGCGCCGTGGTCAATGTTGCCTGAGCGCGGTTGCGGCTGGTGGGTCGATGCCACGGTTGATGGCATCGTCAAAGGTCTGCGCCAAGCGACCTCGCAGGATTCCGAAACTCTTGCAGCCATGGGCGCCAGGGGTCGGGAGTGGGTCACGGTCGAGTTCGGATGGGAGCGCGTCGCGAAGAAATTCGCGGCGACATACGACAGCATTCTGAGCCAGACAAAATGCTGACGTAAAGAATCGGAGCAAAAGAATTTACATCCTCGGCATCAACGCATTTCACGGCGACTCGTCAGCCTGCCTGATCCGTGGCGGCCAAATCGTGGCTGCCGCCGAGGAGGAGCGATTCCGGCGAGTCAAGCACTGGGCGGGATTTCCGTCGCAGGCGATTAGCCATTGCCTCTCTGAGGCAGGCATTGCGCTGGACCAGGTCGAGCATGTCGCAGTCAACAGCGACCCGAAGGCCAATCTTTTGCGGCGTGTAGCCCACGTCCTAACGAGCCGGCCCGATCCCGCGCTCCTGCTCGATCGGCTCCGCAACCGGCGCAAGCGGGCTTCGATCGAAGACGAGCTTACCCGAGCCTTTCCGGGAATGTCGTTCCGCGGCATCATCCACGGCGTCGAGCACCATTTGGCGCATCTCGCGTCTTGCTTTCTGGTCTCGCCGTTTGAGGAAGCTGTTGTCGTATCAGTCGACGGCTTCGGCGATTTCTCAAGCGCTGCTTGGGGTGTGGGCCTGGGTGGTGACATTCGCGTCGAAGGACGGGTTTATTTTCCTCACTCCTTGGGCATTTTCTATCAGGCGCTCACTCAATATCTCGGATTTCCGCAATATGGCGACGAGTACAAGGTCATGGGGCTAGCACCTTATGGCGCACCTACGTTCATGGACGCAATGCGGGATGTGGTGCATCTGCTTCCCGATGGCTCATTCGGACTTAACCTAAAATACTTCCGTCACCATCGTGAGCACGTGCCGTATCAATGGGCCGATGGCTCGCCTGAGGTGGGAGATTTGTTTGCGCCCGCATTGGGGGAATTGCTTGGACCACGCCGAAATCCCACGGCTTCCCTCGATGACCGACACCACGATATCGCTCGCTCGACGCAGGTGATGTATGAGGAGGCATTCTTCAATCTGCTTAATGTCATCCAAAAGCGCAGCGGTCTGACCAATCTCGCGCTTGCCGGCGGCTGTGCGATGAACTCCGTCGCAAACGGAAAAGTGCGGCGGATGACTCCATTCCAAAGGCTCTATGTGCAATCGGCGGCGGGGGATGCTGGAGGGGCGATCGGAGCCGCATTCGCGGTTTGGCATAAGCTTGGCGGCGAGCGATCCTTCGTGATGGACCACGCTTATTGGGGACCGGGCTTCACTGATAACCAAGTGGCCGAACTTCTCAGGGCGAAACAGATAGAGATCAAGGCGGCTGGCTGCACCGTCGAGCATATATCCGACGAGTCGCAGCTTTGCCGGCGCACCGCCTCGGCCATCGAGTCCGGCAAGGTGATCGGTTGGTTTCATGGCCGCATGGAATGGGGGCCTCGAGCGCTCGGCAATCGGTCGATTCTCTGCGATCCACGGCGCGCCGACATGAAGGCGATCCTCAATGCGAAAATAAAACGGCGGGAATCATTCAGACCTTTTGCACCGTCAATCCTTGCCGAAGCTGTGCCGGACTGGTTCGAGGAAGACGATGCCGTGCCATTCATGATGCAGGTCTTCCAAATTCGCCACGAAAAGCGCCAACTCATTCCAGCAGTTACACACGTCGATGGCTCTGGCCGCTTGCACACCGTAACGCAGCAGGCCAATCCGCGATACCATCGGCTTATCCGCGAGTTTGAAAAGTTGACCGGAGTGCCGATGTTGCTCAACACGTCGTTTAACGAGAACGAACCCGTGGTATGCAATCCGGCCGAAGCGCTCGATTGCTTCATCCGAACGAAAATGGATGTTCTTGTCCTTAACAACGCGGTGATCACGCGAGCCTGATCCAAAGCTTCTGCACTCGGCGAAAACCGATTGATCGATTGCGTTCAGCTGCCTCATGAGCCTTTTCAAAGGCCACATTGACCTTAAATGAGTTTACGCCTCGCGCCTGAATTCTCTCTGCTTTGCTTGGCTGCGCGGCCGGCAATATATGGGGATATGGAAGCTTTGCGGCGCGCTATCGGGACAACGACAGATTGGCCAGCCGTGATCGAAGGAGCGCAGCGGAATCGGGTCACGCCGCTGGTTTTGGCTTCGCTGCAGGGCTGCGGTTCGACGCAAATTCCAGCTGAAGTACTCGCCGAATTGCGCCGGCAAACTATCGTATCCGTGGGTCGAAGCCTGGCCAAAATTCCTGCCCTTGAACGTTTGTGTGCGACTTTCGCCCAGTCCAAAATACGGTTTTTGATTGTCAAAGGGATACCACTATCGCTGCAGCTCTACGGCGAGGCAACTCGTCGCACGGCTGATGACATCGATGTGGTGGTTTCACCCGATCAATTCTGGCAAGCGGACGCGGCTCTGACGCAATCGGGCTATCGCTATGAAGCCGAGTTGCCGTCGGCGGCACGGCTAGAGTCCTATACCCATTGGGTAAAGCACGTCAGATATATCAGTGAGCGTTTCCAGATAGTCGTCGAACTTCATCATCGTCTTACCGGCAACCCATATCTTCTTGAATGGCAGTTTGACGAACTTTGGCAGGACCGCGTTCACATCCGCGTTGGCGAAACCGAGGTCCCGACACTGCCGAGCAGGAAACTTCCGCTTTATTTATTCGCCCACGGCGCTAACCACGCCTGGGAACGGCTTCGCTGGTTGGTGGATCTGACGACTGTCTTGCAACGATCGGGCGGCACCGAAAACCTGCTCAGTGAGGCGGAGAAGGCTGGCCTGCGGCCAGCGTTATTGCAAGCGCTGGTGTTAGCGCACGAGTGGTTGGGATTTCCACTCGCTGCTCAGTATCTCGACCAAGCCAGTAAGGACCCACAAGTGAAGCGACTCGACTTCTGCCTGGGTCATTTTCTTGGACGCACGAACTGGCGCGGCCGGCCTCAACTGAATTCCTGGGAATGGCTATGGCGATTTTCGATATGGTTTTTCCTGTACAACCTATCGCTCAAAGCGGATTGGCGCTATCGCGCTTACCAATGCGCAGCGATCTGGATACATCCGCCTGATTGGGATATTGTCCGCCTGCCGCCCGCGTTGTTTTGGTTGTATCCACTGATCCGGCCATTCGGGTGGATGATGCGACGTTTGCGGCGCTAGTGCGCCAAACCCTGCTATTCGCAATCTTTAAAAAGTCGCCCCGTTAAAATGATCCGGCTGAGCGGGCTGCCGGTCAGATTGGATTTCAAGGCGGCCTCCTCGTCGATCCCGAACGGAATCGAGATCTCTTCGCGGCGGCAGTGCGTCCGCGCAAATTCGAGGATTTGCGTTTGCCTGCTGAGATCCGGCTCTCCGGTTAGCGTTACGATCACACGGTGCTTATCCCGGAGGCAAGGTGCGTTGGCCGACAAAGCAACACAAGAAATCCTGCCCTCCTGCCGAGCCAGGTAAGCCGCGACGCCGTCTGTCGTCATCAACGCCCCATCAGCGGGCAAGTTCAACTTCACAAACTCGCTGATCTCCGAATATGGAATTGCTAAATTCCGTTTAAATACTCCGATGGTGCCGCCACGGTTTGCCAGCACAAGCATGTGGATCAGGATTGCGACCGCCGCGATTGCTAAAGCTCGTTTGGCTGTTGCGGTCAATACGCTGGCCGACAGCACCATGGAGCAGCTAATCGCGAGGAAGAGAAAGGAACGTGACTTACTAAAACCCGCGAAAACGATGAGGGCTGGGGCAATGGACGCCACCCATATGAACATGAGTCGCGCGAGTTGGTCCCGCTGTCGCCAAAACAAATAGATCAACAGCGTGCCGTACACCGCCACGATAGGCAGACCGGCGAAAATTCCAAGAGAATAGCCGCCGATAAGCCCGAGGGGCGCTTGCCCCACCGCTGTAAGGGGGCTGACTAATTGAGATTCGGTTATACGTCCGGGAAGTCTGATTAATAAACTCACCAGATTGGTAAAGCCAAGAATGCCGAAGGCTGCAAAGCAAATGCCATATCGGACTTCGGTAGCGATTATGTGGAGCGACAGCCGGCCATTTTTCCAATTGGCCCACAGGCGGGTTGCCGCAATGCCTGCGTAAACTGGAGCACCCAAGAAGTCGGTGGAAAAGCCGATTCCGGACAGGACGGCCGAATGCCAGTGCTTCCCACCGTATTCGTAGCGGAATGCACAAAACACGACGGCCGCGAACATCGGATACCAACGGACGGCATCGCCTTGGGCTATGACCAATGGCGTCGTTGCAATAATAAGAACCCCGGCGCCGATGCGCCAAGGTGCATCCACTTGCGTCTGTGGTCGCAGGGCATCAAGGACGATTCGAATACTGAGATAAATGCAGACCGTTGAGCAGATGAGGCTGAAACTTCTGAGAAAATGGATGGATGGCCATATCGCCCATAGCGCCTTGAATACTAAATGCGGCAGCGGGGGATGCGTGTCCTGCGCCGAGAACATTTGTTGTAGAATTTGTATAAATGAATTTCTTTGAATGATGAGTAGGGTAAAAATTTCATCGTCGAAAAAATTGCGAAAAAGCGATCCCGAATAAACAGACAGAATGATGAAAAAGAAACACCCGACGAAGGCGGTCTTGGCGCCAGGAGGCGTATTCCTAAAGAGTTGGAGCCCGTGAGGTGGAACACGAATTTCAAACACTGATTCTTCCCGAGATCGCTACGTTGAAATAGCAAGAATAGCGAAAATATTAACGCATCATAGTTTAGAAGAAGCTTCTATTATCTCGGGCGCATATTGGGGGAGATTGACCTAGCATAATTCAGGCCACCGCGGGTTGCGGCGTGTTCAAAGCCGACGAGGGTCTGGAGCCAACGCCCCAACTTTCGCACGAAACGGCGCGATTTATCAGAGAATAAATCTTGGCGATTAGCTTGCGGAAGACCTACGCCAATCAAGTATCGCGCAGCGGTGACCGCGCGGACCAGCTAATTAGGAAAGGGTACCGGCGTCGCTGTTAGAAGCGCCGGTAGTCTTTGCCTGGTATGCATCCAGCTGCCGCAACGTGGGGCGGGTCCAAAGCTGGCGCGTATCTGCCGAAGTTTCGATGCGCGCCGGAAGCGCCGAATCCTCGGGGCGACGAGGTTTATTGAGCGTCATGTGCAGAACCTACGAATAGTATCGGTTCACAGTTTATAGAATCGAATCACGGTTTATGCACGCTTTCTATTCGCAATTTGTGGCACAAACGTCAATAATTCCTCAAGTTTCACATCGCGATCTCCATTGAAATAGGGCAATATGTTGAGTGGTGTGTGTTAATTACAACACAATTCTACAATGATAAATCAGAAATTTATAAGGCTTTTGGGGCCATTTCATTATCATAGGCGGGTTAATATCAATTGTCGTTGCTTGCGACCGATCCGCGTTGTTGTGCCGGGCTTGTCCCGACAATCCAGGTGTTTGATTCGATTCGCGTTTTTGGACGTGCATGCCGGGAACCTGGCGAGCACGGCAAATCTGGCTGCCACTTCGCCTCCGACCACGTCGATATCGCCGTCCCGCACCCAGACATGGCTTGATGGCCCGGCCTCGGCGTCGATCGCGGCGCCGTAATAAAGCACCGCGGCCACGCCGCGCCGCCGCAGCATCCATTGCGCGGCCAGACCCTGCTGGAAGCAGACCGCGGACCAGGGCAGGCGGCGCGCGCAGGCCACGACCGCCCAACGGGTGCGGCGCACGGTTTCTGCGCGGGCCACACCGCTCATTTCCGGTTGGCGCAGGGGATGTGCGGCTAGACGCGCGACCACCCGGAACGGCAAGATCGGAATCGCGAGCGAGGCCGCCGTAAGTGCCAGCGTTGCCTCGATCACCAGCCTGCGGTCGGGTCCGCTCAATTGCCAGAAGCGCCGCGCCCAAAAATGGCGCGGCCAGAATAGTCGCTGCCAGGATTTACGCGGCGAGGATGCTGGCATCAGCGGTTGGCTCCGGTGGCGCGGCGCAGGAAATGGCCGACTGAGATGCCACGCAGCAAGGCAAGGCGATAGGGCTGCATGATATCCGTGCGCTCCCAGCCTCTGGTGGGCCAGTTTTCCACCAGCCGGCGCATACGGGCGACGTCGAGCGCCCGTGCGGCCGGCGGGCAGTCTTCCAGGCCGTCGATTTCAACAGCGAGCCGGTTACGCACTGCCGTGAGTTTCTCGTGCCAGTCGGCGGCCTGATAGCCCTTGCGCTTTTCGTCGAGAACCATTTTTGGCAGCCGGTCGGCGAGTGTGCGCCGGGGCAGCGCTTTCACCAGGCCGTCGCGCAGGAATTGTTCGGTCGGCACCGCCAATGAGAACTCAATCAAGCGGCGATCGGCGGTCGGATCGCGGGTATCGATGCGCCAGCCGCCGAGAGCCGCTTTGCGAAAGTTAGCACGGTCGCCGCGTCGTAGAACCCATAGCCGCATCGCGAAGCCGTCCTTCCAAGGGCGGTAACCGAGATCGAGACTTCGTTCACGCGCGCGCCTCGGCAGATCAAGCGCGGCGAGCCGGTTCGGATGAACCGCGGTATAATCCAGCACGTCACTTGTGTTGCGGGTTGCGACGCGGTTGAGCCAGGCCCAGACCGGTGTCGGAATCCACGGACCGAACGTCTGCGCGAGCGCGCCCCGCCAACGCATCCGCGCGGGCCCAACAGTTCCAACAAGCGCGCTGGCCTCGTGGCGCCAGCGCAGCCAGCGCCCGCTCCGTATCAGCTCCGGCAATAGCTCCAGTCCGTTGTAGCTGATGGTCATGTTGCCCATCTGGCCGGTGAGCAGGACGGGGAGTTTTCGTTCGCGCGCGGCGTCGTTAATGGCGTATTCCCACCCGAGATTGCAGGCGTTGAGCACCGGCCGGTCCGCCAACAGAAAGGCACGATCGAGATCGTCGAGCGGCGAGCGGTTTTCGCTGCGGACCAGCACGTGCTCCATGTTGGAATACAGGGCCGCGGTGGCGGCGGCATGGGGTCCCTCGTCGACAAAGCGATTGCGCGGACTGGGGCCGTTATAACCCTCGCGCGGCACCGCGGTGAAAGCAAAGACCCGCTTCCCGGATGGCGCCAGCAGCCGTGCCGTAGTCGCCGCCACCGCCGAACTATCGAAGCCGCCGCTAAGATGCGCGCCAATATTATTTGCTCCGCGCAGACGACAGCGCACGGCCTCATCTAGGTGATGCCGCAGCGCCTCCGCGTATTCGTCTGTGCTCGCCAACTTGATGGTCTGTCGCTTGGGTTCCCAATGCGACCGCGCCCTAACACCGGCCGCGGTGACTGTCACCACATGTCCGGGCACGACCCGCTCGATGCCCTGGAAGAAAGTCCGCGATCCGGATTCCGGCATCAAGACCAGGAATTCAGCAATCCGTTCCTCATCCGGCGCGTAGGGCACGTCCGGCAGCGTATGCAGCCCTTTCGGCATGCTGGCAAATGCGACGAAGCCGTTGCCGCAATGGTAATGCAGTGGCTGCGTGCCGAGTGGATCGCGCGCCAGCAACAGGCGGCGGCGGTCTTTGTCCCACAGCGCGAAAGCGTAGTCACCGACCAGGTGATCGAAACACGCGTCGTCCCAGCGCTCGAACGCCGCCAACAGAATGGCAGCGTCGCACAACCCGCGCGCCGTCGCATCCGGGATTTGTAGTGCCGCCGTCAGTTCCTCGCGGTTGTCGAGGCGTAAATCGGCGACCAGGACATATTTTCCGCCAAAGCCGATGAGCGGCTGGCGGTCGAATTTGTCCTCAGGAAGGATGCGCATTAGCCGCCGACCGAGCGCTATGCCGTCCTCTGACCATTGTCCGAGCGCGTCCGGCCCGTACGTTTCCTGCGCCGCCAGCATGCGGGCGCAGCCGTCGGCAACGTCCGGCCCGCCGTCGAACCGCCACAGCCCGGCAATTGCTGTCATCTCAGATCCGGCCCTTGGCGGCAGCTTCTGGGTTGGCGCCCGCCGGCACGCCGATCATACCCTCGGCGCGGAGCTCTTCCAGCAGATCGAGAACCTCGCGGTCGCAGGTTTCGGGATCGACCTGATACTCGCTTACCAGCACCTTGCAGATATCGGCGACGCGGATGGGATTGGCGAGCAGGCGCCAGATGCGCGCGCCGACCGGATCGAGGCCATAGCAGACGCCCTTCTCGATGCTGAGTGCAACGATTTCCTGATCGACCTCGGCCTCCAGGAAGCCGCCATTGCGGACGACGACGGTGGCAGATGACAAAGCAGCCGGCGGCATGATTTTCCCGATCGATGATTGTGGCTGATCACTATACACCGTCGCTAGAATCTCGGCGAGCCATCCGGATTGAGATATCCAAGCCGTTCCATCACCGTGCGATGGTCGGCGACGATTTTCGTTGCCTGGATGGCGCTTAGATAATCGCGCCAATCGCCGACCCGGCCGGCGCGAAAAAAATTCTGCACTTCCGCGGGTTTTTCGACAAAGCCGTGCCGCTCCTCGGCCGCACGCAGATTGTCGAAGCGCGCGCACTCGATCGCGTCCCGGATTGCGGCTGCATCGTACGGCAGGCCGAGGAACCGTGCCACGGCGGTGAATGTTTCGACCGGGCTGTCCACCATATCCTCATAGCGCACGAGATGACATTTGATGCCGGCGGCATTGATCCAACTGGTGAAGTGTTCGCTCCACGTCGACAGGCGTTGACGCAATTGCTCCGATAGTTTGCCGGGCTTGAAGGAAAGGATACGATCGGGATCCGCCATCTGCGCGATCGTGAGGTCGAAGTCCTGGTGGCCGGCGAAGAAGGTATAGGACACGGCAACGTCGAGCGGATTGCGCACGATATAAATGGCCGCGCGCGTGGCGCTAACCGGCATCAGCCACTCGCCGGCCGGCGTGAACAGATAAGCGTCATGCACTTTGATATAGGAAACCCTCTCACTCGCGGCTGCGACCGCCTCGTAGACCCGTGGCCGCAAACGGTCGATCTCGTCAGGGACAAGCTCGGATGATTCGATCCCCGCAATCTCGTCGAATGTCGCGCGATTGGACGCAATTGCCATATCGCCGAGCTTGCTGCGCAGTTCATTGATATCGACGGCTTGGCCGCTTGCCGACAGCAAATGCATGAGGAAAATACCGAGCCAGGTATTTCCCGACCTCGGGTAGGAGGCGAGCCAGACAATTCCGGCATTATCCTTCATCATGGTCCGCCGTCGCGGAAATGCCTTTCGAGCATTTCCGCCTCTACCGCGAGCACATCGAATCCCTTGCGGCGGCCGGCCAAATAGACGCCGCTATGCTTGATCAGCGCGGCGCAGATCGCAAAATGACCGGCCGCTTGTCCCATCGGCGCCAGCAAAAAGTGGCGATAGGTATTAGCAGTCAAAGCCTCGAAGGCGGCTGTGCCTGTGAGCAACGTGATCCCTTCCTGTGCCGGTAACCGCGCCTCGCGCAGGATATAAAGCCGCCGCAGCGGAAGCGACGCCTGGTTTGCGCCCGGATCAATCCGGAAGTGGTATTTTTCCAAACCGTCGTGATCGGGTTCGAGCGCTGAGACATCTCGCGCCAGCGCATCGGCGGCCTCGCGCCACAGCTTGAGCCGCGGAATGCCCGGCCAGGCCCGCGGCTGGCCCTGCGCATCGAGACTGACGACGCAAATGTCGTCGCTCATCACCGCGTAGCCACGGTCGTGGAAAAAAGCGGCGAGGGTGGATTTTCCAATACCCGACGGGCCGGCGAAGGCAACACATTGCCCGTCCACTTCGATTGCGCTGGCATGCAGCGGCAGCAGCCGCCGCTGCTGGCAGAGGGCGCCGAACGCCGTGCCCAAGAGGAACAGACGGACGTTGCGCGCCGAGCTTCCGGCGAAGGGTGCAACGATAATCTCTGCTCCATTGCGCACGCGGTATCGCGCGGTGTTTCGAATTTCCAGCAGGTAGTCGTCGATGCCGACCTGAAAAATCGGCCCAATATGGCGCGGCTCCGCGATCGTGCCGACGTCACCGATACGGATGTGGGCGTCCGGCGTATCGGCGTTTTCCGCTTCCTTCGCCGCTAATTCAGGTAAGGGCAGTTCGGATCGGATATGCAGGCCAAAGACAGAATAGTCGCAAAAGCTGCGCAGTTCGCTACCACTGCACTTCGTCAAAAGCCCCGCTCCCCACACAGCATTTTGCCACTTCTCAGAATCGACACGAATTGGCTTGCATCAGAGCTTTGTTGCTCAAGAATGCCGCAGCCGCGGTTAATCCTGGAGAATGTATCACAAGGAGTGGTCCCCGCCCAGGAACCATAACCGACCGAGTGGCAATATTGGACAGCCGCAATTGTGATTAGTATTGACTTGAATGCAAAGTGGACAGGCAAGAATGCCCATACGCGACGATGATCCAATTATTCGGAATCACAAAGTATGGGCGGCGCTCGGGTTATTGGCCGTCGTATGTGTTGTTGTCACTCTAGCTACTAGTCCAGTTTTTTTTCGGAAGGTAGCGGATCTTTGGATCATGTCGGATTCGCTGGAGAAGCCGGCCGACGCGATTGTTGTACTCGGCGGCGGCTACGACCGCCGCTTACGGGCCGCAGTCGCCCTCTATAAACGAGGGATGGGAAAAGAGATTTGGATCATACACGCAAAGGAACAAGCAGGCGCATCGCAAAGCGAAGCAAAATTCAGTCGTGCTTTGCTCGTTAATCTCGGGATGCCCGAAAGTGCTATGGTTGATGTGCCGGGGGAGGCTTCCAGCACCTATGAAGAAACGGAGCTCGTTTCGCATTTGCTAAGCGCTACTGGCATAAAAAGTCTTATTATTCCAACTGACCCGTTTCATACCGTTCGTGTGAAGTGGGCTTTCACCAAGTTGGTTGGCGATAGAGGCATCAAAGTGATCGTGCGGCCGATTTTTATGAACATAAATTCGCCTGGGCAATTGGGGGAAGATGCACAAAGCCGAACTGAATTCGCGAAGGAGGTTGCAAAATATCTCTACTATCGAATCAGATATTAGGCGTGAATCGGAATTTAAGATGGTTGATTAGATCAATTTTGGCAAAGTCATCACCAGCCCTAACAAGCCGAAAGCGCAAATTATAACCATTGCCAATCGCCGCAAAACGACACGGTCCTCCAGGAACAAACCAAAAAAGCGAATCGGATTACGCGGGACCAAGAAACTGGTGCGCCGGCGGTATGCCTCAAATTCCGGGAAAGCACGCGCCAGAACCGCTTCCTCATATATCGCACGCGTCACTTCTACCCCGACAATCAAAACGAACAATCCTGCTGCAGCTACCGAGCGATATTGCATGAACATGGCAAAAACGATTAGGATTTCGCACAAATATAGGGGATGACGGACCATCTGATAGGGGCCAGCTGTCACCAGCCGCCGCGCCTCCGGCATGATACTGAATGACCGCCCAAGAAAACTGAGGGTCACGACGGCCATCGCACCGGCTGCCAGGCTCACCGCCACTGAGATAAAATAACAGGCGAGATTCGGCGGCGCCCGATCCAAAAACAAAAACATTGGGGAGAGGACAACGGCGGCTAACGGAGCTAATCGGGAAAAAACCCCGTCGGACTTTGCGATAGGGCGAAGTCGGAAGATCGGCAAAACCGCAAACAACGCGATAAACATCCACTGACAAATTCGAGCGAGTGCTGCCATGACAACGCCGAAGTCGGGCGCGTTAAATATGCTGGGTCGCTCAAGGACTTGGTTGAGAAAGGCCACAACATCAAAAAGAAGTAGGAACAAGGCATAAGCAATTATAGGGATGCGCATCGCTTGGTCGTAAAATCGGCTTTGATCGAGCCTTTGGCGAAGGTCGGTGAAAGGCATGCGCATGAAAAAGACCTCGCGCGGATTCGTTCGCCCCATGTAGGAAGACGCAAAGGTCACGTCGGACCTTGTAGCGAAATTTCTGACCTACAGACAGCACATTTAGTGCAGATTACTGCGGGATTGAATCGATGATCGCAAATTAGGCAGATTTGCGATGCGGCTCACAAAAAAAAGGCGTGATAACATGCTTCATTTTCTGTCGAAGACTGCTGGCTTATTTATTGTCCCATCGAACTTACTTCTGGCTCTTGGCATTTTTGGGTTAGCGCTCTTATGGACGCACTTCGCCCGCATGGGTTATCGGCTGATCGTTTGTTTCATCATTCTTATCGTTGTGATTGGCGCTCTACCAATTGGCAACGCACTGATCTTGCTTCTTGAACAGCGTTTTCCAGTCTGGGATGCCTCAAGAGGCTTTCCGACCGGCGTGGTCATTCTTGGCGGCGGCGTAATTAATCCTAGAATCTCCGCTGCTCGTGGACAAATCGCGCTCGGGGGGGGAGGGAACCGAGCGATCGTACTAGCCGAATTGGCACGGCAGTATCCGACGATGCGCATTGTGTTTTGTGGAGGACGAGGTGAGTTATTTCGCGCTGGTCCCACAGAAGCGGATTATTTCGTAGATCTCCTTGCGACTTTTGGTATTCAACGTGATCGTATCGAATTGGAGAGCCGATCACGCAATACGGCCGAAAATGCAGCCTTTTCCAAAGAGCTAATCATGCCAAAACCCGGCGAGCGTTGGCTGCTCGTGACCTCAGCGATGCACATGCCGCGTGCGATGGGAGCCTTTCGTCAGGAAGGTTTTCCCGTAGAGGCATTTCCAGTCGACTGGCGAACTGTAGGATATCAAGATTTGTATTTGATATCGTTTCCATCTCTGAACAATCTGCGACGATTTGATGACGGCGCGCATGAATGGTTTGGGCTTCTTGCATATTGGCTAACAAATATGATCCCGGAAATATTTCCAGGCCCTCAATCGAACACATTACCGGCAAGATCGAATTATTTTTTGGCGTCGATTGACGCTGCATTGGAGTCTCGGCAGGAACAGACGCCAATTTTGTTGGGATCGTTACCGCAATCGCGCACTGTGAAAAAGTCTAAACAAACCAAATTCATAGGTCCTATTCATGTGCCCGCAGGCTAAAGCGAGGCAAACGCTTCTCGCTTGCGTCAAGGATGAATAGCATTTGAGCCACTTCTCCCCAAAGAGCCGTCTCGTACCGGTTGATCCGCTCGATCGGAAGGCTGTTAAGATTGCACAGCCGCAAGAAAATCGTCGCCGGATTGGGATAGCCCGAGGAGTTCTCTCATGCATTTGCAACATCGGGTCCGTGATTTGTAAGCCCCGGCGTGTTTGAAGTTGGTTGCGATGGCACAACGGTGTCAGGGCTACGAAGTAGCCGATAAAGAATTTCCAATCCTGGTCCGGCGGAATCAGATTTGCGTTGCCCTCGGAGTTTTTGTTCCATCGCAAGCCGTCCTTGCAGTTGAAACAAATTGGTTTCGATTAACGTGGCGCGCCGAAGCCGCCAGAGGAGGGATTTGAGTCTTGCGACCAGCTCCTCCTCAATCGTTGAAACAGGTTGATCGTCTGCTCGGATTGCAGCTGCAAATTGCTCGAATTTTTCGGAATTCTCGATTGCCGTCACGACGGTTGCCGCAGTGAGCCGACCCCAACCTAATCTTGCGTTCGCGAAGCGGTGAAAGCCTTTATTGAAGCGGCTAGGGTCCGGCGGCGCTGCCGTGGTGGCGGCGTAAAGGCGCTGCCGCGCTTATTGGGTGGCGAATCGCAGGTGACATCTGGCCAACGGCTATGCCAAATGGTGACGTACTTGGAGATCACTCCTTGAAGATTCTCGTCACCGGCGGCGCGGGCTACATCGGCAGCCAGGCCTGCAAGGCGCTCGCCGCGAGGG
>Ga0224548_1000007_pt1 | contig 12838 bp, 18 predicted proteins | sample 714P22024metaG_FD_172016 | JGI IMG/M metagenome (GOLD analysis project Ga0224548, IMG submission 172016) | Peat soil microbial communities from Stordalen Mire, Sweden - 717 P2 20-24 | ecosystem: Environmental > Terrestrial > Soil > Wetlands > Peat | place: Sweden: Norrbotten County, Stordalen...
GACCTTCCTCAACCAGACAATTCCCAAAAAATGGCAACATTTCCGCGACCGAATCAACGACAACTTCCGCGTCATATCACCGGCCGATTTTCGGGTCGTCGCTTAGCCGGAGAATAACAGGGAAAATAACCGGAAATTTTTCTGGCGCTATCGGCTCGCATTAAGCCGCAAGCCCGCAGAAAACTCAAACCGCGAATATCCAAGTTAAATTTTTGACGCGATCACAACATTGCCTTCGAACGTTCCAGTGGAAATAATCCATTAAAGATTCGATGACAGCCTATAGCTGAAGAGCTGACGCATCACTATCCATCCACTGTATTGCGTTTCACACACCCATTCAAAAAGGAGCTTGCCAATGATCGTAAAATTGAACGACGAAGCGATCGCATCGCGTCAATGTTTGGCTGCGCGTTCATGAGACGACGCCCTTGATTGGCCAAGTCGGGATCAACCGCTTTGGCTCCCGGGCTGACAGTCCTTACTACAGGCTTCCCCCAGGAGGGGCAGCAAGGTCAGAATAACGCAAATATTCACGCTTCCTCAGGGAGGGCAGCTTGGTTGCAAATTACCTTGGAAATCCCGATTTAAGATGTCCTGCAAACCGCTGCCTTCCTGCAGCCACCAGTAGTAATCGTCGCGCTCTCCGTTTCTAATCTGAACGGCATACTAGGCATTTCAAGGAACTATTGGCAGATATTCGCCATAGCGGTCGCCATTGAATCTTTTTTCCACTTTGTCAAAAGGAAGCTGAAGTTCGAACTCACGCCCGATGAGGCTATCGTGGGGATGGGTACGTTCAATTTCGGCGAACCGTCGAATCGCATCGCCGCCCATGATCTGGATCGCGCTCTCGGGAATTCCATGCCGCACGCACCACATGGCCGTCCATCCGCTTGTCGCGTTGTTGACATAGCGTTGGGGCCGGGACCCGATCAGTACTGAATCCGATTCAATGTGAACAACTTTGTCGAAGCCATGCGCGTAGGCGTAACGGCCTGCATAGGCGAATGAACGGTACCATCCGGGAAAGTTGAATACGGCTTTTCGGCCTAGATGTTCGCGGAAATGGTAAATGAGCAATTGCGCGGACGCGGGTTCAGCGCTCTCGTTGGTGCGTAGTTCGGCGTCCTGCCAGTCCGGCAGGACTGGAGATCCATCATCGACGATGAGAATACTGTCGTATTCAAGTAGCGACGAACGGACGGCCCGCAGCCAACGTCGATAGCGCCCGTCCCACTCTTCTCGCGTCTTCGCGAAGGAGGTGCAGAAGATCAGTGTTTTTGGACGAGATCTTTGCAACAGGGGCCGGTCGGGCACTTGGCAGGCTTGCGTTACGAAAACGGGCTGCAGGGCCTCTGATTTGACATCGGAGTGGGCATGCAGATCTTTTTCTAGCAGGGTACGTGCCTGCTCAATTCTCTCGGCGCTGTTCTGGCTGGAGTCCTGGTCGAAGCTGATGTAGCCATAAACCTGCCGGTTATCCAGGTATTGCGGGATACCGGCTCGCCGTGCACTGTCGGAGAAGTTGACGTACTCGTAGCGGTCAGAGCCGTCTTCGTAGCTCAACTCCGATATCACGTCGGCCCGGACAAGATAGGTGCAGTGCACGACCGGCATTTCAATCAAACTCGCACGCGCCGGTTAAGCACCCAGGAATATTGATCGCAATCGACGTAATAACCGTTGGCGTCGATTTCGGCGTGGTAATTTGAGTAATAGGACCCCGGGACGATGGCGCGCAAAAATGGCGCCACGACAGGGAGATTGAGCGAAACGAGCTCGAGCAGGGTACATGGTCTAATGAAGTTGTCCACATCAGCAACAAAGTAGAACTCGCAGTCGTACTCCAAGGCCTTGCGCAGGCTGATGTTACGTATCCGCCCTATGACTTGAAACCGAATCGGATTCCATTCGTGGACTCCGTAACTCTCCACGGGTTGCACGACATCCTTAGCGTCGAACTCGACGCCGGCATAAAGGTGGCCGACCCGCGCTAGCCATTCCTGCAGGATGTGCTGCGTCCTGTCGGTGTTGTTGTTTGTCCGCACATGGAGAACGATGCTCGACTTGGGGTAGTCCAATGCCTCTATGCACTCGAGGTATAGCGGAAGCGCTCCCTCCTTCTGCTTGGCGAGTATTGCAAGTAGCACGCGCGGCGGCGGCTCACTAAGGCGCGCGCGTAAGGTGCGCGCTGAGCCGATCGCATGCTGCTCGAGGAAGTGTTCCGCTCCCAGAGATCCCAGGTTTTGTTTCGTCGGCACCTCGTTCATTGCAAATCCGGCATGGGTAGCCTGCTCCCCTTAGGTTCTTCTCACTAATCTTCAGGTGGCTCCGGCACCCGGCTTTTGGCGGTAACCAAGGCTGTGAGCTATTGATCGGCCTGCATTGAGTGGTCCAGGTGGAATGTTAGTTGAAGGCTGGCGGTAACGCTAGCGTGGCCGGCGGAGGGTACACGAACGGCGTCACGTTGGATTTCAGCCGGCCAGGCAAGCCAACCGACAATGCCTACGCCGAGAGCTTCAATGCATCCGTCCGTCTCGAATGTCTAAGGCAGCACTGGTTCATGGATCTGGACGAGGCACGAAAGAAGGTGAAAGATTGGCGTATTGAGTACAACGAAGTGAGACCGCACAGTGCACTCGGTGAGAGGACGCCGATGATCATGTTCACCGCCCATAGGAATACCCCGATGGGCTCAACAGTGCCGGAAGCTCTCATTTAAACCGGTCCAAATATCCAAAGCGGACCAAGACCAAGCCATTGTCTCACAACGCTTGGTCTAAAAAGGTAAGGTCAGGTCAATGGCAGGCAAGGTTGCTGTTCTGTACCATTTTTTTGAGAAGAATGAAGATTATCGTGAGAACCTGACTTTTTTTCTGCGCGCAGGAATCATTCAAGGTGCCGATTATTTCATAATCGTTGCGGGAGGCTGCTCAATTAATTTGCCTATAATCGATGGCGTACAATACGTATTTACACCAAATGACGGTTTTGATTTCGGTGGATACTGTCGCATCCTGAATGGTTCATTTGCTCAAGTGTATGACCATATAATATTTGTTAATTGCACCGTTCGAGGCCCGTTCACGCCGGCCTACTTACGATTATCGTGGATTGAAGTTTTCAAGCAGATGATTTCTGGCGACGTAAAACTCGCGGGGGCAATGATAAACATGCTCGACCCCAACTCTGTTTTTGCACAAGGCTTTGTAAAACCGAGCAATCTGAGCGGTCCTCATTCACATGTCCAAACACAAGCTTTCATTATGGATAAAGAATGCCTTTCGTATCTAATGGCAAAAAAGTTCTTTCAGCGTAATGGCGTAAGCGATTACAGATCGACGATTGTTCGCTTTGAAATTATGATGTCTCAGCTCGTATTATCCAATGGATGGAATATTTCGTGCTTATTACCAGAATACAGTCGGATCGACTACAGATCGGTGCAGTCCGATATAAATTCCACGTCGTACCAAGGCGATGCGGGACTCCCGAATACTTATTTCAGACGATCTGCACATCCTTTTGAGACCATTTTCTGCAAAACAGAAAGGGAGCTTATAGACCCCAACACGCTCGCTAACCTGTCACGCTCTCAGCTGTCGTTCGCTCAGCGGGATACGAACAGATCAAAAATAAACTCGGCTGAGGAACGTCTGTCCAGAATAACCACCGCATGGTCCGGTCATAAGAATTTTGCAAGATGGATTCTGCCCCGAGTCGATGCAAATATCATCGTCGATCTCGGTGTGGATTGCGGCTACTCCTCGCTCTGTTTTGCGACAGTAGGTAAGGGAGACGTTTACGGTATTGATTCTTTTGAGGGAGACGCGAACACTGGTTTTACAAATACTTACCGTGAAGCGAAGGCGGCGGCGGATGATTTGCATTTTGGCAACGTACATTTCATCAAAGGCAGCCTTCATGAAGTCGCGCAAACATGGAATAAGCAGATCGACATTTTACACATTGATGGAAGTCATGAATACGAAGAGGTGTCTCGTGATTATCTCGATTGGAAAAAGTTTGTCCGTGCCGGCGGCGTAATAATGCTTCACGATACATGTGTGCCGCACTTCGGGGGGCGCCGCGTATTCGATGAGATTTCGATGCCAAAGCTGAATTTCTCAAATTCGCAAGGGCTTGGCGTTTTATCCTCAGATCGCAATCTCATTAGCGAAATCGCGGAGACTTTCAGCGGGCTGATCGAAATGGGATCTGTCAAACTGTAGTCTTACCCGATTCTACCGATTTGGCCGGCTTTCTGGATGTGAAGTTGGCCACTTGCTAATTGGTCAGCTCGAAATCGCTCGCTAATGCCAGCGAAAATAGCCAGATGAGGCCCTTAAGCATCGTTCGGGCTGGCCATCGGTCTTAACCTACGATTGAGCCGCCACTTTTGAGAAACGACATATGAACTGTTAAGCGACATTTTGATCTTGCCACGCATGTGCTGTTGATTGCTTCGCTTTGACAGCATGGCATTCCATGCGACCAACTTGGCGTGCCGGCTAAATCGGAATTGAGCTCAGAATGCGGTCTCGTCAAGGATCGCTACCGGAACCTCAAAGCATCGCGTCCGTGTGGCGTGCAGGTATAACGAGAAAAACCGCTCGGCAACGAACGAAGGGACGCGGCATTGGTAGGGCTCAGTCGGGAACGGCCCCTGCCGTTCCATCCAGCTGGTAACCGCAAACAACTGCGACATATAAGAGTCAAAAAACGCCTTCGGGGCAATCATCATATTGTACAGGTGGGCTTCAGTGGCGAGATCGAACCAGAGGGTTTTGTCTCGAAGGTCGGGGCAATTCTCGTGAACCGCCTGGAGAAAGAGGTCCCAGTCCTCGCGTCGATGTACCATCATATATTGTCTTGCGATCGACATGCCGAGATTCTGGCGCCGCGGCACGATGACGTCGGCGACTGTCATGGCAGCGTCTACGAACTCAATGATATTCGGCGCAAGTATTTTTGCAAAATTGGATACGGTGGGCGCAAAATGAATCTTAAGTTCCGCAAGACTCTGGAAGTCAGTGCCGAGCAAAAAGTATCGTCGGTATTGACATAGCCCCACAATGTCCAAGTCGCGAACGTTCTTCCAGATCCAATACCAGCCAGTCAACTCGCTGTAATGGCGGTTCTTGTGTGAAATTGAAGCGCCGGTGTCATCGGTGAATACCGGCAGTGATGTGGTCGGACGAAATCCGCCGAGCCCGAGTGCAGCGAAAAGAGGATTGCCCTCGGGCAATTGTGCATTCTTATGCATCGTCACGAAAAATCGGATGGATTGTCTCTCATTTCTTAGCATAATATTTTGTTATCCTTGGCCAGTCACAGATTGCGGACGGACCCTGTATTCTTAGTGTTTCCGTGACCCAGGTGTACTTGCCGGCCGCTACGACCGCCTTCTTCGGCGTGGGCAAATAGCCGCTGTACCGCCGAGCAAACCAATAAAATTCCACCGCCGCATTACCGCATTTGTGACGAAGCATCGTACCAGTTCACATCAGCCTACGGGAAGGAGCTGCTGCAAAGAATCGACTTTCATTCACCTCTGGAATGAAATGTGGCGTGGTGCCGGCATAGGTGCAATTTTGCGCGTAATCAGAACACGCGCACTGCCGACTTCTCGATGTCATCCCGCAACATCGGATGCAGGCTGTCACGAGTCGTGACGTCCACCTCTAAGCCGAGACTATCCTCTAGCAAGAGTTTGATATCGACCAGATCTAGGGCGTTGAACTTCCCATTTGGATCGTAATCGACGAACAGGTCGAGATCGCTGTTAGAATTATTTTCATTCCGCGCTGTCGAACCAAACAAAAAAAGCGAGGTTGCACCGAGTGCCTTAATGGCATCAGCGTAGCTTTTGAGTTTGGTGACCGTTTGAGTCCTATTCATGTATTGAACAATACAAATAATCGATACGTCATGGCAATTGTTTGTAGTCTAACATGGATCATTTGCGCGAGCCTATATATTCGGCGTTGCCGATTCTTGCCAGGCTCGATCGCTACGAACATCGAGCGCAGTCGAGGCAACGGCGAGCATTTCACATATACGCAATCGCTACCGGAGAATGATGTGGGGTCAATTTACAGGGGCTTGATTTGAATTCTTGACCGAGCCCCTATTGCGCCCGCTTGCCGGCCTTCGAGTACGTAATTTTGGCTTCGTTTCGCAAAATCAAAAACTGCCTCACCGAGGCTTCTTCGCCAGCCGCACGCCAATCCCGCCCCCCGCATCCTCGTCCTGAAAGAGGATCCCGGCCTGTTCGAAGGCTGATTGGATGCGCATCAGGGTCGAGACGCAGCCTATGACAGGGCCTGCCCACACACGCCAGGTTCAGACGACAGGGCGACTATTTGGGCAGTTTTGACCGCTGACGCTTGCGCAGCCGCACCCCCGGGCCGCCGCCGTTCTCGTCGATGAAGTCGATGCCGGCTCGTTCGAAAGCCTGCCTCACAACAGCCAGCGTCGCACGCCGAGGTTCGGTTGAACCGGCTTCTACCTGTCTAACAGTCACGATACCGACCCCAGCCTGACTAGCGAGATCTTGTTGGCTCCAATCGAGGAGACCGCGCGCTGCTCTGCACTGTGCCGGCGTGACCATCTAAGCAATATGCTCAATTGGTTCGATTCCATCAATTCTGTCGAAAAGCGATTGACTAATCTATAATGTCTATTATAATCATTTATGTCGTTATTAGATACGACACCTCAATGTTGGAGTTGCGTCATGAACCTCGAAATCGCTTCCGCCACCTACCGCGCCATCCGCGACCGCATCCGGGTGCAGGATCCGCAGATCGACGAGCAGACGCTGGCCGATACTGTTGAGGGCCTCACCGACCTGCATGAAATCGTCCAGGCCATCATCCGCTCAGCCCTGGCCGATGAGGCCATGGCGAGGGGGCTCAAGTGCCGGATTTCCGATATGCAGGACCGGCTTGAGCGGCTGCAGGACAGGGCTTCAAAACGCCGGCAAATCGCCAAAGACGTGATGGTCGAGCTCGATCTGAAAAAGCTCAACGCACCTGATTTTACCGCCTCGATCCGCGAAGGCATCCCCTCCCTGATGGTCCTTAATGAGGATGCCGTGCCGAGCATCTATTGGCAGCCGAGCGAGCCCCGTCTCAACCGCCAGGAATTGGCCTACGAACTCAAACAGGGCGCGGAAATCGCCGGCGTTGCGCTCTCTGACCCGGAACCCGTGTTGAGCGTGAGGACACGGTGATGGGCTTCTCAGCAAGACAGACAATTGCGCTGCGGCGCAATCTCGATCACCGGCAGGTCCGCACCCGCGAGATCCACGGCCGCGAGCTCTCCTATATCGAGGGCTGGTACGCGATCTCGGAAGCCAACAGAATTTTTGGCTTCGACGGCTGGAGCCGGGAGACCATCGAACCCAAATGCGTCCTGGCCCGCGAGAACCGGGGCAACTTCGTTGCCGTCTATGTCGCTAGAGTGCGCATCACGGTGCACGCCGATGGCGCAACCGTTATCCGGGAAGGCCACGGCACGGGTGAACGGCGCGGAACCTCACCGGGCGAGGTCCACGATATCGCGCTCAAAGCCGCGGAAACCGATGCAACCAAACGGGCGCTCGCCACGTTCGGCAAACCGTTCGGATTGGCGCTGTATGGAAGCGGCAAGACCGCCCCCTCCCCGAGAGCTTCATCGCCTGAGCCAAGACCGGTTGATCACGGTCAACACCAAGTCAGTCTGCCACCTGATAACACCACCCCGATCCCGCGACCGTCCCGCTTTTATGGCCGCCATCAGGATCTGGTGACTCGGGATCTAGCTCAGGGAAAACGACAACTGCCAGTCCAGCCTTCAGGCGATACCTCAATTGTCCCGGCGTCGGGCGAACTATTACCGGGTCAGATCGACAAGAGCGCTCTCACCATTTCCGAACCCAAGCGGCTTCGCGACAAAGATCATTTGAGATTTGTGGCGTCACAGTCATGTCTTGTCTGCGGCCATCAGCCATCGGATCCGCATCACCTACGCTTTGCCCAACTCAGGGCTTTGGGTCTCAAAGTGAGCGATGAGTTCACTGTCCCTCTCTGTCGCGACCATCACCAACAGCTGCATCAAGCCGGTAACGAACTAGCGTGGTGGCATGACTTGGATATTGACGCCCTTGCGATCGCCAAAGGGCTTTGGACGCAGAGCCGGGCCAAACTGTATCAGGTGGCAGCGGAAATATACCAACCACAAGCAGGCACAGATCCACCGCAGACAGCCCAGAGTGAGGCCGCAGTCAAATTACCGAACGAACCCAAATGAAGTGCAAACCACGTCATGGCTTAAGAAAGATAAGTCTCGGCCAACCGGCGAAACGCGGTGAAAGCGGGATTGATGCCCATTTGCTATTGCAATTATGTACCTTTTTTGATACAGGAGAAAACTGAATGCCCGAGAGCCTCAAGCCCATTCCACTCGCGTTCTGGAGATCTGCTGCGGGCCGGGAGCCAGTTCGGGAGTGGCTGAACGAACTGCCCCGAGAGGACAAGCGGATCATCGGCCGCGATATCGCAAGGTGCAATTCGGCTGGCCGATAGGATTGCCGCTATGTCGGCCTTTAACTGGCGGCTTATGGGAAGTGCGCTCGGCGTTGCCGAGTAAGCGCCAAGCGCGGGTGTTCTTTGGGTTTTACGACGGCATGCTTATTGCCCTGCATGCCATCATCAAAAAGACGCAGAAAACGCCGGCGGAAGAATTGGTGCTGGCAAAACAGAGATTGAAGGAGTTGCAGTCATGGCACGCAAAAACCCGCACATAGGGTCCAGCTTCGAAAGCTGGCTTAACGAAGCCGGAATCCGCGAGGCTGTCACCGCAGGCGCTACCAAGGCAGTAATCGCGCGCCAGCTTGCCAGTGAAATGAAGAAAAAGAAAATCACTAAGCAGCGCATGGCTGAACTAATGAAAACAAGCCGCGCGCAAGTCGATCGGCTGCTTGACCCCGATAACGGCAGCGCGACGATCGAGAGCCTTCAGCGCGCTGCCCGCATTGTCGGGCGCGAATTGCGACTGCAGCTCGTCTAACGGCTTGTCTGCATCAAACCGGCCATGAAGCAGACTAGTGGGGGAACCTGAACATCAACGCGCTCGAGATCGCCAAGGGACTTTGGCAGGAGAGCCGGATGAAGAGAATTCTGACGGTGGCCCAAGTACCTCAACAGCAAGCACCCACGGATCCACCAGAGACAACCAAGCCTCAGGACGCGAGCAAATTACAAAACGAACCCAATTGATGTGCAAACCACCATGGCTTCGGAAAAACAAGTATCAGCCAACCGGCGCAACGCCGACAAGAGCACGGGCCCCATAACGCAAACTGGGAAACTGCAGTCGCGCCGCAACGCCATACGCCATGGCCTCACAGCCGCAACCGTCGTGCCGGCAATGGAGGATGCTGAAGAATTCGAGCGTTTTGCAGCCGCGGTCAGAGCTGACTACCAGCCCGCCTCAACGGTCGAGCACGAGCTCATCGCAAGGCTCACCTCGCTACTCTGGCGGCTTCGCCGCTCCACCTTGATCGAAACCAATCTGTTCCAACTGCAAGGACGGCTTGCGATGGAACGAAATCTCGGAGCACGAGCTGAACCTGACACCGCCAACCCAGGAATGGGAATTCTTTATCGGCTGCTTCGCAGTCCGGAGACTACGTTGGGACCCTCACAAGACGCTGCGAATGTGCCCGAGCTTGCAAGTCTCGGGGCTGACGTTGCGAATGCACGAGAGACCCCCTCCCACCATCCCAATCCGGCGACAATCTTCTTGCGGCTATGCAATCTTACCACCTTCCCGATTGAGCGGATCAATCGATACGAGACTGCTCTGTGGAGACAAGTGGCTCAAACCCTATTCATTCTTGACGCATGCAAGAAGCGTTTGCTTTCCCCCTAGGCTGCTGGCACGTGCGAGCGGACCTGCCGAGTATATTGATTGGCAGATAGGTAACACTTATGTTACCCTTATTTATGCTCGAAATCCGTTACTACGTGGCCGCCAACCGTTCGCTGAATGGTTCGCGGATTTGGACTCGGTGGTGCGAGCAAAGGTTGTCCGCGCCATCGCCCGGATGGAGCAAGGCAATCTTGCCAACGTAAAATCCGTCGGCGAGGGCGTGTTGGAATACAAGATCGATTTCGGGCCGGGATACCGGGTCTATTTTGCGCGCAGCGGGGATACATTGCTGATCCTGCTGACGGGCGGCACGAAGAAGCGGCAGCAGCGCGACATCAACGCGGCGATCGCCCATTGGCAAGACTACAAGCGAAGCAAGTGCGGCGGGCGCTGAAGGGAAACGAAGATGGCAAGAACCAAAAGCTTCAAGGAACTAGTGCAGCACCACGTCAAGGGCGACGCGAAATTCGCGGAGGCGCTTCTGCGCGAGGGCGTCGACGCAATGCTCTCTGGCGACGTGGAGACCGGCAAAACAATCCTGCGCGACTACATCAAGGCGACGGTCGGCTTTGAAAAGCTCGGGGCAGCAACTGGCACGCCGCCGAAAAGCCTGATCCGCATGTTCGGTCCGCGCGGCAACCCGCAGGCCAAGAACCTTTTCAGCGTGATCGGCTATCTGCAAAAGCAAGCGGGCGTGCATCTTCACGTCGCGAGAGGCTACCCTCCGCATCGAGCCGGTCCGTTTTGGCCCGTCGGGCGCGGCGGTTGACGAGAATGCTGGCGGGTTCAAGAATATGGCTGGTTACACCATGTGCCGTCAGCAGACGGTGCAGCCAGAAGCCGTCAGGCCACGGGAAATCCCGGTTAATCAAAGTAGCCCACTACCAAAAGGCCGGATAAATGGATCACAAGAGTGTATTCAATAAAATATACAATGATAATGCTTGGGGGTGCGGCTCTGGATGGGGATCGGTGCCAAAAAGTACAGAAGCCTATAGGCAGTTTATTATGGATTTTATAAGGTTTAATGAAATCAAAAGTGTTCTTGATATTGGCTGTGGCGATTGGCAATTTTCAAAATTAATTGATTGGAGTGGTATTCAATACACCGGCTTAGATGTATCGGACGTCGTTCTTTCCAATACAAAAAACCTTGCTCGTCCTGGTGTAAGTTTTATCGAAGCAAATGCTTTGACTGATCCTCTACCTGAGGCAGAATTAGTTCTGATTAAAGATGTATTACAACATTGGAGCAACGTTGATATAATTAATTTTTTACCTAGGCTCGGTAAGTTCGATCGAGCTTTGATTACGAATGGTTTTTCTCCTGGGCAATTAGTTAACACCAACAAAGATATAAAAACAGGTGGCTGGCGTCCCGTGGATTTGATCAAGCAGCCATTTAATTTAAAGGGCAGCTACATCTATCAGTACGTTGGAGATGAGCCGAAAAGAATTTTTTTATTGAATACAATTTAACGGATTATGCCTATTTGAGCGTAGATGTCTCTCTTTATAGCGATGCAGAAAGTGCAGAAAGGGACGTACCACCTGGGCTTTCCGCATTTGGAGCGCGAGTTCATAGTCGCCTCGCTTTAGGACTTGCCTTTGCCAGATTTTACACTGCGCCTTGGTGCTCTCCAGTTTCCTGGATAGAGCTTTCCAGTCTGCCAGATTCGCAGCGCGCTCCTTTGTCTCGTCGTCGTGGTCGGAGTCGAGGAGTGGCGAACGCGCGTATCCCAATCCGGCGACAATCTTCTTGCGGCTATGCAATCTCAACAGCTTCCCGATCGAGCGGATCAATCGGTACGAGACGGCTCTATGGAGACAAGTGGCTCAAATACTGTTCATCCTTGACGCATGCAAGATTGGCGCGTGATCTTCATTGAGGAAAACACCTCAATCATAATAGTCGCGATTGGCAATCGCAGAGAAATCTACGACTAAGGGGACAAGCACCATGAACGTGCGTTTCAAGAAGACCGATAAGGGCGAGGTCGCCATCCTCCCTCGCAAGGAATATGAGGCGCTGGCCGCCAAGGCTGCTGAAGCCGACGAGGATATGGGAAGCATGCGGCTTGTCGTGCGCGCCCGTAAGGACATCGCAGCCGGCGCTCCACTTATTCCGAAGAAGATCGTCGGCCGTATCGCCAAGGGTGAAAACGCGCTGCGCGTTCTGCGCGAGTGGCGCGAGATGACGCAGCTCCATCTTTCGTCCAAGACTGACATCGGACAGGGTTATATCTCTAACCTTGAAAGCGGACGGAGAAAGGGGACAACAGCAGGACTCAAGAAGATTGCAAACGCCATGGGCGTGCCACTTGATCTTCTAGTCTGAACCGAGCGTCGTCATTGTTGTTAAAAAGAAACTGCTAGGTCCGCTTTGGATATTTGGACCGGTTTAAATGAGAGCTTCCGGCGCTATTGAGCCCATCGGGGTATTCCTACGGGCGGTGAACATGAACATCGGTGTCCTCTCTACGTTGCAGGGGAGCCAGAAAAGCACGAATATGCGCCTCAGTTCGGGAGCCATCTGGGCAATCCCGGTTGAACGCTCAAGCGGAAAGTCGCCCAATCTCGGCGGTCGCGGACGATAACGGAATATCGATGACCGCCGAGAGTTCGAACGAGGGCCAAATCTTTCGGACTTTTTGGCACGGAGGGCCGCTCAGCCAATATCAGATCTTCTGTCTGCGCAGCTTCGTCGCGCGGGGCCATCGCATTGAGGTTTTCAGCTACGAGGATGGACTTGCCGTTCCCGACTGGATCGTGCGCAAAGATGCGCGCGAAATCCTGCCCGCCGACCGCGTCCTGCATTATCGATCAGGTTTTGGGCAGGGAAGCCCCTCGCTCCATTCAAATCTGTTCAGATATACCATGCTGCACCGTCTTGGTGGATGGTGGATCGACACCGACG
>Ga0224548_1000008_pt1 | contig 12701 bp, 11 predicted proteins | sample 714P22024metaG_FD_172016 | JGI IMG/M metagenome (GOLD analysis project Ga0224548, IMG submission 172016) | Peat soil microbial communities from Stordalen Mire, Sweden - 717 P2 20-24 | ecosystem: Environmental > Terrestrial > Soil > Wetlands > Peat | place: Sweden: Norrbotten County, Stordalen...
CCCCGCAGGAACAGCCGCCCGGCGCTCCGCAGATCGTTGGCGGCGTCGCGCTCGGCATGAGCGAATGCGACGTGGTGCGGCGCGCAGGCTTGCCGGGCAACATCAACATCGGCGCCGGCGACAAAGGCGAGCGCAAGGTCGTGCTCACTTATCTGACCGGCACCTGGCCCGGTATCTACACCTTCGACAATGGCCGGCTGAAGGTGGTTGATCGCGCGCCCGAGCCGCCGGCCCCGGCCAAACCACCGGCCAAAAAGAAAAACGCCAAGAAACCCGTGAAGCCGAAAACCGCCGCCACCCCGGCCGCGCCCGCCTTCCGCCAGGTCAACTAAGCGGTTTTCTAGGCGGTCTCGATCGCCGCGCTGGCGGCGAGCCATTCCTCTTCAGCCTTGGCGATCGCCGCGACGACTTGCGCGCGCGTCTTCGACAGCTCGGCAGCGCGTGCCGGATCGCTGGCAAACAACGCGCCATCGGCCAGCGTCGTGTCGAGCTTGCCAAGCTGGCGCGTGAGCTGCGCGATCACGAGCTCGGCTTGCGAGACGCGTTTGCGCAAAGGGGCAGTTTCCACGCGCTTGCCGGCTGCGGCGCGGCGGACTTGCACCGGATCGCGCGCCGGCGATTTCGCGCCGACGGTATTGCCGCGGCCGTTATCGGCCAGCACGTGACGTCGGTAATCGTCGAGATCGCCGTCGAACGGCTTCACATGGCCGCCTTGCACCAGCCAAAGCCGGTCGGCGCAGGCCTCCAGCAGATAGCGGTCGTGCGACACCAAAATGATCGCGCCGGAATAATCGTTGATCGCCTCGATCAGCGCGGCGCGGCTGTCGATGTCGAGATGGTTGGTCGGTTCGTCGAGAATGATCAGCTGCGGCGCCGCGAAAGTCGCTAAGCCCAGCAGCAGGCGGGCCTTCTCGCCGCCGGACATTGTCTTAACTGCGTTGTTGGCGGCGAGCCCGGAAAAGCCAATCGCTCCAACCTTGCCGCGCACTTTCGATTCCGGCGTATCGGGCATCAGATCGCGAACGTGATCGTAGGGGCTTCGATCTTCGTCGAGTTCGTCAAGCTGGTGCTGCGCAAAGTAGCCGACCTTGAGCGTGGCCGCGCGCGTCACCGTGCCGTGTTCGGGGGCAAGGCGGCCGGCGATCAGCTTGACGAACGTCGATTTGCCGTTGCCGTTTGAGCCGAGCAGCGCGATGCGGTCGTCATTGTCGATGCGCAACGTCAGGCCGGACAAGATCGGATGGCCGGGCTCGTAGCCGACCGCGACGTCGTCGGTCGCGATGATCGGTGGCGACAGCAATTTGTCCGGCTCCGGAAAATGGATTGGGCGCACCTCGTCGGTGACCAGCGCGTTGATCGGCTGCATCTTGGCCAGCATCTTGATGCGCGATTGCGCCTGCCGCGCCTTGCTGGCTTTGGCGCGGAAGCGATCGACGAAGGCTTGCAGATGTTTGCGCTGCGCATCCTGTTTCTTGATCATCTTCTGGTCGAGCACCATGCGCTCGCCGCGCAGGCGCTCGAAATCGGTGTAACCGCCGCGATAGAGCGTGAGCTTCTGCGCTTCCAGCGACAGGATCTGGTTGACGGCATTGTCGAGCAAATCGCGGTCGTGGCTGATGATCATCATCGTGTTCGGGTAGCGCGCCAGATGATCCTGCAGCCACAGCGTGCCTTCCAGATCGAGATAGTTGGTCGGCTCGTCGAGCATTAGCAAATCCGGCTCGGCGAACAGCGTGGCGGCGAGCGCTACGCGCATGCGCCAGCCGCCGGAGAATTCCGCGCAAGGACGTGACTGGTCGGCGGTGGAGAAACCCAGCCCGGCCAGGATCGAGGCGGCGCGCGCCGGCGCCGCATGGGCGCCGATATCGGCGAGCCTGGTCTGGATCTCGGCAATGCGATGCGGGTCGTGCGCGGTTTCAGCCTCGGCCAAGAGCTGGCTGCGCTCGACATGCGCCTTGAGCACCACCTCGAGCAGGCTTTCGGGGCCGTTCGGCGCTTCCTGCGCCAGCCGCCCGAGACGCCAGCGCGGCGGCAATTCGATGCTGCCATGTTCGGGCGAAATTTCGCTCGCGATCACGTTGAATAGCGTGGTCTTGCCGGAGCCGTTGCGGCCCACCAGGCCGACCCGGGCGCCCGGCGTGATGCGAGCCGAAGCGCCTTCAAGCAGCGCGCGGCCGGCAATGCGTACGGTGAGGTCGTCGATGACAAACATGCGCGCCTTTTGGCCGAGCAGGCGCTAAGTGGCAACCCCTATCGAACTTGCCGCGCGAAAGAGGCCCCGGTATAAGCCGCGCCAACCAACAAACGCAGCGAAGGATGCTTCCTATGGCGGTCGAGCGTACATTTTCGATCCTAAAACCCGATGCGACCGCGCGCAATCTGACCGGCGCCATCAACGCCATGATCGAGAAGGCGGGCCTGCGCGTTGTCGGGCAGAAGCGGGTACATATTTCGCGCGCGCAGGCGGAAAAATTCTACGCCGTGCACAGCGCCCGGCCGTTTTTCGGCGAACTGGTCGAGTTCATGATCTCCGGTCCGGTGGTGGTGCAGGTGCTGGAAGGCGAGGGCGCCATCGCCAAATACCGCGATGTCATGGGCGCCACTGATCCTGCTAAGGCCGCGCCCGACACCATCCGCAAGGTGCACGCCAAGTCGATCGGCGAAAATTCCGTGCACGGGTCTGACGCGCCGGACACCGCGGCGCGCGAGATCGCGCAGTTCTTCGCGGAGAACGAAATCGTCGGCTGATAGCCAACGGGAGGCCGCGCTGTGAACTGGGCGTCGATGGAACCGGAGCTCAGTTCGCCGTCATTCTGGCTGTCCGTTCTTCAGGTCGTCTGGGTCAATATTCTTTTGTCCGGCGACAATGCCGTGGTGATCGCGCTCGCCTGTCGCGGACTGCCGCCGCGCGAGCGGCTGTGGGGCATGATCATCGGGGCAGGATTTGCCTCATTGCTGTTGATCGTGTTCACCGGCGTCGTCTCGATGCTGATGACGCTGCCTTATCTCAGGCTCGCCGGCGCGCTTGCGCTGTTCTGGATTGCTATCAAGCTGCTGGCGCCGCAGGCGCACGACGCGGAAGACACGCCGAAGGCGGTCGCGGACCTGTGGCGTGCGGTGCGTATCGTGGTGCTCGCCGACATCGTCATGAGCCTCGACAATGTGATCGCGGTCGCCGGCGTCGCCAATGGCCGGGACGCGCTGCTTATTCTCGGGCTGGCGGTCAGTATCCCGATGGTCATTGCCGGTAGCGCGGTCATCCTGGCTTTGCTGGAGCGTTTTCCCGTGCTGGTATGGGGTGGCGCGGCGATTCTGGGCTGGGTGGCCGGTGACATTTTCGCCAGTGACCCGGTCGTGCTAGGGATATTCAGCGGGTTTTCTCCGGACCACGTCGAGCTTGCCGCGCAATTCGCCGGCGCGATCCTGGTCGTGGTGTCCGGCTATGTATGGCGGCGCAGGCACCACCTCGCTTTCGAAGAGGCGTGAGCGCGGCCGCAATCGAGGTGCGATGAACGAGACGGCACGGCTGAGCGGGGCGGTTTCGCGGATCGGTTATTCCGCCTGTCCGCACGACTGCCCGTCGACCTGCGCGCTGGAAGTAGAACTGCTCGACGAGCGCACAATCGGTCGCGTGCGTGGCTCCAAGGACAACGACTACACCGCCGGCGTGATCTGTGCCAAGGTCGCGCGCTATGCCGAGCGCGAGCATCATGCGGATCGGCTGATGCATCCGCTGCAGCGGGTCGGCGACAAAGGCGCGGGCGAGTTTCGCCAAATCTCGTGGGACGACGCGCTCGACATCGTCGTAGAGAAATTCAACGCCGCCGAGCGCAAGCATGGCGCCGAGACGGTATGGCCTTATTACTATGCCGGCACCATGGGCCTGGTGATGCGCGACGGCATCAACCGGCTGAGCCACGCCAAAAAGTATTCTCACTTCCATTCCACCATCTGCGTCAATCCGGCCTATGCCGGCTTTGCCGCCGGCGTCGGGCGTATCGCGGGCGTCGATCCGCGCGAAATGGCGAAGTCCGACCTGGTGGTGATCTGGGGCACCAATGCGGTGAATACCCAGGTCAACGTAATGACCCACGCGGTGCGCGCGCGCAAAGAGCGTGGTGCCAAAATCGCGGCGGTCGACATCTACATGAACGGCACCATGGAGCAGGCCGACCTGCCGGTGCTGCTGAAGCCCGGCACCGACGGCGCGCTCGCCTGCGCAGTGATGCATTGCCTGTTTCGCGACGGAAAGGCGGATTGGGATTACCTTGACAAATACACCGACGCGCCGCGCGAATTGGAAGCGCATCTGCGCACGCGGGATCCGCAATGGGCATCCGCGATTACCGGCACGCCGGTGGCGACGATCGAGCAATTCGCCGAGCTGATCGGCGAGCGCAAGCGCGCTTTCTTCCGGCTCGGTTACGGCTTTTCGCGTTCGCGCAACGGGCCCGCCAATATGCACGCAGCTTCCTGTATCCCGGCGGTGACCGGCGCCTGGCAGCTCGAAGGCGGCGGCGCCTTCCATATCAGCGCCGACATCTTCGGCCTCGACAAGACGGTGATCGAAGGCCTTGATGTTTGGGATCGCTCCGTGCGCGCGCTCGACCAGTCGCGCGTAGGCGCCATCCTGACCGGCGACCGTGAGGCACTGCAAGGCGGCGCGCCGGTCACGGCGATGATCATCCAGAACACCAACCCGGTTACGGTTGCGCCCGATCAAAACAAGGTCAAGCAAGGTTTTGCCCGCGGCGATTTGTTTACCTGCGTGCACGAACAGTTCATGACCGAGACGGCGAAGATGGCCGACGTCGTGCTGCCGGCTACGACCTTCCTGGAACACGACGACATCTATCGCGGCGGTGGCCACCAATACCTCATCCTTGGCCCAAAGCTGGTCGAGTCGCCGGGCGAATGCCGCAACAATCATGAGGTGATCTCAGGCCTGGCCAAACGCCTCGGCGTCGCGCATCGCGGCTTTGACATGAATCCGCGCGAATTGATCGACCAGATGCTGCAGGTGTCGAAGCGCGGCACGCTTGCCGAACTCGAGGCCAACCGCTGGATCGACTGCCAGCCGCCGTTCCGCGCTTCGCATTATCTTGACGGCTTTCCGTGGCCGGACGGCAAGTTCCGCTTCAAGCCGGATTGGGAGAACGTGCCGTTCCGCAGTCCCTATAAAAGCGGGCCGATCGGCGCGATGCCGCGCCTGCCGGATCATTGGACGTCGATCGAGCAGGTCGACGATGCGCATCCATTCCGGCTCGCCACGTCGCCGGCGCGAGGCTTTCTCAACACAACGTTCAACGAAACGCCGACGTCGCTCGCGCAAGAGAAACGCCCGACAGTGATGATCCACCCGGACGACGCGCGGCCGCTGGGGATCGACGACGGCGATTTTGTCGTGCTCGGCAATACACGCGGACAAGTGCGCCTGCACGCAAAGATTTTCGATGGCGTGCGGCGCGGGGTATTGATTGCCGAGTCGATCTGGCCGAATTCGGCCTATTCCGACGGCTGCGGCATCAATTCGCTCACCGGCGCGGATTCAATCGCGCCCTATGGTGGCGCCGCGTTCCACGACAACAAAGTGTGGGTGCGCAAGGCGGCGTGAGGCGACGGCGACAAAACCCACCCCGGGCGAAGCCCGGGATGGGTCGGTTTGCGGCGTTCACCACCGAAACGAAGGATCGCTTAGATTTCCTTGCCGATTTTGGCGTCGACCGAGTAAGGGCCGCCGCCGCGCATGGCGATGGCGAAACATACGACGCCGATCAGCAACACGTATTCATATCCGCCGACGCCGGCGGCATAGCCTTTCGGAAGGTGCACAAAAAACAAGGCAATCAGCATTTCGATCGCGAGCGCGGCGGCGAAGACGCGCTTAAACAGGCCAATAATAATGCAGACGCCGCCGACCGACTCTAAAAATATATTCGCATAAGCAAACAGGATGGCCGGCTGGAGCCCATTCTTGGCCATGACGTTGGCCGCCACAGCGTCGGCACCGGCGTGGAACTTGCCCTGGACGTGCATCAAAAACATGATGCCGACGACGACGCGCACCAGCGTGTAAGCGATTGGACCCTAACTCGCATAAAATCTGGCCAATCCCGCCCTAGTTCAGGGGATATCTGCCGGGACGAGCTGTGCGGCATCCGGCACCGGCACGTCGTCGATCAGGCAGCGCCCGTCGACGACACGCACGCGGCCTTGCGCCACCAGCCCGAGCGCCGCCGGGTAAATCCGGTGCTCGACCTTGAGCACGCGCGCCGCCAGCGTCTCTTCGGTATCATCGCCACGGACGAAAACCGCCCCCTGCGCGATGATCGGACCGGAATCGAGTTCTGCCGATACAAAATGTACCGTGGTGCCATGGACAGTCGCGCGCGCTGCGATGGCGCGCTTGTGGGTGTCGAGGCCCTTGAACGCCGGCAGCAGCGCGGGATGAATATTGAGCATGCGCTCGGGCCATTGCGTGACTAAAGCGGGCGTCAGCAGGCGCAGAAAGCCAGCAAGGCAGACGATGTCGACTTTGTGCTTTATGAGCACCGCTTGCAACGCGCCATCGAAAGCGGCGCGGTCCTTGCCGAACAGAGTATGATCGACAATTTCGGTCGCGATGCCGGCGGCGCGCGCGGTGGCTAAGCCGCCGGCGTCCGGCCGGTTCGAGACCACCAGCACGATCTCGGCTGGATACTTTTTATCCTTAGCCGCTTCGATCAGCGCCGCCATATTGGAGCCGCGACCGGAAATGAGAACGGCGACGCGCTTGTGGCTCATGCTGTGTCACCCAAGATCGAGTTTGCCGTTATAGACGACGCGCGCTTCGCCCTGCGTGCGCACAACGCTACCGATGGTCACGGCCTTTTCGCCGGCGGCGTTGAAGGACTTGGCGACGCTGCTCGCGTCTTTCGGCGCGACGATGGCGATCATGCCGATGCCGCAGTTGAAGGCGCGCAGCATTTCGTTCTGCGCGATGCCGCCTTCGCGCGCCAGCCATTTGAACACCGGCAGCACCGGCACCTTGCCAAGATCGATGCGGGCGCCGAGGCCCTTCGGCAGCACGCGCGGGATATTGTCAGGAAACCCGCCGCAGGTGAGATGCGCCAGGCCTTTCACGGCTTTGGTCGCACGGATCGCGGCGAGGCACGATTTCACGTAGATGCGGGTCGGCGTGAGGATCGCTTCGCCCAGCGTTTGCTCCGAGACAAATGGCGCGGGCGCGTTCCACGGCAGCCCGCTCTTGGCGACGACCTTGCGTACCAGCGAATAGCCGTTGGAATGCACGCCGGACGACGCCAGCCCGATGATGACGTCGCCTTCCGCGATATCGCGGCGCGGCAATATCTCGCCGCGTTCCACCGCGCCGACCGCAAAGCCTGCAAGGTCGTAGTCATCGCCCTGATAGAGCCCGGGCATTTCCGCGGTCTCGCCGCCGATCAGCGCGCAGCCGGCCTGCTTGCAGCCAGCCGCAATGCCGGCGACCACGGCGGCGCCGACGTCCGGTTCGAGTTTTCCACACGCGTAGTAGTCGAGGAAGAACAGCGGTTCGGCGCCTTGCACCACCAAATCGTTGACGCTCATGGCAACCAGATCGATGCCGATGGTGTCGTGGCGGCCGGTTTCGATGGCGATCTTGACCTTGGTGCCGACGCCGTCATTGGCGGCGACCAGAACCGGATCCTTGAATCCCAAAGGTTTGAGGTCGAACAACCCGCCGAAGCCGCCGATTTCTGCGTCGGCCCCCGGGCGCGCAGTGGCGCGCACCAGCGGCTTGATCAGCTCCACCATCCGGTTGCCGGCATCGATATCGACGCCGGCCTGCGCGTAAGTGAGGCCGCGCTCCTTCTCCGCCATGAGGGCCCTACAGGTTGCGCTCGATTTCCGGGGTCCTACGTGGAAAACGCAAGTCGCGCAATGGTCGAAGCGCCGTTATACTCTGCCGAGATGGCGCGTTGCCGGGGGAGCAGACCGGGGCGGGGCCGCGAGCCGGGTTTGCCTTGAATATTCCGAACCTCATAACGCTGGGGCGCATTCTGCTGGTGCCGGTCGTGGTATGGGCGATCGCGTCCGGCGCGATGTGGATCGCCTTCGTGCTGTTCCTGGCCGCCGGCGTGAGCGACGGGGTCGACGGCTATCTCGCCAAGCGTTTCCAGATGACCACCGAGCTCGGCGCCTATCTCGACCCGCTCGCCGACAAGGCGCTGATCGTCTCGATCTATCTTACGCTCGGCATCAGCGACCTGATCCCGCGCTGGCTGGTGATCCTGGTGGTGTCGCGCGACATCTTGATCGTCGGCGGCATCATGTTGTCCTGGCTGGTCGGCAATCCGCTCAAGATCAAGCCGCTGCTGGTGTCCAAGCTCAACACCGTGGCGCAGATCGTATTCGCCTGCGTGGTGCTCGGCTCGCTCGGCTTCGGCATTCCGGCCGATACGCTGATGGTTGTCCTCATGGGCCTGGTTGCGGCCTTGACCTTGCTGTCGATCGCCGCCTATCTCGCCGAATGGGTGCGTCACATGAACTTGGTGGGCGAACAGTGAGCCCGCGCACGCGTGCCCGCCGCGAGCCGCCCGAAGGCGAGGGCGCGGCGTTCGAGCGTCAGATCGTATTCTGGCTGGCGATATTCGCCGTCTTCGTGCTGCTGCTGTGGCTGTTGAGCGAGATCCTGCTGCCGTTCGTGGCGGGCCTCGCCCTTGCCTATCTGCTTAAGCCGGTTACTGATCGGATCGAACGGCTCGGCGTCAACCGGCTGGCCGCCGCATTGTTGATTATCACGCTGGTGGTGATGGCGTTCGTCCTCGTGGTCCTGCTGGTGGCGCCGATTTTGGGCGGTCAGCTCGCGTCCTTCATCGAAAAAATCCCCGACTATGTGACGCGCCTGCAATCGCTGCTAAGCGATCCGAGCCGGCCGTGGATACAGAAAGTGCTGGGCGCAGGCTTTAGCGCCGACAAGTCGTTCAGCGAACTTGTGACGCAAGGCGTCGGCTGGCTCACGTCGTTCCTGAAATCGCTCTGGTCGGGCGGGCGCGCGCTGGTCTCGCTGTTTTCGCTGGTGGTGGTGACGCCGGTGGTCGCGTTCTACTTGATCTACGACTGGCACCGCATGATCCGCACCGCCGACGGTTGGGTCCCCGTGCAACATCGCGAAACCGTGCGCCAGCTTGCGCGCGAGATCGACGCGGCCATTGCCGGCTTCGTGCGCGGGCAAACCGCGGTCTGCCTGATCCTCGGCTCGTTCTACGCGGTGGCGCTCACGCTGAGCGGGCTCAATTTCGGCCTATTGATCGGATTGATTTCGGGTGTGATCACTTTCATCCCTTACGTCGGCTCGATGACCGGACTGATCCTGGCGCTCGGCGTCGCGGTCGCGCAGTTCTGGCCGGCATATAGTTCCATTCTGACGGTGCTCGGCATTTTCCTGGTCGGCCAATTCCTCGAAGGCAATCTGCTGGCGCCCAAACTGGTCGGCGAAAGTGTCGGCCTGCATCCGGTCTGGCTGATCTTCGCGCTGCTCGCCTTCGGCTATCTGTTCGGCTTCGTTGGCCTGCTGGTGGCGGTGCCGCTGGCTGCCACCATCGGCGTATTGGTGCGCTTCGCGTTGCAACGCTATCGCGAAAGCTCGCTTTATACCGGCGAGAAGGCGGGTTGAGCGGTATGGGAAGCTCGGTCAGTCCGCGTCAATTGGTGCTCGCGCTCAATCATGCCGAAAGCTTCGCGCGCGAGGATTTTTTGCGCGGACCCTCGAACGCTGCGGCGCTGACGCTGGTGGACCGCTGGCCGGATTGGCCGGATCGCATCGTCGCGCTGATTGGCCCAGAGGGTTCCGGCAAGAGCCATCTCGCCGCGATCTGGGCGGAGACCGCGGGCGCCCGCGTGCTAGCGGCGAAACTGCTGACGCAAATCGATCAGCCGGCGGCCCTGGCGACCGGTGCGCTGGTGGTCGAAGATCTGGAGCCGGACGGTCTCGACGAGCGCGCGCTGTTTCATCTCATCAATCTCGCGCGCGAGGAAAGCGCTTATGTGCTGCTCACGTCGCGCGCGGCGGTTGCCGGTTTTCCGCTCACCATCCGCGATCTGGTCTCGCGGCTGCGCGCGCTGCCCAATGTCGCGCTGGCCGCCCCCGATGACGCACTGCTGCGCTCGCTGATCGTCAAGCTCGCCGCCGACCGCCAACTCGCCGTGGACGAGGCGTTGGTGAACTACCTCGCCAACCGCATCGAGCGCTCGTTCGCCGGCGCGCGCGCGGCGGTCGAGCGGCTCGACCAGGAAGCGATGCGCCAGCACCGGCCGGTGACGCGGGCGCTGGCCGCCGAGATTTTCCGCGAACAAACTTCTTAACGACGCTCATGACGATGGCTTGACGGTTGGGCCGGCGCGGCGCGAACTGTCATCCAACCGTCGTTTTTGTCGGTTAGGGCTTCAGTCTTTCAGGCCTTCATTGCTATGGCAGATCGCGGACAAGCTATTGCATCGGTTGAGGAAATCGCTCCGGTCGTGGACCGGGACGAGGTCCCTTCCAGCGCTCAGGCGATGCCTGCGCCCGGCTTAATGTCGCAGCCGCAGCGATTCATCAACCGCGAACTGTCCTGGCTTCACTTCAATCGCCGGGTCCTGGACGAAGCCAGCAACGAGCATCATCCGCTGCTGGAGCGGGTGCGCTTCCTGTCGATTTCGGCCAACAACCTCGATGAATTCTTCATGGTGCGCGTCGCCGGCCTCAAGGGCCAGGTGCGCCAGGGCATCGCGGACCAGAGTCCCGACGGGCTCACCCCCAACGAGCAGCTCGCCCGCATCGGCGAGGCGGTGTCGCAACTCGCCAGCGATCAGCAGAAGTGCTGGTTGGAACTGCGCCCGGCGCTGGCCGCAGCTCACGTGACGCTGGTTGAAGGCGGCGACCTCAAGAAGGCGGATCGCGCCTGGTTGGAGGAGCATTTCCTCACCCATGTGTTCCCGCTGCTCACGCCGCTGGCGATCGACCCGGCGCATCCGTTTCCGTTCATTCCCAATCTCGCCTTCTCGATCGCGCTGCAGCTTTCACGCGCCAGAGACGGCCGGGCGATGAACGCGCTGATCCGCATGCCGCAGAAGATCGAGCGCTTCATCAAGTTGCCGAGCGGCAGCGATCACGGCATCCGGCTGATCACGCTCGAGGAGGCGACTGCGCTGTTCATCGGGCGTCTGTTCCCCGGTTATACGGTCAAGGGGCAGGGCGCTTTCCGCGCCATCCGCGACTCGGAAGTGGAAATCGAGGAGGAGGCCGAAGATTTGGTGCGGCTCTACGAGACTGCGCTCAAGCAGCGCCGGCGCGGCTCGGTGATCCGGCTCGAACTCAACGCAACGATGCCGGCGGAACTGCGCAACTTCGTGCAGCGCGCGCTCGCGGTTGCCGACGACGAGGTGTTCATGGTCGATGGCGTGCTGGCGCTCAACGATCTTGCCCAGCTCACCAAGCTCGACCGGCCCGATCTCGAATTCGTGCCGTATAATCCGCGCTATCCCGAACGCATCCGCGATCACGGCGGCGATTGCTTCGCCGCCATCCGGCAGAAGGACCTCATCGTACACCACCCCTACGAATCCTTTGACGTGGTGGTGCAGTTCCTCCAGCAGGCGGCGCGCGATCCCGACGTCGTCGCGATCAAGCAGACGCTCTACCGTACCTCGGCGGAGTCTCCGATCGTGAAGACGCTGGTCGAGGCCGCCGAGGCCGGCAAGTCGGTCACCGCGCTGGTCGAGTTGAAGGCGCGCTTTGACGAGGAAGCCAATATCCGCTGGGCGCGCGATCTTGAGCGCGCCGGCGCTCAAGTGGTGTATGGCTTTATCGAATTGAAGACCCACGCCAAGCTGTCATTGGTGGTGCGGCGCGAAGGCGGCACGCTCGCGACCTATATTCATGCTGGCACCGGCAACTATCACCCCGTCACCGCGCGCGTTTATACCGATCTGTCGTTCTTCACCGCCGACGCGGTGATCGGGCGCGACGTCGCGCGCATCTTCAATTACATCACCGGTTATGCCGAACCGGCCGAACTCGAAAAAATGGCGATTTCGCCGATTTCCTTGCGTAAGCGTGTTCTCGATCACATCGCGCAGGAAGCCGTCAACGCCAAAGCCGGCAAGCCGGCGGCGATCTGGATGAAGATGAATGCGCTGGTCGATCCCGGCATCATCGACGCGCTTTACGACGCATCGAGCGCCGGCGTCGCGATCGACCTGGTAGTGCGCGGCATCTGCTGCCTGCGGCCGGGCGTGCCCGGCCTGTCCGACAATATCCGGGTAAAATCCATCGTCGGCCGCTTTTTGGAGCACGGCCGCATTTATTGCTTCGGCAACGGCTATTCTTTGCCGCATGCCAAGGCGGCGATCTACATTTCCTCCGCGGATATGATGCCGCGTAATCTCGATCGCCGGGTCGAGGTGCTATGCCCGATTCTTAATCCGACCGTGCACGAGCAGGTGCTCGGCCAGATCATGGTGGCGAACTTCAAGGATAACGAGCAAAGCTGGAAGCTCTTGCCGGACGGCAGTTCGACGCGCATAAAGGCCGCGCAGGGCGAGGAACCATTCAACGCCCACAAGTATTTCATGACAAATCCGAGCCTTTCGGGACGTGGCAAATCGCTTAAAGAGTCCTCACCGCGCAGCCTTATACGCCGCCTCATCGAAGGCGCGTAAGCGTTCGCCTATCAAGCAGC
>Ga0224548_1000009_pt1 | contig 12584 bp, 5 predicted proteins | sample 714P22024metaG_FD_172016 | JGI IMG/M metagenome (GOLD analysis project Ga0224548, IMG submission 172016) | Peat soil microbial communities from Stordalen Mire, Sweden - 717 P2 20-24 | ecosystem: Environmental > Terrestrial > Soil > Wetlands > Peat | place: Sweden: Norrbotten County, Stordalen...
TACCGAAAGGTCGGTGATTCCTGGTACAGTAGCGAGAACATCTTTGATCTTGTTCGCCGTCTGTGTGAGCGCCTGAAGGTCGTCGCCGAATAGCTTGATGGAGTTCTCCCCTTTCACGCCCGACACCGCTTCAGCGACGTTATCCTGAAGGTACTGCGAGAAATTTAACTCGATACCGGAAAATTGATCTTGCAGTTTTTTGAATATCTCTTCGGTGAGCAAATCCTTGTCGAGACCTGTACGCCATTGGCTGGCCGGCTTTAACGGCGCAAAGAACTCTGCGTTGAAAAAGCCGGTAGCATCGGTGCCATCGTCCGGTCGGCCGTGCTGTGAAACAACCGATTCCACCTCCGGAAAGCCTCGCAGAACGGCTCTGATTCGATTAACGTAACCATTGCCTTCATCAAGCGAAATCGTGGACGGCATAGTCGCGCGAATCCAGAGGTTGCCTTCTTCGAGTTGTGGCAGAAATTCGAGACCGAGCATTTTGACTGCCAGCAAAGAGAACAGCATTAAAATCGCTGCACAGCCAAGCGTGAGTTTTTTGTTGGCGACCGCGAAATGAAGCGCAGGTGTGTAGAGGCGGTGCGACAAACGCACCAGGTACGTTTCGGCTTCGCGGGTATGCTCGGGAAGCAGCAGCGCGCTCAAGGCCGGAGTTATCGTGAACGTAGCTAACAGGCCACCCGTCAGGGCGTATGCGTAGGTCTGCGCCATCGGACCGAAAATATGACCTTCGACGCCGCCCAGCGTGAACAGCGGAATAAATGCTGCAATAATGATTCCGGCGGCGAAGAATATCGAACGGCTGACAGAGTTTGCAGCCTGATGTATCGCCGCGGATTTTCCTGTAAGTGTTTCGGCGGAAGTTTGACCGTGCGGCAATGACGCTACCGATGTTTCCCAAGACGTGCTGAGTCGTCGAAAGATACTCTCGATCATAATGACTGAGGCATCGACGATCAGTCCGAAATCGATCGCCCCAACCGAGAGCAAATTTGCCGATTCCCCTCGCAGAACAATAATGCCGATCGCAAAAAATAGGGCGAATGGAATTGTCGCCCCGACAATGAGGGCACTTCGGAGATTTCCAAGAAAGCACCACTGGACGATGAAAATAAGCGCTATACCGAACACCATGTTGTTCAGCACCGTGCTGGTGGTCACTTCTATCAAATCTTTGCGATCGTATATCCGCTCAATTCGCACACCCAGCGGAAGAATATTCGAACTGTTGATACGCTCAACCTCGGCTTCAACGCGACGTATCGTCGGCATGCTTTTGTCATCGCGCCGCATCAGAACGATACCCTGTACAATATCGTTTTGATCGTCCCGACCAGCGATCCCGAGCCGCGGTTTGTTTCCAGGTGTGACCGTGGCAACATCGCGAATCAATACAGGAGTGCCACCAGATTGCGTCAGCATCGTATTTTTGATGTCGTCGAGCGACCGAATGAGGCCGACACCGCGCACCACTGCCACCTGCGGCCCGATATCCAGTGTGTTGCCACCGACGTTGATATTGCTGTTGTTGAGGGTTTGCAGAAGCTGCGCCAACGTAAGCCCGTAGGCGGTCAGCCGGTGCGGATCGACTTGAACTTCGTATGTCTTGGTTTTACCTCCCCACGACGTCACGTCGACAACGCCAGGCACAGCGCGGAATCGCCGCTGCAAGATCCAGTCTTGCAGCGATTTAAGGTCGGTCAGCGAATAATCGGGTGGCCCAACGAGTTGATATCGATATATTTCGCCAATAGGGCTGACGGGCGAAATCTGTGGCTGCGCGCCATTTGGTAGCGCGGGAAGCGCACTGAGACGATTGAGCGTTTGCTGCAGGGCTTGTTCGTAAGTGAATTCGTAAGTGAATTGCAATTTCACATCCGAAAGACCGTACAGTGAAATGGTGCGGATCGTCTGGAGTTTGGGGAGACCTGCGAGCTGCGCCTCGATTGGAATCGTAATGTAGCGCTCGATTTCTTCGGCCGATAGCCCGGGGTTCTGTGTGACCACATCCACCATTGGCGGCGTGGGATCAGGATAGGCCTCAATATTAAGCTCTCGAAATGCGACTATGCCGCTAAATAGTACGGCGATAAATAGCACGAGCATCAAGACGCGATGTTTGATCGAAAAGGCAATAAAGGAATTCATAGGCTGCCTTTGAAGGCCGACTTGATTGGCGTCTCAATTTCCGGCGGCGGCGCGATCGACAAACAGACTACCCTTTGTCACGATTTTTTCGCCAAGGCTGAGGCCTTCGAGTACCTGCACCATTTTTCCATCGGGAAGCCCGCTTTTGATCTCGCGCGGCTCCAAGCCATGGTCATTGCGCGCGATCCAGACACGCGTGATGCTGCCGTCATAGATGATTGCGTCGCGCGGTATTGCCGGTGAGAGATTGTCTTCCCCCGTCGTGATGGTAATGCTGGCAAACATTTCGGGCCGCAGCAGACCGTCGGCATTGCTGATTGTCGCGCGCACTAAGAGCCGGCGCGTTCCGGAATCGAGTGAGGTCGCGACGTAAGCAATGTTCGCCGTGAATACGCGCTGCGGATAAGCAAGCACCGTGAATCGCATGGCTTGCCCGACCTTCACGTTTTCGGCTTCGGATTCCCGCACGTACGCGACCAGCCATACGGTCGACAAATCGCCGATGATGAAGGTTGCATCATTGGCGGCCGCGCTATTCGCCGCGGTGTTGATATATTGGCCGGGCCCCACCTTGCGCTGCACGACCGTACCGGCGATCGGCGAATAGATCGTCGACTGCGAGTTGATCACGCCGGTGTCGCTGAATTTGGCGACCTCCTCGTCAGTCTTGCCAAGAATTCTCAGGCGGTTGCGCACCGCTTCGAGCGCGATTTGCGCGGTCCGCAAGTCGTTTTGCGCCGCCAGACTGGCCGCTTGGGCCTGCTGCATATCGCGCAGCGGACCTGCTTTTGTTTCATAGAGCGACTTGTTCTGCTGCTCGATGATCTGAGCGAGTTCTAGCGCCGATCTCGCCTTATTCAGTCCAGCCACCGCGGTAATAAAATCATTCTGCGCCTGCACCATATCCGGGGATTCGACTGCGAACAGCGGCTGACCCGCAACAACGACGTCGCCCGGTTTGGCGAGCAGCTTTACGACGCGGCCTGCATAAGGTGAATACACCAGCGTAGCGCGATCCTCATCGATCGCGATCTTGCCTTCGGTTAGGTGCTCTGCGCGGAAAACCTTTTGGGCAATCGGCTCGATCGTGAGCATCGCCCATTGCCTGGGAGCAGGATAGAACACATTCCCGACGCGCCGGTTTTGCTGCGCCAGTTCGGCTTCTTCGGCATTATCCGCGCGGCGTGCGAGCGTGGTGGCCGCGAGCGCGAGCAATCCGCAAAGGATGAGGACACCGACGACAATTGCGCCATAGCGCATTCCGGCCAATGGTCGCAGCTTGAGCCGCGTCGCGAGACTTCCTATAGGCCAAGCCAAGAAACCCCCTCCCTAATGCGTCTCTTGCGCAGCGTTATAGACGCGGTTTCCGGGTTCCGGAAATAATCGTCGCGTAAACATTACCACAACGGAATCGCTCGCGCGACGCTCTGCATCCGACGCTGAACGGCAAGCTTAAGTCGGCGCCAAAGTGGCTCAGTCACGCCAATCCAGGGCCCCTCTGTCAAATCTCTTATTGAGAGCAACTCACAGCCGCTATACCAAAGATAGCCTAGACCGTCAGACGGCATGACATATGATCATGGAGTAGTTCAGGCCTTAGTGTCAGGGCGTAGGTAGAGGAACCGGGTCGGTTGCGGCGGGCCATGAAGTTGCGTTGGCGTCCATTTTTCTGTGGCCTGCTTATGGTCATCACCGGTTTAGAGGCCGGGCCCCTAAAGGCCGAGGATTCGACTAACATCCCGGGCGTCGCCGGCGCGTCGATTGCAAGCAGCCTTCCGAATAATGGCGACCCCGGCGGTGTCCGCAAGTTGCTGAGCGAACGCGGCATCACCTACAGTCTGATCTATACCAACGATGTGTTGAGCAATCTCTCCGGCGGAACGAGACGCGGCACGATCGATCAGGGCAAGCTCGAAGGACAGCTGACAGTCGACCTCAATAAGCTGGTTGGCTGGCAGGACCTTACGTTTTACGCAAATGCTTTTCAGATTCACGATACCGGCCGCATCCGCCGCGATTATGTCGGCGGCATGAATACAATTGCGGCGATCGAAGCCGCACCATCGACGCGGCTGTCCGAATTGTGGATCGAACGAAAATTTCTTAACGGAGACGCCAGTTTCAGAATCGGGCAACTCGTTGCCGACAACGAGTTCTTTTTCAGCGATCTCAGTAACATCTTCTTACAGACGGATTGGCCTACCATCGCGGCCGTCAATCTTCCAGGCGGTGGGCCTGCCTACCCACTATCCACGCCCGGCGCGCGCGTGAAATTTGACTACGGTAAGGATGCATCGTTTCTGCTAGCGATCTTTAATGGCGATCCAGCCGGGCCGTGCGCCGCCGATCCCGATACTTGCAATCGATACGGGCTTAATTTTCGTATGCGCGATCCGGCCTTTATTATCGGCGAGACGCAATTTCGGACTAATCAAGCCAAGGAGGATAGCGGACTTGCTCGAACGCTGAAAATCGGCGGTTGGACACATCTTGGTCTATTCAATGATCAGCGTTTTGCTAATGACGGCACGTTATTAGCTGATCCGGCAGGCAGTGGAATACCGCTGCAGCATCGCGGAGACTATGGGATCTACGGTGTCATTGATCAGCAAATCTATCGTCCGCAGGGCGGAGCCGCAGACAGCGGCGTATCAGTATTCGGCCTTGCGTCGTTTAGCCCATCAGACCGAAATCTGGTCGATCTTCAGATCAATGGTGGAATCGTGTTTGCGGGATTGAACTCTAACCGGCCGGACGACCGTTTCGGGGCTAGTGTTGTATATTCGCGCTTCTCCGATAGCGCGAGTGCCTTCAATCAAGACCAAATAAACTTCGGTGTGCCGACATTTGTTCGAGACTATGAAGCCAATCTCGAGTTCAGTTACGTCGCTCAGATTGTACCCGGCTGGACGATGCAGCCTGACTTTCAATACATCTGGCATCCGAGCGGCCACGCCGGCCGTGACGCCAAGGTGGTCGGCATCCGCACGATGTTGAAATATTGACCCAAGTATGATGACTCTAGGTCGTCCGAGGAGGAATTACAAACACACTGCCGGGCCACGCACATTTGCGCCAGCATCTGACTCGACATGAACAATCGACGGCCCGAATTTACGGAGAGTTTAGGCGGACCTTGTATGTGAAACCCGATTGAGCGGCGGCGCAACCGACCTGAGACTGTAACGGAGATCCAAATTCTGGGAACCAGCGATTACTACGCCAAACAATCTTGCATGTTCAGCCACTGTCAGCATTGGCCTCTCTCATGGCTTGGTCTCTGAACCGTACTTTTCCAATGCGACATGACAACGTCGCGCGGATTGCGCAGTGCTTCATGACCGGATTTATCGTTCTCTGGAGTTTGTCTCCGGTCTTCGGCAAGGATCTGGGTATACTGACGAGGATACTCTACGCCGCGTTTGCGGCGGAGCAGATGTCGGCCATCTGCACAAGCGCAAATATCCCTTTGTCCGATGACAACAAGAATCTCTTCACCAGCGCGAAGGCATATGCTGACGGAATCAAACAGATAGTCATCGCAGGGTTATCTGATTCTGATGTCAGCTTTGTTCTTAAGTTCGCGGCTGATCGAGCCAAGGCCGATACAAACGCTGAGCTCCAGGTTTTGGCGGCGTATCCAACTCAAAAAATACCCGCAGAAACGCTTCGATGGTGCGAAAATAAAGTGATCCCATTTGTTGACCAAGTGGTGGGTGCGTACGTTAGAAATCCCGACGAAATCAGACAGATGATCACGAAGGCGAAAGCTGACTAGGGCGTGAACTCATAAACGTGCGGCACGGGCTGCAAAGTCAGCTGTGCCTCCCATAGCTGCCAAATTATGCGGTGCAGCAAAGCGACGCGATGTGCCATTTGCAGTGGAAAATAAAACGCTTCCTTTGCTTATAAAAGAGGCATACCGTTCCTCGGTTGAGGCAAAAAGACCGATCATTTTTAAGTCTGCGTTCTTAAAAAGAATACGCCAATTCAATCGCGCGAGACTCTAAAATCCTCCGCCGGTTGAGCACCAAGAAAAGCTGAAGATCGGAACTCGTTGCGCTGGCGAGAGCTCACGACGGGAGCTAGTTATGTCCAAGATCGTAACGCGGCTTTTGCCGCTTTTGCTGTTCTTTTTTCAATTCGATCCCGCAATCGCGCAGCAGCGCGATCGTGCACCCAATTTGAAACTGGGCGACGCGGTCGTCACCGGATTTTCCGGCACCATAACGGCCGATACGACGCGACCGCGCGGCGCGAACAAGTCCGCCATCAATCTCACCTTCATCAATCCGGATGGCCCGTCCGCCCGCATCATTGATGTGAGCAAGCCCGGCTATGTCTGGGACGGACGCCTGTTCCAGGCGCCCAAAACCTTCGATGTACTGGCCAAGGACGTCGGCCAGGTTTTCGGCGTCGCGCTCGACGATCAATCTCCACCTAATATCTATGTGGCCGCCACGTCGGTGTTTGGCCTCAACATCGTCAGCCGCGGACGCGACGGCTTGCCCGAGCGCAGGAAAAAAGGCGGCCCGGGCGCCGGCTGGATGGCGGGGCAATTCGGGCTCGATCTGCAGGGCGGACCCGGCGGCATCTACAGGATCGACGGACGGACCGGCGTGGTGACATTATTCGCCAATGTCACGCTCGACGGCGTGCCGAACCCCGGACCGGGGCTGGGCAACCTCGCCTACGATTCCGAGCACAAGCAATTATTCGTGTCGGACCTTTATACTGGCATGATCCATCGCATCGATCTCGACGGCAGAGACCTCGGCCGCTACGACCACGGCGTCACCGCACTTCCCGCGGCCGCGGCCAACCTTGCCGCCGTGCCGTTCAATCCCGCGAACCGTCCCAACATCGCCAGCGAGCGCTTCGACACCGAGCAGCCGGACACATGGGGATTTGCTCCGACCGCGCGCCGGGTCTGGGGCCTCGCCGCACATGAGGAACGGCTTTACTATTCAGCCGGCAACGGGTCCGCTAACGGGCCGCAAATCTGGTCGGTCGGCATCCAACAGGATGGCAACTTCGCCGCCGATGCACGCTGGGAGCTCGACGTTCCGGGCAACCCGCAACCTTACGCGGTTTCCGACATCGCCTTTTCGCATCAGGGAGCGATGATCTTGGCGCAGCGCGCGCCGATTGCGGGCGCATACGACTATGCCGCCTTCACGCAAGCCGGCGAGCCGCGCGTGCTGCGCTATTGGCTGAAAGATGCCAACGATCCGCCGTCGCCAAGCCGCTGGAAACTGGTGCCTGAGGAATACGCCATCGGCTTTGCCGACACCTATCGCAACACCAATGGCGGCGTCGCGCTCGGCTATGGCTATAACCAGGACGGAACGCTCGCCGCCGGTTCTTGCGAGGCCGCGCTGTGGACCACGGGACAAAATCTCCGCAACAATCCGGCGCTGCGCAGCCAGCTCGAGCCCGGCGGTTCGCTGGTCGTGCATGGGCTGCAAGCCAATCCGGTCGACCTGGTGCGCAATGCCAACACGCCACCGGCGATCAGCTACTTCGTGGATTACGACGACAAGTTTGACGATCCGGCCGCGAGCGGACACATCGGCAGCGTGCGCATCTACACGACGCCTTGCGCGCCGGCGGCCTATGTCCGTCCGGTCGCGGTCGCCGCCAATCCGGCTGGCGGCGGTGGCGGCGGTGGTGGTGGCGCCTGCACCCCGACATGCGTGTGCCCGCCGGGCACCGTGCTCGAAGGCAAGGAATGCGTGAAGCGGGAATGTCCGCCACCGCAGGTTTTCAATCCGGCCACCGGCTCGTGCATGTGTCCGCCCGGTACCGTGCTGGAAGGCAAGGAATGCGTACGCATACGGACGGATATTTCGTGTCGGCCGCCGCTGGTTCTCGATCCGCTAACCGGTAAATGCGTGCCGCAGCGGCGCGAGTGCCCGCCACCTCTAGTCCTCGGTCCCGCCGACACCTGCATCTGCCCGCAGGGCACCGTGATGCAGGATGACAAATGCGTGCCGCAGGTCTGCCCGTCGCCGCTGGTTCCCGGCCCATGCCAGTGCCCGGACGGCACCGCGCAGGAGGGCGGATCGTGCGTGAAGGTCGGCAAGGTCATCTTGAAAAAGGAGGTCACGACCCACGACACCCTGATCCCACTGCCCGCGGGCACACTGTTCCCGATGACGCTCACGTGTACCCCGCCGCTGCAGACCTGGTCCTTCAGTCTGACCGCCAATGGGACCTACACGGCGAACAACATTCTGTTCGGCAGCACCTGTACGGTCGCGGAAGGTCCGATGCCCGCGTTGCCACCAAATCTCTGCCCGCGGGGCACCGTGCCCGCGTGGTTCCCGCTGCCGTTCACGACCCCGGCGAGTGTGGTCATTAACGGAACGACTGCCACCATAATCGTGCACAACTCGGTGACCTGCGAAAAGCGGATCGGCGAGCTGTCGGTGACGAAGAAGGTTGCTCCCGACCCGCGCGGCATCGGGAACACGTTGCCTTTCCCAATGACGGTGACGTGCACGAACCCGAACGCCACTTACACCCTGACCGTCCCGGGCAATACCAGCTCTGTGCCGCACAACCTGCCGGTTGGCAGCCACTGCACGGTCACGGAAACCCAGCCGGCTCTCCCTCCGGGCTGCACTTGGCTGCCACCTATTTTCTCGCCCGCAGGCGTGACAATTGCCAGCGGACTGAACCAGGAGACGGTGACAAACGGTTATCGGTGCAGAGAGGCATGTCCGCCGCCGCAGGTCATGAATGTTGACGGCATCTGCGTATGTCCGCCGCCGATGGTGACGGGCGCGGTCCCCGGTACGTGCGTCTGTTCGCAGGGCACCACGCTGGTGAATGGCAAATGCGTGCCGGTGGATACTTGTCAGCCACCGCTGGTCATGATTCCCGGCGTGGGTTGCAGGTGTCCGGACGGGGAGGTGCTGGTCGGCAAGGAATGCGTGAAGCGCATCGTCTGCAAGCCTCCGCTGGTCCCTAATGCCGCCGGCACGGGCTGTGGCTGTCGGGATGGCTTGGTCCTGCGCAACGGAAAATGCGTCGAGGTGGAGAAGCCGAAGCGCGAGAAACCCTGCAAGCGCGGCTTCATCTGGAATGGCGACATGTGCGTCAAGCGTAAGACTGAGCCGAGAGATGAGAAATTCCGCGAGCGGCCCGGTATCCGGCTTCCCGGCGGCTTCCCGCGGGGCAACAGTGGCGGTGGAGGCCAAGGCAGCACGCCCGGCACGCGCTAACGGCCGGCTGCTGATGCACGTTACGCACACAGGCGCCTGCTGGTGGTCGGACTGACGCTCGCGATCCTGACGGTGGGTGACCGGCGCGGCTAATTTCTTCTGTTCGCTATTCTCCGCGCTGGTGGTGGCGGTGCTGGGTGCGATCGTGCTCGGCGGCATCACTGGCATGTTGGTGGAAATTCTGGCGCGCACGGCCTCACGTCGCGGCTGGCTGAGATGCGGAGCCAAACAACCAAAGCTGCTTAATTCGTTTGCTACTGGGGGGTGCTGGACGTTCCGAAAATGCCCAGCGACAGTGCGGCCGCAATTTTCGCTTGGGGGTGCGCGCCGTGACAAGGCGGCGCTTTTCCAGCGGATGCAAGCTCCGCCCCCAACACTGGTCAGGCCAGTTCGCCGTTGATCGCATCGCATTGACCGTGATTCAAGGTCCCAAATAGGAGCCTCGAATCATGCGGTATGAACTCAGCGACTATGAATGGGGCGTCATCAATCCGATGCTTCCAAATAAGCCGCGTGGCATTCCCCGTGTTGACGGCAGGCGCGTCCTGAACGGCATCTTTTGGATTCTGCGTTCAGGTGCGCCGTGGCGCGATCTGCCAGAGAGCTTCGGTCCCTATACGACCTGCTACAACCGTTTCGTTCGTTGGGGAAGGGCCGGCGTCTGGGACCAGATTATGGATGCCCTGACCGCCGCTCATGACGTGGCCGTCCACATGATCGATACGTCTGTCGTACGGGTGCATCAGCACGGAGCCTGCATCGCGGGCAATAGTGAGCAGCATATGGGCCGATCGCGAGGTGGGCTGACCACCAAGATTCACGCCGTCGTGGACACAAATGGCCTACCAATCCAACTCGGACTCACTCCCGGTGAGCAGCACGACAATCGACTGTGTTCGGTTCTCCTGAGGGAATTAAGCCCACAAACAATGTTGTTAGCGGATCGCGGATATGACGCGGACTGGATCAGAGCATTCGTCAGCGAGCAAGGCGCGTGGGCAAACATACCGCCGAAACGAAATCGCAAGGAGGCAATCTGCTTTAGCCCTTATCTCTACCGCGCACGTAACTTGGTCGAGCGGTTCTTCAATAAGATCAAGCAATGTCGTCGTATCGCCACTCGCTACGATAAACTCGCAGCCAACTATCTTGCCTTCATCAAGCTTGCGTCTATACGGATTTGGCTACATGCTTATGAGTCCGCGCCCTAGCTGTCACGACACATGTACGAATGGCAATTTTCTGTAACCCGTCACGATACGAATGGGGCCATCGGCATATTGGTCTCGGGCGAGTTTAAGTATGCAAAACCATCAATCTATAAATGCCAATGAACTAGATCGATATTTGCCGGCCAATTTCCACGACTGATTCAGACGGTAGCTGGAAGAAGTCCGTCACGTGGGTAGCGTTGCGCTCCATGAGGGCAAACAACGCCTCTTGCCAACGAGGCAGCGCCTTTCCGTCATCGCGATGCACCACGGTTTCGTGGCCAACATAGTAGGTGACATGGGATAGATCAATGGTACACCCACGTTTGGAGGCCGCTTGCAGCAGGATCGGAATGTCGGGCCGCTCCATGAAACCATAACGAGCAGCGGCACGCCAAAAATTAGGGGCAATCTGTTCAATCACGAGTCGCTCTGCATCCTTGATCCATGGCACTGATTGTGTACTGACAGTCAGCACGAACAGGCGTTCGTGCAGTGCCCGACTGTGCTTCACGTGCCAGACCATGACTGGCGGGACATCACGCTGGGTCCGCGTCAAAAAAACTGCCGTGCCGGGTACGCGAGGAATGTGTTCGGACTTGATCCTTGCCATAAACTGTTCAATTGGCTCCACCTTGTCTTGGATACGCATGGAGACGGCGGTCGCGCCGCGATGCCACACCAACATGACGCCATAGACAAGACCGGCTAGGAGGAGCGGCACGTAGCCGCCCTCGCCAACCTTAATGAGATTGGCAAGGAAGAAGCTGGCGTCGACTATTAGGAATGCGCCGGCCACTGCACTCGCTGCAAAAATGCTCCAAGCCCAAATCTCGCGCATGGCGATAAACAATAGTGCCGAGGTCATCAGCATGGTGGCTGATACGGCAATTCCATAGGCCGAGGCAAGGTTGTCAGATTTGCCGAACCCAATTGCCAGACCGACCGTGACGATCATCAAGGTCCAATTTACAAAGCCAACATAGATCTGCCCGTATCCCTCCGATGAAGTTTGGGTGATCTTAAGTCTTGGTAGCCACCCGAGTTGGATCGCTTGCCGGGTCATCGAGAAAGCCCCAGTAATGATAGATTGGCTCGCGATGATGGTGGCAATTGTGGCCAGCAGAACGAACGGCATGAGAAGCGACGCCGGACAAAGTTGGTAGAATATGTTGTCTGCCGTGGGGGCGCCGTCGAGCACAATCGCTGCCTGACCTGCGTAATTGAGAACAAGGCTTGGAAAAACTACACCTAACCAGGCGACGCGGATCGGCGTTGCGCCGAAATGTCCCATGTCCGCATACAGCGCCTCGGCACCTGTTACACAAAGAAAGACGCCGCCAAGCACGAAGAAGCTCTTTACCCCGCCGGATAAGAGGAAAGTAACGCCATGGCGCGGGTCGAGTGCAGCCAGAACTGATGGATGCTCGGCAATACCCCTGATTCCGAGCCCCGCGATCGCCACAAACCACACCAGCATAATTGGGCCAAATGCCATCCCAATTCGTGAAGTGCCTTGGGGCTGAAGGATAAAAAGTCCGATTAGGATAACGACCGCAATCGGAAGCACATAGGGCTGCAAAGTTGGCGCGACGATATTCAAACCTTCCACTGCGGACAAAACTGATATTGCGGGCGTAATCGCTCCGTCGCCATAGATTAGCGCCGCGCCAAATAAACCTACTGCTACGATGGTGGGTCGCTGCTCACGCTTAACGCCTAAAAGCGCCATCAATGCGAGAATGCCACCCTCACCATCATTGTCGACGCGCATTGCGAACGAAACATACTTGATGGTTACCACTACGATGAGTGTCCAGATCACCAAAGACAAAACACCCAATATGACACTGGGGTCCGGCCGGTCTCCGGTAAGAGCGAGAACAGTTTTTAACGTGTAAAGCGGGCTCGTTCCGATATCACCAAATACAATACCCAGAGCCGACAGGCTGACAGCCGCAAGTTTAGAAGGGTTACGGACGTCGCCTCC
>Ga0224548_1000010_pt1 | contig 12506 bp, 9 predicted proteins | sample 714P22024metaG_FD_172016 | JGI IMG/M metagenome (GOLD analysis project Ga0224548, IMG submission 172016) | Peat soil microbial communities from Stordalen Mire, Sweden - 717 P2 20-24 | ecosystem: Environmental > Terrestrial > Soil > Wetlands > Peat | place: Sweden: Norrbotten County, Stordalen...
GGCCCGCTGGCGGAGGGTCCCACGGCCACCGTCCCTGAGCACTCCCTTCCCCGCCGCCGACTCGTCACCGTGGCCGGACGGCCTCGAGCCGTTAACGTGATGACGTTGCCAGCCCATTCACCATGCACCGCAGGCAATTCGTAGAGCGCCCGCGATCTTAACCGTCTAAGTGTTTGTTTGCTCGTTGTTTGTTCGGTGACAACGACAGTGGGCGAGGCTTATTTGGTGCGCACGATCGGGCGACGCAGCGAGTCCCAATCCACTCGCCCGAAGTCGGTTCTTTCCGGTTCTCCCAGAGCCCGCCAATGCCGAACGGCCTGCCGTCCTTCATGGCGATGGCATAGGGCTGCTTAGCTTTCTGCCCCTTGATCGCCTTCCATTCGAAGAAGCCGTCGACCGGAACGATACAGTGCCGCCGGCGATATCCAAAGAGACCAAAGTAGAGTCTCTCCCAGATGCACAGTTGGCTGCGCGGTATTTTTTCGGGGACGAAGCGACTTTGACTACATTGCGAACTTTTTATCACGGCGGGTAATCCCGCAGCCGGTCCGCGCTGGGCACCGCTCTGACGTCATCGATTGATGAGGCTCGCGCGGCTAAGAGCGAGGGCGGCCGGTCGCTCGCCCCGGCGATGCCGCCTTGTATGGGAAGAGACCGAACCGACCGTTGTTGGGGTCGCCCGTGAAGATGTCGACATTCCCTAGGGAGGCAATGTTTTTCGGAAGATCAACATTCTCGACGACGATGATCTGACCGAGCGAAGCGATTGAAGAAAGATGCGCGAAGAAGAACTCCTTGAGCGACGTGCTTTTGAGAGCCGCTTCGTCTGCCTCCAAGGGGTTATCTGATTTGATGGGATCACGGTACGTGAGCAAGGGCGTATCGAGCACGACAAAACCAGGATGCGGCAGATTTCTCTCACGGCAAAAGATCAGCAGCGCTACCTTAAACGCCGAGTGCGTGACTGCGCGCACGCCCTTTCCATTGTCACGGCGATTTTTTCCGTCAATCTTCAAATCGTAGACACTATCATCGAAGGAGACGTGCCGATTTCCGGGAAATTGCCACTTTTCAAGCACCCAGCTTACCGTTTGAGCGAAGTCATGGATCACCTTGCCTGGGATTCCGAGTTGAGGCCGGTCCGCTTTGCTTGTCGGTTTCAGCGCGCTCAATTCGTCTTTACGTTTGGTGAGCGAGGCGCGTTGTTCCAGTAGTTCTAAACCGCGCCGCACGTGGTCGCGCACCGACATGACCTCGTCAAGCCGTTGCCTTGAAGCTTGGGCGGTAGGCTAGAGATCGCCTAGTTCCGCCTCTAGTGTCGCTAACTCTCCCTCAAGCTCTTCAAGACTTTTTTCAATTTGCAGGCCCTCCGTACCCATCTGCTCGATGGTCAGGTCGAGGTCACCTTGCTGTTTTCCGATCTTTTCGATTTCTACGTTTGCAGCATCTTTGGCCTTTTTAATGTCGGCGATGCCATGTGAGTTGTGTTGGTCTTCAGGTGACGCGCCGCACAATGGGCACGGTTTGTCGCTCGCCAGCGACAGAACAAAGCCAGCCTCTTCAATCGCCTCTAGGCGTTTGATGTCCGATCTGTAGACGTCGGCAAGTTGTTCGAAACGGCCGAAGTTGATTTGAATTTCGGCGCGCCGTTGTTCACGCTCGAAGATCAATCGGGCCAACCGGCTTTTCTTCGTAAGTTTTTCCCTGATCGATTGCTGGGCGAGGTTTGCCTCCTGCTGGGCGCGCTCCCAGCTAGACTCCAGGTTTTTGTTCTGTTCGGCCAGGCCGTCTGCGTCGGGAAAGTCCGCCGTAAGCTCGCTATCAATGTTGTTCAACAGATCGTCAAGCACCTCTTGCTTGGCCGTCGTTGATGTCTTGAAGGACTTCCGGTCGAGCACCGTAACGACGGCGTTATCATCCTGTCCGGTCAGCAGGAGCTTGAACGCGCTTCGTTCGGCTGTCGTGCTGATCACCTGGCCGGATTCGATTGGGGAGGACTCGCTCTGGATCGCTACTTCATCTACCAGACAGAAGCGGACGAGATCGCGAAAACTAAGAGCCCGCTTTTTGCCGTTCACGTCGAAGGCAATCTCCTTGCCCGTCAAATGCAGTTCGCTCAACAGGAATTGCGAGACATTTTCGGTATTCGTAGCGTCGTTGCGCGCCGATAACTTGCGGTTTGCCTTCGCAGCGGGATTCGGCGCAGTCGTATGTCCCGGGTACAGCTCGTACGCGCCACCGGCGAGGGCTCGCATCAATGTTACGTCGCCGGCGGTTGGGAGGTTGAGACCCATCCACGCCTGCTCATAGCCAATCCGTTCACTTATGTCCGGTAACGGTCCTTTTCCGCCGAGCATGAAGTCGATCGACTTGACTATGAAGGTCTTGCCCGTATTGGACGCGCCGAAAAGGACGTTCAGGCCGTCCTTGAATGACACGCCGACCGGCGGGTGGTCGGCCCCCGTAAACGTCAGCCCATCGAGCAAAATTCTAGGAGCCGCTTTGTTCATGGTGACGGCCGCCCGGCTTCGCCTTGGAACTCAACCGCCCAGCGACCGATCCTGTCAGAGATCACTGCTGCGAGCTGATCGTCGGAGCGCGTCTTCAGGTATGTGGCCAGCCACGCCGCGCGTTGTCGGAGCTGTGTCGCGTACTCTGACCGCAACGCCTCCACGAACGCGAAAGACTCCTCGCTCGCGCGGAAGCGTATTCCCGTCTCCCCAACTTCGATGTCGATCATGTGAAGGCGCCGCATGAGATTGATACCCGCCTCGACCAGGCGTCGACGCACCAACAGCTCGCCGGTACGCTGCGGAATATCCGGATGCAAGCTTTCCGGGCCGCCGATGTCGGCCGTATGGACGACAAGGTGATCGCACCAGGTCAGATGACCGACGTCGAACGCGCGCGGGAACACCGCGTCAAGAACTACGATGGCGCGCACGCCGGTTTCCAAGGGGCTGTTAAACAGCTCCGGCGGCCGCTCCTCCAGTGGCATGGCTACTTTTTTCGCCATAAAAGCCGACCTTCGTTCGCAAAATGGTGGCAGAGTCCCTGTTTGACCGGAACACGCGCATACCGGGACAACACCCCAGACGGCTGAACGTTCGCAGCTTGTGTCATGACGGCGTCGCAGCGCGACAGCGAATCGTCATGGTTGCCACGTTGCACGTCGATTACGCCGTGAAGCATGTCGCTATTAAGGACATCGATTTCCTCACTCATCGTATTGTCGCGGTAGAAGCGGGAGAATGCATCCGCATCGAAAAAACGTTCCCGCTGCATCGCTAGGTGGTCGCCGTACTCGGCGTGACCTTTCACGGCGTCGTGGTCCTTGAATACTTGCGCTTCGCGCTCGCCGTACGCGTCGAGCAATTGGCGTACGTAGGGCATCTCGCGTGTCTCCAGGCTCGCCGGCGCCTTGCCCACAGGGGCTGCGCCGGGATCTTTGCCGAACCACTTGACCATCACGGCATGGCCCGCCGGGTCGGCAAGGAGCCGGTCAACGGTAACGACAGTAACTTGCGAAAAATCCCAATGTTCGATGACCGCCTTAAGCTGGGCATCGATCGGAATAGTCTGTTTGTCGATGATCTTCGTCGCGCAATACTCATCCCACTTGGAGACGAGTGCTGCTTGCAGCTCGGACGGCTTCGAGATCAGGGCGCCGAAGGTCCGGACGACGTTTCGGGGTGCGACAAAGTAGAAACCTGTTGGAGGCGTGAACTCGCCACGGGATGCGTAGTATAGAACTTTGCCCAGCTCGCCAAGCCCGAGGCCCAGTGGAATGGCTTTTCCGTATTGCTTGCATTGATAGTTGTGCCACGGGCCCTCGTGGCGCTTCGTGGTGAGATAGCCAACCACATCGCGGCCGCGATCGCCGGGGCCGGTGAAGCGTTCGATCTCCACGTAATCCTTATTCTTCAATTCGACCCAGTCGCGCACGAACTGCTCCAGCTCCGTGTCGGTCATCGCGAGGATTTGGCGATCGGGCTGAAGTTGCTTCATGGCTCGGGTTGGATCGGTTGGTCAGTAACGAAGGGAATTATAGTCACATTCGGTCGGCCAGGGTACAAATGACCGGCAGGAGTATGGAAATAACGCCCTAAGACGTAAGGCCGTTGCGGCTTTGGTGCCAAGACGTTTCTGGTGCGTGCACACAGGGACAGGGGGCCCATGAGGGTTACCGAAAATTCCTCGCCTGCACCGTCAGTGTGCGGCATAGTCGAATAATGGCGCAACCAAATCAAAATCCCGAGCAGAAGGCCCGCGACAAGATCGATTCAATGTTGATCGAGGCGGCCTGGAACGTACAGAACAGCAAGAGCGTCGATTTCAATGCCGGACTGGGTGTTGCCGTGCGCGAATTCCAGACCGATATCGGCCCCGCTGACTACGCGTTGTTTGTCGATCGCAAGGCTGTCGGGATAATCGAGGCAAAGCCAGAAGATTGGGGCCACAAGATTACGACGGTCGAGGAACAGTCCGCGAGCTACGCCGCGGCACAGCTCAAGTGGGTGAAAAACAAGGAGCGTCTGCCCTTCGTCTACGAAAGCACAGGCGTCGTGACTCGTTTCACCGAAGGACGTGACCCAAAGCCACGCTCCCGCGAGGTTTTCACCTTCCACCGTCCTGAGACGGTTCAAGAGTGGCTGTCGCAGCCCGCTTCGTTGCGGGCGCGTTTGCAGCACATCCCGGCGCTGAACCCGCAAGGCCTGCGTGACTGCCAAATTTCTGCAATCGAGAACCTCGAAAAGTCGTTCAAGGAAGATCGCCCACGCGCTCTGATTCAAATGGCTACAGGCGCGGGAAAAACATTCACGGCGATAACGTCGATCTACCGGCTTCTTAAATTTGCGAACGCCAAGCGCATCCTCTTTCTCGTCGATACGAAGAATCTAGGCGAGCAGGCCGAGCAGGAGTTCATGTCCTACCTGCCGAACGATGACAACCGGAAGTTCACGGAACTCTACAATGTTCAGCGGTTGAAGTCGTCCTTTGTCGCCAAGGATGCCCAAGTCTGCATTAGCACCATTCAGCGAATGTACTCACTGCTTAAGGACCAGCCGCTCGACGAGGCAACGGAAGAAATCAACCCGGCAGAGTTGATAACGATGCGCCAACCGATGCCGGTTGTGTACAACGAGAAAATTCCGCCGGAGTTTTTTGATTTCATCATCATCGATGAGTGCCATCGTTCGATCTACAATCTGTGGCGTCAGGTGATCGAGTACTTCGATGGCTACCTCATCGGCCTCACGGCTACACCTGACAATCGCACCTATGGCTTCTTTCGCAAAAATGTCGTCAGTGAATACAGCCATGAGAAGGCTGTCGCCGATGGCGTCAACGTTGGCAACGAAATCTATGTCATCGAAACCGAGCGCACCAAGCAGGGCGCTACATTAAAGGCCAAACAACAAATCGAAAAGCGGGAGCGCCTAAGCCGACGGAAGCGCTGGGAAACGCAGGACGAAGAAGAGGCGTATTCCGCTAGCCAACTTGACAGGGACATCGTCAACCCAGACCAAATTCGAACGGTCTTGCGGACTTTTCGCGATAAGCTCCCTGAAATTTTCCCCGGCCGCCAAGAAGCCCCGAAGACACTCATTTTCGCCAAGACCGACAGCCACGCGGACGACATTATTCAGATCGCGCGCGAAGAGTTTGTGCAAGGCAACGAGTTCTGCAAGAAAGTGACTTACAACTCCACAGAAGACCCGAAATCCGTGTTGGCGCAGTTCCGTAACGACTACAACCCACGCATTGCTGTGACTGTAGACATGATTGCTACGGGCACCGACGTGAAGCCGCTTGAATGTCTCTTGTTCATGCGGGACGTAAAGAGCCGCAACTACTTTGAGCAAATGAAGGGCCGAGGAACGCGGACACTTGATAAAGACGACCTCAAGAAGGTGACACCTTCCGCCGTCACCGCGAAAACGCACTATGTGATTGTCGATGCCATTGGCGTCACCAAATCCCTCAAGACGGCTAGCGAACCACTTATCACCAAACCAGCTATCCCGCTTAAAGATCTCGCCATGGGCGTGATGATGGGCGCCCGCGACGAGGACACAGTCAGCTCGCTAGCGGGTCGATTGGCGCGATTGAACAAGATTCTCGACGACAAGGACCAAGCGCTCATTAAAGAGAAATCCGGCGGCATCGGGCTTGCTGATATCGTGGGAGGACTTTTGGCAGCCCTCGATCCTGACCGTATCGATACGAAAGCGCGTGAGCTCGGAAAAATGGCCGCCACCGCCGAGCCTGACGACAAGGCGCGAACAGGCGCGCGCGAACACCTTGTTGGCGTAGCGTCATCGATGTTCAACGGCGACCTTATCAATCTCTTGGAATCAATCCGGCGCGACAAAGAGCAAATCATCGACCACGAGAACCTGGACACTATCCTACGGGCGGAATGGGAGGGGGATGCAAGCGAGAACGCCGCGAAGGTGACGCAAGAGTTCAGCGTATACTTAGAGGCCAACCGGGACGAGATCGAAGCGCTGACAATATTCTATGATCAGCCGCAGCGCCGGTCCGAACTTACCTATGACATGATCCGCCAAGTCTTCGATCGCCTGAAGGTCGACAAACCTCGACTTGCGCCCTTACGCGTGTGGCAGGCTTATGCCGTTCTCGATCAATACAAGGGCAGCCAACCCAGTAACGAATTGACTGCGCTGGTTGCGCTAATACGCCGCGCATGCGGCATTGACGCGAAGGCTTCTCCATTCTCGGAGACGGTCCGCCGCAATTTCCAGAATTGGATCATGACTCGGCACAGTGGCGGTGGCGAGAAATTCAATGAAGAGCAAATGGAATGGCTTCGTATGATCCGAGATCACATCGTGAACTCATTCCACCTTGATCGGGATGACCTTGATATGTCTCCTTTCAATGCAAAAGGCGGGCTTGGAAAAATGTATCAAGTGTTTGGCGAGAAGATGGATACCGTGATCGACGAGATGAACAACGTATTGGCGGCTTGACGATGGACAACGGAGTTCACATACCGGCTTCTTGGGAAACAGTGGAGCTAGTCCGTTTATGCGAATTAATAAATGGCGATCGGGGCAAGAACTATCCTTCAAAGGAACTTCGAGCAGCAACAGGCATCCCATTTGTGAACGCCGGCCATATAAAGCGGAATGATATTTCCGACGTAGGCATGACTTTTGTGGATGAAGAGCGATACGAGCTTCTAGGCTCGGGCAAGTTTCGCCGTGGCGATATCCTGTTCTGCATTCGCGGCTCCCTAGGAAAGGTCGCGCTCAATACGCGCTTCGAGAGGGGGGCCATCGCATCATCGCTCATCATCGTTAGGCCTCACAGGCTGATAAACACCAAATTTGTGCTGTATTTCTTAGCGAGTCCTCTCGCTTCTCGGTTTATCGGCGAATTTGACAATGGGACGGCTCAGCCCAATCTGTCTGGCCGCGATTTTGCGCGATTTTTAGTTCCCGTTCCGCCGCGATCCGAGCAGGATCGAATTGTCGAAAAGCTGGAGGAGCTATTCTCGGAATTGGACTTCAGTATCGCGTGCCTGTCGAAGGCGCGATATCAAATTAGCCTCTACCGTCAGGCCGTGCTCGGTGATGCGTTTAGTGGAAAGCTGACGACATCATGGCGCCGGGCTAACCCCGAAGCGGTGCTTCCTGCAAATCAGATGGTCTCTGTCATCAAAGCGGGTCGGGATGAGCACTACCAACGTAAAGCATCTCGAAATAAAAAAAAGCAGCGCGCACTGAAGGTCTATAAGGCGCTTTCCGACGAGTCGCTCCGCGATCTTCCGTCTCTCCCGAAAGAATGGGTATGGGAAAAGCTCGGATGGATGACCTGTGGCGTGGAGTACGGCTCGGCTGCAAAATCAGCCGATGTGGGTTCTGTTCCAGTCCTTCGTATGGGAAACATTCAGAACGGAAAATTTGATTGGTCGGACTTGGTTTATACCTCAGACCCTCAGGAAATTGCAAAATACGCGCTTCGGTCAGGAGACGTCCTGTTTAACCGGACCAACAGCCCCGAACTGGTCGGAAAGACAGCTATCTATCGCGGCGAGCGTAGCGCCGTCTTCGCTGGATACCTCATTCGAATCAATCAAATTGCATCTATTGTGGACGGTTCGTACCTCAATCTTTTCCTGAACTCACGTTTGGCTCGTCGATTTGGCAGCTTTGTCAAGACAGACGGGGTAAATCAGTCGAATATCAATGGCGATAAACTGTCCAACTATCCATTTCCATATTGTTCGATTGCCGAGCAGCAGGAGGTCGTTAGAATTCTAGAACAAAAACTGTCAGTCGTAGATCGGATGGAGGAAGATGTTTCGCGGGAATTACTAAAAGCAGAAGCGCTTCGAAAGAGTATTTTAATAAGGGCGCTCTCAGGTGGGCTCGTGTCTCAGAATCCGAAAGATGAAACGGCTTCTTTGCTGCTGATGCGTATGGCAGATGCAACACATGAATGCGGAAGACAGGCTAAGAAGGAAACAAAAAGGAACGCCGCATGAACGCCGCATCGATCGTTACGAAGGTCTGGAGTTTTTGCACCACATTACGGGACGACGGTGTGGGTTATGGCGATTATCTGGAGCAGTTGACGTACCTGATTTTCTTGAAGATGGCGGATGAGTATTCCAAACCGCCATACAATCGCGATGTTGGACTTCCGTCTAAGTACAACTGGAAAACTCTCAGAACCAAGCGTGGGGCTGAACTCGAAGTCTACTACGTGACGCTGCTGCGCGAACTGGGAACGCAAAAGGGGATGTTGGGCCAGATTTTCACGAAGTCGCAGAACAAGATTCAAGACCCTGCGAAGCTGTACCGCCTCATCGACATGATCGATGAAACCGATTGGGTCACCATGGGGGCGGATGTCAAAGGGGACATATATGAAGGACTGCTTGAGAAGAACGCCGAAGACACTAAGTCAGGAGCGGGCCAGTACTTTACGCCGCGCGCGCTCATTCGCGCCATGGTGCAATGCATCCGTCCAGAGCCAGGCAAGACGATCGCTGACCCAGCCTGTGGTACAGGCGGTTTCTTTCTTTCCTGTTACGATTTCATCAGCGATCCGAAGCACTACCAGCTAGACAAGAAGCAGAAGGCATTCCTCAAAAACAGCATGTTCCACGGTAACGAGATTGTCGCCAACACTCGCCGCCTGTGCCTCATGAACATGTTCCTGCACAACATTGGCGAAATTGACGGGGACGTTCCAATTTCTCCAAACGACGCGTTGGTGGCACCTAGTGGCCGGAGTTTTGATTACGTCCTCGCCAATCCCCCGTTTGGCAAAAAAAGCAGCATGAGCTTTACAAACGAAGAGGGTGAACAGGAGACCGACGATCTAACGTATAATCGTCAGGACTTCTGGGCCACCACGTCGAACAAGCAGCTTAATTTCGTACAGCATATTCGCACAATGCTGAAGACGACGGGTTGCGCGGCGGTGGTTGTGCCCGATAACGTACTTTTCGAGGGCGGGGCCGGCGAAATTGTTCGGAAAAAGCTGCTGCAGAATACCGACCTGCATACGATCTTGCGGCTTCCCACTGGGATCTTCTACGCTAACGGCGTGAAAGCGAACGTCATTTTCTTTGACAACAAGGAAGCCAATCCGAAGCCTTGGACGAAAGAGGTCTGGTACTACGATTACCGCTCGAACGTGCATCACACTCTTAAGAAGAAGACGATGCGCTTCGATGACTTGGCCGACTTCATCGAATGCTACAACCCGTCCAATCGACACAAGCGCAAGGAAACCTGGCACGCGACCAGGAATCCAGATGGGCGCTGGCGGAAGTTCAGCTACGAAGAATTGACGTCGCGCGACAAGACGAGCCTCGATGTTTTCTGGCTCAAAGACAAAAGCTTGACCGATCTAGATAACCTCCCAGAGCCCGACCTGCTGGCCGAGGAAATCATCGACAACCTGGAGGCCGGACTCGCAAGTTTCCGGCAGGTGCTAAGCGCACTGCAGAAGGCCTCTTAGGCGCGCCGGGCGCTTCGCATATCCCACAATTGAGGTAACGAGATCGGCCATTTGAACAGCCATATGCTGGGGTCCGCACCCAAAAGCGAAATAATCTTGGCGGACGTACGATCGACTGGGGCGGCCATCCCAACGAGCGCTCGGTAACCGGGCTAGCCAAAGGATCGATACGAAGATAATTCCGTTTGATTTAGCTCTCGCATACGCCAATTATCTACCTCAAAGTGAAAATCTCGCAGATACCAGGCGAATAGACGCATCCCCCAGACCCGACACACCCGCCGTTAATGCCCAAAACGAAACACCCGCCAATAGTGATCCGCGCAACAGCGGGGGCGACAGTCAACGCGGTCGTCTGGATTATGTCTCTAACGAAGCCCAAAGAGCGGCAGTCCACACAACAGGTGCTCACGTTCCTGGAGCCGTTTTTGCAGGCAAAGCAAATTCCATTTCTGAGGTTTGAGCCGCAGACGGCCGCAGACCTATTTGCATTTCTCACGTCCCTGGAAAATCGAGCTAAAACGGGCCTACGCCCAATTATCCACCTCGATACACACGGCGGCCCTGGAGACGGCCTCTACATTGCTGCGTCAGGGGAGTTCGTCACGTGGCAGGAGCTCGCGGAACGACTGCGCCCGATCAACGTAGCAGCTCAAAACAATATCTGTCTTGTCTCGGCGGCCTGCTTCAGCTTGCAGACCATAATGACCCTCGATTTTACAGCACCGACGCCTTTCTTGATCATGCTCGCGCCGGAACACACCGTCACGTTCGGCTTCATCGAAAGTAATATGTTCAATTTCTACGAGGATGTCTTGGCGTTTCACGACGTGTTAGGGGCTCACGAACGACACCTCGCCCCGAAGCTGCAGCAGTATCACTCTCATCGGCTTGTGTTGAAGAGTCTCAGCGGCTACCTGCGGGATGGCTGCACGGGGAAGGGCCGACGGAAACGTGTGCGAAGACTCATGAGCGAGAAGCTCGGTCCCGGCAAACAGCATCCCGACACTCCGGAAACACGTAGGGAGGCGCGACGAGTCTTCCGAAAGGCTACCGCACCGAACCAAGCGATCATCGACCGCTATGCTAAGCCATTTTTACTTGGCCAGAAGCTCTCGACAAGTTTCGAGGAAATTCTGACGTTTGTTCGAACGGAAGCCATGAGGTGGAATGTTCTTATGCAGCGAGCGGCGCGCTCAAGGCGACGAAATCGTCGTGCGCAACACGCCAGACGCAAACGTTCGCGCGCGCTCCGGCGTCGCTGATCTGTTCCCGCTAAAACTGCTCATCGCCGTTCCACCGCCTGTGTGTACCGAAAACATCATCAGCGTTGATTAACTGACGGAATCACCTAACGTCAGTGGACGATGTTCGCCCTGCCGGTGCAAACCGGCAGGAGCATCTAGGATGTTGTAATATATTCCCATGTTTTTTAGATTAAGCATATGGAGCAAACGCCAAAAGACGAAATCGGAATATTAAAATCGATCTGGAGAAAGAACGAGGCGGGCGTTTGGGCCGGTCACGATCTCAAGGGTATAGACATGAAACCCCGAAAGGGTTTCTCAAAGGATTATTTCAAAATCGAAAACGAAGTAAATCTCATGACCCAAACGCCGGGTCATATTATGAATAATTTGTTCGCCACGTTTGGCACTACTGAATTTTTAGTGCGGCAAAGCATCGTGCCTATCGTGGCTTGGAATGACGGGGATGAAGAGATTCGCTGCATTGGCACCGGCTTTTTCATCAGCGCTTCGGGTTTGTTGATGACCGCTGCTCACGTCCTTCGTGATCCAGTTGATGAAGATTATACAAGCGTTACTCAAGTCGACAAGAATGCGCATAAGTTAGGTGAGGGCTTGCATTTTGGCATTTTGCTACCCGCCAACCCAGCTATGAAAAATGCCCCTTTCGATGTACATCCGGCAATGCGGGAAGCAAAATGGTTTATGTGCCCATTTGAGTGGGCGTATCATTGGGGCAAAGATGTTGAGAGTCCGCTTCTAAATAAAAGGCCCGAGTTTAAGCCCGACCTCGATATTGCAGTTTGCAAAGTTAAAGAACAATCCTTGATCGGACCCTATCAGCCGTTGAATATAGGCTTGTACAACCTCAAGCTTGGCGACCGTGCTGTAGCGATCGGTTATCCCGAAATGAGGAATATTCGATTAGGCGGCGATGATTATCAGCCTGAATTAGTTGTTTCCGTTGGCTCCGTAACAACCATTCACCCGGACAACATAACCGAGAGGCAAAACTCAACGCCTGGACCCAACTTCGAATTTAATGCAAAAATTCCGGGCAAAATGAGCGGCAGCCCTATTTTGGTTGGAGGGGGCATTATAACGAAGGGAGTCGTCAGCCGTAGTTTGGGCAGCAACGATAATCACGCCAGCGGATGTTTGATCGCACCCATGATGAATCTGCCATTAGTCGGCGGCAAAAGCCTGCTCGATTTGATGAATAGTGGAAACGAAGGAATTGCTAAATTCATAGGA
>Ga0224548_1000011_pt1 | contig 12384 bp, 10 predicted proteins | sample 714P22024metaG_FD_172016 | JGI IMG/M metagenome (GOLD analysis project Ga0224548, IMG submission 172016) | Peat soil microbial communities from Stordalen Mire, Sweden - 717 P2 20-24 | ecosystem: Environmental > Terrestrial > Soil > Wetlands > Peat | place: Sweden: Norrbotten County, Stordalen...
CCGACGATTGGGCTCCAGGCCCCGTCCACATGCACCAGGCAGGTCGCGCAGGTGCAGGAGCCGCCGCATTCGGCGACGATGCTAGCGATACTGTTGCGCAGCGCCGTCTCCATTACGGTCGAGCCGATCTCGGCCTCGACGGTGTGCACGGCGCCGTCATGTTCGATGTAAGTGATCTTGGGCATGAATGGTTATTTGACGCCGAGCTTCTTCTGCAGGCTGGTCGATGACGTAGTGTATTGGAACACCAGCTTCTTTTCCGGGTGCACGTAATGGTGCGCCTTCTGTGCCATCAACGCCGCTTCATGGAAACCGGACAGAATGAGCTTGAGCTTGCCGGGGTAGGTGTTGATATCGCCGATCGCGAACAGGCCCGGCATATTGGTCTCGAACGCGGCGGTGTTGACCGGGATCAATTCGTCTTCTAGCGCCAGGCCCCAGTCCGCCACCGGGCCGAGCTTCATGGTCAGCCCGAAGAACGGCAGCATGGCGTCGATCTCGACCCGTGTGGCGGCGGCGTCATTGCCCTTGATGCTAGCGGCAGTGAGTTGGCCGTCGCCGCCCTCCAGCGATGCCACCTGGCCAATCTTGAGATCCATTTCGCCAGCAGTTACCAGCGTCCGCATTTTGCTGACGCTTGCCGGCGCGCCGCGGAAGTCGTCGCGCCTATGCACGAGTGTTAGGCGCTTGGCGATCGGCTGCAGATTGAGCGTCCAGTCGAGCGCGCTGTCGCCGCCGCCGACGATCAGCAAACGCTTGTCGCGGAACGCGTCCATTTTGCGCACGGCATAGTGCACCGATTTTCCCTCATAGGGCTCGATCCCGGGGATCGGCGGACGCTTGGGCTGGAACGAGCCGCCGCCGGCGGCGATCACCACCGCCTTGGTCTCGAACACCGTGCCGCGATCGGTTGTGATGCGAAACAGCGGATCCCCGATGTTCTCCAGCGTCGCCACCATCTCGCCGAGGTGGAACGTGGGATTGAACGGCTTGATCTGCGCCATCAGCGCGTCGCTCAGCCCGTGGCCGGTAATGTAGGGGATGCCGGGAATGTCGTAGATCGGCTTTTCCGGATACAGCTCGGCGCATTGCCCGCCAACTTTGTCGAGGATGTCGACGAGATGCGCCTTGATGTCGAGCAGTCCCAATTCAAAGACGGCAAAAAGTCCGACCGGTCCGGCGCCGATGATCAGTACATCGGTCTTGATGGCGTCGCTCATACTGCCCCACTCATTTCATTTCGCCGCATGCGACTATCGGGAACCGCGACAAGACGCAACAGCTCGGTCAGATTTTGTTCCGGCGTCTTGCCGCTGGTGACAAGGGCTGCGCCCGCCTTGGCGTAAAGCGGTTCGCGGCTCTTGAGAATGGACACCAGATCCTCCATGGCGCGGGCATTGTTCGCCATCGGCCGCATGTCGCCTTGCGCCATGACGCGCTTCATATGCTCTTCCGGCTCGGCGCGTACCCAGACCGTGAAGCACGACGACAACAGCAATTCTAGCGTGCCCGGCTCGGTGACGATGCTGCCGCTGGTGGCGATCACGAAATGCGGGTGCCGGCGCAGCACGTCGTCGAGCGCCTCGCGCTCGGCGCGGCGGAAGGTTTCCTGGCCGAACATGTCGAAAATCTCGCTCAGGTTCGCGCCGCTGCGCCGCTCAATCTCGCGGTCGAGTTCGATGAACGGCAGGCCTAAATTGTCGGCCAGAAGTTGGCCGAGTGTCGACTTGCCGCCGCCGCGCAGCCCGATCAAAGCGATGCGCCGGCAATGCGGATCCTCAGAGGCCGAGCTGAAATGCTCGGTCACGAGCTTGCGGGCTTCTAAGAGCATGTCCGGCGCAAGCCGTTCCAGAAATTGCGTCAGTAGCACCATATCTAGGGGCGGTTCGGCGCCCTCATGCACGAGTTGTGTGACCGGCAGGCCGATAGCGCGTGCGATCCGCCGTAGCAGCACGATCGAGCAATTGCCTTTGCCGGCCTCCATCTGCGCCAGGTACCGTTCCGATATTCTAGCGTGCTGCGCCAACGCCTTGCGCGTCATCCCGCGCTGATTGCGCAGCACACGTACGCGCTTGCCGAGCCGGCGCAGATAGGGATCGCTGTCGCGGCCGGCAGCCGGCTTGGGCGCAGAGGCTTTGGCCCGGGCGGTTTTCATGAGCTATTGGCTAACATGCATTATAATGCTACGCAATAGGGCGCAAATGGACCAACGATATTGGCCCATTGTGGCAAGCCCACTGAAGTGTTATTAATGTGCAAAATAATGCATACAGGGAGAATTGCGGCGGACGGCTTTACCCGGCGTCGTTTTGGGCCATGCAGACCATCGATTTTCAGACCGATCCTTCACGCTACCGCCACTGGCGCATCGAGCGCGACGGCGACGTCGCCTATCTGATCATGGACGTCGATCAAGCCGGCGGTCTTGGCGAGGGCTACGAACTCAAGCTCAACTCCTATGACCTCGGCGTCGATATCGAACTCAACGACGCGGTGCAGCGGCTGCGCTTCGAGCATCCGGAGGTGCGTTGCGTCGTCATCAAGTCCGGCAAGGACAACGTGTTCTGCGCCGGCGCCAATATCCGCATGCTCGGAAAATCGACGCATGGCCAGAAGGTGAACTTCTGCAAGTTCACCAACGAGACGCGGCTCGCCATCGAGGACGCATCCGACAACTCCAAACAAATTTACCTCTGCGCCATCAACGGCAATGCCGCCGGCGGCGGCTACGAGTTGGCGCTCGCCACCGATTACATCATGCTAGTGGACGACCGCCGCTCGGCGGTGGCGCTGCCGGAGACGCCGTTGCTCGCTGTGTTGCCTGGCACCGGAGGTCTCACCCGCGTCACCGACAAGCGCAAGGTGCGGCGCGACCGCGCCGACGTGTTCTGCTCCATCGAAGAGGGCATCCGCGGTTCCAAGGCCGTCGAATGGCGGCTGGTCGACGAGGTGGTGCCCAATTCGAAATGGAAGGAGACCGTGGCCGCGCGCGCCAAGGAGATCGCCGGGCGCTCCGATCGCCCGAAGGACGCCAAGGGTGTCACGCTCACACCGCTCGACCGCAAGATCGACGGCGACCGCGTGTCTTATTCGCACGTCGACATCGAGATCGACCGCACGCGCGGGTTGGCGGCTGTCGCCGTGCGTGGGCCTTCGCAAAGTGTGCCGGCCTCGGTTGCGGCCGCGCATGCGCTGGGCGCCAAATTCTGGCCGCTGACCGTGGCGCGCGAACTGGAAGACGCCATCCTGCATCTGCGCGCCAACGAGCAGAGCATCGGTGTCGTGCTGTTCCGCACCGATGGCAACGCGCAAGCCGTGCTCGACCACGACGCGTTCCTCGCCAAAGCCAACGGCGACTGGCTGATGCGCGAGATCCGCCATTACCTCAAGCGCGTGCTCAAGCGTGTCGATGTGACGCCGCGCAGCATTATCGCGCTGATCGAGCCGGGCTCCTGCTTTGCCGGCACGCTTGCCGAGCTGGCCTTCGCCGCCGACCGCTCGCTGATGCTGGTCGGCACCCGCGAAGGAGACAACCGGAAAGCTGCGGCGATCACGCTGGGGCAGGCCAATTTCGGTGCCTATCCAATGGGCAATGGTCTGACGCGCTTGCAGACCCGCTTCCTCGGCGAACAGGATTCGATCGCGCGCGCCAAGGACAAGATCGGCGCGGCAATTGAAGGCGAGGAAGCCGCCGAACTCGGTCTGGTCACCGTGGCTTACGAGGATTTCGACTGGGACGACGAACTCCGCGTCATGCTGGAGGAGCGCACGAGCTTCTCGCCCGACGCAATGACCGGCATGGAAGCAAACTTACGCTTCGCCGGACCGGAGACCATGGAAACAAAGATTTTCGGCCGGCTGACCGCCTGGCAGAACTGGATCTTCCAGCGGCCGAACGCGATCGGCGCGCAGGGCGCGCTGAAACTCTACGGCAGCGGCGTGTCGCCGACCTTCAATAAAGAAAGGGTGTAGCCATGAATATCCAACAGGTCGACTACGATGGCTTGATCCCGAACAACGTCGCGCTTGGGGACGACGTGCGCGTCAAGCGCGCGCTGGAGAAATGGCATCCCGGCTATATCGACTGGTGGAACGACATGGGGCCGGAAGGCTTCCAGGAATCGCTGGTCTATCTGCGCACCGCGGTCAGCGTCGACCCCAAGGGCTGGGCCAAGTTCGATTACGTCCGCATGCCGGAATACCGCTGGGGCGTGCTGCTGGCGCCGCAGCTGGAAGGCCGCAAAATCCCGTTCGGCATGCACAAGGGCGAGGGCGCCTGGCATGAAGTGCCGGGCGAATATCGCGCCATGCTGCGCCGCCTGGTGGTGATCCAGGGCGACACCGAGCCGGCCTCGGTCGAGCAGCAGCGCTATCTCGGCAAGACCGCGCCGTCGCTCTACGACATGCGCAATCTGTTCCAGGTCAACGTCGAGGAAGGCCGCCACCTCTGGGCCATGGTCTACCTGCTGCAGAAATATTTCGGCACCGATGGCCGCGAGGAGGCCGAAGCGCTGCTGCAGCGCCGCTCCGGAGATCCCGACACGCCACGAATGCTGGGCGCCTTCAATGAGAAGACGCCGGACTGGCTGTCGTTCTTCATGTTCACGTATTTCACCGACCGCGATGGCAAGATGCAGCTCGAGGCGCTAGCGCAATCCGGTTTCGATCCACTGTCGCGCACCTGCCGCTTCATGCTGACTGAGGAAGCGCATCACATGTTCGTCGGCGAGACCGGAGTCACCCGCATCATCCAGCGTACCTGCGAGGCAATGAAGGAGGCGGGCATCAGCGATCCAAATGAAATCGAGAAGGTGCGGAAGCTCGGGGTGATCGATCTGCCGACCATCCAGAAAAAAGCCAACATGCATTTCTCGTTGACGCTCGATCTGTTCGGCAACGAGATCTCGACCAATGCCGCCAATGCCTTCCACGCCGGACTGAAGGGCCGCTATCGCGAAGACCGGCTCAAGGACGATCATCAACTCGAAAGCGGCACCTATCCGGTGCTGCGCCTGATCGATGGCAAGATCCAGAACGAGGATTCGCCGGCGCTATCGGCACTCAACATGCGGCTGCGCGACGATTACGTGGTCGATTGCAATGTCGGCGTCGGCCGCTGGAACAAAGTGATCGCCGAGCACGGCATCGCGTTCGAGATCAAGCTGCCGCACGTCGCGTTCCACCGCCACATCGGCGAATTCTCGCGCACCAACGCCGATGTCGACGGCAATATTCTCTTTCCCGACGAGTGGACGAATCGGAGAATCGATTTTCTGCCTTCGGCCGCGGACAAAGATTATATCGAAAGCCTGATGCAGCCGCAGATGGAGCCGGGAAAGTTCGCCAGTTGGATCGCGCCACCCAAGGTCGGCATCGACAACAAGCCGGGCGAATTCGAATACGTGAAGATCGCCTAGCGCGCCGCCATATCCTCGTCGCGCAATTTGAAGCGCTGGATCTTGCCGGTGGCGGTGCGCGGCAGATGCTCACGCAGTTCAATCCAGCGCGGATATTTCCACGGCCCCGCCTGTTGCTTGACGTGGATTTTCAAGGTTTCGAACAGGCTGTCGTCGGCGGTGTAGCCGTTCTTGAGCACGATGAAGGCCTTCGGCTTGACCAGCCCGTCGGCGTCCTCCTTGCCGATCACGGCGGCTTCCAGTACGGCCTCGTGCGAGGTCAAGGCGGCTTCGACGTCGAACGGCGACACCCACATACCGCTCACTTTGAACATGTCGTCGGTGCGCCCGCAGTAATAGTAATAGCCGTCGGCGTCGCGGCGGTATTTGTCGCCGGTATAGGTCCATTCGCCGACGAAGGTGTGGCGGCTTTTGCCGCGCTGGTTCCAGTAGCCTTCGCCGGCCGACGGCCCGCGCACGATCAGCTCGCCGATCTCGCCGGCATCGAGCTCGCGGCCCATGTCGTTGACGATGCGCGCCTCGTAGCCGGGCACCGGCTTGCCGGTGGAGCCGTAACGGATGTCGCCGGGCCGGTTGCTCAGGAAGGTTTGCAGCAGTTCGGTCGAGCCCAGGCCGTCGAGCACGTCGACGCCGACGGTGTCGCGCCAGCGTTCGCCGATATGCGCGGGCAGCGCTTCGCCCGCCGACACGCAGAGCCGCAGGCGGTCGGAACCGGCACCTTTGCAGATTTCGGGGTGCGACAGCAAAGCCGTGAACAGCGATGGCACGCCGGAGAAAATGGTTGGGCGGTGTTTGCGCATCATCTCGAACACTGACTCGGGCGATGGCCGCTCCGGCCACAGTGCCGCGGTGGCGCCGACTGAAAGCGGAAAGGTCATGGCGTTGCCGAGTCCATAGGCAAAAAACAATTTGGCGGCGGAATGAACGACGTCGTTCTCGGTAATGCCGAGGATGCCGTGGCCGAACAATTTCGCCGTCGCCATCAGATTGGAATGGACGTGTTTGACGCCCTTCGGATCGCCGGTCGAGCCGGAGGTATAGAGCCAGAACGCAACTTCGTCGGACACCGTGTCGGCGGTAAACGGCGTACTGTCTGCGGCGGCGAGGATGTCCTCGAACAAATGCACGGGCCGGCCGGGAAAGGCGGCTTTGTCGTCGTCGATCGCGCCGACCAGGATCACAATTTTTAGATGAGGAAGCCGCTCGATCAGTGGCCAGATCGCCTGCGCCAGCGGCGCGGCCACGACCAGTGCGCTGGCGCGGCAATCGGCGAGCATATAGGCGTATTGCGCGACGGTGAGATAGGTATTGAGCGGGATCGCGATGCTGCCGGCGCGCACCGTGCCCCAGAACGCCACCGGATAATCCACTGTGTCGTGAAGCAGCAGCGCGACGCGGTGCTCCTGCACGATGCCGAGCGCGCGAAGGGCATAGGCAAAGCGCACGCTGCGCGCCTGTAGGTCGCCATAGCTGAGCGAGCGGTCGGGGTCGACGAAGGCGACCTTGTTGCCTAAGCCCCGCGCCACATTGGCGTCCACGAAATCGGAGACGGCGTTGTAGGGCCTGCGCTCGATGACATCCTCCACGCCAGCTCCCATCGCGTCAGCCTTCGAACAGACGCGTCAGCAACCGCCGCGCCAGCACGCCGGCCACGCGTCGGCGATAATGGCCGGGCGTGAATGTGGTCTTCATCGGCATGATCTGGTCGCGCACCAGCGTGTCGAGGCCCTTGTACACGCGGTCGTCGAGTTTGCCGCCGCACAGGTCGATGGTGCCTTCAAGCAACACGGGACGCGGATTGGTGCCGGTGAACGCCACGCGCAAATCCGTGAGCGTGTGGCCCTCCCGCTTGAGCGCCACGGCAACGCCTGCGACCGGATACTCTATCGACTTACGGATGCGGATTTTGTCATAGCCCGAGCGCAGGCCCGGCGAATTCCTGGCGCGTACCGCAGTGATGATTTCGCCGGGCCGCAGCGACAAGTAGAATTTCCCGTCGCCCTGTGTTTCGGTCACCGGTACATCCTGGCGGGCGAAACCGATATAGAGTTTGTTGAGCAGAATGCTGCGTTTGCCTGACGGTCCGGCGATGTCCACCTCGGCGCCCAGCGTGAGTAAAGCCGGCGCCAGGTCGCCGCTGAAGGTGGCGAAGCAGACGCCACGGCTTTTTGGCGCGACGTGGCAAATCGTGCCGGTGGTCTTCAGACAATGGTTATTGGCGTCGCGCCACCATTCGCTTTGATTGTAGAAAATGCAGCGGGTGTCGAGGCAGAGATTGCCGCCGACCGTTCCCATGTTGCGATGGGTGGGGCCGGCGATATGGGCGGCGGCCTGCGCCAGAACCGGATGATGCTCAACAATGGCCGGATGCTCGGTGAGCGCGGCTAGCCGCACCGACGCACCGATTTCGAACGAATTCGCATCGGCTTTGATGGTGTTGAGCCCCGCCACCCGGTTCATATCGATCAAAACCGGCGGTGCCACGATACCGCGGCGGATATTGACCACCAGATCGGTACCGCCGCCGAACGGCATGCTGTCCGGATGGGCGGTGCGTGCGGCCAGCGCCTCGTCGAGGGTCGCCGGGCTGAGCACGCGGAATTCGGGCAGGGCGTCCATCAGCCGCTCCCTTTTTTCTTCTCAAGCGCGCGCTTGCGCTTTTCGATCGCCTCGAACACGCGGTCGGGCGTCACCGGCAGATCGTTGAAGCGAATGCCGGTGGCGTCGGCGATGGCATTGGTCAGCGCCGGCAGGAACGCCGCGAGCGAGCCTTCGCCGGCTTCCTTGGCGCCGAACGGCCCATGCGGATCGTTGCTTTCGACAATGCCGACTTCGATCGGCGGCGAGTCCTGGATGGTCGGCACGCGGTAGTCGAGCATGTTGGCGGTGACCATCAGGCCGTCGTGATAGGCGGCCTCTTCGCTCATGGCCTGGCCCATGCCCATCCAGACCGAGCCCTGCACTTGGCCCTCGACGGTCAGCCGGTTGAGCGCCTTGCCGCAGTCATGCGCGACCCAGACCTTGTCGACCGTGACGACGCCGGTCTCCTCGTCGATGCTCACTTCGACCACTTGCGCCGAATAGCTGTAGCCCATGGTGCCGCCGATGGCCGAGCCGCGATATTTCTTGCCGCCGTGCGATTCCGGAATGGTCGAATAATTGCCGGTGACCGTGATGGTGCCGGAATCTTTCAGCGCCTCGGTCACGACCTCGTCGAAGGTCGCCCCCTTGTCCTGCGCACCGGCGCGGTAGAGCTCACCCAGGCATTCAATATCCTCCGGCCGTGCTTCCAGCTTGCGGGCGGCAGCATTGACCAGCACGCTCTTGAGATTGCGCGCGGCATCGAGCGCGGCGTTGCCGACCATGAAAGTGACGCGCGAGGAGTAGGAGCCGTTATCCTTCGGCACCACCTCGCTGTCGCCGGTCACCACGCGCACGCGGGCGAGATCGAGGCCGAGCACCTCGGCGACGGTTTGCGCCAGGATGGTGGTCGAGCCTTGGCCGATATCGGCCGCGCCCGACAGCACCACGATCGAGCCGTCGAAATCGAGCTTGATCTTGACGGTGGCGTGCGGCTCCCCGGTCCAGTTCACTGGCTTGGAGGCGCCGCTGATGTAATGCGAGCAGGCCATGCCAAGGCCCTTACGAACTCCGTTGCACTTTGCGAGCTTGCCCTTGCGCTCGCTCCAGCCGCTTTCCTTCTCGACCCAGTCCATGCATTCCGGCAGGCCGTAGGAATTCACCATCAGGTCGTTGTCGGTGAAGGTCGGAGCCGTCAGTAAGTTCGCGCGGCGCACCGCGAACGGGTCGAGCCCGAGCTCCGCCGCCATCTCATCGACCAGGCTCTCGAACGCGAAGCGGATATCGACGGTGCCGTGGCCGCGGAACGCCCCGCAGGGCGGCGTGTTGGTCAGCACGCGCCGGCCGGTATATTTGACGTTGTGCAGGTCGTAGATCGCGTACAGCATCGAGCCGGCATAGAGGATCGTCACCACGCCATAGCCGGAATGGGCACCGCCGCGCTGGTCGCAATCGCATTCGACCGCGGTAATGCGGCCGTCCTTGCGCATGCCGATCTTGAGCTTGATGTCGGTTTCCGGCCGGCCGCGATGGGTGATGAAGGTTTCCTCGCGCGTCGTCACCAGCCGCACGGTGGCATTGGCTTGGCGTGCCAAGAGCGCTGCGATCAATTCGATAGCCAGCGTCTCGGTGCGGCAGCCGAAGCCGCCGCCGACATGCGGCTTGATCACGCGGATGCGTGACATTTCCATGCCGAGGATTTGCGACAGCATCAGGTGCACGTAATAGGGCACCTGCGTGGAGGCGTGCACGGTCATGCGGTCGCGCACCGCGTCGTATTCGGCGACGGCGGCGTGCATTTCCATCTGGTTCTGGCAGACCTCGGCGCAGTTATAAGTGCCCTCACGCACCAGATCGGCTTCGCCAAAGCCTTGCGCGGTCGAACCCAGTTCGAACAGCACGTCGCGCTCGAGATTGCCGGGCTTCTTCTCGTGCAATTGCACGGCGCCGGGCGCCAGCGCGTCTTTGGCGGTGTAATAGGCCGGCAATTTGCGCACTTTGAACTTGATGCGACGGATCGCTTCGCGCGCGATCGCATCGTCGTCGGCAGCGACTGCGGCGACCGGCTCGCCGCGGTAGCGCACTTTGTCGCGCGCCAAGGGATGCTCGCTGCGCGCGATCGGGAGCACGCCGAAGGTTTTGCCGCAATCTGCGCCGGTGACGATGGCACGCACGCCGGGTAGTTTGCGCGCCTCGGACACATCGACCTCGACGATTTCGCCGTGCGAATAGGGGCTACGATAGATGCGCCCGGCGAGTTGGCCCGGCTCCAGAATGTCGGCGGTGTACTTGGCGCGGCCGGAAACTTTCTCCGGTCCGTCGATCATCGGCACGTAGCCGCCGATATTGTGCGCGGGTACGATCTTGTTCATGGCGCCACGCCTTGCGCGTTGAGCACGGCGGCGTATTTCACCGCTTCGATGATTTTCACGTACCCGGTGCAACGGCATATGTTGCTGCCGAGCGCCTCAAGAATTTCCGCCTCGCTCGGATTTGGATTTTTCCGCAGCAAGCCGGTCGAGGCCATGATGAAACCCGGCGTGCAATAGCCGCACTGCGAGCCGAGCTTCTCGTGAAATCCGCGCTGCACGGCGGATAGCTGGCCATCGGTTCCGAGCGACTCGATGGTATCGACGCGCCGTCCTTGCACAGTCGCGGTCAAAGTGAGGCAGGAGAGGGTAGGCTGGTCGTCGATCAGCACGGTGCAGGCGCCGCATTCGCCGCCGTCGCAACCGGTCTTGGTGCCGGTGAGCCCGGCTTTTTCGCGCAGGTAGTCGAGCAACAAAATGTTGTCCGCGACCGCGTCAGCGCGGTCACGCCCGTTGAGCGTGAACTCAAGGAGCCGGGCCACTCGTTTCTTCCTCTGGTGAGTGCGTGAGTCGCACTTTTGATTATGCGGCTAGGTCACACCAGGGGACCTTAGCCCTCCAGACCAATTACCGGGAATGGCTGGGACGATTGGTCGCAGCCGGGCCGGAATTACCCAAATTTAGCAATGGCATCGGCCGGAATGGCGATGGCGCCGATTTTTTCCGGGTTGGCCTTGTCGCGCGCCGCCCAGACCCGCGTTTCTCCGCCGTCCACCGCGAGCGTTCCGCTGATGGTGAGCTTATGTTCGACGTCGAAACTCGAACGGCGGAATTCGGAAACGCGTGAGACGATCTCGATCACGTCGCCGAATTTTGCGGGTTTTAAAAAATTTGCGCGGGCGTCGACCAATGGAATCCCGATGATGTTGAACATGGACCCAAGATCCTGCGGCTTGACGCCGAGGGCCGCGTCGAACAGCAGCCACGTGCTGGTGTCGAACATCTCGAAGAAACGGCTGTTGAACACGATGCCGGCCGGATCGCACTGGCCCCATTCAATGGTCAGTTGCCTGCGGAATGTAAAAGACGCCACGCGAATTACCTCCGGCCTTTGGTCGCGGAATTATAGCATTACTTCGTCGGCTTGACCCGGCGCGAGCGCGGTACCGGCCATTCGGTGACGTCCTGCGACCTCAATTCGACCCGGGTCGAACGCCGCCGCCGCTGCAAGGCATGGTTCGGCGCTATCGGCAGATGCGGGGACGCATCGAGGTCCTCCATCAACCAGTAGAGATCGTCCGGCGCGATCAGCCAGCGCGCAGGCGCGTAGCGCGCGAGCGAGAACGGCTTCGAATAGGCGAGCATCGATTTCTTGCCGTAGTCCAGATTGTATTCATGCGCGTAGCTCATCGCCAGTTCGCGCACATTGCGGTAGATCGGATCGCGCCAGCGCAGCACGGCGTGATTGGTCTTGCTCATCGCGCCCCACAAGCCGCGTTCCTCGAACAGCGTGATGATGTGATCCTGGTCGCTGGGCAGCGCCTGGATATCCATCAGCCAGGCCGGCTTGCCGTGATAGACCAGCGCGGCGACCGCGAGCACCGCCGCCTCGGCGCAATGGACGGTGCGCGCCTTCAGCGCGCGGCGCGGCGACATGCAGGTGTCGCCCTTGAGCTCGAAATTGGGCGGCAGCTTCTCGATGAAGGTTTGAATTTTCTGCGGTGTATTGAGACGTGCCAACACCCGGTACTCGGCGGGTGTCAGCAGCGCGCGTAAGCGTTTTCGGTAGGCGGGGCTGGTCATGCGCGCGGCGATCCTATCCGGGCCGTGCGGGCGGTGGGGCGCCCGTCACCGCCGGTTCCACAGCTAAGTTGGCGTGAAATTCGGCAGTACCGGCGTTCTCCCCAAGCCATCCGGGGAAGGAAATTGTTGCATGCTTGGCGACCAAAAACAGGAAATTTCTTCTTATTTTCCGGGGCTTATTGCGGCTGCGCAGAATAAGCTTCTATTTAGCAGCTCCTGTCGAAACGTCCGGAGCTGGACCCATGACCTACCACACCCATGACTCGCAGCGCTTC
>Ga0224548_1000012_pt1 | contig 12299 bp, 19 predicted proteins | sample 714P22024metaG_FD_172016 | JGI IMG/M metagenome (GOLD analysis project Ga0224548, IMG submission 172016) | Peat soil microbial communities from Stordalen Mire, Sweden - 717 P2 20-24 | ecosystem: Environmental > Terrestrial > Soil > Wetlands > Peat | place: Sweden: Norrbotten County, Stordalen...
TGCTGTCCCGTAGACCATGGAATTCCCTTGATTTAATTATACCCGAAACGTGCCACTTGTCAAGCATATCTTTATATATTTTCACCCGACCGGGCGGTGTACCTGTAGAATCTTTGGTGGGTCGGGGGATGTTCATTACGTATCCTCCGTCGATAGCCTTGGACCACTTGAAATCACTCGCCCCTTCGACTTCGGGCGCAAAGCGAATCTCGAACAGATTCACTTCTGTGATGAATTGTTGCAGACCATCTGCCGATTTCAGCTTTGTAAAGTCGATGCTCGGATTCTCCACCTGCATGTCTTCGATCAGCTTGCACGTATCAGAAAGACTTTGCCCGCACATATCCAAATTTGATGGCAGGCCCATTAGCGTCGGCAGCGTGCACAGGCTGTGACCTCCGGACGAATCTACCATGTCCAGAATGATACAGTCGATCTTGCCGGGGAATAACCGGGTCGCTCGACCGCACATCTGTGTAAATTTTACACTAGACGCCGTAGGAGCCGCTATGACGATGCAGGATATCGAAGGGTCATTGTACCCCTCGACTAGCAGTGCCGCGTTCACCAGCACGCTCCCAGCCGTGTTCCTGTGCCATTCTAGCTTAGCTTTACGATCAGGGTCGCCTCCCCAGACCGCCCACGAGGTTATCCCGGCTGCGCCGAAGGCTATAGCCAGATTCTTAGCATGGGAAATTCCACCCGCGTATACAACGGTTTTGCGCCCTTCGCACCGTTCTATCCACGCGTCTACTACCTGTTTGTCCCGCTCGGGAGTGTCGATTGCAATTTCTAGCTCGATTTTATTGAAGTCTCCATCCTCAATCGACACATTGGACAGGTTGGTTCCGGTTGTGACCTTGTATCCACGGACTTTAACCAGATATCCGTCGTCTATCGCCTGACGTAGACTGTACACGTACGTAAGTTTTTTGTAAATCGCGCCCAGCGCCTTACCATCCATGCGCTCGGGAGTCGCGGTCACGCCCAGTAACAGTTTCTTCGTGCCGTCTTGCAGAACGCCGAACGCGTTCAGGATGTTCATGTATGAATTCGCAGGCGTGTGATGCGCCTCGTCCACAATCACCTTGTCCCACTTAGCCATGTCGTACTTCGCCAGCCTCGAAGTCCCCAGCCTGCCTAGCGTCTTTACAGACGCACAGATTACATCCGCCTGAGAGGGATCGGCTTTGTGCTCGGCCATTTCTTTATCAACCCGGAGTGACGGATTTACTTCTCGCATCGCGTCGATATTCTGATCGACCAACTCTTCAGTGTGAGCGAGCACGAGCATCTGGCCGGGGAGACGAGATTTTATCCGCTCATACAACGCAGAGAACACCCATGTCTTACCCGTCCCCGTTGCCATGCTGACAATTTGTTGATGCCAGTTTTGGTCATACGCGGCGATGACATTCGTGTTGCAGATTTCTTGGTACGGTCTTTCAGGCATTGCGGTGCACTCCTACGTCACTCAAAGTGTTTACGTCCATGATCCAGAAATCGAATCCCCCGGGACTAGTCGTCACCCACGGCACGGCTTCACCAGTCCGCAGTAATTCGTAATTGATGTCCGTGGCCTTCACGTACACGAAGACTCGCGGAGAATATGATTCCGGTTTTGTAGTCATGGTTTCCTTTCGAAGAAACAAGTTGGTCGTAGCTCTCCTCGGTTTAGCCTTATGAAACCCAGCAGTTCTCTAATGCGGTCGCTCCCGAGCATCGCTTGCAAAGCTATGCGCTCTAAGGGAGTCACCGACTTATCCAAATGGACAGTAATGTGTCTTTTCGGTAACCCACTTTTGCTTGGATTATCTATCCAGTTTAGTACTTTCAAAAAATTACAGAGAATCTTCATCTGGTTCTGGAATACTAAATAACTGTGTTCGTTATCGATGTCGATCTGGAGAACATTATCCTCGGGATAGACAATCATGAGATTTTCATCTTGTGCTTTCTTGTTCCTCGTCTCTTCCGAGAGGGCCTTGAAATCATAAGACTCGTCGGTACGCAAGTCAGTATTGATAGAGGGCTCTGTAAGCCCACCGTCTATCCTCATCGTGACTTGCTCACAGACTTCGCTCAAGGTGTCCACCCTCTCAGTCGCTCAAACCGCAGCGTGTATGATCCTTCAAACTTCGAACAAACTTCTATTACGTGCACTAGGAGAAATCCGGCGTGCACAGCATGATGGCAAATCCAGCAAAGGGTTACCAGATTATCCAATGTGTCAGGCCCTCCGGCGCTCGCATACACGATGTGATGTGGATGTAAGCCTCGCGTGTTATTACAACTTCGGCAGTGGTAATTGTCCCGTCGGTAAACTTTCAGCCGGGTAGAGGCGGATAAGGCCATTTGGACTCTCCTTGAATGAGGCCATCGCATGGAAATGAAACTTTCCATCCCGATAGTCTACGACGATATGGTCCCCCCACACGACTTCGAAAGAACTGATCGCCCGTGCCATAGGCGACATGATTTCTTTTTCAATCGCACGGCGAATACCTCTCGCGTTATATTTCTTGTCAAACCCACGGACTAACAGTTCATCGAATGCCGCAGGGGATAAGTCGATCTTGACGCCAGCCTTAATTTTCAGAGCCGCTTCAATCTTCGTAAACTCCAGATGCATAATTCTTTCGATGTCGCATTTAGACAGCATATTGAAAACTACTATCTCATCCAGTCTGTTTAGGAATTCTGGGGTAAACTTTGCACGGGCCGCAGACATAGACTTGTCTTCTATGATCTTGGATGTGTACTCTCCCGCAGTCGGATGCCCGAATCCTAGATTCCCGTCCGCAGTAATATCACGGGCACCGACGTTGCTCGTCATGATAATAATCGTACGCTTAAATTCTGTTCGGCTATTGTCCCCTAACGTAAGTACTCCACGGTCGAGTATGCCCAGCATCAACTGCCAAATTTCATCCGCAGCTTTTTCGATCTCGTCGAATAACACTACCGCAAATGGCACATCATTCGTGTACAATCCCGTGATTGCCGCCTGTGTCAAACGTGCAGGCGTCTCCCTGTGTCCTAGGTATCCGGGCGGCGAGCCTATCAACTTTGCCACTTCGTGCGAGTGTTGGAATTCCGCGCAATCAATTTTCACCATATGCTGGGGATCACCATACAATCCTTCGCACAAGGCTTCTACAACGGCGGTCTTTCCGACTCCGGTGGGCCCTAGAAATAAGGCTGAACCGATGGGACGATTAGGGTCTCCCAGACCACCTAGGTAGCGCTCAAGAAGATTCGTAACCCGGTCAACCGCTCCATTTTGGCCCACGATGAGATGCTCGAACTTACGCAACAACCCACGAACCTGCGCTCCACGAAGTGCTGTGTTAATTGTACGCATACAGCCTCTTTCGACCGCGAGATTTTATTGCCCAGTGTCGCTATCTAGCTCAGGTACGTACTCACCTTCGGGATGGTTGTTCGGGTCTTGCTCATAGCTTACCGCGATGACTTCCGCGCAAGCCCCGAGTGAAGCGTCTTTGAACTGGCCAGTGTTCTCGTCTTTTCCTACCGATCCAATTTGAAGCATTGCTAGGGATACCGCCTTCTCCCAAGCGGCCTTCTGCGCGTACGTGACGGGGAAGTTAATCCAGCCCGCGCTCGCGTTGTCGCCTACAAGCCCCTGAATCTCTTTGACTCGCAGGTCCAGTGCCTCGGGTTGCCATGTCGAAGCCTTCTCAATCATATCTTTTACGAGCAGCTTCGTCGGCACACCATCGAACATAGTGTCCTTGCCCTCGTCATCTACAACTTTCACTCGCGTGATGATACGAAGTTTTGTAAGGCCGACGGGCTCGTAAATCTCCCGGTCGATCCCGCACTGGTCCATAACGTCCATCATCTTGACCAGATAATAGCACTTACTCGTCTTTATGTCAAGGCTAGTCGAATATTCTGCGAACGTGTCGAACTTCGGTTGGTAGAATTTATTCTTCTTGACTTTATATAATGCAATGGCCAGATCGAAAGTGTTAGTCGATAAACTTTTGATGAAGGCTTTAACCTGCTTGAGCGTTGCCGCCGCTTCTCCCGCGACGGCCTCGCCCACGATCATCGGCTGTTCGAAACTCTGGTGCATGTCGTACGTTTCCATTTATTCCCCCAGCTTCACAATAGACTCTTGTCCGAGATTCTTTATGCTATTAATATTACGAGGCCATCCCTCTTTAGTTGCCAGCTTTTCAGCCTTTCTTGTAGCTTCTAAAGCGTTTTTGGCTCGAACTAAAAAACTAGATTCAACTCTAGGGTTGTAACTTAGCTCAATACTGTATATGAACATGATTCCCTCCTAGTAAAACAATTGGTACGGGGGCTGTGCAACCTTGTCTTCGAGCAATACAACAAGGCTATTCCCGTTAGCAGCTAGCACGACCAACTTATCCAGTTTAGACGCTGTTCGAACAATCGATACTAGTTCAGTGATTAGTATACTTGAAGGCCCTGTCTTGCCGTCGCGGGTTGTAACGGACTCCGTCCGACTGTGTTCGACTGACTTTCGGTTGCGAATACTGTTGGCATAAGCTAGACCGAATGTTTTGTACTCGGCCAGTGCGACTGCTGCTTTATTGGTGCGTGTTCTCGTTACTTCTGGTTTCTTTTTCATGGCTCCTCCTAGAGCAAATCTTTCCCATGGATCATGGGTTGTGAATTTTTAATCATCGGCTTGGTCAACTTCCATGCTACTGCGGAAGCGTCCTTGCCGTCGTACATTGCAAACAGAATCCCTTTGATATCATTACGTTCAGTTCGTTGAAACTCCAAAGCGAAGGCTTTACGCACATCCGCAGGGTTGTCCCAATTCTTTTTTGCAAAATCCTCCAGATAGTTCTGCGAGACTTTGAACGCATGGGTGGCCTTCTCCATTAGTTCATTGTGTCGGCCCTGCAATGCCCGCACCCACTTAGATACGAACTTGCTGAACCATGGATTACTTTCATTGATCCACTCGTTTAGCTCGCCCTTGTAAGCCGGGTCAGAGAGCCCGCGCAGAATCGCCTTAGCCGAGACGCCAGAGACCATTCGATGTAGCCGCAAATAGTCCACATACTTGACCTTCAACCGGAAGGGAGTCTGGCCCGGTCGCCGCCACACTAACACATACCCTTCGAAGTTCTCGACATCCGTATCCAGCGACTTTTTTGAGGCGTCCTGCCATGACAGGTCATACCTTCGAGGCTGGATTGTTCCGGCGTTCAAAGCAAAGGTTAAGGTAGATATACTGTTTAATTCTTCTCCTGTATTGTTATTCACGAGTGCTAACAGAACTAACCCTTCGGCTTTTCCGTAATCAACCACTATGCGAATGCTTGAACAGATTCCTTCAAACACGGGCGTGTAGCCCTCTGGCCACTTACCTTTCACGTTTGCTTGATACCACGCGGTCGCCCACTTCGCATGCACACTGTCGAATAAACCTTTGGACGCGATGTACTGCTGACCGTTGTACGTGTACATCGTGCAGAGAAACCCGTCCATTTTCTCCCAGACTTCGGGCGACTCCAACTTCCAACGATCTGCTATCTCAAAAACTGTCCAGTCGCTCGGATCAGTGACAGGCATCCCCGCCGTCCGCAGATTGAAGAACTTCTCAAATGGTCGGGCGATGATATCGTCTGTCTCTACGTTGAAGATGATCCCACGGCACTTGCAAATTACGCTATCCCAGTTATTAGTGTGGACAGCCTCTCGCCCGTACGTAAACATCTGCAACGGGAACTGGGGATGTGTCGATACATCTACCAGACGCGTCTCCAGATAGTCAGTTCGAAACTTCTCCGGTGTTATCCCCAAATATTGCCAGATTTTCACTTATGCCTCCTATCGACATAGGTTCTGCCGTCCTTAACCATTCCCTGTAATCCGCCAAGGCTATTTCCGCTTGCTCCCGTGTCACATACGATTGGTCGTTAGGGACTCCCTCATCATCCATCCAAAACCATTTTCCGTCTGCACCAAGATACGGATTCTTGTTGTCGTCATTGGCCGCAATCTGCTCCGTACGATGGCCAGAAGCGTTCTTACGTCCGCCGTTGCCCTGCTTGAACGTCTTACCGTTCAGGAAGGCCAGATGCGGGGTCTTCGGCGTAAGGTCAATCGTGAAATCGACAGGAAACATCTCGGGTAAAACTTTCGCGGCTGCTTGTGCAGCGTGCTTCGCGTTTCTGCGTACTCTATATTCAGGTGTCATTCGGTTGATCCTTTCGGCTTCTCGTCACCGACGAGTGTCTTCTTGAAATACAGCTTCGCGGCCTGATGGTAGATGATAATGCCCTCGGGCTTCATGAATCCGGGCGAGGCCTTACTACCATCGATCTGCAGTGTATCAATTGCGGCCACTACTGCCGTTTGCTCAAACATGCCTTCATACAGCACGGGGACGACATCGCAGCATGCTGGCCGCGTATCCGCATTGCCCCAGAGGAATGTATTGAACAGCGAAAACCGCTTGCGTGTCTGGCCGTACTTCCGCTGGATTCCCAGTCCCCACCACTCGCCAAAATGGTGTCCCGGCCCTAGTCGCATCAATTCGTCTTTGTGCTCATGCGCCCATCGCGAGAATCCTGCGTTATCATCCGCAGGCGTGATCCACTTCGTTCGGCTGGCAGTCCGAAACTCGGTACCTAGATCGTCGATCCAGATGGACGCGTTAGTGCCGTCAATCTTCTCTGTAATAGTACACAGCCGAGAGTAGCGGGCTATCTTCTGGAAGCCTTGAAAAATTGGTTCTGTCATCTGATCCTCCTAAAGAACGATTGATGAAAGGATTGTGGCGTCTTCGTGCCGTCGAACACTATACGGACACAGCCCGGATTGCGAGATGATCCGATTACTGTTGCTTTCCTATTGATGGAATATACGCCAACTTCGCCACCGGAATGCTTCATCCATTCAGCATTTAGGGCCACCCGGTCACCCTTCTTAAACATCGGCGGTGCCCCACATATATCACAGTTAGGCATTGATCATCCTCGCGATGTTGTTCGCCTGCTCGTCGTAATACTCGGCCCGCTCCGGTTTACCTGCAACTACATGCCTAGCGGCCCGCGCTAGGTACTGTCGTTCAATTCGGCGCAACGGCGTCAAGATGTCGCCCGTGTCTTCCATCTCCACGGTCTCCTCAGCCTTCTTCCATACGATATCGTTTTGCTTTGCCATAATCACTCTCCTGTACCTGTACAGAATATACTACGCTGTGGGATGCTTGTCAAGATAAATCGTGGCGCATGCCTCGCAGGGGTGATCCGTTCCATTACATTTCTTCTTTCTCACGCCCTTGTAATCCCCAGATTCTGGGCAACAGATCGCGTACGCTGCGTCACGAATTTCTTTTGCAATTCTTTTTCGTTCGGCAGTTCGAACACTCTTAATCTCAGAGACCCAATCTTCGCTTTTCTCCATAGACCGATGGGTCGCTAGTGCATTCAGGAAGCCTTGAAAATCTTCTTCAAATGCGGACCTCCCCGCTCTGTACCAAGGATCAAACATCGCTGTTTCTTTGTCCAGTCGTAATATCCAGCGATCTTGAATTTGAATACCGTCTTCCGCCTCGATTGCATTCTGGTAGGCAGCAGTTTGCCATAAGTACGATACACGTAATGCATTGCTGGTCTTCCAGTCAATGATCGAAAGCCTTTCACCAACCCAAGACTTAGGACAGCATTTCGGATCATTACACGATGATACCCAAGCCACCCCGTCACAAGTCCCGGCGAAACCATGCTGTCGATCAAATACACGTCTCTCTGTAGAAACGAAGCGGACTTTATGTTCTACAATCCAACAGATTGCGGCTATCGCGCCATTTGAGGATCGTTCATCTTCGGGCAATTTTGCCAGCAACTCCATTCGTCGGTCTTCATCATTCGTCAGAATCGATTTAATGATTTTTTCGATATGATCGTGCGCGACATGGCCGACTTCGCCCGCGTCTTCTAGTTCTTCTTCATCAGCTTTTTTCGCTTGGGAGAGGATGTTATCGAGTGTCTCCTCGTATAATTTTTTAACGACTCCGTTACTATATACGTATCCTCCCGCCATCAGGAGAGCCTTCGTCTTTTCTAACGCCTTTCGTACTGCCCAGACCATGAGCGGCTTTGATGGTGTGATTAGTTTGACAATAGAAGTCACGCCGTCTAGGGGCACCCAGAGATCACCCATCTTACGATAGTACTTCCACTCGTCAGCGTTGAATCGTAGAGTCTCGGTACCTTGGTAAAATCGGTACTCGGGCATGTTAGGATCAGTTCCGCTCGCGTAAATCGTGATTCCCAAGATTCCCCTTTCTATAAAATATCAGCCGTCAGAATTGCCCATGCTGCTGCTGCCACTGCTGGAACTTGCCCATTTCCAGCGGCCCGGAGTCTGTCCATCCGGTTGGATAACCCATCAGCCACTCCGCAACCCACGGATTCCTTGCATTGCCAAATGCTTGGAGAAAAAGTTGGCAACATTTGTGTTTCATCATGCTTGGGGCCGTGTAATTCGCCGTGCACGTCGGTGTATGCAAGAAGCCAGTACCTTTCCCGAGTGTGGTCTGCACCCAAGTCTGACGCTGAAAGATTGATGATTTTGGTTTTATAACCCAGCGTTTCGCAATCGTCTGCGGCTTTTGCAATGGGTGATAGCTTAACATTTTCAGCGAACACGAATTTTGGGTCGACTTCTTTAATGATGCGAAACATTTCCGGCCAGAAATCAGTTGCTGTTGGATTCCCGTGTGTAGCGTTGCTGAATGGTTGGCAAGGAAAACCCCCCGATACCACGTCAACAATGCCTTTCCACGGTCGTCCGTCAAAGGTACATACATCGTCCCATATAGGGAACGGTGCAAGGTGCCCTTCGTTTTGTCGTTGCATGAGTCTTTCAACACAGAAGGAATTGATTTCCACCCCACATACGGTTCTCCAACCGAGTAGTTTGCCTCCGAGTATACCCCCGCCAATACCTGCGAAAAGTGCCAACTCATTCATTTCTCCCCCAAAGCATATCTCTTTACTATTTCAACTATACACGTACGACGAACTCCTGTCAAGAGGAATCTCGGAATCGACCGTGACCCCGTACAACTTTGTACGCGTACCGTCAGTATTGCATTTATACCATGTCCAAGAATCCTTTTCGAATACCAGCTTCTCTGTACCGCCGTAAAAATAGTGCACTGGCAAATCAGGAGAAGTTCCAGCAGCGTAAATAATCAAGATGGCCCTCGGAAGTACTCGCTCATAGCAACTCTTTTAATATCGCTTTTACTACTTTGACACACACCGCATTACCTATTTGTTTGTATGCTTTCGTTTCATTCGGATGCAACTTGTATTTATCCGGGAACACTTGTAACCTAGCACATTCTTTTGGAGTCAGTCGTCTTAACCCTTGGGGGGAGTCTATTTTTGGTATTGATACCGTGAATGTCGCTAGGGTAGGACATAACCCCCACCTTGAGTATACCCGGTCTCCTTGTCTGGATATGCCGCTCGGCGTGTCCCCGTAAATCAGACACAAAGGCTTAACCTTCCCTATAGGTTTGGTGTATTTCTTTGCCTTCTTTGCCTTATCATGCAAATACTGCATCACCTTGAATCGAGGGATTTCCCCTTCCCCCAAAGTTTCCCAGCCGTTAGTCGGCATCTTGCTGGGGTTTCCTTTAAACTTCTTCGGGTCGGCATTGCAAGTATAGGTCTTCCAATAATTCTTCAAAAGATATTTCTCATCCACGCTGTCTTCGAGGATATCATTGATGCAACTGCTGCTAGTCACAGTTTTGACTTGATTGAAATTGAACACCTTAGATAAATCTTTTCGTACACCTACGAAGTATACCCGTTTACGCTGCTGGGCGGTCCCAAAATTTGCAGCATCCAAAATTTTATATTCAACGCGATACCCACAATTCTGAAACGCTTCCAGCACCTTACCGAGCATAGGATTACCGTCGATGTCGTTTATCCGGGTCAGACCCCCAACATTTTCAAACAGAAAATATTTGGGTTGTTTCTTCTTCAATAACTGGACTAACGCTTTATATAAATGGTGGCGTTCGTCTGTTTCGTCAACCGTCCCTGAGGTCGCCCCCGCTGCCTTACGAAACCCCGTTCCGTTTATAGAAAACGCTTGGCAAGGGAATCCTCCGAATAGTATATCAAAATTTGGAAGGTCAGATTTTTCCGCTTCCCAAATATCGCCGTGTGACCCTTTGTATCCAAAGTTTTTATCAAATGTTTTGGCGGCATCTACGTCAATATCGCACGCCCACACACATTCCCCCATATCTAATTCATCCATTGCTTGACTAAACCCACCCATACCACAAAAAGTGTCCGCGTATTTCAAATGACCCTACCTTCTGGGAGATTCCTCCCTAACCGAAAACCACCCCAATCCCGATACATCTTTTTGCTTCTTTGTGCCATTTGATTTTCATGGTTTCCTCTACAGATTCAAAAACTTTCCGTCCTGATACTGGCCACCTATCTTCGTCATACTCTCCTGCCGCTCTGCTTGCGTGAAGTATACAGTCTCATCGACCATCATTTTGAAAATGGGATTCGACAGGTATAGTTCACTGTTACGCTCGATGAAATTGGATTTACGCTCTGCGTCTCTGTTCTGTTGGTTATTCTGCTTGTCCATTAGCTTCCTCCATGATAAGCGGCTCTGCGTCCGCCATCTCTGTAATAGTGATAGTGGCTTTGATGATCGTGACACGCTTTCCCTTGACCTGTTTGAGCGCATGCTTGAGGGAACGTTGTGCGGCAATTACCGCGTTAGTCCCCTCGCCTTTGCCCGTTTTGTAAATTGACGGTCCTTTCAACTCGGGGTAGAACGCCTCACAGAATGCTAACTTCAAATCCGACCTGCCTTTCTGCTAGCAGATATACGCTCCTGTAGCAGCGCATTCTCTCGCCGTTGAACCGCGTCTTCGTCTACCTCAATTAGGGACACCGCATTGAGCGGATGCCCGATTATTTTAAAGTCGTCTACATGCAGAGTCTCGTATAAAAGTCGCTGCATGTTACCCCTTGTACGTCGTGATGAAATGATACGCCGCCCAGATTATGGCGACGGGTACCGCTGTGCTTACAGCTATCCCTACAAGCCACAGGATACCAACGAATAATATTCCGATTGCTCCAAAAAACGTTTTCATAATTTCCTCCTTGAGTTACTGTACACGTACCGCACTCGCTTGTCAAACTAATTCGTCTCCTGCCGCGTGTCCGGTTGAATGAAGGCTTTATCCGGCCTACATGCCCTCAAATCATCCACGCGGCCCAGAGACGTTTGCATCTCATTTGATCCGTCTCGAAAACAGGTCCGCCAGATAGCTCGGCTGTAAGTCCCGTCCCGCTGTTCACTCTAGCGCCGTCCTAGCTTGTCGTCCGTTGAATCGCTCCAGAGGTCACAGTTCCCATCTCACTATCACACATTAGGTATTACATTATCATTATACATTAGGTTTGATTTACATACGCATGACGATACCCTCCCTTCGAGTTTATCGTTTCACGAACGGTCTGTTCGTAAACTTTTTTGCAAATCTCTTGCGGTCCAACAAAGGCTTTTCCCACTTAAATTTGGCTTCCAACCACCCTTTTAGCCATAGTTTTCGTTCGACATCTTGTACGTTTATTTTGAAAGGGTTAGCCGACTCCTCAAAAATTGCCCGATACTGTGCGGCCCCTTGTGCAATAATTTCCAATCCTCGCACTGAACTCAACTTCCTCATTTCTGTCTTCTCTGTTATTGTTGTTTCTCACAGGTCTTTCAGCCCTGCAACTCGTGTACCTCGATAGTCTATGTGCTTTGCATTCTTGGCGTTGTTACAACCGCCTAGCCCATGACAAAGAGGTTGAATATTGTCTATGTTGTCGGAGCCGCCTAATACCAAGGGCATAACGTGATCTGGCACTAATAGTCGATCATGTGTCAGTTCTGATTCCTTCATCCCACAGCATACGCACCTGTGGGCATGGTAGGCCTTCAAGTCTAGCCACTCTCGCATGGTAAAATGCTGTGATACGCCCTTCCGCAACGCTCTACGTTTACGACAGGCCATGCGGACCTTTTCGATATTTCGTTTTCTCCAAGCCTTCGCAGTCTCGGGATGTAATCGCGCATTCTTCTTAACACGATCACTAGACTTCTCAGGATTATTCGCCCGCCACCGTCGGGCGGCTTCTCTCGATAACTTTGATGCGCGGAGTTTATTTTTCTTGTACCACCGTCGCCCACGTTCCCGCGCTTCATTCGGATGCAGGCGTTCGTAGTCCCTTTTA
>Ga0224548_1000013_pt1 | contig 11477 bp, 13 predicted proteins | sample 714P22024metaG_FD_172016 | JGI IMG/M metagenome (GOLD analysis project Ga0224548, IMG submission 172016) | Peat soil microbial communities from Stordalen Mire, Sweden - 717 P2 20-24 | ecosystem: Environmental > Terrestrial > Soil > Wetlands > Peat | place: Sweden: Norrbotten County, Stordalen...
AACTGGCGGTCAAACGATAGGCGGCGGCGAACAAACCGAAACGTACCTATTGTTTTTTCTTCCGCTTAGGCGGTTTCGATTTTTTCTTTCGATGCTGCGGCGGACTTTTCGCCACTACATCAACGGCGCGCTCAAAGCGCGCCCATGCATCGGGATCTAGCTCTACTTCACGCTTTGCTGAAGGTGATTTTGTCATGGCGAAGCGGTCATTAACTCCTAGCGAAGCAAAGACTATAGACCTTTACACTTCGCTGATGGAAGATTTTAAGATTCGTATAGCCGCTATCAACACATTGGTCGGCGGAAAGACCGGATTGATCGATGTTCTCGTCCAAGAGTCTTGTTATCTACAATTTCGTTTCATGTGTGAATTGATCGCTATTGCATGCTTGGTGGCGCATGGAGACATCAACGAGACCCACGCTACCAAATTTAGAGACCGATATGAGGCAGATAGAATCCTCAAACAGTTGGAGGGATTGCTCGCAGATTTTTATCCATTTCCGTCAAAAATTACTAAAACCGACAAGGGACAAGAGGTGTTTCTAATTAAAGAGGGAAATTTCATAAAGAAACCAGAACTGATAAAATTATAGGGCAAATGCGGCGATCAGCTTCATCTCGGAACCCTCAATAAGCTCTTGAATCCAAGAGCACCCATCAAAGTTGATCTCTATGAGATGGCCGTCATCGCCCAAAAATTTGAAAATTTATTGGCGGTCCACACAATAGCGCGCTTAAGTGGCAACCCGCTTGTTTGCACACTGAGAACGATTGAACTTCAAGGCGCGGCCAATGTTAAGATTTTAGGCCGCTAATAATTTTACCCTTTGTCGGCCAACCTTTCGGCGCGCCGATTAACACAAAGCCTTCGCCGTCCTTCAAGCCTGAGTTCGCACTTGTGACCACACGTGGACATGGTTGGGCACGCATTGGCTTTTGTTTCCGCTGCCCTGTCTGGTCTCGACTATTAGTGAGCCCTTGCTTTGTCAAGGTTATAATGCTCACTTAAATCCAAACTGACCCACTACCCAAAATTGGGTGCAGGGACCACCCTCACAAATACCGGTTATACTATAGCGCGAGTAGCAATTCTGTGGCAATCTATGGTAGATTTCTTTGAAGGCAGAACTCCAAGCTGAATAATGGGGTGGCGCCTGCGCACTCGGATCACCACGACGCGCGTTTAGACCATTCAATGCAGGCTGGTCATAAGAGACCTGGGACGAGACGATGTTGACGCGGTCCATCGTAAAGACAAACTCCGCCTACAGTTACAAGATCGCGGAAACCGAAGACGAAAAATCCAGGATCTACGATCTCCGGGAGACCATCTGGAGGGAGGAATTTCCCTACCTTCTGAAACGCGCGGCCGCAGGACATCCAGCGAAAGACGCGTATGATGACCGTTCATGGCTCTACTACTGTAGGAATGCCGACGACATCATTGGCAGTTGCCGAGGCAGCCCGATGCTGGACGGACAATGGGAGATTTCGTCCAGCCTCCCCCCCGATGTCCGCCTGCAATACGATCCGCAAACCACGGTGCAAATCGAAAAAGTTTACGTACGCGCCGGATATCGGAACGGCTGCCTGCACGAGTTTCTTTTCTATTATTTCTCGAACTGGTTGCTCGAGCACACGGCGTATACGAATTACTTCGCCGTTTGCAATGCCGAACTCGTTCGCCTCTACCGCCGGCTTGGCGCCAAACCAGCATCGCGGAAGGGCCTCCTGCTAACCGGAAGAGCCTCGCACAAATACTACGTCGTCGAGGGAGAGATTTCCGACGTCTCCACCATCATCAAGCAAACACACTCGCTCTAAGGAAGGAAACATGAGCACCAGCGCCTCCACCCGAACCGTCGCCTCGCTGAAAAAGACGCGTGACGCAGCATGGGCCGCCATTCTCAAGGACGCGTCCTGGCCTGCATTCGTTCTCTCAGGAGATTTCGACGCGAGGTTCTACGGCATTTTCCTCATCGAAACCTACCACTACGTGATGCACAATCCGCGGCACCAGGCACTGGTGGGCGCTCTGTCTAAAGGACAACCCTTCAACTACACCAAGTTTTGTTACGAGCACGCGGAGGAAGAAACCGGCCATGAAATGATGGCCTACCACGACCTTGCGAGCCTCGGCTCCGGGAAGTCGGCCATCGCGATTCCGCCGCCGCATCCCTCCACGGAGATATTCATCGCGTATCTCTATTGGGTGTCGACCAACGGCAACCCGCTGCGAAGACTCGGTTACAGTTTCTGGGCCGAAGATTCCTACGGCTATATCGAGCCGCTCGTCCGGCGCTTGAAGGAAACACTCCGGCTGGACGCCTCCCAGATGACCTTCATCATCTCGCACGCCACTATCGACGAAAAGCACTCCCAGGAAATCGAGGAGATGATCGGAACGTTTTGCAAGACCGAGGAGGACTGGCACGCGGTGGAGGACGTGATGAACACCAGCCTGCGGCTGCAATCCGACATGCTCGCGCAGGCGGTCAATTCCTATCAGGCTTTAAAAAATGGCGGGGCTAGCCCTTACGACTTTCTCAATTCTCTCGTTTCCGGGCGGTGAAATACTTCACAGAACTGAATTACAGCCTGGGCGACGAGGACAGCGCGGTCGAGTATCACCTTCTGCCGCACGGCGCCCGGAGCGTAGCCGCAGTGGCCGGGAGTGGCGGCCGGATACTTCCCCTGCTCGCCAAAGAACCTGGACGGCTGTGCTGCTTCGATATTCTGAAGAAGCAGTTGCACCTAACCCGTCTGCGGGTAGAAAGTGTCCGCGCTCTCGAACTCGAAGAGTTCGCCGCGTTCTGGGGTTACCCGCCAGCACCCATGGCGCCCAAAGAGAGGAAGCATCGCTTTCGAAGCTTCCCACTTCCCGGGGACGCGGCGGAATCGCTGGACGCCCTGTTCGAACGTCACGGGTGGGCCGAGATCATCTACATGGGCAGGTTCGAGCGGATGTTCAAATCACTCGCCTGGATCAATCACTTCTTCACGGGCCGAGCCGGAAGGCGGCTGTTCGACTGTGAGACTGTCGAAGACCAAATTGACTATCTTGAGTCCTCATTTCCCGATCTTCGTTGGCGACTGGTGCTCGCGCTGCTCGCCAATTCCGCCGTCTTGAATTCCATTCTTTATAAGGGCGATTTCCCGCGCAAGAATATCACGGGTTCAATCTATGCCAACTTTCACAGGACTTATGACCGCATCTTCCGGAGCATCCGGCTCAAGGAGAGCTTCTTTGCACAGTTCTCGTTCTTCGGCCGGCTAGTCACCCGCGAAGCAGGTCTGATGGAGGTCAATCCCGAAATATTCGATTCAATCAAGCACGCCATCCAGCATACCCAGGTAGAGTACGTGCACGGCGACATCGTCGACGAGATCGCCAACCGCCGGGAAGGCTATAACTTTGTTTCATTGTCTGATGTGCCGTCCTTCCTGCCGACCGCATCGGAGGCTCTGTATCTGCGCGACTTGCGGCCGGGACTAGGTGCGGGGGCCGTCGTGGTGACTCGAGGCAATCTCCGAGTGATAAAGCCGGAGACGCTCGGCTATGAAGACATCAGCGGCAGCCTCTCGGGACTGTGCAGCCGGGAGAAGACCCAACTGTGGCATGTCAATGCCTACAAGCGTGGCGCGGACCATGAGCCTTCTCTCTGACGAGGCGCTGGCGGAATCCCTTCACCTCGGCGGTCCCATACTGGGATTGGTGAAGAGCCTGCTGGCCATTGCGCAGATGAACGAGCTGAACCGGAAGTGTGCCGCGGAAACCGGTTGGGATTTTGCTGCAGCAGTCCTGCGATCGCTGGGGGTCAGGCTGATCGTGAAGGACGACGCCTTCGCCGCGCTGACACCCGACGATCCCATGGTGATCATCAGCAACCATCCCTTCGGGCTGCTGGATGGGTTGATCCTCACCAAGCTCCTGGGCGACCGGATACGCAGCTTCAAGTTCATCTCGAATTATCTGCTGAGTGGCATTGAATCGCTCAAGGACCATTTCATATTCGTGAACTCTTTCGACGATGCGGGAGACGAACGGTCCAATGTCGCGAATGTCAGGGCGATACTCAGACTGGCACGGAGCCATAGTTCCATCGTGATCTTTCCCGCCGGTGACGTCTCGTTCTTCCGGCTGCGCAAATTACGCGTCGAAGATCGAGACTTGGATTTGGCTTCCACCAAACTGATCAAAAAACTGAATCTTCCGATCCTGCCGGTTTATATCGAGGGACGAAACAGCATCGCCTACCAGATCATGAATGGCATGCATCACAGATTGGGCCTGCTCCGCCTGCCCAGAGAACTCCTGAACAAGCGGGGCCATTCTGTCCAGGTTGTCACGGGCAAGCCGTTTCGACTGACTCCCGGGGACATGTCCAGCGATATACCGAGCCTCTCCGCGATGCTCAAAAACAGAGTGTACGGCCTTCGCGATCAGGCGCGGTGATCCGGACGCCGGGATGCACCGGCTGTTTCATGGGTTGTTGCCGGAGCACATCATCGTCGGTCTTGCGTGGTGATCCGCCGCGCTTCCAAGAACGCGTCATCTTCGAAGTAGAACCTTCGATAATTCGTGAGCGCATGAATCAATTTTACATCGATATGGTATTCATCGGGCCACACCCTTCAAGTAGCAACTGCTTGTCTTTGGGAGTGGTCGATCAATTGGCGACAATAGGAGGTGGCGAAACGTTCCGTCCGCCAATCCCGCCGCCCGGTGTCGCCGGGCGGCATTTGGTGGTCACTGTAGGTGATGATCTATCCGAAAGGAGCGGCGTCGTACGCAGCCACGCCAGGCCCAATTACTGCAAGCATTGTGGGTTCGCGAACTCATCGTTTGGTTGCCAAACGTAATGTAACTCCACCGTCCACGCCCTTGGCGCTTATTTGGGTTATTGTGATGTCGCCCCCGATGGACGGCTTGGTTGGCCCTAATACAACTTGTACGTGGCCCGTCTGGCGAGCAGCCATCATCAATCCGGCGATCTCCGCTTTCGCGCCGGTGATCAGAAAGCCGCCTTTTCCGTCGGACTTGAGGCCGTCGAGCTTCCCTTTTCCGGCACGCAAGGCGCGCGTCAGGGCTTCATCGAGCGTCACGCGGATGTTGGCGTTCGCCTGCAACAATTCGGGCGGGACTTCGAAACGAAGCGTCAGCAGCTCTGTTTTCTCGCCGATGTTGCGCACGATAAAGAAGCTCGGCGGGCTCGTGTCGCCGGGCAACACGATCTTGATGTTCCGCCACGCGAGGTTGTTGTTGTTGGCGACATCGGTGTCGATGCCCATGCCTTCGATCGGCGGCGTTGCTTGTACGCTGAGGACGCGCAGATAGAGGCAATAGTGGTCGTTCGCTGGCGGCAATGGCGGTGGAGTCCATGGAATGGGCCCAATGCTCGTCGTCGTGTTGGGTTCGAGAAACACCGCGATGAACTGGTGCGTTTCCGGAATCATCGTGAAATCGGTGGGATAGTGCAGGCCCGACGAGGCAAGCGCGTAATACACGCCGACTTCGGCATAGGCGACGAGCGGCGCGTTGGGTCGCGTATTGCGCAACGTTCCGTACAGATAGTTCATCACTCCGGTGACGGGATTTTCGTGATCGCCCGATGTGCCGCAATCGCGCACGATGCCGCCGCTCGTGACATGGTCGCCATACGAGTCGAGAGGTTGCACACAGGCGTCTGTCGTCACTTGTGCGCGGCGATTCCACACATCGGGGCTGATCCAATGGGTGCCGGGCGAGGGCACCGTGCCATTGTTCGAAACGTCGGTTGTATTGTCGGCCATCCAAGGGTCCGCGGATGGATCGACCGGCGACGATACGGGACAATTGGCGGAATGAAAGTGGCAGTAGTTGCGATACATCAAGTCGATGAAGCCGTGCCAACGCCAGAACATCGGATCCTTGGGTGAGCTGGCGAAACACATACTGCCGAAACCGGGGCCGCTGGCCTCAAAGAAAGAGCCGCCCGGAGGCGAAGCGCCAATGTTGCAGTGAACTTGCCCATGATAGCTGGATTCAAACGAATTGGTGAAATCGTCAAGCGAGGCGTAGTCCGCCAATTTTTTCTGGCCGCCGGAATCGGCGATCGTGCCGCCGGTCAGCGTGTAGTAGGTCGGAATGCGATTGTTGTCGGCCACGTAGGTAAGCCGCAGGCCTGCGTCGGCGTCGAATTGCGGGCCGGTCGGAAGCTGCCTGCCCGGGTACCACGGCGCGACCTTGTTGTAGCCGAATTCCTGGCGCCAAAGATCGAAGCGGCGCACGAACTCTCCATGCCAAGCCAGAAAGCGCGTCCATACTGGAAAGCTCGTGGAGTCGTGCACGCTTGCATGCCAAAAGATGTGTTCATCGACGACATGTCCGAATCCCGGATTGGTGGTCGCCGCCGCGCGACGGTTCGACGTGTAGAAGTCTTCGGCCTGCCTCGTGATGTCGGTTTCGTTACGCTCAACCGCATAGGTCGCGGACACGGTGCAGCTTCCGCCTACCGACGTGTTGACGGTGAGAGAGACATTGCGCGTGAACGGGCCGTTATTGGGTTCGAATTGTGCGGCCGAAGGCACCCAGTAGAATCCGACGGAAGCGGCCGTGAGATCGGCCGCGGCAAGCGGCGTCGTGCTCCACGGTATCGCCGCTGCTGGCGTCGGCGAGTTCTTCGTGCCGAGGTCCTCGTTGTAATCCTTGATCTTCGGATCGTCGATCGACCAAGAATAGCTTGTGATCGAAAAGCCGCTTGCCGCGGCGGTCAGAATAGCATGCTCGCCGAAATTGAATTTAGTCACAGCCAGAGGCGAGATTGTCAGGCTGTCCGATGAGGCTGTGATGGTCAGCGATCCGCCGCTGGCACAAGGGTCGGAGATTGCAGAACCTGCGGCGGCAAGGCTGCTCAGCAGGATTGCCGCGGAGAGGAAGAAGCGAGAACGTGTCATGCCGGTTCTCCAATCCTTTGAATTCTTTTTGCCCTACAATGTTGTTGCCTACATGGTTGAACCAATCGCATATTTTCGTTCAACGCACCGGGATCAGAGCGCCGTAGAGCTCGCCGTTCGGGAAGCGGCTTGTCGTCACAACGAATCCGGATTCGCCTTTGGCCGTGCTCACAAGACGCCTGACGAGAAGCGCATTGGGCTCGGCGCTGTTCACCTGATAGGAACCTGACAATGACCCGCCCGTCTGCCTGTCACGCGATAGGCTCAGCTGGAGTTGTGGCAGCGCCATCTGCGGTGTGAACTTTGGGCTCGTCGGCGCCTGACTACCGGAAAGCGAGACGTTGGTCGGTGCGCCCGACGTGCCGGCCACTGTCGCGGCGTAGAACACGGTCGTCTTACCGCCGGGCAGATGGGTCTCGCTTACGATTGCCGTCCCGCTGCCCTTCGAACTGGTACCCGCGGCGGGCGCCAGATGCGCGACATAGTTAGTGACCATGACCATCGCGCCATTGAACCCGAGCTGGCCGCGAATTTCCGGCTTGCCGTTGCCGCCGACGATCTCGACATAAACGCGTCCGGAATCGAATTCGCCGATGAGATTGTTGTCGAGCGCGCGGCTGTCGCCACGCTCGAAGCTCCCGGAGATCGTGGCCGAGTTGCCGCTTGGGCACGGTTGCGCGTCCGCGCCGCAGAGCATCTTGATCGCGTCGCCGTTCTTGCCGGCGCCGAAATTGTAAAGCGCGATACTCTTGGCGCCACCGGATTCCAGACCCTGATAGGTGAGATTGTATTCCAGTGTGTGCTTAACTGGATCCAACAGGAACGCCCCCGTTCCGGTCGCGCTCGACGAACTGCCGTCGGCCACCTTCTTGGCGTCAAGTTGGGCGACGAGAAGCGTCTTTGTCGCCATTCCCATCCCCATCCCCATCCCCATCCCCATCCCTGCATTCTGGGACGCTGCAAAATTAGGGGAGCCGGTCAGGATCGCCGTGGCCACCAAGAGGCCGCAGCCTGTGAATCTTTTCATGGAAATCCCTCGACTGGAACCGACGAGCTAATAACGATGCCCGGGCTCGATTGCCCTACTGCCTGCTCAAGGGAAACACCCGATGCGGCAAAAGCAAGTATCGAAAGACACAGTAGCGACAAGAGGCCCACGTCGGAATGGTCACGCATTTCCCGCTCCTAGCGCGCCTACGCCTGTTACGGAGCGTGACATTCAACTGTCGATCTTGTCAATCTATAGTTGTATTTATTTACGGGACCAAATTTCTGGCATAAAGGGCAGAGCAGAGAAAGAGGTCCGGTTCATAAGCGCCGCTCGACAATGTCTCATTGCTGTCGTGCTCCGCGGCCAACGAGTTGCGGCGTGTCAACGGAACCACGCTAATCTTTCGCTGGCGCGATTCGGTCGATGAGGGCGACGAGGGCCCAGCGCAGCTGGATAAAGAACCAGCGATCGTTGTTCGTGAGCCGGAGCCGACCCCGCATCTTACTCCGCAAGACGATCAACTGATATCGTAGCGCCGCATTCTCAGCTTCAAGCCGACTCTTCGGCTTGAATAGCGAGCCCACACGGGACAGGATAAATCGCACTAGCGCGATCATGGCGCGCTGACGTTAGGTGATTCCCTCCTCTTATCAATGCGGATGGAGTTTTCGGTACACACACCCCCCGGCCGATCTGTACTGCGAATAATCATACCAAAACCAGCACCAAAGACGACTAGCGCGAGTAGGACGAGCGGTGTACACTTGGCCGAGAGATCTTATGATGAGGGTCGCCGAATAGCGGGTATTTGACGGAAACGCCGGGAGCACTGCGTAGCCCGCCTATAGATTCCCGGGAACCCCGCCGACGGCTATCATCCACGCCGCTCCAGTGTTCATCTGGGAAATGTCGAATAAGTTGAAATAGATTGTCCATGTAAGGGGGCGTTGATGGCGAAAAGAAACCAAAGAAAGACGACCGCGCCTCACGGGAGAGGCAACGGCGACGCATTGAGTTCCTTCCTGGCAAGCGTGGATCGATTTACTGAGACGATCAGTGGTCAGGCGATGGCCGCCGCCGGAGATGGAGAAGAGCGGCTACTCATCCAATCAACCGGCGAGTCATTCGTAGCACAAACGCGGAGACTGACAGACTACATCCGAGAGATCGCTCCTGGGTCTGCAGCGGTGCAGGGCCGGGAACTCGACCAGTTCTTACGGATCCAGGACGGTGATGCGCTCGTCGAACGAGCGTTGAAGGTTAGTGCACAGACGCTTTCGGCGGGTGGTGGCGGAGTCACGATGGGGTTCCTCAGCTGGCTAAACGAAATAATGCTAACGTTGAAAAAAATCCTGAGAAAGATATTCGATCTCTTTTTTGGCGGAATGCCGAACTGGCTTGATGCGATCTTAACAATCATTGACGAGCTGCTGAACCTCTTGAAGACCCTTCTCGGAGGACGGTTCGGACTTAAGATGAGCGAGGTAGCTGATCAAGCCTCACGAGAGGAGGTCAACTTTCTCCGTGAGATGACGGCACTCGCTGATTTAGAGGCGGCCCAGAGGTTGCGTCGATCTGCCGACGACGAGGCTTCGAGTTAGCCGCAAAGGACCGTTGCAATTAAAAACATACGCAAGCGATCTCCCCTATTATTTCTGAGGCCGCCTTAGTTGGCGGCCCGTTTTTTCCAGATGCAACTTTATAGCGAGATCGGCCGCCCTTCGATTGATCCCGAATAGGCGAGTACCCTTCTCAAACTCGATGGGCTTGGTGCCGTAGTAGACGGACATCACCAGGCCGCCGGCGGCGTCGGCCCGCCACCATGGCCGGACCCGCTGCTGCTTCTCAACCTGTCGGCGCTCGTCGCCCTTACCGCTCCAGCGCTGGACGATCCGGACGTACGACGGGTTCTGCAGCAGCAGCCGCTGCTCCTCCAGGCGGCCGACGAGCTTGGCCCGACGGTTGGCGACGGGGTCGTGGGAGCGCGCGGGAACGCTGGTGAACGTGAGGTTTTTGAGGATCGGCATGATCTATCTCCTGGTTGGCATTGATAGGAATATATTCAAGATGCTGAAATTAGTACATGGCGCGGTTTACATTGGGTACGGCGACAAGCCCTCGCGGCCGCTCCAGCCGGGGGGATCGAAGCACGGCAGGCCTGGGATGCGGGGTGGGTTTAAGCCGCAGTCAAAGCGAAGATGAATTCACTCGCACTGCTTCGGTAGGGATAAGACCGTACGCAATGAAATCGGCGATTCTCTCGCAAATATAGCTATCAGAATGATAGGCCATTTGCGTTAAGCCAATGGCACCAATCGCCTCCTTTAGCCGCTCTTCCAGGATCACGCAGGTTTTTGAGAGCGAATCAGAATCCATCGATCTTACGGCGTATGACCCATAATATCGATCAATATCGCCCCGTCTCTGACGAACGCGATGCCACAATTTTGATTTCTCTGTCCGTTCCGCGAGTTCTTCAGGATTCCACAAAAAAGAATAACGGGCTTCGCGTTCACTCGTGACGTAAGAGCTATCCTGCACGAGATGCTTTGTTACGTCCCAAATGTATTCGTCAAAAATCTCAGGCTCGTGGATCCTGTTAGATGAACTAATGTGCGCATTTCTCATCTCATGCAAAGATAAGCCGAACGCCGTTGAGGTTATCAGTCGCATCAAACGAGTAGAGAGGTATCTTTGCCAAGCCCGGTACACCGGGGCTGATAGCGATTTCACCGTGGATGAAATAAATCGGCGAATTACGTAAATATAACGACCCATCTCCTCGATTTTTCCGAGCCTGTGCCCGGTGGCCAAAGGTGGCAATTCCAGAGAGAAGTTCGGTTTCCCAATACTTTCCAAATGTGGAAGCAAAACGCCATAAACAATCGGCTCAGAGGAAAAGCCCAAGAGTACTTCATCTAACAAATCAGCAGTTACCGTCAGACATGGAACGCATCCATCGCATTCAAACGTTCGAAGATCGTGACCAGCGGCTGCGGGCTCAATTCGAATCAAGTAGATTTCTTGTCTGCACTGGGGACCGTCGAGCCGATGGCCCAGCCAAGGCACACAATTGTGAATCGTGGTAGTAGCCAGTTAAATTTGAGAATCATATTATGATTTAGGCTTAGTCGTAGTGAAAACATCGCTCAGTGTATTCACACAGGCGTCGCAAATAAATCCGTGAGCTCCGCCTGCTAATCGAACATCAGGTTCACTGCGGCCACAAAACGAACACGCAGGCGCCGTTGTCAACGGCACGTTCTTTTGATTCTCGTTACGAAGTTCGTCTACTGCCTTAAACAATAACTGGAATGATCCACTTTCAAACTCTTTATCATCCTTATTGCGAGAAACGAAAACTCCGAGAAGCGAAGCTAGTGCGGCACCGTGATAATGTTTTTCCATCATTAGCTTGCCCCAAATTAAAGCAACGAGCGTACCCTTCGGTGCCCAACATCCGGCGGCGTGAACCTGATGGGTATGGTGCACGGCATCGACGAACACGACCGCTTCATCCATGCACATGGTGTTGAGCAACTTCTCG
>Ga0224548_1000014_pt1 | contig 11193 bp, 12 predicted proteins | sample 714P22024metaG_FD_172016 | JGI IMG/M metagenome (GOLD analysis project Ga0224548, IMG submission 172016) | Peat soil microbial communities from Stordalen Mire, Sweden - 717 P2 20-24 | ecosystem: Environmental > Terrestrial > Soil > Wetlands > Peat | place: Sweden: Norrbotten County, Stordalen...
CTAAGAACCCGCGGTATATCGCTGGGTTTTCGCGCTATCTGAATTACGGCCCCCACAAAATATCGATATGAGACGCACGCGCTTACCGGCGCATTGCGTCTCCGCGTGTCAACGCCGGCAGCCTTGGTGCAACTGTAGGAACAATAAGGAGTCCGTTCTGCGGGCGGAGTTCGTCCAAACCGAAACATCATGTCGGTCCATTACCGCACAACACTCCGGCAGCGCCCAACGGGTTACAGCAACGTCTCTTGCCGCGTGATCAATGAGAAATGGCACTTGGAGCTTTTCCGCCCATCGAGGATACCTACCAGCGAACAAACTCGAACGGTCATGGTCAGGCAGTGTTGTAATTTGCGGCCCGAAAAACTTCGCATATGTAGGTCAGGTCGCGCACTGGAACCTGCACATGCACCCTTCCACGTATGAATGCATCGTCTTGCAACGGGCTGCCCTCGACGAAGACCCTATGACATCTACTTGTAATGGATAATCGTCGTGGGCCATTTAAACTGACCGTTCACCGTTCGTTGAAACCAACTGGCAGATGACCCGTCTCGACTCCTTCCTCTTTGAAACAACGCCAGCTGCGACTAATGCAGCCACCGTTCTTGACACGTTGGATTGAGCCATCCCCGTCAATTTTCCTAGCCCGCCTATTGTACAGGTGCGATGTTCACGCAACACCTTCCTTATCCGAAGCGAGGATTTGGAAAAAGTACGTTTAGTTTTTTCAGCATCCTCCTCCAACCCCACCCTCAATGCCTCGCGCTTTTGATCGCGATGATATCGCGCGACGACTTCGCGGGCGGCATAGTCGTTGAACCCATAGGCCAGCCGGCGCAGCAATTCGCGCGCGCGCGCTTCCCGCTCCGCAGGCAACGTCGTCCCCGCCAAGCAATAGACCGCTCCACCAGGCGTCGGGACCCTGAAGTCCTGCGGACCGCCATGCAGTCGGATGTCCAAAGGACGAGAGAGAGTGACAACGTTTCGCATTCCGGCTGATCTCACGATCTCCTCGAACGAAATGCTGCGTCCCTCAGGACTCCTTCTCAAAGCCGGGGGGCGTATGGGAGAGATTTCAAGAGTGTGAGTTTGCATTTTCGGCTCCGAAATTTGCGATGTGCGCGTCGCATATGAACTCGAGACTTCCCCGGGCTCGACCGCGAAGGTTTTTTGCTTCGTGAAGGTTTCCTGCCGCGAGCCTGGTAGGCGCGTCACCCGCGACGATCTTCTTTAAATGGTCGAGCATTTCGTCTGTCATCCGCGTCAGACACTCGCTGCGCCATTCTATTGCGGCCAAAAGAATTCTGATCACGTCATCTTCGTCTTTCTCGCCCTTACCGGTACCGCGACGATTCTCATATGCCTTCAACTTGAGGATCAACAAGTGTTCCGCACAGACGACTCGAAAACCACGCTTCAGCACCGACCAAGCCACAGCCTCGTCCGCTGGTATCGGCAGGTCATGCTGTCCTTCGACGTAGACGTCGAATTCGAAACCACCTTTCGAAAACTGCTGCTTGCTCAGACGTCGATTGGGAGTAAGCACTTCGATGTCACGAAGGTCGACGAACTCGGTCGACCGAATCATGAAGTCCGCATCGTGACTCATGCCGGCATATTTCATCGTGTCCGCTCTGTCCGTCACATGAGCGAATACGGCGATGCCCCCGATGAACGCCACGCCCTCGGGAAACCACTTCTGGACTTCCTCCACAGCGGCAAGGAGCGCCTCCCATTCGGCCTGTGTCATCATAGCCTCCATATATATCAAAATATGATATATATTAAAAGGACTAGAAAATCAAGAGGCCGGAACGACATGTATCCCCCTGATTATTATGGGCAAATTTGCAACGGGCGTATCGAGTCAAATAGCTGTCCACCCTGCCATCATTCTTAAAGGTGCTGATGTCAGCGTGGCGCCGTCAATTTTTCTTCTTGCTGGTACTATTTTTTATTCTGCTGCGCGGAGGGAGAAAAATATCGGGTCCGGCTTTACCGCAACGATGACTAGTAACGTGCCACCTGGCACTGACGCAATGCTGTCTACATTTTTCAGTCTGTCGCCATGTAACCTCCCTTCTAGAACTCAAAGTGTCTTAAGATATTCAATCAACGCACGCCGTTCTTCGGGCATAAGCCCGCGCCCAATTACTTTGACATTTGATTTGTCGTCATTGAACTCATGGCCGGTATTGTGATTTCCGCGAATGGCCGTGTCGAACTCAAAGCCCCCGGAAATTTTATCGTAGCGGTAGCCGACGTTCTCCGGATCGTATTCACGACCCCCGAGATAAAACGTCTTTGGCCGTTCGGATACCGGGAACAGTAGCAAATAGATATTTGGGATCGATCCGTTATGAAGATAGGGCGGCGTAGCCCAGACGCCGTTGAGGGGGCGGACCTTGTACGCAAGCGCGGCTCGGATCCCATTCTTGCGATAACCATTCATCTCTTGGCGCAGCGGGTCCGGAGTCGGCGGCGTCTCGTGGTCGTACCAATAATTCACAGTCTTCTCGACCACTTGGCCGAGTACCGAACCAAACGAGTCCGTAGTGATCCCGAGCGCCGCGGGAATTGCGACTTTCCGATTCGCCATGTCTTCGGCCTGGGCAGCGTCTGTGCCGACATGCGTTACGTTGACTAGCTCGACCTGGATTTGTTTGAGGGAAGGTTTTTCTTAAATTTATTCAAACACGATATTTCAGGCCCAGATTAGTCCAGCACCTCAGAGGTGCTACCTCGATTCCTGCAACTTACAAGCGCTGGCATATATTGTTGTCGCACGCACCAGTGGTGACCTGCCTGTTCTGCGGGAAGGAAACACCATGCAACATGCGACATGCGACGTTAGATGAATTCATTCGCGTGGCCCCGCAAGCGCTGCGCAGCATATGTTGCCTGTATCAATGTTCGTCGTCATTGGAGGATCTCCCGTGTTGATCACCGAGGTGATCATCAAGAGAAGGCACGATTCGGCGGCCTCTCGCTCCATAGGATCTATTACGATCGCACCCTCACCCACCATTCCCCCGACCCAGCCGATCCGGCGGTCACCGAACGGGTGATCACGATCATGCCGGCCGACGAGTCCTGAGGACGAGACCACGCCATGACCAACCCAGTCGCCACCAGGACAATTGGTAAACTGCGCAAACCTGGGTTCTTGCTAGAGCCGCTGGGTTGGGTGGAAGCCCGGCTAAGCCAAGCGATTGCAGCCGAGCCAAGCCTGATTGAGCGGCTGTTCAATCTCGATCACGCCGGAATGCATCTCATGGCGTTGGCCTTAGCGCACATGAGTGGCGACGTTCCGCCCGATGTCGCCCTGATCCTGCTGCAAGGCTCGAGAAAGACGATCTTAAATCTCAGCGTTGGCCATCGCCCTGTCGGCATCGACCGCGTGTTGCGTCAATTGCCGCCCACAGTCCTTACCCCCGAAAGTTATCGAACCCTACCTGACCTGCTGGTCGACCCAGCCATTGCCAAGGTTTTGCATCATACCAAGTCGATCACCGAGCCAATGATAACGGGCTTGCATAATTTGCCCGCTGCCCTGCGAACCCCCGCCATCGTGGCGATAGTCCGGCTCGAAGGCATGACCTCGTTCGTCGATGGCCTACGGCTTCTGGCGGCCCGTGCGGGTCTGCCATTCAATAGGCTCGCAAAACAAATCGGCTCGCTGGATCAGCCCAACCAAGTCACTGCAAAAATTCGACAAGTAGTCGACGGCTTACCTCTGCCAGACACGTTACCGCCTGGTGAGATCCGCGAATTCCGGCGCCTCGATACTCCTGCCGAGATTCGTGACCTCGCCAAGCGATGGCAAAATTGTCTGACTGATTATATCTCCAATGTTAATCACGGCACCTCTGCGATCTATCTATCAGCGGAACTGGAGGCTGTTTGCTTTTTGGTTCGCGATGGCCGCATGGGTTGGTTTTTGCTTCAGACCAAGGGGCCGAGAAATGTCGCCATCGCGCCGGACCAACTCGCCCATATTCATGCCGCGTTTACCGGCGCAGGCATCCCACCATCTTCGATGATTGCAGCCATCAAAAGTGTTGTTCTTACGGATAACTGGCCACATCCTGGTCTGGCACTGGACGACGACGAGATATTTGACGATATCGAGGTGTACGATTGAATAGTATGCAATGTCCGCTGTTGCTCCCATAGCGGCCTAAATTTTACAGCGCAGCGAATTGACGCGATGTGCCAGAGTTTGGCCTGCTCAACCTGGAGGCCGCCGTACTCCTTGCGCCAGCAATAAAATCTCTGTTCCGAGATGCCCGCCTCCCGGCATGCAATCTGGATCGAATTGCCTTGGCCTAAAGCCCGGTCAAGTCAGAAATCAACTTCCATCGTTTAGGTACCTTGATTAGGGAGGAATCGGTTCGTTGTCATGGTCGATGGGGTTTTCGGTACGAACAGGCAAGATCTGACCGAGTTTTCTAGCAACAAAAGTCGTACGAGAGCGGTTGCGATGACTAGAACCAAAATCATGACCGGTCAGGTTTCCGTTACCGCTGCGGGCTCTACCGAACGGCGCGGACGGATCGGACGGCTCGGACGGCATGGCCAATACGCTCGTCTTCCCGCCACCACCCTTTGGTTTCCCTCGGTTTCCATGGAACTATGCCACCTTCGTGACCGCCCAGTTGGTGTCCGAACTGTCCGACATGCCGGGCTTTGCCGCCTGCTGCGGATGCGCTAGCGGATCGATCTTGGAGAGCGTGATCGTTCGTGTTTTGACGTGATCAGTTGCCTTCCCGACCACCACCTCGACACCCATTTTCCGCAAGACCGGCGTTGCCAGGCGTATCTTTTTGCCGAACGAACTGGGTTCGCGTGGCCAAGTCTTCCACGCTGATGGCTGCGCTTCGGCATGATCATGATTGCTGAGGAGGCGAAGCAACTCGGCGGCAGTGCCGTTCCAATGATCGCGACCCATCATAAAGGCAGCGACGGCAATCGCCACTGGATCGGTTTCGGCTACCGTCTCATTCGCTTCCGACGCTGCGCGTTCGAATGCCGCAATAAAGATCCCAGAGGGGAAGGCCTCAGTTGCAACAGACCATTGCGCGAAGTCAGCCATTCGGGGCAACCGCGTCAGCCGAACCTGCGGTAACTGCCGCAAGCCACAAACCACGCGATCAAGGAGTGCGCCGAAAATCTGTGACCGTTGCGCTTCGAACTTGTCCCATAGTTCCCCTTCGGTACAACGTTGTTTGTCGGGAATCCGCGACATCGGGATGATTACGGCGCGATCGGCGAGATCCGAACGGTCGATCGCGTTAAGGAGACCGTTAATGATGACCGGGCGGTGTCCACTGATCAGCGTCTGCGCTGTGTTGGTGAATAGTTTCCGTGTGCCGAAGCCGGAGCCGGACGCAATCTGACAAAGCACGTCCGAAACTGCTGCCGGGATAATACTGACATTGTCAAACGCAAGCACATGGGAACCATGGGCGCTGACAAATAGGTCATGAGCGTTCGTCGGCAGATTCCGCAACGGAACGGTACTTGGGTCGATCAGGCTGCGTGCGATCTTAGCGACGGTGCTCTTTGTTGATCCCTCTTCGCCAGCCAAATAAAGCACAGGATGCGGGTGGCCTGGGCACAGCGCATCAACAATGCAGCTGACATAAAGAATGAAACCATCGCCGTTTAAATTCACCAGCGACTGCAATTGCTCAATCGACCCGCCGCGTGCCGGCATTGGCAGCGCAGCCATTCCTGCAGTACGACGAAACCGCACCGGCGGATCCTTGATCATTCGCCACCCAGTGCTGTCAACTTCGATCGCGTGCCATTCCGGGTCGCCAATATCGAGATAGATTTTTCCACCGAGCTTGGCGGCGCGCAGATGAACCTCGTACCGCGCGCCCTCGAATTTCGCGTGCGCGCTAAATGTCCGGATTGCTGCCTTGATCGCGCTGAGGCTTGGCGCTTTCTTTTTCTCGATAAAGAACTGATGCAAGAGCCACTCTGAAAATTCAGAGTCCGCCAGTGGCCAGGTATTGCGATGGCCGTCCACCATGACGTCCGCGAACGCGCCCTCGGTGGAGCAAAACAATGCAGCCCCAGCAAGCCCGAGGCGAACAAGAATATCCCGATCCGTTTCAAAGAGACCTTTAATCATCTCAAGCACCGACTCCTTGTTATCGGACAGCAATTGCGTGAGGTCGTGCCAATCCAGCTTTACCGACGCGAGCAAATTCTTGATTTTGCAGCGAGCAGCTTCCGCTTCGCCTGCGTTGTCGTTTCCTAGATGCGGCAATAACTTCTGCAATTTTGGAATGATGGCTTCGAGCGCCTGTCGCTTGCTCAGGCTCATGACACAAGCCTCAACGGATCGCTGGGTGAATTCGCAGCACAACGGACGAGATTGCGAGCCGCAGCGAGGTCAAGACGGCCTAGAGCGCTGGCGGTTGTAGCACCCACAACGCGACAGTTTTGGCCGATTCCACTTTCGACCAACTCGCTCCATGTCTCGAGCTTGCAGAGAAAACGGCCCTCAGCTTGGGGACGGCCTGCCGGGTTGTCCGAGTTCATTTTAACAATCCTCTTTGCACGAATATCGGTGGGCTATACCCCTAGGTATAGGTAGGGGTCAAGTATGTCACCCTTAATCAACTTTTTGTGATACCCTACCTATCCCTATTGCACTATACCTCCATGTAACCTATTTCTCTATCTTCGGGAGGTGAGTTCAAATGCCTATTTCGAAACAGCGACTGCGAGACGCGGGATTTGAGGCGCTTACGACGCGTGAGTACGAGCCCAAGCTGGTAAGCGGGCCTGGCATCGTTCCCGGTGCTCGGCTGAAGGCAACCGCAGGTTCAATCGCGGGGGAGCAGATTGCCGTGCGAACCTCACAGGACCGCGAAGTCGGGTTGCTGCGCCGCTACGATAATCGGAAGTGGCGAACGATTCCGAAGGTTCGCGAAGTCGTCGTCGCCGTGCCCTCACTCACCAACCCGGATTCGTCGATTGAAGTGCTTTGCTTCGACTCAGACACGGTGATCGAAACATTTGACGCGGCCGTGAAGAAAGCTGGCAAACGTGCCCTATCCTATAAGGCGCCAGTTTTTGTAGCGCTCGACGACACTCCGCAAAAGGGCTCAGGCGCTCTTGCGGGAGGCCTTGCGGCGAAGGCCAAGTGGCGGGAAACAATTTCGGTCGAATCGATTGCAGAAAAACTACCAGATCAATCTGACGGATTCATTGAACGCGTTAAGCGCGAATTTGCAGAACGCAACGGCGTTGATGTCAGCAAAGTTATCGTGGAATTCCGTATCGTGGCGTAATCATGGAGAAGAAAACTATGCCAAGCCTGAATAGCACATTCTACAGTACTTCCGGAACCGGCCGTTTGATTTTTGGCGATCGTCCGTCGCCGGTGGTCAGCTACAACTTTGTCCTGGAGGTTGTCGATTTCTCCGGCGGAGGATTTCTTTTCGACCTTAACGAAGACGATGCCTGCCAAGCTGACGAGCTTTTCCAAGTGTGTCTCGATATTGGCGAAAAATATTACACACTCGTGATCGGCCGTTACGAGGGTAATTCGCTTCCGGTCGTAGTTCTCGGCTTTACCACGAAGCTCGACCAGGTCAGCTAGAGATCTGCAGAACGTAAACATCCACAGGGCAGGAGGTCGCTCGCAAAGCGTAAGGACCTAGTTCGCGTTCCACCCGTCAGTAGTAAAGAGGGCTCAGTCCCGTTTAATTTTATTTATTTTGCGAACGAAGCCGTGACCGCATCGCGGGTTGCCTCCGGGCTTTACCTACACCACGGAGACTCAAATGATAAACGACTCGACCTACGATTGGCTTTCGATATTAGGCACCGGCATGTTGACGGTGGATGCGAATATGAGCGGCACAGTCAACATCAGTGTCGACGTAACGGATGGGAAACCCCCATCTCTGCTCAGAATCAGCGGGGATCGCGAACTGATCGAAGCGGCTGGTCAGTCCGGACGGGTTCTACTTGAGCTGGTGGGACTAAAATTCCGTACCTGCGTGACCACTCAGATGAAAAAGCCTAGCCGCATTTTTGTCGAAGCCAAACCGCTATTTCAAGCGTTGGCAAGACACCTCGAAGCGCGAAGCTACCATTAGAGATCTGCCGGGCGTGATGGTGACTCCATGGCGCCCGGCATTTTCAAGACATCCCATGCATCGCCCTACACAATAACAAATGAGGCACCATTGAAGATCATTCCCAATTCAAGATACACGCAGCTACGCCCAATCGACAGTATCAAGCCTTATGATCGCCTACTGCGCCTGCACGATCGGCGCAAGATCAATAAACTTAAAAAGCTGATCGGACACTTCGGCCAGGTGGGCGCGATCATCATCGATGATAACGGGGTCATTATCGACGGCAATGCCGTCTGGCAGGCCATGCGTGAACTCGGCAGTGGCGATATTGTTACGATCACCGTTGCCGGCCGGGACGATCCTGAGATCAAAGCGCTCCGTCTCGCGCTCAATCGCCTCACAGCAGAAGCCGCATGGAATAATGCGGAACTGCGCGCTGAGTTCGAAGACCTGGTTAGTCTTAGCTTCGAATTGGACCTGACAGCCTTCGATACCACCGAGATCGATCATATCCTTGAGCTCGATCTACCGAATGCGAACATCGTCGAAGACGAGGAGCATATTCCGGCCGTCCAAGCCCAGGCGGTCAGCAAACTAGGCGACATCTGGAACTGCGGCGATCACCGCCTGGGCTGCGGTAATGCGCAAGATGGTGACTTTGTCGCCCGCGTACGCAATGGCGTCTTAGTCGACGTCTGTTTCACCGATCCACCCTATAATGTGCCCATTGCCGGTTTCGTCTCCGGCAAGGGTCGCAACCAGCACCGTGAATTCGTGCAAGGCACGGGCGAGATGTCGCCGGACGAATTTACGGCCTTCTTAGCCGCAGCGCTGAAAGTGTTGCAGGCGTCGAGCTCGCGGCAGGCGCTGATCTACGCATGCATGGATTGGCGGCACGTTTATGAACTGCTTGACGCAGGTCGCCAGTGTGCCCTTGAGCTCTACAATATTTGTGTTTGGGCGAAAACGAACGCCGGGATGGGGTCGCTTTATCGCAGCCAGCACGAATTGATTTGCGTCTTTAAGGCCGGCACCGAAACACCCACCAATAACGTTGAACTTGGGCGCCATGGCCGTAACCGGTCAAACCTGTGGACCTACCGCGGCTTCAACGCTTTCGGAAATGAGCGCGACGAGTTGCTCACCGACCATCCAACCGTCAAGCCGGTCGCCATGATCGCCGACGCACTCCGAGACGTGACCAAACGCGGCGGTACTGTGCTCGACACGTTCATGGGCTCTGGCTCGACGCTGATCGCCGCTGAGGAAACCGGCCGCCGCTGCTTCGGCACCGAGCTTGATCCGCTCTATGTCGACGTCGCCATCCGCCGCTGGCAACTCCACACCCGTCGCGATGCCATCGACGCCACCACCGGCGAGCTGTTTTGCGACCGTGCCGAACGTTTGGCCCCCCACTCTAGTGAGGTGAGCCATGGCCAATGAGGACGCCGACGATGCCGTTGGCTACAAGCGCCCGCCCAAGCACACCCGGTTTCAGCCAGGGCGGAGCGGCAACGCGGCCGGACGTCGAAAGAACGTGCGCAACTTTAAGACCGATCTAATGGAGGAACTCCGCGAGATGATCGTGATCCGCGAAAACGGTCGCGAACGGAAAATCTCCAAGCAGCGTGCCTTCATCAAGGCTCTAGTTACTGCCGCGATCAAGAGCGACGTGCGCGCGATCAATGCGGTTGTCGCATGCACTCGAAACTTCGATGCCGGCATCGACGAGGTGCCGCCCGAGGCGGTCGACACCGAAGATCTCGACATCCTTGAGGCCTTCGTCACTCGCGAGCGCAAGCGTCACGACGCCAACGGCAACAAAGCTAAGCCACAGAAAGCTGACCAGAAGAAGAAATAAAATGTCCCCAGAAGCAATGGAGCTTATCCGCAAGGATTTCGCATCGTTTGTCGGCAAAGCCTTTAGCTTTATCCATGACGGCAAGAAGCTCGGCAACCAGCCGTATGTCGATCATCTCTGCTTCGAGCTCGAGAAAGTCATCAAAGGCGAAACCCCTCGCCTGCTCATCAATCTGCCGCCGCGGCACCTTAAGACGTTCTTGGCGTCAATTTGCCTGGCGGCATGGACGCTGGCGAAGGAGCCCTCTGCGCGGATCATTGTCATCACCTACAACGATAGGCTCGCCGAGCACATTTCCCGTGATATCCGCAAGATACTACGAGCCCCTTGGTTCAAGCAGGTCTTCAGCACGCGTTTGGCTGACGATCACGCCAGGGCCGATGACTTCCAGACGACAAAGGGCGGCGGTGTCTATGCAGTGTCCTCGAATGGCGCACTGGCCGGCCGCGGCGGCGACTTGATTATCTTTGATGACCCGTTGGATCTCAAAGACTGGAACAATCTGATCGAGATCGAGCGCATTAACGAACGTTTTGATGGGATGATCATGTCGCGGTTCAACAATCCGATGGAAGGCCGCGCGGTCATTATCGCTCATCGCCTCAACGATCAAGATCTCTCGGCTCATGTCGTTGCCCAAGGCGGCTGGCGGTCAGTCGTACTGCCGTTCATTGCTACGCGCTCGAAAGATTATGACCTCGGCTACACCACATGGCACCGGGGGAAAGGCACGATTTTGCGCGCCGACGCCTACTCGCAAAAAGAGATCAGGCGCTTACAGACCAAGGAGCTCACCCCGCCCTATGACCTGTACTATCAGCAGGGGGGTGGCGCGGGCGCGCGGATCAAGATCAAACCGGAACATTTTCCGACCTTTAAGCCAGCCATGCTGCCGCCGGCACACGTCGTTTTGAGTATCGATACTGCGCAGAAGGAGGGCCGAGACGCCAGCTACAACGTGATCCAAGCCTGGACCATGCACGGTGACAATCACTATCTGATTGACCAGTGGCGGCAACAATGCGGCTATCTCGAATTGCTTGCGAACTACAAATCCTTCGTGCGCAAGAAACGGCCGAGTGCTGTCCTCATCGAAGATACGGCGAACGGTTCTGCGCTTCTCGCGGAAGCCAAACGCATGTCATGGGTGAAGGTGATTGCGATCACCCCTGATGGCCGATCGAAGGTAAAACGCCTCCTTGACAATATGTACACGATCCA
>Ga0224548_1000015_pt1 | contig 11161 bp, 9 predicted proteins | sample 714P22024metaG_FD_172016 | JGI IMG/M metagenome (GOLD analysis project Ga0224548, IMG submission 172016) | Peat soil microbial communities from Stordalen Mire, Sweden - 717 P2 20-24 | ecosystem: Environmental > Terrestrial > Soil > Wetlands > Peat | place: Sweden: Norrbotten County, Stordalen...
TCTCCGACAAGGTCGGCGTCATGCTGGCGCGCGACATGTCGAGCCAGCACAAGCGCTCGACGTTTGTGGTGGACGTGAAATCGACCGGGCTGTTCCTCACCGATCCGGTGCTCAAGGCCAACGGCGTCAAGGTCGACTACTGGAAAACCGGACACTCCTACATCAAGCGGCGCGTCAACGAACTGGGCGCGATCGCCGGCTTCGAGAAGTCCGGCCATTTCTTTTTCAACAAGCCGTACGGCCGCGGTTATGACGACGGCATGATCTTCGGACTGGCGGTGTGCGACATGCTCGACCGCAATCCGGGAAAGACCATGGCCGACTTGCGCAAGGCGCTGCCCAAGACCTGGTGCTCGCCAACCATGTCGCCGCATTGCGACGACGAGAAGAAGTATGGCGTGGCCGACGCGGTGGTGGCGCATTTCCAGGACGCCATGGCCAAGGGCGAGACGGTCGCCGGCCAGAAGATCCAGGGGCTGGTCACGGTCAACGGTGTGCGCGTCACGGTCGAGGACGGCACCTGGGGCCTGGTGCGCGCGTCGTCCAACAAGCCGGAGCTGGTGGTGGTGGTCGAAAGCCCGGTGTCGGAGGAGCGCATGCGCGACATGTTCAAGGCGGTCGACGGCGTCCTGCGCCAGCATCCGGAAGTAGGCGCTTATAATCAGACGATTTGAGCCCGCTTTCGCGCGGTGTGGCAGTCTGCAAGACTGACCTTATGCGCATTGCCATTCTCGGCGCCGGACCCGCGGGCCTTTACCTCGCTTACTTGATCAAGCGCCGTCGTCCGGACGCTGACATCACGTTGATAGAGCAGAATCCGGCCGGCGCGACCTTCGGCTTCGGCGTGGTGTTTTCCGATCGCGCGCTGGAATTTCTGCGCGAGGATGATCCGGAAACCTTTGCCGCCATCACGCCGCAGATGGAATCCTGGGACGACATCACGCTCGTGCACAAGAATGAGCGCGTCGTCATCGACGGCGTCGGCTTTGCCGCGATCGGGCGGCTGAAGCTACTGCAACTGCTGCAGGAGCGCGTGCGCTCGGCCGGCATCGAGCCGGTGTTTTCGCGCGCGGTGACCTCGCTCGACGAATGCGACGGTGCCGATCTCATCGTCGGCGCTGATGGCGCCAATTCGCTGGTGCGGCGGTCATTTGCCGATGCCTTCGGGGCGGTGGTGAGTTATGACTCCAACCGGTTCGCCTGGTTCGGTACGCCCACAGTTTTCGACACGCTGACGCAGACCTTCCGCTATACGCCGATCGGCGATTTCAACGCGCATTATTACCGCTACGCGCCGGGCCGCAGCACATTCATCGTCGAGGTCAATGAGCCGACCTTTGCGCGTGCCGGCTTCGAGCGCATGGAAGAGGCCGACAGCCGCGCGCTGTGCGAAAAGGTCTTCGCCGATGCGCTCGACGGCAAACACCTTGTGTCCAACAATTCGATCTGGCGCCGATTTCCACATCTGAGCAGCGCGCGTTGGCACCATGGCAAGCATGTGCTGATCGGCGACGCTGCCCATACCGCGCATTTCTCCATCGGCTCCGGCACGCGGCTGGCGATGGAGGATGCCATCGCGCTCGACAAGGCGCTGGCTGTGCACGGCGACAATGTCGCCGCCGCCTTGCCGGCCTACGAAGCCGCGCGGCGGCCGATCGTGGACAAAATCGTGACCGGCGCTAATGCGAGCGCGAGCTGGTATGAGAATTTCGCCGAATACATGCAGCTCGCGCCGCTGGATTTTGCCATGAGCTACGTCATGCGTTCCGGTCGTATTGATATCGAGCGCCTGCGCAAGCTGTCGCCGCGCTTTGTCGAGCGTTATGAGCGCGAACGGGGGTGAATGATCCAGATCCAACACCTATATGAGATATCGGCTCACCGTGCGCCGACCGTAATAAAAGGACTTATTTCATGAGCCAGCATCACTTCCATGCCGTCATTTGGATCGACCACCGGGAAGCGCGGGTGTTTCTTTTCAACCCGACCGATGTCGAGAAGCTCGTCCTGCATCCGGACCACCCGACCAAGCACCTCCACCACAAGGCCAACTCGATCGGTAGCGGACACGTCGCGGCGGACAACGAATTCCTTCATGCCGTCGCCGAATCGGTCGCCGATGCCGGCGCGGTTCTCATCACCGGCCCTGCCAATGCAAAATCGCAACTGGTCAAACATATCGAGCAGCACGATCCCAGGCTGATGAAGATTATCGCCGGGGTGGAAACGGTCGATCATCCCAGCGACGCGCAATTGGTCGCTTTTGCCCGCCACTATCTTAGCGCCAAGGATCGGATGCAGCCGCAGAAGGCCTGATAGCGCTTCCTTGCCAGTCTGCTCGTTTTGGAGGAAAATCGGCCAAACAATAAAGCCGGGGAGATACGCCGATGGAAGTCGTTCCGCTGGGTCCAGGCTTCGCCGCCGAGCTGCGCGGCACCACGCTCGCCGAAATCGCGAAGGACGACGCCGCTTATGCTGCGGCGCGCGCGGCGTTCGAGGAACATTCGGTTCTGGTGTTTCGCGGTCAGGACGCGTCCGACGAGGGCCAACTCGCGTTTTCTCGCCGCTTCGGTCCGCCGGAAGTGACCAAAGTAGGCTCGCTCGGCACCGGCAGCCACTTCGTCATTCTCACCACCATCGGCGCGGACGGCAAAGTGGTGCCGCCCGACCACCGCTACGCGCTGCGCAACAGGGCCAACCAGCTTTGGCACACCGACTCGTCGTTCAAGAGCGTGCCGGCGCTGACCTCGATATTGTCGGCGCGCACCATTCCGGCGCGCGGCGGCGAAACCGAATATGTCTCGACTCGGCTGGCGTTCGAGCGGCTCGATGCGGGCCTGCGCAAGAAGCTTGAAAATTCCTTCGCCTGGCACGACTACGCGCATTCGCGCGGCAAAATCACCGCCGACCTCGCCAGCCCCGAGGAGCGCGCGGCGCTGCCGCCGCAATGCTGGCGCATGGTTTGGAAAAATCCGGTCAACGGCCGCGGCGCGCTCTACCTCGCCTCGCATGCTTATGCGGTCGAAGGCATGGATGAAACCGCTGGCAAAAAGCTGATCGACGAACTGACCGAGGCTGCGACCACGCCGGACGTGAGCTACGTGCACCAGTGGAAGAGCGGCGATGTGGTGATGTGGGACAATCGCGCCACCATGCATCGCGGGCGGCCGTGGCCGGCGCACGAGGCGCGCCTGATGGTGCGCACGACGATTTCCGCCACCGCGGCCGACGGCCTTGAGTCGATGCGTCCGCCGTCACAACAGGCGGCGGAATAGCGGCGGCTAAAGTCAGGCCCCGCTCATTCCCAGCATCTGACGCGCGTCCGCCGGCGTGGCGACGTGGTCGCCCAATATTTCGATGATGTTCGCGGCTTTCTCGACCAGCGCGGCATTGCTCGGCGTCAGCTTGCCTTTTTCAAGATAGAGATTGTCCTCCAGCCCGACCCGCACGTGGCCGCCGAGTAACACGGTCTGCGCGGCGATCGGGAATTGGTGCAGCGAGATGCCGAAGGCGAACCAGACGCAGCCAGACGGCAGCAGGCTGCGCATATAGCTGACCGCTTCCGACGTGGCGGGCTGGCCCCAGGAAATTCCGAGGCAGATCTGGAACAGGCCCGGCGGCTTAACGTGACCGGTCTCGATCAGGCGCCTTGCCAGCATCAAGTGGCCGGCCTCGAACACTTCGAGTTCGGGCGTCACGCCGGCCTCGTGGATCGCGACCGCCATGGCCTCGAGATGGGACGGCGTGTTAACGAAAACCTGCCCGCCCATGTTCATGCTGCCCATATCGAGGCTGCAGATTTCGGGTTTCAATTCGACCACATGGCGCACGCGTGTCGCCGGTAGCGCCAGCGTGCTGCCGGCGGCGGCTTTAAGTGGCTCGTCGGCGCCAGGAATAAAGCGCGCGCCGGGGCCGGTGGTGAGGTTGATCAGCACGCCGCTGCCGCTTGAGCGGATGCGCTCGACCACTTCGCGATAGAGTGCGCCGTCCATGCTCGGCTTTGTCGTCTTCGGATCGCGGACGTGGACGTGGACGATGGCCGCGCCGGCCTTGGCGGCATCGATCGCCGAGGCAGCGATCTGAGCCGGCGTCACCGGAACGGCGGGATTGCGCGACGGCGTATCGGCCGATCCGGTCACCGCGCACGCGATCATCACCTTACGTTGCATGATAAGTCCGCCTAGCTCACTCGATGCGCAGATGCGCGTCGTTCACGACCTTGCCCCATTTCGCGATCTCGCTCTTGATGCGCGCGCCGAACTCCTCCGGCTTGTTCGCCACCGGCACGAAGCCGAGCTTGAGCAGCTGTTGCGTGATGTCGGGCTCGGCCACCGCCTTGGCGATCTCACGGTTCAGCAGGTCGACGATCTCCTTAGGCGTGCTCGCCGGCGCGATGATGCCGGTGAGGGTGTCGGCTTCCTGGCCGGGGTAACCGGCTTCCTGCATGGTCGGCACGTCCGGAATTTCCGTGCTGCGCTTGAGCGCGAGCACGGCGAGCGCGTGCAATTTTCCGCTCTGGATATTGCCCAGCGCCGGCGGCAGTGCGGTAAATGCGATTTGTGTGTGGCCACCGATGGTCGAGTTGATCGCCTGCGCGGCGCCGGGGAATGGCACGTGTACCATGTCGAGGCCGAATTGCTGCTTGAACAATTCGCCCGACAGATGCGGCGTCGAGCCGATACCGGGTCCGGCGAAACTGTACTTGCCCGGATTGGCCTTGATCAGATCAATCAGCTCTTTGACGCTCTTTGCCGGTACCGACGGATGGACCGCGATCACGTTGGGCGAATAGGCGACCATCGTGATCGGCGCGAAGTCCTTGACCGCGTCGTAGGGCACTTTGGCGTAGAGGCTCATATTGACCATGAAGCCTGTGCTCACCATCGTGAGCGTGTAGCCGTCCGGCGCAGCCTTGGCGCCTTCGGCGTTAGCGATGTTGCCGCCGGCGCCGGGTTTGTCATCGACGTAGAATTGCTGGCCGAGCGAAGTCGACAGTTTCTGCGCGACGATGCGCGCGATCACATCGGTCGGGCCGCCGGCGGCGAAGCCGACCAGGATGCGCACCGGATGATCGGGATAACGATTGGCGTTCTGCGCGAACGCGCCGCCGACGACGAACAGACCTATGCAGAAAGCAAGCAAGCGCACCATGGTCTTCATGACGTCCTCACTTGAGTTTGCGTCTTACGGCTCAGTCCTTGTCTTCCTTGAAGGTCTCGCGGAACGGATGCGCGGGATAGACGCCAAGGATGGTCAACTCCTTGGAGAAGAAGGCTAGCTCCTCGAGCGCGAACACCAGCGCGTGGTCGTCCGGATGACCCTCGACATCGGCGTAGAATTGCGTGGCGAAGAAATTGCCGCCGACCATGTAGCTTTCCAGCTTGGTCATGTTGACGCCGTTGGTGGCGAAACCGCCCATCGCCTTGTACAGCGCCGCCGGCACGTTGCGCACGCGGAACACGAAGGTGGTGATGGTCTTGCTCTTGCCGGGCGCCGCCCATTTCTTTTCGGGCGACAGCACGATGAAGCGGGTGGTTGAATTGGCTTCGTCCTCGACGTTCTCTTTCAGGATGTTGAGGCCGTAGATTTCCGCCGCCAGCCGTGAGGCGATGGCCGCGCGTGTGACATCCTTGCTCTCGGCCACTTCGCGCGCCGAACCCGCGGTATCGGCGGCGACCACCGGCTTTAATTTCAGCTCACGGATGATCTTGCGGCACTGGCCGAGCGCCATCACGTGGCTTTCCACGCTCTTGATGGTTTTCAGCGTGGCGCCCTTCGGCGCCATCAATTGATTGCGGATCGGCAGGAACCATTCGGCGATGATGTGCAGCTTCGATGTCGGCATCAGATGATGGATGTCGGCGACGCGGCCGGCGACCGAATTCTCGATCGGGATCATGCCGAGATCGACATCGCCGCCAGTGAGCGCGGAGAAGCAATCCTCGAAGGTCGGGCAGGGCACCGGCTCGTGATCCGGATAGGCGTCGCGGCAGGCGAGATGCGAATTCGCGCCCGGTTCGCCCTGGAAGATGATCTTTTTCTTAGCCATGGTGCTGTCTTTCCGACGATTGGGTCGCAGACCCCGCGTTACGAGTCAACCGGCCAAGATTTGCCGCGCTTTCGTCAGCTCTTCCGGCGTATCGACGCCGAGCGGCACGCTTTTCACCACCGCGACGTCGATGCGCATACCGGCATCGAGCGCGCGCAATTGCTCGAGTTTGTCGCGCTGCTCGTTGGCCGACGGCGGCAGCTTGACGAAACGCTCGAGCGCCGCACGCCGGTAGGCGTAAAGCCCGATGTGATGGTAGTACGGGCCCGGACCGGTCGTGTCGGCGCGTGTGAATGTGACGGCGCGAAAGCGTCCGGGCGAAACCGTGCTGCCAGAAACCTTGACCACGTTTGGATTGCTGCGGTCGGCCGGATCTGTGATGACCGCGGCGATGGTCGCGATATCGACTTGGCTGTCGGACAACGGGGCGAGTGCGGCGCGGATGTCGGCCGGGGCGATTGTCGGCAGGTCGCCCTGCACGTTAACCACCGTGCCGACGCGGCGCTCGGGATCGAGCGCCTCCAGCGCCTCATAAATCCGGTCGGAGCCGGAGGCGTGATCGGCCCGCGTCATGATGGCGCGGCCGCCGGACTTTTCCACCGCCGCCGCGACCGCTTCGGAGTCGGTCGCCACCACCGCCTCGCCGATTTTCGCGGCCTGCGCGCGGCGCAGCACGTGCACGATCATCGGCTGACCCGCAATATCCGCCAAGGGCTTGCCGGGTAAACGGCTGGAGGCCATGCGGGCGGGAATGAGGATGATGTTGATCATCGGTTTAGCTTGCCGCGTCGGCCGGCCGGACCTGAACGAATGTCGAGTGGGCCGCGGCGCTTATACGGGTTGCCAGACCGGAGGCAAAACGGTATCTGTCCGCCGCCGCCGAGCCCTTGGCGGCTATTCCGGCCGGTCCCGCCTCGCGCCCCACTCGGGAGCCTTTTTTCGATGAATTCCTTCGAACTCAACAAGGTGCTGGGCGCCATTCTGGGCACCTGCCTGATTACGCTGGCGCTCAATATCGGCGCCGGGGCCATTTTCGCGCCCGAGAAGCCGGCCAAGCCCGGCTACGCGATCGCCGTCAAGGAGAAGGGCGCCGGCGAGAACGCCGGACCGAAGGAGCCGGAGCAGCCGATCGAGACTCTGCTGGCCTCGGCCTCGATCGAAAAGGGCCAAGTGACCGCCAAGCAATGCCAGGCCTGCCACACCCTCGAAAAGGGCGGCCCGAACCGGGTCGGTCCCAATCTGTGGGGTATCGTCGGCCGGCAGCGCGCGTCCGAACCGGGCTTCAGCTATTCGGCCGCCATGAAGGCCAAAGGCGGCACCTGGACCTTCGACGAACTCAACAAGTTCCTGACCAACCCCCGCGGCTATATCACCGGCACGGCCATGACCTTTGCCGGGCTGTCGCGCGAACAGCAGCGCGCCTACATGATTGATTTCCTGCATACGCTGTCGGACAACCCGGTACCGCTGCCGAAGGCGGAGGCCAATGCTCCGGCAGCAAAGCCAGGCGAAGCACCCAAGGCAGGTGCAGCGCCGGCAGCACCGCCCAAGAAATGATTGCGGCCACACCGTATTGGCGATGCGGCCGGGCTTGAGCCCGGCCGTTTTGTTATGGGCGCGGCGAGAGGCGCTGGTGACGGGCCGGAAAACCGACATAATCGCCCGTGATTGCATAACAAGCGGATCGTGTGCCGGAGCATTGCCATGAAACTGACCCGCCGTTTCCTTCTGCGCAGCGGCGCCGCCGCGCTCGCCGCGCCGGCCCTAAGTGTGCTCGGCGTTGTTGGTCCTGCTACGGCGCAGACGCGGCAATGGCAACACGGCCTCTCGTTGTTCGGCGACCTGAAATATCCGGAAGGCTTCAAGAATTTCGATTACGTCAATCCAGCGGCGCCGCAAGGCGGCACGGTGCGGCAGATCGCGTTCGGCACCTTCGATAATTTTAATACGGTGGTGGCAGGCGTGAAGGGCAGCCTCGCCAACGGCACCGAACTGTTCACCGAAACGCTGATGTCGCCTTCGCTCGACGAAGTGTCCACCGAATACGGCTTGTTGGCGGAAGCGGTCAGCTATCCGGACGATCGTTCATCGGTCACCTATCGGCTGCGCGCCAATGCGCGCTGGCACGATGACAAGCCGGTGACGCCCGATGACGTCATTTTTTCATTCAACACGTTCAAAGCGAACAGCCCGTTTTATGGGGCCTATTACCGTCATGTCGCCAAGGTGGAGAAGGCGGCGGACCGCGAGATAACGTTCACCTTCGACGGACCGGGCAACCGCGAATTGCCGCAGATCGTCGGCCAGCTGCCGGTGCTGCCGAAGCATTGGTGGGAGGGCACCGACAAGTCGGGCAAAAAACGCGATGTCACGCAGACCACACTGGAGCCGCCGCTCGGCTCCGGTCCTTATCGCCTTAAGGATTTCGCGCCCGGCCGCTCGCTGGTCTACGAGAAGTTCGCCGACTATTGGGGCAAGGACGTCAACGTCGTCATCGGCACGCGAAACTTCCAGGTGCTGCGCTTTGAATATTACCGCGACTCGACGGTCGCCCTGGAGGCATTCAAGGGCGATCAGGTCGACTGGCGCACCGAGAACAGCGCCAAGAACTGGGCCACCTCGTATGATTTTCCCGCCGTGCGCGACAAGAAGGTCGTGCTGGAGGAATTTCTGATCCGCAATCTCGGCGTGATGCAGGCCTTCGCCTTCAATACAAGGCGCGACAAATTTCAGGATACGCGGGTACGCCGCGCCTTCAACTTCGCGTTCGACTTCGAAGAGATGAACAAGCAGATATTCTTCGGCCAGTATAAGCGCATCGCCAGTTATTTCGAGGGCACCGAACTGGCTTCGTCAGGAATTCCGGAAGGCAAAGAACTCGAAATCTTGCAAAGCGTGAAAGACAAGGTTCCGCCCGACCTGTTCAGCAAGCCTTACAGCAATCCGGTCGGTGGCAATCCGCAGGCGGTGCGCGATAATTTCCGCCAGGCGCTCGCGCGGTTTCGTGAGGCTGGCTACGAGATCAAAGACACCAGGCTGGTCAATGCCAAGACCGGTCAGCAGTTCAGCGTCGAATTTCTGGTCGACGATCCGTCGACCGAGCGCTTCGTGCTGTTCTACAAGCCCTCGCTCGATCGCATCGGTATGGCCGTGACGACGCGCGTGGTCGACTCGGCACAGTACGAAAACCGGCTGCGACAGTGGGATTACGACATCATCGTCGGCTCCTGGGGCCAGTCGTTGTCGCACGGCAACGAGCAGCGCGGCTTCTGGAGTTCGGCCGCCGCCGACCAGCCGGGATCGCGCAACCTGATCGGCATCAAGAATCCGGCGATCGATACGCTGATCGAGCGCGTGATCTTTTCCACCAATCGCGACGACCTGGTCGCCGCCACCAAGGCGCTCGACCGCGTGCTGCTGTGGAATTATTACGTCGTGCCGCAATGGACTTACGGCAAGCAGCGTACCGCGCGTTGGGACCGCTTCGGCCATCCCGACAACATGCCGAAATACGCGGCCGCGGCGTTCCCGACCATCTGGTGGCGGGACGCGGACAAGGCGGCCAAGGCGCCGCAGCGCTCTTGATCACCCGGCGGCAAGCGCTTGCGGTGTCGGCGGGCGCGCTCGCCGCCACGAAATTTGCGCCGGCCACCGCGCAAGATGCCGCCGAGCGTCACGGCATGTCGGCGTTCGGCGATCTCGCTTACCCGTCGGACTTTCCGTTCTTCAAATACGTCAATCCGGACGCGTCGAAAGGCGGCGTGTTCTCGCAGATCGGACCGGGACGGCAGTTCAATCAGTCGTTCCAGACCTTCAACACGCTCAACAGTTTCATTCTCAAGGGCGATGCGGCGCAGGGCATGGAATTGACCTTCGCGACCTTGATGATGCGCTCGGGCGACGAGCCGGACGCCATGTACGGACTGGCGGCGCACAGCGTTCGTATTTCCGACGATGGTCTGACGTATCGCTTTACCTTGCGGCCGGAAGCGAAATTCCACGACGGCACGCCGCTCACCGCCCATGACGTGGTTTGGTCGCTGGCGACGCTGAAGGAAAAAGGCCATCCGATCATCACGCAGTTGCTGCGCGACTTCAAAGGCGCCGAAGCAAATGACGACCGCACGCTGACGGCGCGTTTTGCCGAGAAGCGCGGCCGCGACGTACCGCTGTTCGTCGCCGGCCTGCCGATTTTCTCGCGCGTCTATTACGCCAAGAAGCCGTTTGAGGAGTCGACGCTGGACATCCCGCTCGGCAGTGCCGCCTATAAAGTCGGCCGTTTCGAGGCCGGACATTTCATCGAATACGAGCGCGTGAAGGATTGGTGGGGCGCCAATCTGCCGGTGTCGCGCGGGCAGAATAATTTCGACGTGGTGCGTTTCGAATATTACCGCGACCGCGACGTCGGCTTCGAAGGCTTCACCGCCAAGAACTATCTGTTCCGCGAGGAGTTCACCTCGCGCACCTGGGCGACGCGTTACGATTTTCCCGCCTTCAAGGACGGCCGCGTCAAGCGTGCCGTGCTGCCCGACGACACCCCGTCCGGCGCGCAGGGCTGGTTCATGAACATGCGGCGCCCGCAATTCAAGGACCGCCGCATGCGCGAAGCGTTGATCGACGCTTTCGATTACGAGTGGACCAACAAGAACATTATGTTCGGCTCCTACGACCGCACGGTGTCGGTGTTTCAGAATTCGCCGATGATGGCCGAGGGCAAGCCGGACGCGGGCCAGCTCGCGCTGCTTGAGCCGTTCCACGGCAAGCTGCCGGACGAAGTGTTCGGTGAGCCTTATGTGCCGCCGGTGACCGACGGTTCGGGGCAGGACCGGCGCTGGCTGCGGCGCGGCGCGCAACTGCTCAGCGACGCCGGCTTTGCGCTGAAAGACGGCAAACGCCTCATGCCGGACGGCAAGCCGATCACCATCGAGTTCCTGCTCGACGAGGCGACTTTCACGCCGCACCATCTGCCCTACATCAAAAATCTCGGCGTGCTCGGCATCGACGCGACCCTGCGCGTGGTCGATCCGGTGCAATACCGCGCGCGCGTCGACGGTTTCGACTTCGACATCACGGTCGAGCGCTTCAGTTTTTCGGCGACGCCGGGCGATTCGC
>Ga0224548_1000016_pt1 | contig 11152 bp, 10 predicted proteins | sample 714P22024metaG_FD_172016 | JGI IMG/M metagenome (GOLD analysis project Ga0224548, IMG submission 172016) | Peat soil microbial communities from Stordalen Mire, Sweden - 717 P2 20-24 | ecosystem: Environmental > Terrestrial > Soil > Wetlands > Peat | place: Sweden: Norrbotten County, Stordalen...
TTTCTTCGATCGCGACCAATGGGTCGGGCCAGTGAACCTGATAGACATCGATGTAATCGGTTCGAAGCCTTCGCAAAGAGTCCTCGACCTCGCGCATGATGCGGGCGCGGCTGGCATTGCGAGACACTTTTCCACCGTGCCATTCAAGTCCAGCCTTGGTGGCAATAATCACGGTGGAGCGCAGTTGGCCCTCGGCCACCGCCTTACCAACGATCTCTTCAGAGCGGCCAAATCCGTAGACCGGAGCGGTATCTATCACTGTGATGCCACGCTCGACCGCGGCTCGAATCGTTGCAATGGATTCCGCTTCATTGGTCCCGCCCCACATCCACCCGCCGATGGCCCAGGTGCCGATGGCAACGCGCGATACCTTGAGCGACGTGCCGGGGATGCCGACCGACTCCATATCGGTTTCGAGAATTGCGGCTTGGCTTGTCATGATCATTTTCCTTGATTGAGCGATTGCGGCTAGGAGGTCTTCAATTGCGCGGGGTCGACCGGCTGGGGGCCAATTCCAGCTTCCTCCGCCGCGATAAGGCCGAGAGCGGTCCAGTCGAGATCGCCGTAACCACGTGCGATTCCAGTGATCATCCGATCCCGAACCACGCCCACCGATGGCATTGGAACCCCGGCGTTCTCTGCCTCATTTAGCGCAAGACGCACGTCCTTAAGCGCCAATGGCATGATGAATCCTGCCTCGTAACTTTGTGCGGCAATCTTGTCGCCGTAGATTCTATGGACGCGACCACCAAAATTCGTGCTTGTCATAAGGTCCAAAAAAGGCTGCGGATCGAGGTCACGCTTGCGGATTACCGCGACAACTTCGCCAAGCATTTCCAGGGCGGTTGCCGTCATCATATTGCCAAGCAGTTTGAAGAGATTTGCGTCTGCCGGATTGGTTCCGATCACGAACACTCGTTGCCCAAGATCCTCGAGGAGCGGCCGGCAGCGCTCGACATCGGCCGGATCACCAGCAGCGGCGATGAACAATTGACGGGCCTTTGCAGCGGCCGGATTACCAAACACCGGCGCCGCCACATAACCTTGCCAGTGACGTGCATGCTCGCTCGCAAGTTGAGATGCAGTCGCCGTGCTGATCGTGCTCATCGAAAGATGGACTGCGCCCGGCATCAGACCGTTGGCGAGACCGACGAGTCCGGTGTCTTTGCGTCCGAAAACGATTTCGCGCGCGGCGTCATCGTCCGGCAACATGCTGATGACGACCTTGCATTCGAACAATTTGGCGATATCCGTCGTAGGTTTGAGATCAAGGGCCTCAAGCTTTTCGATCTGGTCTGGGTGGCGGACGTAAGCGATCACATGACCGCCGGAGGCGGCAAGGTTTGCGGCCATCGCCGTGCCCATGCGACCGAGACCAACAAAGCCAATGTCACCCCGCAGTGCCGGGTGGCCGTTCGATCCAAAATTGTCGCGTTGTTCGGGGGGCGCGCTGTCCGTCGGTTTGAAGTCGGCCTTCAACATGAAACACCTTTTGATCAATTGCAGATGGAGTACCTCCCGCCAAGAATAAGAAGATTGCCCGCCGGCACCATTAAATTGCCGTTCAGAATACTAAATTCGATTTTATGGGACAGCTGGAACCGTCGTGGCTCGCTCTCGCCTCAATGCACTTGCGGGCAAATGATTTCCACCACGCAGCCCGGGCCGGCCGTTATCACGAATTCGAAGCCGTGCAACTTAACAATCGCGGCGACCAGGCTTAGGCCCAAGCCTAATCCTTCGATGCGCCGGCTTTTATCCGAACGATAAAACCGTTTGGTCACAGCTTCGCGTTCAATCTCGGTAATGCCGGGGCCGGTATCTTTCACCTGGACCACGGTCCCGTTTTCTCGGCTAAGCAAGGCCAGAGTCACATTTCCGCCCTCGGGGGTAAATTTTATCGCGTTGTCGACCAGATTGGCGACAGCCTCGAAGAGAAGATCGCGGTCACCGTAAACCGTAGCCTCATCCGTAGAATTGACCCGAAGTGCGATACCCTTGTCTTCGGCGATTGGCTCGTAGAGATCCCAGATCTCGCGTACCAGGGGGCCGAGCGGAACCTGGCCAAAGCCGTCCAGCCTGCGATTGTGTTCGATTTCGGCTATACGCAATAAAGCGGTGATGATGGCAAGCGATTGGTCGAGACCGCCGATCGCTTGATCGACGACGGTGCTCAATTCATTCAGCGTTGAGGCATTCGCCCTCCCCCGCTCGAGGCGCACCCGCACACGGGTCAGTGGCGTACGTAGATCATGCGCGATGTTGTCGCCTACCGCGGCAATTTCACGGACAAGGGATTCAATATCGCCCAGCATTCGGTTGACGCTAACGGCAATTTGGTCAAACGTGTCGCCGCGGCCGCTTGTCGGCAAACGCTCGCGCAAATCACTGGTCACGACGAGTTGGATTTTTCGGTTGAGCTCCATGACTCGAAGATAAACACGCCGACTCAGAACCATTCCGATGAGAATCGTCAGGATAAATGCCGGCAGTAGGCCCAATGCGAGGGTGCGCACGACGATTTGTGCGATCTCGGTAATCTCGTCGATCTGCCGGCCGATCACGAGACTCATGCCGCTTGGCAATGCCCGCTCGGCGACCCGCACGTTCTGCGCCTTACGCTCGCCGCTATCGAGGCGAGTGACCACGGCATTTGTCGGAACGTCCGGTGCTAGACCGGGCGGGAGGAACTCGATGTTGCCCGCGATGCGACTACCGTTGGCACCGAACAGGCCTGCGATCTTGATATGTTGAGGATCCTTGAGCAATCGATCATTGATCTCTTGCAGCAGCTGGCCTGGTGTGTTGGATGCAAAGACCCGCAGCTCGTCGACGAGCAAAGCATCGTACTTTGACATCACGTAGGCGGTCGTCTGCCTATACACCAACCCGAACAGCACTAAGGTGCATAGGAGCAAGGCGCTGGCGACAGTGAGCGCCGAGTAAAACGTAGGCGTGCGTGCAAAATCAGGCCGGCGCACGGAGGATAAAACCTACGCCGCGAACAACCTGAATCATCGGCAGTTCGTTTGGTTCGTCCACTTTGTGTCGCAACCGTCCCATGTGAACATCAACCAGATTGGTCTGCGGTACGAATTTGTAGTTCCAGACCTCTTCCAGCAGCATGGCGCGCGTCAGTACCTGCTCTTTGCGACGCATCATATATTCGAGCAGCCGGAATTCACGTGGCAACAGGTTGATCGTCCGGTCCCCGCGCTTTGCAATTCGCTCCATCAGATCAAGTTCGAGCGGACCCACCCGCAACACGGTATCGCGGCTATCTGCCGGCCGGCGCAATAATGCCTCGATCCGGGCGATGAGTTCAACAGTTGCAAAGGGCTTGGTCAGATAATCGTCGCCACCTGCGCGCAATCCGCGCACTCGATCATCGACCGCTCCGAGAGCACTTAACACGAGGACTGGCGTACGCACGCCTTCATCCCGCATGGCTTGGACAATCGTGAGCCCGTCCATTCCCGGCAGCATTCGATCGACGATCACCACCTCGGCTCCGCCCGAACGCGCTTTGTCCAGACCCTCGACACCGTCTGCGGCCCAATCAACGACATAGCCACGATCGCCGAGCTCGGCTCTGATTTCTTGGGCCGTCTCCTTGTCGTCCTCGATGAGGAGCACCGTCGCCATCGACCCATCCCAAAATGTCATATCCGCGAAGGTCGCGTTGTGACTATCCGGACGCGACTCGGGCCGGCCAGCCACGCGGGGTTTGTCTTGATGGCTATTCTGCACCAGCGCTGTGGATTTTTCCATAAGTCCGCGGTCATCTGACGGCGCATGTTTGCCCTGCGCGGAAAGGTTCGGAGGCATTGAGAATGCCTCCCGCGCGGCTGCGTGTTCGTCGTTGGTGCGTGGCGTGGCCACTGATGCCTTCCTTTCGGTCTTCAAACCCATCTGCCTGCCTATATGATGCAAAGCTGAGAGAGCCTCCTGGTGATCCGCAGCAAATGTAATTCTGCAACGGAGGGACTGCTATTAAATAACGTGTTAGAAATCCAATGGACCATTGCGCACTCTGCCTCACATAGCCTGCCACCAGCCGAACGTTCGCCAGACGCTGGCGCCAAAACGGTCGGATACAGGCCTGTATTTGATCACGAGCGGTTTTTAAAAGACAAAAGCCCGAAATTTATTCGGGCCTTTGTTGGTTCAAGATTCATACGCGACGAAGCCGGACTGAAACCCGTCCACTCGCGTATAAGCCTTGGTTAGGGCTGGACGTTCGACAGTTCCGAATTGTAGCCCTCGCTGCCACCGCCAGTATTGGCCGGGCTATCGACGTCCTGATTGACGTTTCTTTCAATAGGAGCCGACGCGTAAGCCTGTTCGGCCTTCGCCTGAGCGGTCGTCCGCGGGTTCTGAGTTGTCGCATACGCGAACGGCAAGACATTCCCGGTTCCATACGAGGGAATGTAGTCTTGAGCAAATGCCGGCGTCGCGATGACGGTCAGCAGAGCCAGAGTGGTAAGAATCTTCTTCATGTTACTTCTCCTGTGGTCTTCCTGTGTTTTAAATTCATTCGTCGAGTGGAAGAGTTGAGCTCGGCGACACAGGAGAAATAAGAGCTAGAGTCTCGTTAGCCATTAAAATGATGTTCAGAACTCTAAATTTGTATTTAAAGATCAAATCGCGTGCGTCGTGATGCTGTTATGATAATCATCCAGCAGTCCATCCACGGTTACGAATTACTTACTTGCATTCGCACGGTGGCCGCCTGCGACACACAGGTCCAATGGCGCCCTACGGCCGTCCGATAGAAAAAATCCGGCCGAAACGGGTTCCTTTTCAGGCCGACTGTAGCCGCGGGATCAGCCGCGCGGCGTTGCCGCTCTCTATCGCTTTCACGTCGGTGACGGAGAGACCGAGTTTACCGAAATCCTTGTTTTGGTCGAGAGGGAAGTAGGGATAGTCAGTGCCATAGGTCACTTGCGACACCGACACGAGCTTGAGCAGCGCCGTCATAGCTGGCACCGAGGTTGCGTTGGCCGTATCGTAGTGTTGCCGCGCCAACTCAGCAAATATGCCTTCCGGCGCGAACTCTTTCGCCTTTGGACTCTGGCCATAGAACGCGTCTATCCGCCCAGCCAGCATCGGCACCGTCCCGCCGGCGTGAGAGAACAGCCATTTAATATCGCGGTAGCGCGCGAACGAGCCGCTGAGCAACAGGCTCGTCACGGTACGTGTCGTGTCGTGCGGCACCTCAATCACCGCCGGGAAGACGCCGACGCTAAGCCGCCCACAGCAGGCAGCCACCAAGGGGTGAACATAGACCACGGCCTTGCGGCGGTTCAGTTCCTCCAGCACCGGTTTGTAGGTCGCATCACCGAGCCACTTGTCACCGTAGTTGGTCTGCAAATTGATGCCGTCGGCCTTGAGCGCATCGAAAACATATTCGATCTCTTTGAGCGTCACATCGATATCCATCATCGACAGCGGCGAGAAGACGCCGTAGCGGCCCGAATAGTTGCGCTGCATCTCGGCGGCGAAATCCTGGCAGACGCGGGCGACCTTGGCGGCGTTCTCGGCGCCGCCGTCGAACCACAGCCCGGGGGTGGAGGCGAGCGAGACCACCGCGGAGCGGATGCCGTTCTTGTCCATCATTTCGATGTCGCGGGCAGGCGTCCAATCGAACACGCCGGGATAGGGTGGAATCTTGCGGGCGCCCTCCCATTCCTTCTGCTGCGCCAGATAGGACGGCGGATAAAAATGATGGTGAGTGTCAATCAAGGTCTTGGCGGGCTGTGCACGTACCGCGGACGCAGACAGCATCGCCGCAGCTCCGGCCGCGCCGAGACTAGCTATGAACTGCCGACGGGACGAGAACTCAGAGGAACAAGCAGGACAGTGTTGGAACAGCATGCATGTCCTCCCAGGGCTTTGCCTTGATTGTCCAGATCGCGATTGCCAACGCAGTATGGTGGTTACTGTTTTGCTGTACCTACGAAAGGGTAGATGACTTTTCCAGTTTTATATTTATCCGGCCACAAGATCACCTGATGGTCGGTCTTGCTAAATTGCTCCATGTCATTCGGCGTGACGTTTTGGAATTGTATGAACAACGTGCGCGGCTCGGTCCAGTCGCCATTCTTGTTGTAGGCAATCTCGCCGGCCACGGTCGAGAACTTATGACCGTGAATATAGCTGGCAAGCTTGTCGTGATCGAAGCCTTTAGTCGCAGTCACCGCCTCGGCGATAATTTGGCCGGCTGCGTAGGCAAACGGCACGAAGCTATAGCCGAACGGATCGATCTTCTCACTGGCCGCCTTGACGCGATATTTGGCCAGCACATCGTGCAAGCCCGGAAAGTTGAAGCTCGGCGCCGGCGTGAAACTTTCCATGATGATGAGTCCGTCCATTAGCGGACCGAGCCGCATTTTGATCGGAGTCACCAAAAGGCCAATCATGGTGCCACCGAATATTTTCGGTGCAAGCCGCACTTCGTGTGCGGCGCTGACAATGCCGACCGTATCGGGCGGATAGGCCGCCACGAAGACAATATCGGCGTTTGTCGCTTGGATTGCACGCACCACAGAAGTAAATTCAGTCGTGTTCGGCGGATAGGTCTTGTCGTAGACGATTTCGAAGCCGCTGGCCTTGGCGTTTTCGCGCGCACCGTCGGAAGCGGTTTTGGCGAACTCGGCGTCGGCAGCGAGAATAGCCACGGTTTGTGGTTTCGGCTTCTGCTCCGCCGCAAGTTCGAAGAACCCTCGGGAGAATGCTTTGACGCCTTCCGGCCCGACCGGCACCATTGAAAAATATCGGGAATAGTTGAAATGACTATTCACGCCGATCGCCAGCATGGTGACCGTGGTTTTGTTGTTCTGAATTATGGCCGGCATCGCAGCCACCGCCATATTGGTGGCGTAAGGGCCAAGCAGCAGATCGACCTTATCGACGCTGATCAGCTTGGTATAAATCGAAGGAACGTTTGATGGATTGCTCTGATCGTCGTAATAGACCAACTCTACCGGCCGTCCCAACAAGCCACCTTTAGAGTTGACGTCGTCTCGCCAGATCTCCAAAGCAAGCAAGATCTGCTTTCCGTTCGGCGCAACACCCCCGGTCAGCGCCATCGAGAAGCCAACTTTGACCGGATCGGCAGCCCTCGCCGGGGCCGCCGCCAAAGTACAAATCGTGGTGACGGCGAGCATGGCTGCGCCAAGTATCCGCATCGCGGTTACAATTTTCCCTCTCAAGACTTCCTCCCTCGTTTTGTTTTTAGGCGGCGCTTCGTTGACAGTACGATTTCGACCTATTTCATCATCTCTTCCGGCGGTCCGGGCCCCCAAAGGTTGGAAGCCGACGGGTCCTTCGCCCAGGTCTTCGGGCGCTGCGGATTGTCGCGATGCCACGGACGTGGCTCGAAAAATCCGAGCGCTTCGTCCTTCATCTGATCGAGCTCGGCGAACAACTCGGTGATCAATCCGTTCGGGCTGCGATGATACGCGAACAGATTGTGGCCAATACCGTGCCGCCCGGGGCCCCAAAGCATCCGGTAGCCGTTGATGCTGAGGAAATCGCAGGCGGTTTGCAGATGCGACCAATCGCGCAGTTCGAAGGCCGTATGGAAATGACGGTTGGAACCGGTTTCCATCAGATTGATGGTGTGGTGATCAACACCGCAACGCAGGAACGAGAAGAATTCACCCATCCAATCGGACACGCGGAAGCCGAGCACATCGCAATAGAACTTGGTGACTGCCTTGGCGTCGGTCACATGAAAGGCCACGTGCCCGAGCTTGTGCGGCACGATGCCTTTGCGCTGGAATTTGTGGCCCAGGGTCTCTGGCCGCCGGAACACTTCTATGATGGTGCCCTTCGGATCTTCGAACGACACCAGTTCCGAAATTGTCGGTGTGGAATCTTTCTTGATTTTGGTCTTGATGCCATGCGCCGCGGTTTGGCGCTCAAACGCAGCAAGATCATCGTCATGCCCGATCTGGAAACCGAGCCGCATGCATTTGGCTTCGGCGCCTTTGCGCAACACGACCGAATGATGATCGACCGTGTTGGCAAGGTATATCGCGTCCTTGTCCTTCTCGATCAGGGTCAGGCCGAGAATATCGGTATAATATTCCGCCTGCTGTTGCGGATCTGGCATCTCGTAGCAGGCATAAGCAATCTTGCGCACGCCGATCATGGCACCATCTCTCCTGTTGTCTATTATGTCAGTGTTCACGATTTTGGATTTGACCCCGCTTCGAAGATTTCCAGAATGGCGGCGACGTCGCGGTCGCCGATCACCGGCAAAGCCTGGTGGAAAACGTCGATCAGGGCGTCAAGCAGCGGCGTCGCGACGCCGACGCTGTCGGCCAGCTCCCTGGCGCCGTCGAGGTAGTGCGCGAGTCCAGGTGCCGATCCTTGCTGCGGCATGAACCGGCGCTCCGCCATCCATGGCGCGCGAATGCCAAATTGGGTCGAGCCGCCGCTGCCGCTGGCTATCGCCTTGATCATCAGCGCCGTGTCGACACCCGACTTCAGGCCAATGGCCATGGCTTGCGCGGTGCCGGCAATGTGGAGGCCGACGAGAAGATTGTTGATTAACTTGACCTTGGTCGCCGCGCCGAAGTCGCCGAGATAGAGGCACAGATCGGCGAAATGATAGACGATCGGCTCGATCCGGTTCGCCGCGGCGCGGTCGCCCGCCACATAGATCGCGCACTTACGCTGCGCCACCATGCCGGGAGTACCGCTCACTTCGCCGTCGAGAAAAACGGCGCCTTTGTCCGCCAGCGGCGCGATGTACTTTTCCTTCACCGAGATCGGGTGCGATCCAAACTCGACCACTATCTGACCCGGCCGCGCGGAGTGAACCAGGCCGTTCGGGCCGCGCACGACCTCCTCGAGCGCGGCGTCAGATGGCAGACAGGTGAAAATGATATCGGCCTGCGCGCCCATCTCCGCCGGCGACTTTGCCGGAATGCCGCCGAGTTTTTCAAAATCGGCAAGCGAGCCGCGGCGATAGCCGAGCACCCGGTAACCGCCTTTGATCAGATGCTCGCAAATCGGAAGCCAGATCTTGCCGACGCCAACGAAACCAATGGTGTCCATGACAGCCTTGCTTAGTTTTTCACTCCCTCCGCCGTCCTCTTATGTAATCTCGATGGAACGGTCGGAATAATTCACTTGGATGCCGAAAGAACCTTCCATCACCGTCCATTCCCGGATCCGGAAGCTGCGAATGCCGTTGATGACGAAGGGGTCGCGCAAGGCAAGCGCGCGCGCCTCTTCCGCGTTCGCCACGCGCATAATGGTCAGTCCGTCGCTGCTGGCGCCGAAATCCAGCGGCCCGGAGGCAAACAATTTACCCGCACGTTCAAGCCCGATCATGTATTCAAGATGGGCGACCAGATGCGGCCTCAAATCGGCGCCGTTGCCGTCCCACAGAACGGCGAACAGCTTCTTGCGCCACATCGGCTGGGTCAATTCGCGAATACGCGCTTCCGTGGACAACGACACGACTTCGCCTCCAGAACTCACTAACTCAATCGCTACGCATCGTCGGTAACCATTCGGTTGACGAGTGTGCCGCAGCCGTCGATCTTGATCTTCACTTCATCGCCAAGCTTGAGGAATTCTTCGCGTGGCATGCCGACACCGGCCGGCGTGCCGGTCGCAATGATGTCGCCCGGCTGCAGCGTGATATGACGGCTCAAATAAGCAATCTGCTCGGCGATGCCGTGCACCATGCGGCTGGTGTTGGAGTTCTGCTTCAGCACGCCGTTGACCCAGAGCTTGATCGCCAGATTATTGGGATCGGCGACATAGGCCGCAGGCGTGAACCAAGGCCCCATCGGCGCCGCATCCTCGAAGCATTTCTGCCCAATCCAGTCGTAAATGAAGGGTGTGCCGTCGCGCTTCATCAGATCGCGCGCCGACAGATCGTTCACGATCAAGTAGCCGGCAACGGCGTCAAACGCCTTGCTCTCGGAGATGTTTCGCGTCGGGCGCGCGATCACAACGCCTAGTTCCGCTTCCCAATCAATCTGCTTGGAAAATTTCGGCAGCCGCGCAGGCGTGTTATGACCAATGATCGATCCCGCTGTTGTTTTCATAAAGAACCATGGCTCGGGGCCCTTGGTCATGGACGGCGCCTTGCCAGTCGTGCGCTTGGCAATCTCAGCCATTTCTTCGAGATGGTCCCAGTAGTTCGCGCCGGCGCAGAACAACGCGCCTGGATAGAGAATGGGCGCCAGCAGTCCAACTTCGCCCAAAGGCTGTCCGCCGCTGGCCTTTGCCGCGGCAGAATGCAGGCGCGGGTGAACTTTGTCCCACGATTTCAGCAAACCAATCACGGACGAAGCGTCGGGAATGTCATGGAGCAACGGCGCGACGGGATATACGAGATCGCCGACCAGCATGCCAGCCATTACGCTGCCGCCCTTGTCGCGATAGCTCAGCAGACGATAGTCGCCAGGCATTTTCTCACTCCCCGAACGCCACTTGAGCAGCGCGTCAACTCTTTTCTTATTCACCGGTTGACTGTAATGTACCGTACCGTACGACTTAAGCTGAATGCAATTGGAAAAATATATGCGCCGCAGCAAGGCCGCCGCCCGTGGAACCGCTCGTACGAAGCCTAGAACTCTTGCGTCTTCAGGAACGCGCCATATTCCGAAGGAACGCCCTGGCAACCGGATGACCGAGGCCCGTAGGCAGGAAATTGTGCGCAAGGCCGCGGCGCTATTCATCGAGAAGGGATACGCCAACGTCACCATCGATGAAATCATCAAGCTGGTCGGCGGATCGAAGGCAACGCTCTACGCACGCTTTGGCGGCAAGGAAGGACTGTTTGAAACGGTCATCAAGCAGCCTTGCGTCGAAGTCACGCATTCAATCGATATTGTCCCGCACGGCGACATCGAAACGCAGTTGACGCAAATCGCTCGCAACTTCCTGAAGTCGGTGCTCAATCCAAAAATCCTCGAACTGCATCGCCTGATGGTATCGATCGGCAAGACTTTTCCGTCGGTGGGATCATTTTTTTACGAGTCGGGGCCGAATACGGCCTATGCCATCGTTGCGAACTGGATTGAGAAACAGCAAGCCGCCGGCAGGCTTGCCAGCGGAAATCCGCGCCAGCTTGCAGTCCTGTTTCTTGATATGCTGATTGGCGAACATCAGCTCGCATTGT
>Ga0224548_1000017_pt1 | contig 11044 bp, 10 predicted proteins | sample 714P22024metaG_FD_172016 | JGI IMG/M metagenome (GOLD analysis project Ga0224548, IMG submission 172016) | Peat soil microbial communities from Stordalen Mire, Sweden - 717 P2 20-24 | ecosystem: Environmental > Terrestrial > Soil > Wetlands > Peat | place: Sweden: Norrbotten County, Stordalen...
GCTCCGAACGCTGCGATGAACGAACGGGAACGGACGATTCGCGCGCTGATGCCGATCGTCCGACGCATCGCCAAACGCATTTCGCGCTTGGTCCCCAGCGTCGATCTGGACGACATGATCGGTGACGGAAGCGTCGGGCTGATTCGTGCCGTCGACGCCTACGATCCTTCGTTCGGTACCACCCTGGCCCACTATGCGGGGCGATTGATCTTAGGAAAGATCCTCAACGGTATTCGCCGCATGGACCCGGTCTCCGAGCGCGCTCGACGTGAAGTGCGCGACGGCGAGAATCTCCGCTACGATCTGGCGGTTGCGCGCGGCGCTCTGCCGGCCGCGGCCGAAGTCGACACGTTGCGCCCGCACTTCGCGGCCGCTCGATTGCAAGTGCATATTGCACTGCCGCTATCGCTCGATCGTCCGTTGCCGCTGGGGCACGACGTGCCGATGGAAACGCATGCGGACCCGGCGTTGGTGGCCGAAGCGCGGCTCGTGTCCGACGAACTGCAAGCTGCGATCGCGACCCTGCCGCAACGGCAACGCGACGTGGTGACGCAGCACTATTTTCGCGAACGATCGTTGCGCGAGATCGGGCGGAATTTCACGATCTCCTCGCAGCGCGCGTCGCAGTTGCACCGGTCGGCGCTGGCAAGGCTTCGGAAGGTCGTTCGTGCCGCGCGGGATTGACATCGATCGGGGGCGTGCGCTAGCCGCGACCCTGATTCCGCTGGCAGCGCAGCCGCTCGCGGCGGTACTGCCGGACGCAGACATCGAGATTCCGCCGCTGCCGCGCGACCTGCCGCCGTGGGCCAAGGACGCCATCGCGGTTTCGCAACGCGCCCGCGACCTGATTGCACGGTTCAAACCCGTCGTCATCGGCGTGCTGACATTTTGGGATCACCGCATTCGCAGCGCATTTGTGGCCGGCAAACGCATCGCCATAGACCCGAGCGGCAGTTACAAGTTAGAGGCCGGACGCGCTTCATGATCCGCTTGCTTCGCAAAGTTGGGCGATTTGGCCTAGGTCCGTCTCCAGAAGAGGATGGTGTCGCTGAAACTCTGGCCTGCGATCATTTCAATTGCGTCAAGACGTAGTTGGCAACATCGTGGAGATCTTGCTTCGACAATTTCCAACGAGGCATGACTGGATTAAGGGCTTGTCCATCGTCGTCGATTCCCGTCGAAATTGCGCGTTCTAAGAGTGCCAGCGTATAAGGATATTTTTGGCTGCTCACGAGCGCTTTGTAACGCAAGTCCGCGCTGATGACTCCACCTTGAAGGCGCTTCCCGCCTGCTCCGTTGGCCAGATGGCATATGGCGCAACTTTGCATGAGAGCCGGAGGTGACGCGGAGATTTGCAGGCCGTTTGCATCTTTGCCTGTTTGGAAGATCGAACGCCCGTTCGCAATCGCCGAACTCGGCGAAGATGACCTCGGCGAAGTTGACCTCGGCGAAGATGACCTGGCTCCCGATCCGCAGCCCGCGATCGCGGTAAGCAGTATGGCCACTAATAATGTGCGATAACAGCTCATACGCCGAGCCATTCTAGGCTACCCTAAGGCAGCCTGCCTTCGCGATGACGGTCGGATCGTGGCTTACTTCGAGGTGAACTCCGGCTTGTTTGTTGGAGGGCTAAGTCAGCGGCCGGCGCATTCACGCGGCCCTGACGGTACGAGGTTGAGCGGAAGTCTTCTAAATACCGGGCACCGGGCCCACCCATGGTCGGACGGTCCAAATCTCCGTCGGCCCCGCCCGACGTAGCTTCTATTTGCGCCTTAAGAATTAAAACCAAACCTCCAGAGCGTTTGTTTAGGCTACCGTTATGGAATAGAACTACCGCTATGGCTACTCTAAGTGGGCGAATTTGGTTCCAATGCAGTTGTACTATTTGCGCCTGCACGGCGAACCCCCGATATATGGGCGATACAATCCGCTAACATGAGCCGCATGATGTGATCGGTGCAAGTGAGGGTATCGCGGCGTCCGAACTTTTCACGCTGGGTCACGGGACGGCGACTGCGGACGCCTTGAGCGATCTCATCCGCAAGGCGGCGATCGAATCAATCGTTGACATCCGTACGGTTCCCAAGAGCCGCCGACATCCGCAATTTTGGCGTGAGGAGATGGAACGCTGGGTGCCCGCGCAAACCGGTAGCGCCTATGTTTGGCGGCCGGCCCTCGGAGGCTTTCGCAAGGTCGATCCTAACAGTCGCAACGTCGCGCTGCGGCATCCTTCATTTCGTGCCTACGCCGACTACATGGAAACGGGCGCGTTTTCAGTCGCCTTGAACGACTTACTTGCGCGCGCGACGGCGGCGCGCGTTGCGATACTCTGCTCGGAGACCGTTTGGTGGCGTTGTCATCGACGACTGATATCCGATGCCGCGTCGCTCTTACACGGCGTCTCGGTGCGTCACCTCATGCACGACGGAAAACTTCGGCCGCACATCCCGACGGCCGGCGTCCGCGTTGCCGATACCAGCCAACTTTGCTACGACGTGCTTTTTGAGAGTGACGACCTGGCGCCTTGAGTCCGTGCCTAGGCTCGGTGCGGGCCAAAACCTTCGCCGGCTCGAAGCGGCCGGTATGAGCGAACAGGTATCCCTTGGGGTGAACGGCGGCGTGGCGACGATTCGCCTGACGCGACCCGAGAAGAAAAACGCGCTGACGGCGGCGATGTACGACGAACTGGTGGCCGCGCTGCAGCGCTACGATGCCGACGATGCCGTCCGAGTCGTCGTGTTTTGCGGGGGCAACGATTTTACCGCCGGAAACGATCTGCGCGACTTCTTGACGCTGCCGGCCGACTTCGAAAACGCGCCGCCGCTGCGGTTCTTGCGAGCCTTGCGTTCGTTTTCCAAGCCGGTCGTGGCCGGCGTGCGCGGGGTTTCGATCGGCATCGGCACGACGATGCTCTTGCACTGCGACGCCGTGCTCGCAAGCGAATCGGCATCCTTTGCATTGCCGTTCGTCAAACTCGGACTGGTGCCCGAAGGTGCGGCTAGCCTGTTATTACCGATCGTCGCCGGGACGGCGCGCGCGTCGTGGTATCTGATGACCGGTGAGAAGTTCGATGCGGCGATGGCCGTCGAGATGGGAATAGCGGCTAAGGTCGTCGCCGACGCCGATCTCGAGCAAAGCGTTACCGACGTCGCGACGACCTTGGCGGCGCTTCCGAATGGCGCGTTGCGCGCGGCCAAGAAACTCTTGCACGCGCCGCTCGACGGTATGGTTTCCGAGACGATGCGTCGCGAAGCCGAAGTGTTCGCGGCCCGCTTGCAGAGTACGGAGTTCCGTGAAGCGGCGATGAAGCTCTTAGCGCGCTAGCGCTACATCATTTTCAAAACGCCGGCTACGATTTTAGCTAAGCGCGGGGCGGCGCTCGCGGCCACCGCAGTCACTTCGGCGTGTGTGGTCTCGTCGGCGCCGACGGTGTTGGTGATCAGGCTGATGCCCAAGACCTCCATGCCGTAGCTGCGGGCGAGAATCGTTTCGAGCACGGTCGACATGCCGACCGCATCGGCACCGGTGCCGCGCAGATAGCGCCCTTCGGCCGCGGTTTCGTAACTTGGCCACAGAAGCGCGAGGTAGACGCCTTCGACCACCGACTCGTCGTCGCCGGCGATTTGGCGTGCGAGTTGGCGCAGACGCGGGCTGTAGCAGCGTGCCATGTCGACGAACGGGTTATCGAGCGCGGCACCGACTAGCGGATTGGTGCCCGTGAGGTTGATGTGATCTTCGATCAGCATCAATTGACCGGAGGTAAATGCAGGGTTGAGGGCGCCGGCCGCGTTGGTGAGGATCATCGTTTTGGCGCCCGACGCGCGAGCGAGTCGAACGTTGACCGTCACCTGCGAAGCCGAGAAACCTTGATACATATGGACGCGGCCCGCGAACGCGACCACGCGTTTGCCGCCGACGGTGCCGACGAGCGCTTCGCCGGCGTGTCCGGAAAGCGTCGCGGTCGGCATGCCGAGAAGGCGATCGTACGGGATCGATGTAAACGCGGCGAGTTGCGACAGCGCGCTCGAAAGACCGCTGCCCAGTACGATCGCGACGTCGATCGGGCCGCCGGCGGTTTCCTCCAGCAGCTTCGCGTCGTGCGCCAGGATCTTCTGGTTAGGGGTACGTCGATTGAACATCACAACCTCGTCAAGTCTAGGGAACGTACAGATTGCGGCCGGTCATACGCTCGGGAATCGGCAATCCCATGATCTCGAGCAGCGTCGGGGCAACGTCGCCCAACTTGCCGTGCGGCGCGAGCGTTCCCTGCAGATCGTTGGATATCAGCAACAACGGTACCGGGTTGGTCGTATGCGCCGTCAGCGGGTTTCCGTCCGGGTCGATTTTTTCTTCGGCGTTTCCGTGGTCTGCGGTGATCGCCAGCAATCCGCCCGCGGTCAGTACCGCCGCGGCCAGACGCGCCACGCACGCGTCGAGGATTTCGACGCTTTGGATCGTCGGTCCCCACTTGCCGGTGTGGCCGACCATATCGGCATTCGCGTAGTTCATCACGATCGCGTCGTAACGGCCCGACGAGATCGCTGCGATCGCTGCGTCGGTAATCTCGTTTGCCCGCATCGCCGGCGCGAGATCGTAGGTTTCCACCGAGCGGTCCGACGGAACGAGCGTGCGATCTTCGCCCGCGAACACGTCCTCGCGGCCGCCGTTAAAGAAATAGGTGACGTGCGCGTATTTTTCGGTTTCCGCCAAGCGCAGTTGGGTCAGGCCCGCGCCGGCGACGATCTCGCCGAATGTATCGAACTGCGGACGCGGTCCGAACAGCACCGGATTGGGGAACGTCTCGTCGTAGCGCGTCATCGTTGCGAACATTAGATCGCCGTACGGCTTAACGGCAAACGCATCGAACGCGTGCGCGGCATACGGTTCGATTCCGGCGTCGAACGCCGTCGTCATCTGCCGCGCGCGGTCCGGCCTGAAGTTGAAGAAAACGCAGGCATCGCCATCTTGAATCGGACGTTCTTGCCCGACGATGGTGGGGAGCACGAACTCGTCGCTCTCACCGCGCGCGTATCCGGCGCGAACGGCTGCGAGCGCGTCGCTCGCGCGGCGATCGGCTTTCGCATACGCGAGCATCTCGTAGGCGATCTGCGTGCGTTCCCAGCGATGATCGCGATCCATTGCGTAGAAGCGCCCGCAGACGCTGGCGACCGAGCCCGAACTCCCGATTTGCGCGAGGTGTTCTTCTAACTGCACGACGTAGCGTTCGGCCGAATACGGTGGGGTGTCGCGGCCGTCCAGAAACGCATGCACCGCCAGTGCGACGCCGTGCGCTCGCGTCACGTCGATCATCGCGAGCAGGTGCTCGATCGACGAATGGACCTTTCCGTCGGAGAGCAAGCCCATAAAGTGCAAGGTTCCGCCGGTGCGCTCGACGTGGGCGAGCGCTCGTAAGAGCGTTTTGTTTTTGGGTAGGTCGCCGGCGGCGATGTCTTTGTCGATGATGGTGACGCCTTGTTCCACCAGCCGACCACTGCCCAGATTCATGTGCCCGACTTCGCTATTGCCCATGATGCCTTTGGGCAGCCCGACGGCCTCGCCCGACGCTTCGAGCATCGTCCAAGGATAGCGTTGAAAAAAGCCCAGCCAGTGCGGCGTTTTGGCCGCGGCGATGGCATTGCCGTGGAGCGCGTCACGACATCCCCAGCCGTCCAGCACGGTCAACACGACCGGCCGGTGCTTCACGCTTTCGTCCCTTGAGAATCCGCCGCGCGGATCAACGCCGCGAAGCCGGCCGGATCCAGCGATGCGCCTCCGACCAACGCACCGTTGACGTTGGGCGCGTGCGCGTACGAGGCGACGTTCTCAACTTTGACGCTGCCGCCGTAGAGGATGCGGACCGTCTCCAGCCCAGCAACGCTGGAGCGAATCGCACCCATCGTCGCGTCGGCTTGGTCGACGCCGCAGTTCCGTCCGGTGCCGATCGCCCACACCGGTTCGTAGGCGAGGACGACCTTGGTCAGATCGCGAGTCTGCACGCCGGCAAGCGCAGCGCGCGTCTGCGCGCCTACGCGCGCATCGGCGTTGCCCGCATCGCGTTCTTCGAGCGTTTCGCCCACGCAGACGATCGGCGTCAGGCCGTTGGCCAGCGCGGCGTGAACCTTCTTGTTGACCGCGTCGTCGCTCTCACCGAACAAATGGCGCCGTTCGGAGTGACCGAGGATTACGGCGGTGACGCCGAGTTCGGCGAGCATGGCCGCCGCGATCTCTCCGGTAAACGCGCCGCTTGGTTCCCAATGCATATTCTGCGCCGCCAAGCCGACGCCCGATCCGCGCAGCCGCTCGCCGGCAATCGTCAGTGCCGTAAACGGCGGCGCTATCGCCAGATCGATTCCATCGGGGAGCGTGAGGAGTTCTTCCAAGAAAGCATCGACAAACGCCGCGGTCTGCGCGACCGTTTTGTGCATCTTCCAATTGCCGACAATCAACCGGCGCATCATCGGGTCTCCAATGCCGCCACGCCCGGGAGCGTTTTGCCTTCGAGAAACTCCAGCGTGGCGCCGCCGCCGGTAGAGACATGGGTCATCGCTTCGGCAAAGCCGAGCATATGCGCGGCCGCCGCGGCGTCGCCGCCACCGACCACCGAGGTGGCGCCGGCACGCGTCGCGCGGGCGATCGCTTCGCCGACAACTTTGGTCCCGTTTTGATAGGCAGTTTTTTCGTAGACGCCCATCGGCCCGTTGAAGACGATCGTCTTGGCGCGTTCGAGTTCCGCGGCGTAGGCGCACGCGGTTTGCGGTCCGATATCGAGGATCATCTCGTCGCCGATCGCGGCGATTGCAACCACTTGCGCGCGATCGTCGGCATCGAACGCCGGCGCGACCACGGCGTCGATCGGCAGGTGGAGCGCGACGCTGCGTTCTTTGGCAAGGGTGATGATGCGCTTGGCCGGTTCGAGATCGTCATCGCGCAGCGATTTCCCAACGTTCAATCCCTGCGCGGCCAGAAACGTATTGGCCATGCCGCCGCCGATGCAAAACGCACGTACGCGTTCGATGAGATTGGTAAAGACGCCGAGCTTATCTTTGACCTTAGCGCCGCCAATGACGCAGACGTACGGCTGAACAGGGCGATCGACCAACGAAGCCAACGCTCGCAACTCCGCTTGCATCAGCAAACCGGCCGCGTTCGGAAGGAGATGCGCGACGCCTTCGGTGCTGGCGTGCGCGCGATGTGCCGTCCCGAATGCGTCGTTGACGTATAGATCGCCCAGCGCGGCGAGTTCGCGCGCGAAGGTTGGATCGTTAGTTTCCTCCTCGCTATGAAAACGAACGTTCTCGAGCAGCACGACGTCGCCATCGCGCAAGCGATCGACCGCCGCGCGCGCGACCTCGCCGACGCAGTCCTCGGCAAAGGCGACCGGCCTAGCGAGGCGCTCGCCCAACGCCGCCGCAACGGGCCGCAGCGAGTACGCCGGATTACGCTTACCAACGGGACGTCCGAGGTGCGAAAGAACGATCACGCGCGCGCCGCGCTCGCTTAACGCCTTCAAGGTCGGAATCGCCGCATCGATTCGCGTGTAATCGGCGATCGCCGAACCCTTCATCGGAACGTTAAGATCCTCGCGCACCAGTACTCGCTTCCCGCTTACGTCGAGGTCATCGATCGTGGCCCAGCGCAATCTTAAGCGCGTCCTGGAATCGTTTCGAGTACCTTGGCCGTGAGATCGCCGAGACGACACGAGTAACCCCACTCGTTGTCGTACCACGCCGCGATTTGAATCAGATCGCCGATGGCACCGGACAGCAAGCCGTCGACGATCGAGGAGTACGGCGACAGTTTGTAATCGCTCGATACGAGTTCTTCCTCGGTGTATTTGACGTAGTTCTTGAGCGGGCCCTCGGCCGCGTGGCGCAAAATCGCGTTGAGTTCTTTTTTGGTCGTTTCCCTTTTGACTTGCGCGACGAGATAGATCATCGAGACCGTCGGCGTGGGGACGCGCAAGGCGAAACCGTCGAACGTGCCTTCGATTTCCGGAATGGTTAGGTACAGCGCTTTAGCGGCGCCGGTCGACGTTGGGATGATGTTGGTGCCGGCGTTGCGAGCGCGGCGCAAATCCTTGTGTGGGGCATCGAGGATGTTTTGATCGTTGGTGTACGAGTGGATCGTCGTCATGAAGCCTTTGACCCAACCCAGCTCTTCGACGATCGGTTTGACGGCCGTCGCCAAACAGTTGGTCGTACACGAGGCGTTGGAGATGACGTTATGCTTGGCCGGATCGTACGCGTCGTCGTTGACGCCCAGAACGATCGTGATATCTTCGCCCCTGGCCGGAGCCGAGATGATAACTTTTCGCGCACCGCCGCCGTCGATGTGCGCCCGCGCTTTGGATGCGTCGGTGAACAGGCCGGTCGATTCGATCACGACATCGATCCCTAAGTTTTTCCACGGCAACTTGCCGGGATCGCGCTCGGCCAAAACCTTGATCCGGTGGCCGTCGATCGTGACCGTGTCGCCGTCGGCGGAAACGTCGCCCGCATAGGTCCCGTAGTTCGAATCGTATTTGAAGAGGTGCGCGCATTCTGCAGCGCTGGTAAGATCGTTGACCGCGGCGATTTCAACGCCGGGATGGCGCGCTAGCAGCGCCTTGGTGAAGTTCCGTCCGATACGGCCGAAGCCGTTGATTCCAATACGCATAGGAGGGGGTGTTACCGGACGCGGCGCCGCCCGCCCTGCCCGGCCGGGCGCGCTCGCAGTTTGCGTTCCAATTTCGCCAGCGAGACCAAGCGGCTGTTGACCGTCGGCTTGCCGATTTCGGGATTGCAGCGCCGTCCCAATTCGGCGAGCGACTCCTCGGGATGCGCCAAGCGCAGTTCGGCGATTTCGCGCAAGGGCCGCGACAGGTTGGGCAAGCCGTAGGCGCTGGACAGAAAGTGAATCGTCTGTTGTTGGGATGCGGCTGCGGCGGCCGTTCGTTCGAGATTCGCGGCCTCGGTGTTAACCAAGCGGTGGATGCGATTTTTGGTCTCGCGCAGCGCGCGCACGTCTTCGAGGTGCAAGACCGCAGCAAATGCGCCGATCGATCCGAGCACGTCGGCGATCGCATCGAAGTCTTTGTAGTACAACACGATGCGGCCTTTTCGCTCCATGCGTTTGGGTTCTCGACCGGCCGTGCGCAGCATCAGCGCCAACCGTTCCGCGCGTTGGAGATCGCCTACGACGAACTCCAAGTGATAACCGTGCGTCCCGGCGGCCAACGATCCGCACGCCAAGAATGCCGCGCGGGCTTCGATCAGGCGATCGCACTTACCGGTCGGCCGGCGCGCCATGGGATCGGCGATGTCGGGTGCCGCGATCGAAAACGAGGGCGCGCGATGCGCGCGCGAGCGTGCGTCGATCGCCGGTGCCGCGTCGCCGCGAACGCGTACGAGCGAGCGGAACAGACGCGCGACGGCGTTGCGATGGGTAACGAATGCACCGCGGCGGTTGACGCCGTAGACGCCCAGGCCGGCGAGCAGCGCGACGCGGCAATGCTGGGCGTCGGGGAGTTCGCGCGCCAATGCGTCTTTGGTATCGGCCGAAAGCGACGAGGTCAAATCCAATCGCTCGGGTCATCTTTGCGGCTGCCCACAACTTCATAGAGGTCGGCGGCCTTAACGCCGGGCGTGACGCGCAACGGTACCTCGAGCACGCGGACGGTAACGAATTTTGTCGCGTAGTGAATCTCGAGGACGTCGCCGGGCTTGACGAGGTATGCCGGTTTGAGCGCCTTCCCGTCTTTAGTGATGCGACCGTGTTCGAGTGCCTCGTGCGCCTCCGAACGGCGCTTCGAGAGCCGCGCTACCTTCATGAACTTGTCGAGCCGCATTCCCGTGCATACGACATCGGGGCAGGGCTGCCCCGGCGTTCCCTGCAAAATGCGCGAATGGCCCAAACCCAAGCCCGGCGCCCAGGCATCAACGTCTTCGACCAATCCAAACCGATGTGGAAGACCATGCTGATCTTCCTCGTTCCGCTGATGCTGAGCAACCTCTTACAATCCGCCTCGGGCACCTTTGGCAACATCTTCCTCGGTCGCATGATCGGCGTCAACGCCTTGGCTGCGGCGTCGTCGATATTTCCCGTGGTTTTTTTGCTGATCTCGTTCTTGATCGGGATTGCGAGCGGCAGCACGGTTCTGATCGGTCAGGCCTTTGGTGCACGCGACGAACATCGCGTGAAAAAAATCGCCGGAACGGTTACCGGCGCGACGTTCGCGCTAGGCATCGTCGTAGCGATCGTCGGCAGTTTTTTTTCGCCGGCGCTGCTGGCGGCCTTAGGAACGCCGCACGATATTCTGGCAGACGCCGACCGCTATGCGCGCGTCGTCTTTTTGTCGTGTCCGATCTTTTTTCCGTATCTTGCCTACACGACGTTTTTGCGCGGAACCGGTGACTCGACGACGCCATTTTATTTCTTGATCGTGAGTACGGTTCTGTCGATCGCGTTGACACCCGTGCTGATCGGCGGGTGGTTCGGCCTGCCCAAATTGGGCATCCTCGGCGCGCCGATTGCGGGATTGTCGATCTCGCAGACGGTCGCGTTCGCCGCGCTCCTGGTGACGCTCGCGCGCATGAATCACCCGCTCAAGTTCGATCGCGAGACGGCCCGCGACATGCTCGTGGATTGGAAAATTCTGTGGCAAGTGGTACGGATCGGCGTTCCGACCGGCTTGCAAGTCATGATGGTCGCGATCGCCGAAATCGCCATCATCGATTTCGTCAATCGCTACGGCTCGAGCGCCACCGCCGCCTACGGCGCGGTCAACCAAGTGATCGGCTACGTGCAGTTCCCGGCGATCTCAATCGGCATCGCCGCCTCCATCTTCGGCGCGCAATGCATCGGCGCCAAGCGTGAGGATTTGATGAATTCGGTCATTCGCTCTGCGGTCGCGTTGAACTATATCATCGGCGGAGCGATCATCTTGGTGTGCTACTTGTGCGCGTGGTTCATTCTGGGCTGGTTCATCACCGACCCGAACACGCTGACCATCGCTCATACGCTCTTGATGATCACGTTGTGGGCATATCTGCTGTTCGGCAAAAGT
>Ga0224548_1000018_pt1 | contig 11014 bp, 12 predicted proteins | sample 714P22024metaG_FD_172016 | JGI IMG/M metagenome (GOLD analysis project Ga0224548, IMG submission 172016) | Peat soil microbial communities from Stordalen Mire, Sweden - 717 P2 20-24 | ecosystem: Environmental > Terrestrial > Soil > Wetlands > Peat | place: Sweden: Norrbotten County, Stordalen...
AGCCTTCCGCTCGCATTCAAGATTTCCAAAGTCTTTGGTCACCGCGTCGAGGATATTTTCGACGCCGATTCCGCCGAGTAACTCGGCAAGGAGCTTCATTCATCATGTTTATCGCACGCATCGCGCGCGCTCTCATCACCGTCGCCTTCGTATTAGCGATCGCGGCGCCGGCAGCGGCGTCGATTCCGCCGCCCGCGCCGGCGCCCACGGCAACCTTCGACGTCGGCTCGCTGCACGTGCAGCAATACGGCAGCGGTGCGAAATCGCTAATCTTTATTCCGGGCCTGACCTGCGGCCCGTGGGAATGGAGCGGTGAAATCGCGCACTTCGCGCCCGACTACACCGTCTATGCGCTCACGCTGGCGGGTTTTGACGGACAACCTTCCATCGCCGGGCCGCTCTTCCAAACGACCAGCACCAACTTCTGGACGCTGCTCGATCAAAAGCACATCGTCAAGCCGGTTGTCATCGGACACAGCTTAGGCGGCACGATGGGTTTCTTGCTGGCAACCCAACATCCCGATCGGCTCGCGGCCGTCATCGCGCTCGATGGCTTACCGATCTATCCGACCAACATCTTCTCAACGCCCGATAAAGTCAAGGCGTTCGCAGGCATGGCCGAGTCCGCCATGGCGAATCAAACCCCCGCGCAATTTCAAGCGTACGAACTCGCGAACGTGCTGCCTAGCCTTATCACCGCGCAAAGCGACGTCGAAGCGGTCGCGCCGCTCGTCGGCAAAAGCGATCCGACCGCGTCGGGCAAATGGTTTTATGAAGACCTTACCATAGATCTGCGACCGCAACTCGCGCAAGCCAACGTTCAGATTTTGCTCATCGCGCCGTACGACGTTACGCTGGAAGGCAAGTACCTTCCGACCATCAAGGACAAGCAAGACTTTTATGCGGGCATTATCAAAAATGCACCCAACGCCAGCATCGTAACGATCGACCATTCGCGCCACTTCGCAATGTACGATCGGCCGCAAGCGCTGACCGACGCGATCGGGCAGTTCCTGGCAAAGCTGCCATAGACCGACGGATTTCGATGGGGTCCGGCGAAGAATGCTTTCATGGAGATGCAAGAGCGCCCGCAGCTCGATAACAGCAGAGCCGGCATAAGTTTCACTTTCGTCCCTCCAGCGACGCAGCGTACCTCTTGACAGGTGACAGACGTTTTGTTCAATGTGCAATCGGTGCCTTTCACGCTGCTGCTCATCGTCGTGTGGGCGATAGTCGTCGCCTTGTTCGATCGGCGTAATGCGCGGCGCGAACGCGTGCAAGCCGTCTCCATCGTCGAGACGATCGGCGTACTGGTCGCGGCGATCGCCGGATCGCTATTCGCGCCGCGCGACGAAGGTCTTGCCGTTGGGCTAGCCATCGCAGGGATCGGCATTGCGGCCTATGGCGATATCCGGCATCGCTTCATGTGGGAAGAGATTTCTGTGTCGACGTGCTTCGCGGTATTGGCGGCACGGGCGTTGAGCGGAACGGCGGGCGCGGCCCTCTATGGAATGCTGCTCATGGCGGCCCTTGCACTATTGGCGTACTTCGTCGGCCAATATTTCGGGAAAGAAATGGGCTTTGGTGACGTCCTGCCGGTAGCCACCGTCGGCGCAGCCCTAGGGTTCGTGTTGGCGCCGATGGCAATGTTCCTGGCTTGCGTGCTGTTTGTGCTCGTCGCGGTGGCGCTAAGGAAACGGCTCGACGCGGCGCTTCCTTTTGGCCCGGCCATCGCCGGCGCCGTGCTTATTGGGTCGTTGCTTCGCTAAGCGCCATCGTGTCGCCGGGCAGCAGATCGAATTGCTCGCACGTTCCTGCCGCGAGTTCGATGACGTGATACGCCTTAAAGTGTGCGACCGCGAACCGGCCGGCTTGAACGTTCGCTCGAACTCTCAAGATACGAAGATCCTGATCTAAAAACAACACGTCGATCGGGAAGCGCATGCCGACAGTATGAATGCCCCAGCAATGCTCAAGCCATAGGGCCTCATCCGCGTTTAACGTTTTGCGACCCAACAACCCCAACGCCCGCTTCAACCATCCGTTTGGACGAACGACGCGCGCGGCCAACACGGTACCTGTCGCCGCATTTTTTAGTTCGGACACGTCAGCCTCCAAAGGTGACTGCGGCTATCGCCGTCGCGTTTTGCGCCAGCGCAGGCAAATAGCGCCTTCACTTCGCCCATGACACGTATTGGGGAAGCAGCTCGGCGGCAACTGACCCGAAGATGATCGTAAACAACGCGGGAAGCAAGAAGATTGCCATTGGAAACACCATTTTGATCGGGAGCTTGGCGGCTTGCTCTTCGACGGCCATTATGCGAGAGTTTCGAACGTCTTTCGCTAACTCGTTGAGGACCAGCGAAATATTGGCGCCAAGTCGCTCCGCTTGCGTGATGGCGGTGATCGTTGCGGTCAGTTGCGGTTGGTTCACGCGCGCGGCAACGGCGCGTAGCGCATCGCTCTTTCTACGGCCGAGGCGAATCTGCGACAGGCACTCCTTGATCTCATCGCCCAGCGCGCCGGCGGCAACCGGAACGGCATACCCCAGCGCGGCATTGAGCGAAATGCCGGCTTGTACGGTGGTCGAAACCATGTCCAGAAAATCCGGCAGCGACCGTTGGACCTCCGCCTTTCGTTTGCCGATGGCTTGATTGAGGTTTAGGAACGGCGCATACGCGCCGAGCATCGCCGGAATCAGCGGCAGCAAGAGCACCGGCGTGGATAGCGGATGAATAAACAAGAGTGCCAACAGGCCTATTCCACTTCCAACCACGACGCCCGCCGCAACGCGTGCGCCCACCTGCGCCGGAGTCGTCGTATACCAGCCGGCTTCCATCAGCTGCTTCTGGATTTGCGTAATGCCGTCGTCGCCGAAGATCTTCTCCATAACCGCAAAGCGTTCGCGCGCCGGCCCAGAAATATTTCGCGCCTGAATTTGCTCGAGCTTGACAGACAGCGGACTCTTGTGCGGGGCCGCGGAAACCACCAGCAGGGCAACCGTGGCTGCCACGAATACCGGAATGAGAAACAGGGGCCACATCAGACGTTGACCTTGAGCATATTGTTGAGCACCGTGATCGCCATGATTTCCAGAAACGCCGCCCAGCCCAGGACGATGTGGCCGATCAACGTGCCCATGAGAGCTTGACCCATCGGGCGTTCGATCACCAGCACGAAGAGTCCGACAAAAACGGGAAGCGCCTCGAGGACCAGCGCGCCGATGCGGCCTTCGGCCGTCAACACGCCGATTTTGCGTTGAATATAGCGCCGCTCCTTAATCGTCTCGGCGAGGTGGTCGAGGATCCCCGAAAGACTTCCGCCGGTCTGCGTTTGGACGCGGATGACCCGGGCCAGCATCAACGTTTCATTTCCCGGCATTCGCTCCGACAATGCGTCTAATGCATCGGCCGTAGTGATCCCGATGCGCGTTTGCCCGATCACCCGATTAAACTCCGTCCTCGCCGGATCGGTCATTTCCTCGGTGATGTGTCCCATGGCCTGCGGCAAACTCAATCCGACGCGAACCCCGCCCGACAACAAGCGCAGCGCGATCTCGAGCTGATCCATAAACACCGTACGCCGCTTTTCCATCTTTCGCTTGAGCAAGACGTAGCCGATGCCGAACACGATTCCGATACTCATCGGCAGGGTGAGGATTTGCGTCAATACGCCCATATGCGTGCAGACGGCGATGAGAAACCACACGACCACCCCGGCCAGGAACACTCCGAGCGCCACGGATTGGGGCGCTTTTTTGACGTTGGCGAGTTCCAATGCAACGCCGAGGCGCTGTACGAGCACGTGACCCTTGGACACCATCACGCGGACGATCATATACCAGACGACGCTCGCAAACGCTCCCAAATACAGCGCGACGATCGTCGATATCAGCGTTGCTACCATTTGGGGCTGCCCACGCTCGCCATCGTTGATAGTTGACGGATATCGTATTCGACGCCGTGTTCCTCAAATCGGGTTAGCGCGTTTGGCTGTACCCCCGTATACTGAAATTGTCCGACCACCGTTCCGTCTGCATCGACGCCTTGTTGATCGTATTTGACGATATCCTGAAGCGTGACGACATCGCCTTCCATGCCGACCACTTCCGTAATCGCAATGACTTTGCGCGACCCGTCGCGCAAACGCCCCGTTTGGACGATCAAATCGATCGCGCCGGCGATTTGCTCTCGAATGGCTCTAATCGGCAGGTCGTAGCCCGCCATCATGACCAAAATTTCCAGACGAGAAATCGAATCGCGCGGAGAGTTGGCATGCACGGTCGTCAGCGATCCGTCGTGTCCGGTGTTCATGGCTTGGAGCATGTCTAACGCTTCCGCGCCGCGGCACTCGCCAACGATAATGCGATCCGGGCGCATCCGCAGCGCGTTGCGCACCAGATCCCGAATGAGTATCTGGCCGGTTCCCTCGATGTTGGGTGGGCGCGACTCCAGTCGCACGACGTGCGGCTTCCCCAGCAGCAATTCGGCCGCATCTTCAATCGTAATGATGCGATCGCCGTCGGGGATAAAATTCGACATGATATTTAGGAGCGTCGTTTTCCCGGATCCCGTACCTCCCGAAACCAGGATGTTCATTCGCGCCCTGACGTAGGCTTGAAGAAAGTCGGCCATCTGCTCGGTTAACGTACCCCAGCGTAGCAGGTCGGACATGCCGACACGCCGCTTGCCGAATCGGCGAATGGTGAGTATTCCGCCATCTAGGGCCAGCGGAGAAATAATCGCGTTGACGCGGGAGCCGTCGGGCAAACGGGCGTCGACGAGCGGAGATGCCTCGTCGAGACGACGTCCCAACGGCGTGATGATTCGATCGATCGTCTGTCGCAGTTGCCCCTCGTTTGAGAAGCGCACGTCGGTTAACTCAAGTTTACCGGCGCGCTCGGCGTACACGATCCCCGGACCGTTTACCATGATCTCGCTGATCGAGTCGTCTTGCAGTAGATCCTCCAGCGGACCCAAACCCAAGGCTTCGTCGGAGATCTCTTGGCGGAGCAACATCGCTTCCTCGGGGTCGCCCGAACGAAGGCGCTCGGAAACGATGTCTCCGATTATATCTTCGATGATTTTCTTCATCTCGGTCTGGGAACTGCTGCTCGTTTTTAACGAATCGATCCGCCGCCCGAGCTCAGCATGGATATCGGTCTTGAGCTTCGTGCGCTCTTCGGCGGCGAGGTCGGGTTTTGAAAGCCCCGAGACGGCCTTCATGTCGAAGCGCTGGCGGCCCGCCGCCGCCTCGCTTTCGCCCGAAGACGTTGCTTGCGGCATGGCGGCGCCGGAACGCCGCACCTTGCGGCGTTCGCCTAACGACGAATAGGTCGCCGAAGTCATGGCGTCCGCGCGCGGTTCCTCGGGAATCCCCGCGAGCTTTTGGCTCAATTCCTCGATGGCCTTCCGATACGTTCGTTCGGACAGCGGAGGAATCTGCGCGATGACTGGGACGTTCAGGCTGCTCTCGACTTCAGCCGGCGTGACCTCAAGGCGCCCGGCATGCCACAACAGCACGACCGCAATACGATCGCGGGGAAAGTTGAACCGCGACATCGCGTTGATCATCGCGCGAGCGCCGGTGATACCCAGCAGCGTGGGCGGCGTGACGAGGAGGTACCGCGTGGCGCGCATCATGAACGGCCGCGTGGCCAGCGCGAATGGTTGGGGCACGTCCACATAGATCATCGCGTAACCGGCGTCAAACGTCGAGGCCGTGCTCTCGCTAATTTCCGGACTCACCGCGAGCGCCGCATCGAGGCTCTCGGTCAGCTCGACGGTCATGATGCCGTTGAGTTTGATCCTGGCAATTGGATTGTCGCCGCGCGCGAGGTCCAACTCCTCGGTCACCTCGGCGAGGACCGCAAGACTCCGCCGGCCGGCAAAGTCCGCGTCGACGACGGCTACGGGCAATCCTTTGCCCGCGAGCACTTTGGCAAGATCCAAGGTGAGGGTAGTCGCGCCCGTTCCGCCTTTGGCTCCGACAACTGCGGCCCAGCTCACGTTTAGCGAGGGCTCCCGGCGACGTCGCTTCCTTCGATCACGGTTACGCCATTAATGGTGGGTGTTACCGCTGACGACGGCGGGCGCGTTCCGGCGATTGGAGCGGTCGGCGCGAACGCCGGGAGCAACGAGGCTCCTTGCGTCTGCGGCGGGGCGATCCCGCTTGCGACGGGATTGGCATACACGATGCGTCCGAGCGGGGCGGAACGTAGCGGCTCGTTAGGTGAACGCAACGCGAGGCGAATGACGGCATTAAGATCGGCCGTCATCAGCGTATCGGCTTGCATCGGTGTCAGCGCCAAGGTGACCGTCGCAACGTTTTCTGCGCTAGATGCGGCGGCCGTGCCGTTGGCTTTGACGGCCACGCCCATTCCCAGTACGACTATGCCGCGTAGGATCGTGACGGTGGGTTGGACTTCGTTGCCGACGGCCGGTCCCTGAGCCAGGACGTCGACGCGGTCTCCCGGTTGAATGAAGCCCGAAACGTCTTTGACCGGGTCGACGCTGATGCTCATCGCTCGTTGCCCAGGTTTGAGCTGAAACGACAATCCGAGATTCGCGATGGGCCCCATCTTCGATCCGGTCAGGATCGCACCGGCTGGAATGTCGATAAGCGCGACTTGTCCGGCGATGGCGCCCGGATCGATCACGACATCCGGATCGACCTTGGTTTTGAAGCGCGTCTCTTCTGCAAACATGTCTGCCGAAAGAGGCGCGTGAGCGGCAATGGCGCTATTGGCCACCAAGACTCGCGTCACCGATGCTCCCAGCGAATTTGCCTGCTGATACGAAATCAAGAAGAACAGAACGAGCAATCCCGAACCCAGCGCGAAGGCGATAGCCGCGATAATCGTGATCCTGCGAATATTCACATCGGCCTCACAGTCGCAAACCGGGTATGGCCGCCATCGCCAGCGCGGTCAGTACGGCTCCTCCGAAGATCGCAACTCCGTACGGCATCCGGTTCGTCGTGAACGGCAATGCTCGGGGCACGACCCCGTAGAGCAACGGATGCATCGTCGCACCGACCGATTGAAGCGATTCCCCGAGTTTTCCAAAGCGCCAGGCTACCACCAATGCGACGAAACCGCCGCACAATGTCGTCCAGAGCAAGAACGGCACGCAGAATTGATACGACACCAGGCCGCTGCAAGCAACGATCATCTTGACGTCGCCTCCGCGAAGCCATCCACACGAAAAGATCGGAAGACTAGCAGCCAAGACCGCGATCATAACGAGCAGCGCCAGCATGCCCGGTACTGGGCCGACCCAGGAATGGAGCACGAATGCAACGCCGGCCACGGAGTAGGTCAGCCAGTTTGGAATTTTTCCCGTCCATACGTCGGAAACGGCGGCTATGGCCGCCGCTGTCAGAAGAATTATTATGAGCAGCAAGGACATCATGTCAGCAACGAGAGGGAAGGCGGGAGCTTTCCTTTCTCGCGCCTTCCAGAACGTTCGCAGAAGAACTAAATATCGTTAGCAACGTTATTAAAGGTGCCGCTGAGGCGCGATCCGATCAGCGTGACGGCAACGATGCAGACGACCGCGATAAGCGCGACGATCAGGCCGTATTCGACCATCGTCGCGCCTTCTTCGTCTCGATGTAATGAGCTAAGGAGGTTTTTCATTTTGATACTCTTTCTGCTTGATAGGACAAGCAACTAATTCTAAATGCTAGTTGAGAGACGGTACGGGTGTTTGCGGCCCGGGAATGGAGAAACAGCACGCCGTAGCCGAAGCGGCTCCATTCATCGATGTCGCCAGGACTGAAAGGACGGCGATTGTCTCCGAGGCCGATGAATACGGTAGAACCGCGCGAAAGCGGCCATCCCGCGCGGCGACCACGTCCATCCGATCGACGATCGCGGTCGGAACGTTCGGGTCGAATGTCGCCGATAGGCTGAGAACAACGACGCTGCCGGACGGTGCCGTGCCCGTAACGAGCAACGATTCCGTTCCGGGTAGAAATGCGGCGCTAACGGTGATGTTGCCCGCGGTCGACGGCGCAGCGTCCGATGAGCTACGCTGCGCGCTCGCACCTGCCGATACCATCAAGGTGATGGCGGCGCACAGGATGAACGAACGAGCGATAGTGGTTTTCATAGGTGACCATGAGTCTTTCGGCAGGAGGGTGCCGTTTTATTCGAAAACTCAAAAATTCTTAACGCACCGTTACGGAGCGTTAATCGGCGTTAAACTATGAATATGGGTGCCGCATTGAATCGTTTTCTAGTCACGCTCGTCATCGTCGCCTCAGTCGTCGTCGCGGCCGTGCCGGCAGGTGCGGCGACCGCGCTGTCGATGCGCACCGGCACGTCGCAAATCTTGCACTTAGCCAACATTCGGCAGATCGCGATCGGCGATCCGTCTATTTTGGGCGCCTTACCGCTGGCCGGGAAAACCGAAATTCTTATCAACGCCAAACAGCCGGGCAGCACGACGCTTTTCGTTTGGACGTCGGGCGGCGCGGAGCGGGCGTATCAGATAACGGTGACCGCCAGCGACCTCGATTTGTTGGTGGCGATGCTTCGCTCGACGCTCAACCGGCCCGATGTGACGGTTGAGACCTTTGGACACTCCGTCGTCCTGCGCGGCACCGTCCCGGACGGTTCGGCGCTCCAGCAGGTGGCCGACGTGATCGAGCGATTCGCTCCCGTTGCCAAGCAGGACAACGCGACCGTCGTCAACGCCGTCATGATCGCGCAGCCTTTGGGTAGCCTACAAACCGGCGACAAGTCTCCCTATATGGCCAACGTGCGCGTCGACCCGGATGGCCGCGGCAACGTCATCGTCTCCGGTCGCGTCCTCAACGAAGCGCAACGTCAAGCGGTCCTCAACAACGTTCGCGGTATGGCCGGCCGCTATCTTTCCGCAAACGGGCAAATTTTAGACCGCCTCGCAATGACCCTCACGACCCAGGTCGACGTGAAGGTCTACGTATTGGAGGTTGACGATACGGGGCAGAGCACGCTCGGCCTCCGCCTCCAATCGGCCACGCTTACAACGACCGATGTACACGGCAATCCGCTTCCAACCTTAGGGACTCCCACCTTTCCGATCGTGGAATCCAAGCCGAACCCGTTTAACCCGTTCTCTATCGGCCCATTCTTCCGCACCACCGTTCTTGCGCCGACGCTCGATTTAGAGATGCAGGAGGGCCATACGAAAATACTCTCCGAACCGGATCTAATGACCGTGCCCGGACAAGACGCAACGTTTTTGGTCGGGGGCCAAGTTCCGGTCCCGCAATCCGCAGGCCTGGGACAGGTATCGGTGACCTTTCAGAGTTACGGCGTCCAGCTCGACATCACCCCAACGTTGATGGGGAATGGCGACGTGGCGACGAAGATCATCTCGGAGGTGTCCGACCTGGATTTTTCCAATGGCCTGCAGGCGAACTGGTTCACAGTACCGGCTCTCAAGACCAGCCGTATCGCCACGAACGTCGTCACCGCCCCCGGCGAGTCGATCATCATCGGCGGGATGCTCCGCCATGTAGAGCAACGCACGATCACCGAGATCCCGCTGCTCAGTCGGCTACCGATCATCGGCCGGCTCTTTCGGGATGTGAACTACCAGCGGCAACATACCAACATCATCTTTCTTGTGACACCGACGGTGATCACACGATAACGGGGAAGGGCGTGCGCTACCGGCGGCAACTGACGTCTCCGGCACAATGGGTATAAGGTCGAAAGGTGTGAGGTGTGAGATGAATAGAGATACGGTGTTCCAAAAGGGACAAATGCTTCCGTTGATGGCAATTCTGCTCACGGTGCTCATGGGTTTTACCGCTCTCGCCGTGGACGTTGGTTACCAGCGCTATCAGCAGCAGATCCAGCAGTCGGCGACCGACAGCGCCGCGATCGCTGGGGCCTCCGAGCTCTCCTATTCCAGCGCACTCTCCGATATAACATCTATGGCAGATGCCGACGCTATTGCCAACGGATTTACCGCAAACTCCACCACCACGATCGCCGTCAATAACCCTCCGGCTAGCGGCGATCATACGACCAACAACCACGCCGTGCAAGTGATCATCACCACAACCCGTCCCACCGCCTTTGAATCGGTCCTAGGGAGAGGCTCGAACCAACTCCGGACCACGGCGACCGCAGCGGTCGGCAGCAATGGAAGCGGCTGCATCTATGCACTATCACCCACGGCGACAACCCAGGTAAACTCGGGGACGATCTACGCCCCGACCTGCGGAATTATGGTCGACGGCAACTTCACCGACAACAGCGCCAGCATCACGATGTCCTCGATCGGCGTCGTCGGCAAAATAACGGCAAATTCACCGACATACGGCGAGGCAACGCCGATGAACACGGCCATCCCCATCAGCGATCCGTGCACCTCGCTGGTGGGGTGTGCCTATCTCAAAAATAATGTGCCGGCGACTTCTCCCTGCAACTATACGAACTACACCGCAAATTCGGTTACCGTAACGCTGCAACCGGGGGTCTATTGCGGTGGCATCGTCTTGAACTCGTCCACCGTCACCATGAGCCCGGGCCTGTATGTCGTCAACGGCTCGTTCACTGATAACTCCAGCAACATCAGCGGAAGCGGCGTGACCATCTATCAGGCCTCCGGAGCCGTTACCCTGAACTCCGGACATTTGAACATGACCGCGCCGCTCTCAGGCAATACCGAGGGCGTCCTTTTCTATCAACCCGCAGCCAACGCGTCGGCTCCGACGTTCAATTCCGCAACGGCCACCATTCAAGGCATACTCTATTTCCCCAGCGCGCGATTTACGCTCAACTCCGGATCCAATCTATCGGTCATGATTATCGCGTCGACCCTCACCATGAATTCCGGCACGTTCTCGATGCCGGGTGGACCCGCGTTCCCCGGCGGCCCTCAAAACGCGCAGCTAGTGGACGACTGATGCGCCCGCGTGATTTGCTTGGCGACGAGGGCGGAGCGGCAATGGTCGAGTTCGCCGTATTCCTTCCCATGTTTGTTTTCTTGCTCGTGGGGCTCATCGAGATCGG
>Ga0224548_1000019_pt1 | contig 10824 bp, 10 predicted proteins | sample 714P22024metaG_FD_172016 | JGI IMG/M metagenome (GOLD analysis project Ga0224548, IMG submission 172016) | Peat soil microbial communities from Stordalen Mire, Sweden - 717 P2 20-24 | ecosystem: Environmental > Terrestrial > Soil > Wetlands > Peat | place: Sweden: Norrbotten County, Stordalen...
GACCGCCTTCATCAAGCGCAACGAACTGGCGCGCGAGCGCGGCGACCAGCGCCCCGAGCGCTTCGCGGTCGGGCAGAAGGTGGACGCCCGCGTCATCACCTTCGATCGCAAGACCCACAAGGTCGCCGTCTCGATCAAGGCGCTCGAGGTGGCCGAGGAGAAGGAAGCGCTCGCTCAGTACGGCTCCGCCGATTCCGGCGCCTCGCTCGGCGACATCCTGGGTGCCGCGCTCAAGCAGCGTGAAGACAAGCCCGAGACCGAAAAGGCCGAGGAATAGGCCGTTAACCGGCTGCTTTCCGGCTCAAAAATTGAACCCCCCGGGCTTGACCCGGGGGTTTTTCATTGTGACATGAGCGTGCCATAAGCTTTTGGCCGTCCTTCAAGGAGCGCAAACTATGTCGCTCGACGCCGATGCCATCGTCGATCGCCGCCGCATGCGGCGCAAGCTCACGTTCTGGCGCGTCAGCGCGCTGCTGGTCGCTTTGCTCGCGCTGGTCGGCCTCGCCGCCGCGCTGGTGCCCGGTAGCCGGCTGCTGCCGCGCGGCGATTATATCGCTCGCATCAAGGTGCAGGGCCTGATCCGCGGCAACGAAGACCGTGCCGAGGCGCTCGAGCGGTTGGCCACGTCGCGCGCCCGCGCGGTAATCGTGCATATCGACAGCCCCGGCGGCACCACCGCCGGCTCGCAACAACTTTACGACTCGCTGCGCGCTCTGCAAGACAAGAAACCGATGGTGGTGGTGGTCGACGGCCTGGCCGCTTCCGGCGCCTATATCGCAGCGCTCTCGTGCGACCACATCATCGCCCAGGATACCTCGCTGGTCGGCTCGATCGGCGTGCTGTTCCAGTATCCGAACTTCACGCAAGTGCTCAAGACCATCGGCATCCAGGTCGAGGAGATCAAATCATCGCCGCTCAAGGCCGCTCCCAACGGCTTTGAGCCGACCAGTCCTGAGGCGCGCACGGCCATCAACGCCATCGTGATCGATTCCTATGCCTGGTTTAAAGGCCTGGTGAAGGATCGCCGCCGGATGAACGATGCGGAATTGACGGCGGTGGCCGATGGCCGCGTCTTCACCGGCCGCCAGGGCGTCGGCCTCAAGCTGGTGGACGGCATCGGCAACGAAAAGACCGCATTGGCCTGGCTGGAGAAGGAAAAGAACGTCCCGGCCAACACGCCGGTGCGCGATGTCACGCTGGAGCCGCGATTCAGCGAGCTTTCCTTCCTTCATGTCGCCGCCTGGACCTTCGAGGCGGTCGGTTTGACCGCCATGGCGCAGCGCATTGAGACATGGGGTGCAGTGCAAGCGATCGAGCGACTCAATCTTGACGGTCTCTTGGCGCTTTGGCACCCTGCCTCGGCCAACTGACCACGGATCGAGCAGGGCGGCCTCAAATGATCAAGTCCGAACTTGTGCAACGTATCGCCGCCCAGAATCCCCACCTCTATCAGCGCGACGTCGAGAACATCGTCAACGCGATCCTCGGCGAAATCACCAACGCCATGGCCCGCGGCGACCGCGTCGAGCTGCGCGGCTTCGGCGCTTTCTCGGTCAAGCACCGCCCGGCCCGCACCGGCCGCAATCCGCGCACCGGCGCCCATGTCTCGGTCGAGCAGAAGTCGGTTCCGTTCTTCAAAACCGGCAAGGAAATGCGCGAGCGGCTGAACAAGACCGGCGTGGTTTAAGCCCGGTTTCCCCGATTGGTGAGGATGCTATTGTCGTGGCCGGGGCTTAACCCGGCCATCGATGTTTTGGGAAGAGGCATCACCGGTGTTCCGCAAAATCGTCACGGCAATCATCGTTGTTCCGCTGGCTGCGGTCCTGGTCGCCTTCGCGGTGGCCAACCGGCAGACCGTAACGGTGTCGCTCGATCCGTTCTCGTCGGCTGCCCCCGCCTACGCGACGACCTTGCCGCTGTTCGCAGTTATCTTTGTCGTACTGATCATAGGCGTTCTACTCGGGGGCGCCGCCGCCTGGCTCCGCCAGGGCACGTGGCGGCGCAGCGTCCGTCGGCTCGAGGCCGAGGTGCGCAGCTTGCAGACCGAAATCGACGCCAAGATCGCGCGCGACCTCTATCGCGGTCATCCTTTGCCCTTCGACGCGCCGCCGCTGCCGGTCATTCCGCCGCCCATCCCTTAATGGTGCCATCCGGTTCCGCTTTGCGGCGGGGTGGAGAAGGCGGTAGAACCCGCCCATTATGGCTCTCTTGGTCAAAATCTGCGGCCTATCGACCCCGCAAGCGCTTGATGTGGCGCTTGAATCGGGCGCGGATTTGGTCGGCTTCGTGTTCTTCCCCCCCAGCCCGCGCAACCTCGGACTGGAGGCCGCGCGGACGCTTGGCGAGCGCGTCAAAAGCCGGGCCAGCAAGGTCGCGCTCACCGTCGATGCCAGCGACGAGACGCTTGCCGCCATCGTCGAGGCGCTCAAACCGGACATGCTGCAATTGCACGGCAGCGAGCCGCCCGAACGCGTGACGGATTTGCGCAAGCGCTTCGGTCTGCCGGTGATGAAGGCGCTACCTATCGCCGAGCGCAAGGATCTCGAGCGCATCGAGCTCTACAAGAAGATTGCCGACCGGCTGATCTTCGACGCGCGTGCCTCGCAGAACGCGACGCGGCCGGGCGGGCTCGGCCAGCCGTTCGACTGGACCTTGCTCAAGGGTATCGATCCGGGAGTTCCGTTCATGCTGTCGGGCGGGCTCGACGCCAGCAATGTCGCCGAGGCGCTGCGCATCACCCGCGCGCCGAGCGTCGATGTCTCTTCCGGTGTCGAACGCGCACCCGGCGAAAAAGATCTGGACAAAATCAGGGCCTTCATCCGTGCCGCGCGCGCCGCCGACGCTGCGCTCGCCGTGAAGGTCAGCGCATGACTGCGCCGCAGCCCAATTCGTTCCGCACCGGCCCCGACGAGCGCGGGCATTTTGGCATCTATGGCGGCCGTTTTGTCGCCGAGACGCTGATGCCGCTGATCCTTGATTTGGAGAAGGCCTACGCGGCGGCCAAGGCCGATCCGAAATTCCAAAAGGAAATGGACGGTTATCTCGCCAATTATGTCGGGCGGCCTTCGCCGCTCTATTTCGCCGAGCGGCTGACGCAAGATTGCGGTGGCGCCAAAATCTATTTCAAGCGCGAGGAGCTCAACCATACCGGCGCACACAAGGTGAACAATGTGCTCGGCCAGATCATGCTGGCTCTGCGCATGGGCAAGAAGCGCATCATCGCCGAGACCGGCGCCGGCATGCATGGCGTCGCCACCGCCACGCTGTGCGCCAAGTTTGGTTTGCCCTGCATCGTCTATATGGGCGCGGTCGACGTCGAACGGCAGAAACCGAACGTGCTGAGGATGAAGATCCTCGGGGCCGAGGTTCGCCCCGTCGATTCGGGTTCTAAGACACTTAAAGATGCCATGAACGAGGCGCTGCGGGATTGGGTAACTAACGTCACCGACACGTTTTATTGCATCGGCACGGTGGCGGGCCCGCATCCTTATCCCGCGATGGTGCGCGATTTCCAGTGTATCATCGGCCGCGAAACCCGCGAGCAGATGCAAGCCGCCGAAGGCCGGCTGCCGGATTCGCTGATCGCCTGCATCGGCGGGGGCTCCAACGCCATGGGCCTGTTCCATCCGTTCCTCGACGATCGTGGAATCGAAATTTACGGCGTCGAAGCGGCCGGCCACGGCTTGGACAAACAGCACGCCGCTTCCATCGCCGGCGGCAGACCGGGCGTGCTGCATGGCAATCGCACCTATTTGTTGATGAACGACGACGGCCAGATCGAGGAAGCGCATTCGATCTCCGCCGGCCTCGATTATCCCGGCATCGGCCCCGAGCATGCCTGGCTCAACGACATGGGCCGAGTGAAATTTCTCTCGGCCACCGATGACGAAGCGGTGGCGGCGTTCCAGCTTTGCAGCAAGCTTGAAGGCATCATCCCGGCGCTGGAGCCGGCGCATGCGCTGGCACGCGTGTTTGATCTGGCGCCGAAGAAGCCGAAGGATCACCTGATGGTGGTCAATCTGTCCGGCCGCGGCGACAAGGATCTGGATTCGGTCGCCGCCTTCCTTGAAAGCAAGCGCCGATGACCACCCGCATCGACAAGCGCTTCGCCGCATTGAAACAGGAGGGTCGCGCCGCGCTGGTGACCTTCACCATGGCTGGCGATCCCGATTACGACACCGCGCTCGCCATCGCCAAGGCGCTGCCGAAAGCCGGCGCCGACGTGATCGAATTGGGCATGCCGTTCACCGATCCGATGGCGGACGGCCCGGCGATCCAGGCCGCCGGCGTGCGCGCGCTCAAGGCCGGGCAGAACATGAAGAAGACGCTCGAGCTGGTGCGCGCGTTCCGCAAAACCGATGACGCGACGCCGATCGTGCTGATGGGCTACTACAATCCAATCTACATCTACGGCGTCGATCGCTTTCTCGCCGATGCAAAGGCGGCCCGCGTCGATGGCTTGATTGTGGTCGATCTGCCGCCCGAGGAAGACGACGAACTGTTCCTGCCGACACTGAAAACCGGCCTCAACTTCATTCGTCTCGCCACGCCCACCACCGACGATAAGCGCTTGCCGGCCGTGCTCAACAATGCCTCCGGCTTCGTCTATTACGTCTCGATCACGGGCATTACCGGCGCGGCTGCACCCGATGCCGGCAAGGTCGCCGGCGCGGTCACGCGCATTAAACGGCACACAAAACTGCCGGTAGCGGTTGGTTTTGGCGTCAAGACCGCGGAACAGGCCCGCGCTATCGCCTCAGGCGCCGACGGCGTGGTGGTCGGATCCGCGCTGGTCGATGCGCTGCGCGCCAGCCTCGATAAAAACGGCAAAGCGGGCGCCGAGACCGTGAAAACGGTGACTTCTCTGGTATCCGCGCTGGCCGACGGCGTACGTTCCGCGCGCCGCGTGGTGGCCGAGTAGCGGTTATAATTCCGACGAATCGAGCCTATATAGGCGAAACATGAATTGGATCTCCAACGTCGTCCGCCCCAAGATTCGTAGCTTCCTGCGTCGCGAGACGCCGGAAAATCTCTGGATCAAATGTCCGGAGACCGGCCAGCTCGTGTTCTACAAAGACGTCGAGGCCAATCAATTTGTCATCCCCAGTTCCAATTATCACATGCGCATCAGCGCCACGGCGCGGCTCAAGACCATGTTCGACAACGGCGAATACGAAGACATTGCCATGCCGGAAGTGCCGCTCGATCCGCTCAAATTCCGCGACGAGCGGCGCTATGCCGACCGCTTGAAGGACGCGCGCACCAAGACCGGAATGCAGGACGCTGTGAAGGCCGGCATCGGCCGCATGGAAGGCCAGATGGTGACCATCGGCGTGCAGGATTTCGATTTCATGGGCGGCTCGCTCGGCATGGCGGCGGCGGAAGCCGTGATCACCGGGCTGGAGACGGCGGTGCGACGGTTGACGCCGTTCATCATGTTCGCGGCTTCCGGCGGCGCGCGCATGCAGGAAGGTATTTTGTCGCTGATGCAATTGCCGCGCACCACCGCCGCGGTGCAGATGCTGCGCGAGGTGAACAAGCCTTACATCGTGGTGCTCACCAATCCCACCACCGGCGGCGTCACCGCATCCTACGCGATGCTCGGCGACGTACACATTGCCGAACCGGGAGCCTTGATCGGGTTTGCCGGCCCGCGCGTCATCGAGCAAACCATTCGCGAGAAATTGCCGGAAGGCTTCCAGCGCGCCGAATATCTCACCGAGCACGGTATGGTGGACATGGTGGTGCACCGGCACAAGTTGCGCGCGACGCTGGCCGAGTTGTGCCGGCTGTTGACCAAGGCTCCGGCGCCGGGCGCCCAGCAGCGATTGCCGGTTCCGGCGCACGCGTGAGTGCGCCGTCATGACAAAGCCGGTTGACGCGATCCTCGCGCGGCTCACCGCGCTGCATCCCAAACGCATCGATCTGTCGCTCGATCGCGTGCAGCGCTTGCTGGCGGCGCTCGATCATCCCGAACGAAAACTGCCGCCGGTGATTCATGTTGCCGGCACCAACGGCAAGGGCTCCACCATCGCCTTCATGCGCGCGATTCTGGAAGCCGCGGGCAAGCGCGTACACGCCTATACCTCGCCGCATCTGGTACACTTTAATGAGCGCTATCGGCTTGGTGCGCAGGGCGAGGGCAGACTTGTCTCTGACGATGAGCTGTCGGCGGCGCTGGAGGAATGCGAGCGCGCCAATGCAGGCGCGCCCATCACTGTGTTCGAGATCACCACCGCGGTTGGCATGCTGCTGTTCGCGCGGCATCCGGCCGATGTGTTGCTGATGGAAGTCGGCCTGGGCGGCCAGTTGGATGCGACTAACGTCGTGGACAATCCACTGGCAACCATCATCACGCGCGTCGCGATCGACCACACGGACTTTCTCGGCGACACGCTCGACAAGATCGCCACCGAGAAGGCCGGCATCCTCAAACGCGGAACGCCCGCGATTATCGCCGCGCAGGCGCGCGACGCGCTGGCCGCGATCGAACGGCAGGCGGCAAAAGTCAGCGCGCCGCTGAAGATCGCCGGCGAGGATTGGACCGCGACCGAGGAACGCGGGCGGCTGGTCTATCAGGACGAGACGGGCTTGCTCGATCTACCGGCGCCGAAACTTTACGGCCGCCATCAGTTCGAAAATGCCGGCCTCGCCATCGCGGCCTTGCGTGCGATCAAGCCGTTCAAGATTGCGCCGGCCGCCTACGAAACCGGCATGGTCAAAGCCGACTGGCCGGCCCGGCTGCAGCGGTTGGCGCAAGGGCGTCTGGTCGAGCTAGCCCCTGTTGGCAGCGAGCTGTGGCTGGACGGTGGCCATAATCCGGACGGCGGCCGGGCGATCGCGGCCGCGCTCGCCGATCTCGAAGAGCGCGTCTCGCGCCCGCTGGTGCTGATCGTCGGCATGCTGGCAAGCAAGGATTGCGCGGGGTTCCTGAGCAATTTCACCGGGCTGGCGCGGCGCATGATCGCGGTGCCGGTGCCGGGCGCCGAAAAAGGCATGAGCGCGGAAGCCGTGGCTGATGCCGCGCGCGCCATCGGTCTGGCTGCAACCAGCCGCGACAATCTCGAGGAAGCGCTGGATGCCGCCCGCAAACTCGATCTCGACCCGCCGCCGCGGATTTTGATCACCGGCTCGCTCTATCTGGCCGGCGAAGTTCTGTGCGAAAACGGCACGCCGCCGACCTGAAAAACAAAACGGCCGGCGCGATGGCCGGCCGCTTTTCCAAATCTTAATCCGCGCTCAGACCGCGCCGCTAATCCACTGATGCAGCTTCTGTTTCGGCGCGGCGCCGACCTGGCGCGAGGCGATCTCGCCATTCTTGAACAGCATCAGCGTCGGAATCGACATGATGCCGTATTTGGCCGCGGTGTTCGGGTTTTCGTCGACATTGAGCTTGAGAATCTTGACTTTGTCGCCGAGCTGGCCGGCGATTTCCTCGAGCGCCGGCGCGATCATGCGGCAGGGGCCGCACCATTCGGCCCAAAAGTCGACCACGACCGGCTCGGCCGATTTCAAAACGTCCGTTTCGAAGCTTGCGTCCGACACTTTGCCGACGGCCATGGGGATTTCCTTTTGTTTTTGGAGGCGGAGAATCGCGGCCCGCGAATGCGAGGCGTGGAAACTATGAACGCCATCCGGCAGCGTCAAGGCGCTATCGCGCGGACGTGACCCGCGCCAGCGCCGCATCCAATACCTCCGCGGAAAGCTCCATGAGATCAGGTACTTCGGTCCAGACCAAAGCGGCGCGGACGGATTTTTCGGGGTACAACTTTGTCAGCATGGCGCGGTACAGAGCGAGCTGCTCTGCATATTTTGATCGTTCTGCTTCGATTCGGCTGGGTACGTTGCGATCTGTTTTGAAATCGGCAATCAATACAGAGCCTTGCGTCACCGCCAGGCGGTCGATCTGGCCGGACACGCGCACGGTTCTTCCGTTGAGAATAAGCTTTCCGACGATCGGTACTTCGGCCCGGATGCCGGGTGTGAAAAGTTCGGAGAAACCCTCATGCGTGAGCAGAACTGAGACTTCTTTCGCGATCTTCGCGCGCTGCTCTTGGCTCAGTTCCTTGCCTGCTCGATCGAGATAATCGTTGACCGCGTTCAGACGTTTGTCGGCGGGAATATCCGGCAGCGACTGTATCAGCCGATGCACCAAAGTGCCGCGGAGCAATGCTTTCGCGTTCCCGGCAGCTGTGAGCGGGCGCGCGTCGTCATCGTCCGTACTCGATGGCCTGATGATGGGCGTCCCGGAGGTGGCAGAGCTGACGTTAGACCTCAGCCACGCCGGCTCAGACGTCGGCTTGATCGCGGCAGGCAAATTGTTCTTCTGAATGTTCTGCGGCTCGATGTTCTGGGATGCGTTTTTGCGGTAGCGCCACACCTCGCCGCTGCCGTCGTCGGCCGGCTCGCTCACGCTCGCGGGGCGCAGCGCGTCGTCGACCAGTTGATACCAGCAGCCGTCAGGAACCTTCCGCTCGCCTTGCGTGCCTGCAATCACCAGCCGCTCTTTGGCGCGCGTCATCGCCACATACAACAGGCGGCGGTACTCGTCGCGCGCGTCTTGCTGCGACTTCGCGCGCGCGTCGGTCATGACGCCGACGTCGTCGCCGCGCGCGGTCGCCCAAACCAGATTTCCATTTGCAAGATCTAACAGGCGCGGATCGCGCGGGCCGCCCGGCGGCGTGGTGGTGTCGGCGAGGATCACGGTATTGGCTTCCAGCCCTTTGGCGCCGTGCACAGTCATCACGCGCACTTCGTCGCGCGCCATTTCCATGTCGCGCTTCACTTCGCTCTGCGCGGCGCGCAGCCAGTTGAGGAAGCCTTGCAGCGACGGCGTCTCGCGCGTCTCGTAGTCGAGCGCGAAATTGAGGAATTCGTCGAGCGCGTCGTTCGCCTCCGGCCCAAGCCGCGCGAGGAATTTCGCGCGGCCGCGTTTGGCGCCCAGCACATGCGCGAAGAAGCCGAATGGCGTGAGCGTGCGCGCGCTCTGCGCCAGCTCGACGACCATGCGTTCGGTTTCAGCATATGCAGGCTTGACGCGCAGGCTGTCGCGTAACGAGCCCTTGCGATCCCAGGCCAGATCGAACAGTTGCTCTTCGCTCAGGCCGAACAGCGGGCTTTTCAGCACGCTCGCCAAAGCCAGATCGTCGTCCGGCAGAAGCACGCTATCTGCCAGCGCCATCAGGTCCATCACCGCGATATGTTCGGTGAGCACCAGCCGGTCGGCGCCGGCCACCGGAATTTCGGCGTTCTTCAGGGCGCGGATGATCGCTTCGAACAGCGGCCCGCGCTGGCGCACCAGCACCAGCACGTCGCCGGCTTTCAGTCCACGCGCCCGCCACAATTTGACATAAGTGGCGATACATTGCGCCAGCATGACGCGCGGGCTTTGCTCGCTCTCGGTGTCGAACGGCGCGTCCCAGCCTTCGATTTCCTTACGCTCGGCCGGGGCGATCAGCGGCCACAGCTCGACCAGCCCGGGCGCGGCGTTGGGCAGCGCCTCATGCGGCGGCACGCCGCCTTCATCGGTGGTGACGCTGACAAAAATGTCTCGCGCGACGAACACCCGGTCCACGCCGCCGAGCACATTCTCGCCCGAGCGGAACGAATGGTGGAAGCGCAAGAAGCGCCAGCCCTGCTCGGGCGTGTCGAACTGACCGGCGAACTCGCGCCGCATCTCGTCGAAGGCGCGCGGCGCCGCGCCCTGGAACGAGAAGATCGATTGCTTCTCGTCGCCGACCGCGAACACCGTGCGCTTCACATTGGGCCGCGCGCCGCCGGGCGTGAATTCCGAGACGATGGTGCGCACGATGCTCCATTGCTTGGGGCTGGTGTCCTGCGCCTCGTCGATCAGCACGTGGTCGATGCCGAGATCGAGCTTGTAGAGCACCCAGGCGGCGGACGAGCGCGCGAAAAGTTCAAGCGTCTTGTCGATCAGGTCGTCGTAATCGAGCAGCGCGCGGCGCTGTTTTTCGGCGGCGTAGCGCGTGATTACGTCGGTCGCGATGGTGATGAGCGCCTTGGTGCGGTCGCGGGCGGCGAGCGCGCGTTCGCGCGCGATGAGTTTGCACACGCGCTCCTGCTCGGCCATGAGGCGCGCGAGCCAATCGGGGTGCTTTTCGGCGAGCTTTTTGGTGACGATGTTTTTGCGCGGTTCGAGCTCGGTGGTGCAAAAAACCTTCAAATAGCTGTCGATTCGCTCGCGGCCGGTGGCCGCTTGCGCGCTTTTGAGTGCGGCAATGTGGTTGCTGTCGGCCTTCGATCCGCTTTCGAGAATCTCGATCAGCGCGGGCCACTCCGCGGCGGCAATGAGTGAATGCGAGAAGTAATCCTGCTCAAGCGATTCGCGGGTCTCGGTGGGACCGACGCCCAGCGTCTCCGACAATTGCGCCAGCGCCTTGTCGAGGCTGCCAGCACGCTTGATCCAGGCCTCGATCGCATCGCGCTTTTTGATGGCGTCGCCGACCACGTCTTTGAAAGTCTGATCGGCGGCGACCACGATGGCGGTCGAAAGTGCCCGGCCGAGCGCGCTTTCCGTCTTCGCGGAGGCTTCCAGCAACACCTGTAACGTGAGCCGGTCGAGCAATTGCGCGGTGGTCGCTTCGTCCAGCACGCTGAAGCGTGCGGCGACATTGGCCTCGAATGGAAACTGATGCAGCAGCCGTGTGCAGAAGGCGTGGATGGTCTGCACCTTCAACCCGCCTGGCGTTTCCAGCTAGGAGGCGAACAGCCTGCGGGCCCGCGCGCGTTGTTCGGCGCTTGGCTTCTGGCCTGTCGAGAGTGTGATCTCTTTGTCGAGCGCGGCGTCGGTGAGCGTGGTCCAGG
>Ga0224548_1000020_pt1 | contig 10726 bp, 14 predicted proteins | sample 714P22024metaG_FD_172016 | JGI IMG/M metagenome (GOLD analysis project Ga0224548, IMG submission 172016) | Peat soil microbial communities from Stordalen Mire, Sweden - 717 P2 20-24 | ecosystem: Environmental > Terrestrial > Soil > Wetlands > Peat | place: Sweden: Norrbotten County, Stordalen...
TGAATTAAGGTCTTCAGCAGTTGCTTCAGCGTTAGACGTCCGAGTTCTTTGAAGCCGGCACGAATTTCCCAGGTTTGTTGACTTCAAGTTTCTCGCCCCACCTGCTGAACGGAGTTCAGAGGTTCGTTTAGCGATACTCTCAGGCTTTGAAACTTTCAAGAAGGTGAAATGTCTGATCTGAATGGCGGGGATCAATCGGCCCCAAGAAATCCTGCCGACCTAACCCTAACGACGGTGGGGCAAGTTATTGGACTGTTTGTCGTTCTTGTTCCTCTATGTGGTTACTTAGGCTTTCTGATCTTCTTCTCAATCAATTCCCGACTGTGGTCGTATGACGTATTCAATATCGCAATCGATAGATCGATCCCGTCCCTTGCAACTATCGGTGGGATGATTCTCTTCTTTTCACTTTTCGCAATTTTCCTCGAACACTTTGGAGCGCCACGTCGGGACAGTTCCCCGGATATGCGCAAAAGACGCCTTCGAGTGGTTCTTATTGGCGGAGCCGTCGTTCTACTTATTCTTCTTCTATTCGTTAATGCCTACTTTGCAATCTCATTTTTGGTCTATATTCCGATTTTCGGATGGTCGTACAGCAAGTGGCGTGTAGGAAACACGATCTCGTTCAGAAGTTTGTGGCGTCCACTGTCAATTCTCGTATTCATGTCTTCGTTGCTGGTGGCAGTTTTTTTGATCACTATGGATACTGGTTATGTGCGATTCACGCAGTCCGCGGGAATTCGTGGCGGCTATTACACGATCGTCGGAAGCAGCGGAGATCAGGAGTTGCTGCTTCCCTGTGCGATGAACAAACCGCTTATTTCAGTTAGCGATCAAACGCTGGTTTCCATCGTGTATGAGAAAACGAAGGAGAGCTTCGGGAGTCAGGGATTAATCAATATTTTGGAAAGTGGAACGTGGCCATCGCTGGAGTCCGGTTCGAACTCTTGTCCGAACAATTGATTCAATCTCAACCACGTGGGCGGGCGGTTCTTGCGCGTTTTTGTGTCCGAGATCCTTAAGAACGGAGGTCGCTTGTCGAAGGCTTGGTCGATTCCTTGTTCATTTACCTCTATCACTAACCGTGCAGGTGGGCGGAGCACCTCCGTTTATCGTGGCGCTTGACGAGGTTGGACTAACGCAAGATTGCAAACCTGTCGTGTCGGAGGTCCGACGTGACAGTTCTGCAACCTTTCATTGGCGCTTAGACGGAATCCCGAGTTGATAAATGCGATGAAGGATCCCAAACACTCGTAATCGACTCGCTCACACCAAGATTGGACTTGCGCTGCAGCGCCTGGGTGGCCAGTAATCCGCTGGGCCCCTGTATGGCGGCAATTCGTCGGTAGATCTCTGACACCGCTTCGGCAGCCTTGGTTTCCTCAGGCGACTTCTTGGAGGTTTCTAATCCCAATCCATTGACTCGAAGATGTGACCCGTCGCTTCGCCAGAAGATGGGCGCCCAACTCCCGTTTGTAGACCCAAGCACTTTCTGATATCGGCCAAGACCGACGCCCGCTACCTCAACGAACGAAAGGTGCCTCCATTTCGGGTCAGGAAGCCTTAACTCTGAATCAGTCACCGTGATGACCCTCCACATTTTGGTGGGATTGCGAAGCAGGAACGGCATAAGAATCAAATAGGGCAACACCATGACCGTTAAAAACAGTCCGTTGATCCACGCAAACCCGCCGCCGCTGTTTGGTCCGACGCTCAATAGCTTGTACGCGAAAAATGCAACGTAGATGAACATTCCGATCGCATAAACAATTAGGGCGACTCCAATCCAGGGCCGCCCGTATCGAAACGTGGAACGTATCGCACTCATCTCAAAGAGAATAGGTCTTGCCAATTCGAGTTGGCGTTTCGCGAGGTTAGTGACTGATACGTGAGTGATCGCTCGCGTCGAAGGGCCGACGTCAAGGATCTCCGACTGGCGAATCAGCTCATGGTGCCGATTTGAACTACCTTCTGGGCATGAAGACGTGGTCGAAGAGAAGGAGGATATTTCTGGTTGATTTGATCGTCGTGGAAGTTGCCTCGGTGTCAGCAATCTTATTTCTTGTAGGTTCACACAGCGTTGGCCGTGCTCTAACTATCTGCATCGTGATGCTCTTCGTGTTAGGGATTCACTTGGTCTTGAGACTTACCTACTTCAAGAACATTCGGTCTGAGATTCTTGAAGAGCGGAATAATCGTCTGCCAAAGTTGTGAATTGAATTCGTTGGATCTGCAGTCATTTGGTGGCCCGACGCAACAGGTTTGCAACCTTGCACTGGCGTCTTGCCTCTCTGCCCCGTTGACGATAATTGGTTAGACGGCATAATGGCTTGGTGGGGGACGAGTCGGCACGAATCATTGAGGCACTAAAGGATGCTTGCGTCGCTGGGGCCGATCAGTTTGGCACCTTCGTCAACGACACTCACTTCCTTGCTCCTTCGAAATTCGATGAGCGGGCCGCGATGCCCACGCTTATTAAGCTCCTACCAACAATTCATGATTCACGCGATTTGTGGGCTGCCGTCGGGCATCTCGGACGGCCTTGGGCTCGACCCGTGGCTTTCGAGCCACTCCTCCAAATCTTCCTAATTCGAGCCGAGCAAGACCATCAATTGGGCTGGTCGATTGGAGATGCCCTGGTGACGACCGCGACCGCTTCAAACGTCGAAACCCTCCTAGAGATTTCTACGGATCGCAAATATGGCAGCGCGCGTCAGATGATTGTGTATTCGCTGTGGAGATTCAAGAAGGACGAGCAAATCAAGAACGCTCTCATCGGTCTCCTCAATGACTCTGACGTGAGTTTGCACGCAATGAGTGCACTGCGGCGAACAGTCGGAAACGAAGAGGCTATTGAATATTTGAATGTCGTTAGGGACGCATCGGATAATCAAACAATTCGCAAGCAAGCGCAGAAGGCTATTACGAAGAGCGAAACCGCGATCGCAAAGTCCACTCGAGCTCACCCGCACCATGGCTTGGGCACGCGGAACGATTGAGCCTAGAATCTCTCGCCAATTCCTTGGCGACGAAGAGCAGTTGAGCCAGTGTCGGAGGGCCGACGTGCATCACGGATCAATTCGAACGGAAATTTGATTCCAATGGAGGAGTCGCCAATTTGGAACCGTATCGAACTACCCCGTCTTTGCCACATGTCGTATAACTCCTGAAGCTCCTTATCTTCCCATGGCTCCATCATGCGCGAACATTAGCCCGAGCCAGCTGGAATTGTCCGAAAGCGCATTGCGACTGAGCGCAGTTAGGAATTCAAAAAGCATTCAGAACTACGATGCTTTCTCGGGGGCAGGAGCGACGTCTTGACAGCTTTGAAGCGACACTGGAAGTGCATATGAACACCGGACTGGAAGTACTAAGCGCGGCGCTCGGCGCGGCGGCGCTTTCCACTATCGGGGCATTTGGCCTCGATTGGAGACGATCTAGTCGCGCACGCAAGTCAGCGGAGCACAAGGAACTCAGAGACGCTTGCATTGTAATTCTCGCGGGTGCAAACAAGATCGCGCTCAAATCGGCCATGATGCGAGCAAACATGTTCGCTCGGTCCGGGATTACAGAATCGCTGGACATCTTGACTCATCAGCGGAAGCCACCGGATCTCCTTGAAATCAGTGACTACATGTTCTCGGATTTAGGACTCGTGTTTGACGCCCAAGCGACGATCTGGCTGATTGGTGACGAGGAATTGATAAGAGGAGGTGGTGACGTCGTCCTCGCGATATCGGATGTAGCGGAGAAATCGACTGCTATTCCAAAGGACCGAAAAGTCGACCCTAATTCAACTACGGCTGAAAGGACCATCGTCGCACTCAGAAACTTGAAGTCACTGGCACCCGATCAGGATGCAGAAAGGGCAAGACAGATTTCCGTAAAGAGAATGAGTCATCGTTGCGCCTTATTCGGTCAAATGTTGCGCAAGAGAATTGGGACAAATGATGTTGATGCGATTCTTCGCTCATTTCCAGGCTTGGCCGAACTCGAAGAGTCGGAAGGCTCCGAGGACGAAGAGCCTTCGTCAGTCGTCACTGATATTTAGCGACTTGCGGATGGCGTCTCTTCCCTTGTTTGACGTATATGTGAGTTCATCACGCTTCTCTTCCCTGGCCTTCGGTCTTGTTCGGTCCAGAAGCCCGAGGACGGCGGGCGCGAAGCGCCAAGCAGTCCGTTCGGGCCACCTGGGTGATCCCCAAAATCCGTTAATCCTTCGCAAATTCTGAAGTATTTGAGTCTCATCTCAAAGTTTTTGTTCGAAAACTCGAAATCGGGTGTGGCTGTCTTATAGAGGGCGAAATTATCGCTCCGCAGTTCTTGTTGCTGACGACCGTTGTCATTGGCTAAGTAGACAAGGAAATCAAACTCGATGACTCGGCGTCACTTCGGATCGGTCAGAAAGCGTCCGTCAGGTCGCTGGCAGGCACTCTTCTGGCAGGACGAACGCGTTCAATCGGCGGGCACATTCGCAACCAAAGCTGACGCTCAGGCATTTCTTTCTGCGATGGAGACGGACCTTCGAAGGGGTAAGTGGGTTGACCCAAAAGGAGGTCAGATAACGCTGAGTGAATACGCCAACGACTGGTTACGTCAGCGAACCGATCTGGCTGAACGAACTGCGGAACTGTACCGGCACGTCCTCGATCGGCATCTACTTTCAGTCCTCGGCGCCTCAACGCTGGCTGGGCTTAGTCCCACCGCTATCCGTTCCTGGCACACGAACATCTCAAAGGACCATCTTGCGACGGCATCGAAGGCGTATCGGTTGCTGTCGTCAATCAGGAGAACCGCCGTTACCGACGGGTTCATCTCGACCTCTCCCTGCAAGGTTGAAGGCGCCGGCACAGAGCACGCGGCTGAGCGGCCGATCGCCACCATCGACGAGGTTGGTCTCCTTGCCAGTGCGATGCCTGAACATCTTCGAATCGTTGTTCTACTCGCCACTTGGTGCCAACTACGTCGAGGTGAGATTCTGGGACTTCGAAGCATGGACATTGACTGCAAGCAAGGTGTAATCCCCATACTCCAAAGCCGCACGTTTGGTATGGACGGCAAGCAGATCGTGAAGCTGCCTAAGTCCAACGCAGGTCGACGCGCAATTTCAGTTCCTCGACCGGTGATGAAAGCATTGATCCAGCATCTTCAGACATTCACAGCACCCGAACCCGAAGCACTTGTCGTCATCGGGAGGGATGGATCAACCCTCTCCAGAGACGCCCTTCAAGGATCGTGGGAACGAGCTCGACTTTCCATTGGTCGACCGGACCTACGACTTCACGACATGCGCCACACCGGTCTCACGCTGGCTGCAGCAACAGGTGCCACAACGGCTGAGTTGATGCACAGGGCGGGTCATGCTTCCGCGCCGGCTGCCCTGCGATATCAGCACGCTTCCAGAGATCGTGATCGCCATCTTTCCGAGGCCCTGGAGGAAATGATTCCTGAGTCGCCCTAGAGCATGATCCATTAGCCAGAGGAATGGAACTCGAGTTCTAAGCGTCTTGACGTGGAAGTTGCTTGTAAAACTTTCATTGTTGACCCTGCTGAATCAATATCGGCAGTAGGGACGTTCTGAACATTCCTCTCCCCTCGATCTGGATAGGCACTTCAATCGCCCACGAGCCGGGTGGAATTGCGTAGCCCAGGCTTCTCACAGATGAGGCCGTTCCGACAAGTAGTGGAATAGACCCCGTGCTGTCGGGCGCAATCCGATACTTGACCAACGGGGCAGCCTGGGCACCAACGAATCCGCCGACACCTTCACCGGTGTGAGGATCGACGACGCGTGCCGTCACCCCACCGTTCGTGTCGATGACTGCCTCCGCGCTCCCTCGGTTATGAATCCGGAGCACGCCACTTGTCGTTCCACCGGATTTGACGACGATCTCGCCTTCGAGACTCACCTTGAACTCTTCATGGGGCAGCAGCGGCAACGGAGGCGGTGCGACAGCTGGCGGACCCTTCTCCCGGTGATTAGCGTCAAGGACTGGCGGGTACGGAAACACACCAACGCGGAGTTCGACGGCATCCCCAAAACGCCTATGAAAGCTCGCCGCTAGTCCCTCCTGATCCGCAGCAAGTTGGACAGTCACTCGCCCGCGGCCTATTCCCCATTGCAAGAACGCTCCTGGACGGTTTTTCGCCGTCGTATTCAATTCTCGACGTATCTCTTCGAGTTGGGACTTTGGGAATGGCGTCCGTTGAACCTCGAGCTGCTTGGGATGCTGCACAAGTTCACGAAGGGCCGCCTCGTGCTCAGCAAGGCGGTCGCCCACCATCAAGACGACGAGGCGAATGTGGGGTTCGTTTTCGAAGAGTTCTTCGACAAATTCGTCGGCGTGAATCTCTCCATAACGGCGTACCGCCTCCACGTCTGAGCGGAACTTCGAGTGTTCGCGCTCAAGATCGGGATCGGGAGGCTGGGCCATGAGTCCATTGTGCACGCTCAAGAAGTTGCAATGGATGGGTTCTCAGGATCGGACATTGCTGCACCAAGGGCAGGATCATTCCGGGCATACTGCGGGCATACTGCGGGCATATAACGGGCATGTAGCAGGGGTAAATGGCGGTTACTCTTGGTCACCATTGGTCACTCGCGGTCACTCCAAAACCCTTGTAAATAAAGGGTTTTGGGGTGATTTTCCTGAGCACCCCCAACGGGATTCGAACCCGTGCCGCCACCTTGAAAGGGTGGGAAGTAAGCCGATCGCGAGTGTCAGTAGTTCCTGACCAAAGGGAGTTCTGCAGGATAAATTCTACGTGAGATAGAGGATGGGCATCGTATGGGCATTAACACCTTTACCTGAAAATACAAGCAAGTCCCTTCAAGGTGCACGCGGTTGAAATGCGGGTCATACCGTCAATTAAACGTGCAGCAGTCCAGTTCAAGATTCTGGCCTCCCGTAGGGAAAGTAAATCCGGACAAAGACAACATGCTCATAAGCCAAGTCGATGTGTCTAACTTGCCAGCCTGCATCAAGCCAAGAATTGGCTTGAACATGGGTAGTTGATTCATCATTGGACCACCATGCGGAAAGCTCTCGAGCTGAAGTCGGCAGTCTTGCGTGAATAATCGCTTCAACTTGGTCAAAGGACATCTCAAGGTAGGTCGCGTTGGCCCTGTACAAGTACTCGGCGAGGGGATCGTACTTACTCATTTTAAAAGCCATCGCGAATCATCTTTTAATATTTGGAACGATTCCACAATCAGTCAGGAATGAACCGAATTGATTTTGGAGCGAAATGCCCGTTCCCTAAATCGGATGACACGTACGGCCCGGCGAGGAAGTTCCTGCGGGTTCCAGATAGTTCGTCATAGGCGCTCAAGTGCACTCGAATCTCTGAGTTTGGTTGGGCGTCAAGAACGTCTCGCAACGATCTCGGAGGCGTCTGGTTGATTACTTGGAGGATCGAATTCGGGAACCTGAATATCTGTTCTTCATCGAAGCCATACGTTTTCAGAGTAATCGTCCGAGTCTCGCCGGGACCCAACTTCGGAATCGGAACTCCCATCGTTGGGAGTTGGCATAGAAGAGATTTGCCAGATCCGGTGATTGGAACGCTGAGGATGCAAACTATTTCACCGACAACCATCGCTCTTCTGCCGACATTCTTGACTTTCACCGATTGCTTCAAAGTGCCTGGAAGAGAAGTGTCTGTCTCGCAAGCAACTCTTTCGCTCCACTCAATCTTCGGAACGATGACTCTTGTTCTAAATACCCACAGCACGGCCGACGTTAAAATCCCAAGGAGAAAACTCACCAAAGTTGACAAGACGCCCATTTGCCACATCGCTTCCTGGTCTTTTCCCGGCCAGTTCGAATTGTTTCACTTGCCACTTTCATAAGTACTCGACCTGGAACCAGGGAGGAAATGCAAGGACGTCAAGTGTGGGCGTACCTGGATCAAAAGTCTTACAAAAGTACTGATCAAAGGCAGGTTCTGATCGCGCATGACGCAAGGCCGAACTCAAGGCGGAGCCGAACAATTCGCTACGACGAACTGTTAGCAAAGAATTCAGGCCACAACGTCGGAGGATGACCACTGCGAAGGAATCGCCCGGAACTGCGAATTGCGTCAGCAACTAACTTCGCTTCGTAAATATCCAACTCGCCTTCTGCAACTCCTTCCCGCAACAGATCGACCGTGTCGAAAACGCGATTACTCCCAAGATTGGTCTCCGCGAACGTGTAAGCGATGCCGTCGTCCGTTATGAATGCGCCGTGCAACCGATCTGCAAGGAATATTCCTTCGGCCTCACCGAGGTGCTCCTGAGAATCCGACTCATCAAAGCTAAGCGCCCGACGAATATCGAGTACTGCCCTAAAATCCTGCAGTTTGACCTCGTGTGGTGTGCCGAGAATGCCAGACTCGAGAATTCGCTGGCAGCCATCCTCTTCGCGTTCAGCTGCCTTGAATACTTCGTGGAATATCACGCCGCTGCATCGCGGTAGGGGATAGCGATCGAGACGATTCTCGAGAATGTCCAATCGGTCGATGGTGCCAAAGTGTCGCAGGACTACGGTGTCAACGATCCGCGGCGTGGCCATTGGGTGCCGCCCTAGACGGGGCTACCCGAAAACAGTTCCTCATCCGTTTCGGCTTGTTCGGGAAGTACCACGGGAGCTTCAGAAAACATCTTTGAGACAGACGGAAAGTCAGATTCGCCTGACAGCTGGGTGAGCAACTCAGCGGCGTCCACTTTGAGCAGTCCTGACAATGGCCGAACGCTGACAATACCTTTACGAAATCCTTCGAAGGCGCGACGTAATAGCAAGGCCGGATGTCTTCCGGCCGGTTTCAGTTCGCTCCGCCCGAGTAATCCGCCGATCTCGTTTTGGGTTTTGCCGCTGGCAAGCAATGTGGGCATCGATTGCTTTATCAGCCCCTGCCAGCTCATCGACATGAGTCGGTCACGGACTTCTGCATCTATCTGCCGTAAATTGTGCAATCTGTAAACGAGAGTCTCGTATCCAACTCCATGCGCGGCGGCGATATTGACCAATGTTGAAAGGTAACGACCGGACTCATTGAGCGAACTGGAAATGTCTGTTTCAGGCAAGAGATAGCTAGCGGCGAAGGCATTGGCCAATCGTTCTTCCTCGTTCGAACCTGCGAGCTCTCGGTCCAGTAATACCGTTCCACCAGAATGACCTGCAAGAAGATGGCCGAGTTCATGCGCCAAAGTAAAGAGCGACCTAGTTCTCGAATGACTTGAGTTGACGAACAGTAGAGGGAAGGAACGGTCGGTTATCGCTGCTCCTGACAAGGGATCATTGGGAAACTCGTCGATCAAGACATCAACACTTAATTGGGACTCGATTTTTTGGGCCAACACGGCAAGTCGGTGATCACCCTGAACACCCTCCAAGGCCAGTTCATTTGTCGCCCAATCGGCGAGGCAATTGGCTCCGTCTAGCCAACCCAAATTTTCGATGCTCGGCACGCCAAACAAGTTTGGTGATGTTGGAATGCCAGCATCCGCCAGCAGAACATGCAATTCAGCCAAGGACAGGAGTCGCTCATAGGCCTTACCTTTGCCGATACTCGACCCAGCTCGCCGTGCCGCAATTGGCATTTCCGATAGGAGGGCGTTGTCTTCAATGAGCGCCAATGGTGAGACTTGTAGAGCCATCGCTATGCGCGTTAGTTCCGTGGACTTGAGCGATCGCTGACCGGTTTCAATCTTCGAAATCACCGTTGAATCAAGCTCGACCAGGTTCGCCAAGTCCGACCCACGCAACCCTGCTGCTTTTCGCAGGCGCCGGATTCGGGCGCCCACTTCCATTTCCATCGAATCAGGCATCATTTACACGCTTTTGAGCTCGGAATGTCATAAATGCAATATAGCATTGCTTGGGTTGCATAAATCGCAAATTCATACTATACTAATGTGCGTAAGTAGCAACCTACTATTCGAGGTGTATGAAATGAACCCGACAGATACCAGTACGGCAGACCCAGAAGGGCACAGCGAAATACGCATCACGGTAAATGGGCAGTTCGTAACTTTCGCCGTTAAGCAGGTCAATGGTGAGGAAATCAAGTCAACGGCAATAGCTCAGGGCGTACCAATTCAACTCGACTTCGACCTGTCCGAGGTGCTCCCCGATGGGAAGCAACGTCCGATTGGCAATGAGAAGTCCGTGACGCTTAAGGAGGGAGATGAGTTCTGGGCTATTCCAGGAGATGACAACTCGTGATCTCACTGGGGTCAAGGACTCCGTTCTCGCGGGCTTAGAGGAAGTGGTGCACGGATTTGGAATAAATCGAGTCCGAATTGTTCCGGACGCCCAAGGCGGAGTGTGGATCGAAATTTCAGATGTTGAACTCGGACCGCCCTACGCGCAAGATCTGACCTTTGCTATCTGTCTCCTCCCATTTAACTTGCCCGCCGCCGACATCTACCCGCTATTCGTGCGCCATGATTTGTCGCGATTGGACTGGAGAGAACTCGGACAAGGCTTTCAGGTGATCACTCTTCAGTGGCCCGGCGATTCTGTTCCACGGACAGTTGCCCAGGTGTCGCGTCGAACTAGGGGAGCCCTTACCCTCCAAACCCCTCGTCAGAAAATCGACAAAGTATTGGACTGGGTTCGAAGTCAGTGACGATTGACACAGTGGAACTTCGCGTTACTGAACGTGACTGGCGGAAGTTGCGTGACCACCTGTTTCCTGGCGACCACGACGAGCATGGAGCGGTTCTTCTGTGCGGAGTCGC
>Ga0224548_1000021_pt1 | contig 10725 bp, 10 predicted proteins | sample 714P22024metaG_FD_172016 | JGI IMG/M metagenome (GOLD analysis project Ga0224548, IMG submission 172016) | Peat soil microbial communities from Stordalen Mire, Sweden - 717 P2 20-24 | ecosystem: Environmental > Terrestrial > Soil > Wetlands > Peat | place: Sweden: Norrbotten County, Stordalen...
GCGACATCATTAATGCGCAGCTTGCAAAATTCACCGACCCGAACACCGGTCGACACCATTAACCGAATTGACGTGGGCAATACTGCTTTGGAGGTTTGTAAATCCCCCTCCTCCCCGTCCAACGCCTCGATCAAAGACGTTACTTCAGATCTTGATAAGGATCGGGGAAGCCTTTTACGACGCGGGAGCCGAAGTCGCCAAGCCGAGAATGGGTCCGGCATATGTCCAAGATCAGATAAGCGCCGAAAAAACGCACGCAAACAGGCAAATCGCCGTCGAACAGTCGCGGCCGCTAGCTTCCGTTCACCAACCATATTGGCCAGATATGTCTTTAAGGTCGTCTCCGATATTTCTGGAAGCACAACATCCAGCGGGAGCCATTTCCGAAAGTCGGAAAGATCAGCGGTGTAGGCCTGTATCGTATGGGTCGAGTGTTGCCGTTCTACGGCGCAAAACTGTAAAAAATCATCCATAGCTACGCAAAATTGCATTTCTCGCTCCCGTGCCGGAAACGCCAAGTGTCGCGCGTCCGATGTTTGGGCGCCACAAGCCTCTCAACTCAAGATTAATTCCCATTTCGCCGATGGGTGGTGGCGCCACAACGTCTGCCTCGCTCAATACACGAGCAGCAGCATGACAAAGCGCCTGACGAGCGACCTGCACATAACTAGGAATTATGTGTGTTTGTCGTAAATCTGATTGTCGATGACCGCTTCAGCCAATTCCATCGATGCTGACATGAGGCCGTCCAGAAACTTCTTCTCGTAGTCTCGCGAAGCGACGCGGGCATTCCAATGCGCAACCTCAATCAGCGCAGAAAGTATCATCAGGGCGTCCTTCTTCGGCGATGTTCTACCGTCAAATGCCTAGTATGCCCCTTAGGCCGGCGACCGCGGTATCGATGATGATATGCTCCAGCGCATCTCCAGCCATTCTGCCAATCTTCTTCCTGATGCCTTCGTGGCTCACGACTTTTCCCTTTTCCCGCAGTTCCCGCAAAACCTCTCCCAACAGCCCATTCAGTGCTTTAGTCTGTTCGAACGCGATCGACTCCGACTGCGCGATACTGGCTGTTTGCCTGCTAAGCAGCTTCAACATGTTGATCGCGAACTCGTTGCGGTCGTCCACGGTCGCACCTGCGGGCTTCCAAAGTGAGATCAGTGTCGCACATGCCTTTTCGAATTGCTTTCGTTCGAGGGGGTGGTGCACGACGTAATCAATTCGTTCCTTGAAGATTTTGAGACGCTCTTCGGTCCCTTTATCGTCCATAACGCTATTAGCAAGCAGCCACCACGTCCGGTCTTTGAGTTCGTTCTGCACGCTGCTTGATATTTCTCTTTCGATGTCCTCAAACTTGCTTTTGAACTCGTCGCGCAACGTTCCCAAAACCGGCCCCTTCATGCCCCCGGCCGAAAGAGCGCAGAGGCGGAAGAGGATCTGGAAGCAGACGCATCGGGCGCGCTCGCTGAGCTCCGACGACCTGCGAGCCACGTCTTCAAGCTTCGCGGTCCATTCTTCGGACCTAGCGAGAACACAATTGCAGAGCTCCAGCACACCTGCGACCGTGAGCGGGCTGAACCTTAGCTTGGCGATTTCGGCACACAGTTCGTATTCGACGCCTCTCCGTATAAACAGACCTTCCTCGGGCACCGGAAAGGTGACCTTTACACCTTGCCGTTCCCATTTAACGAGCTGATTGTGGATGGCAATCCCGACCTTAATTTCCTGCAACGCATTTTCGTATTCGCGCTTGCTATACATGTAGGATGCATACCGCCACTGGATCAGCGGATCAGAAAATACGTTGTTCGAGAAATATCCGTCACGCCAGCCGGGAATTTTTTCAGGCTTGCCAGACAATTTCGATTGGATGGCGTTGTCGATGTGCTCCAGATTCTCAAACAGACGGCCAATGATGATGTCTACGTCGCCCAGTTTGTGCGCTTCGCGCCCCTTTCCAAACTGAAGCGCATTCGCGATATCCGACAGCACAACTTCGTCCTCGGCGTAAAGTAACATCACACACAAGATAAGGATGATTACCCTCTGGAAGCACCAGAAGACCATCTCCGGATGAGTGATCTCCTTGAGATCGCCGATACGAAGAAGATCCGCATCCGCAATGTCGCCCTCCTTTGCCGCCCGCTCGGATATCTTTTTGTTTATCACCGCGATGTGCTTGAACAACTGACGCAGCGCTGTTTTTCGCTTCAGAGTCATACTCGACGGGCCGATAACGGTCGCCAGCAGCGAAGTGTTGATCTCCTCGATACGGGAATTTTCCCCCAAGATGTCTTTGGGTAGGCGGCCTTCAAGTTTGAAAAGATTCCCAGGATTTATCCGCGAAGGGGGCTCGTACCGGATACCAAATTTTTTATGGACAGAATAAACACTCATATCTGCGGCAAGAAGGTTGAGCTTTAGGACATCCAAGCGCTCCGAGAGATCCGACACCTCCTTCGTCGAGATTTGGTCGTCGCCGTCTTTGGCTTGCAGGATATACTCATAGTGCGGCCGTTGCGTGCGGTTGTAGATGTGCTGCGACGCCGTTACGATCTGGCATTCGATCGGGATTTGCGAAATCGCGCGAATAAGTTTCGGTTGGTCATTCCGCAAGATGTCGAACAGCTCATTGACGGCAGAGAGCTTCTCGTTGACTGGAGCGCTTTCAGCACGTTGCGCGAGCGATGAGAAGTTTTCCAGACCGGAACCGAAATACTTATCGATGGGATGGGAGAATCGGATTACGAAATTAATATCCTCATATTCGCGGCCTTCTTTCCGGATCGGCTCGAATCCGTTCGATTGCAGAAAACGGCAGATCGGATGTGTGGTGTCGGTCTTTGACGAGACGTAAAAAGTCCTCGCCGACGTCGTAACCCGTTCGGTTATCAGAAAATAGCGCACTAGGCTGTAGATTTGGAAGGCGTCGAAGCAGATAAAGCGCATTCCAATTAGGTCGTCTAAGATTCCCTTGCCGGACAACGCAATGTCGAGAATTTCAGAGTGTGCGTTGAGGAGAACAGCCTTTCTGATTAGCTTGTCGTAAACGCGCTCGAACGTTTTTATTCGGGTGGAAAAGACAATGTCGTCTTTGGTACCATATGTTCGAATCCAGCGCACGGTGTCGTACTTCAGTCGTGCCTTCAGGTAGCTCAAAAGCGGGATGATCTTTTTGTAGCTAGTTCCAAGTTCCTCAATAAGCTTGGTTGGATCTGTAGCCATAGCAGCGTTTCTCCAGCACAAAAGAAATCGACATCAGACATTTCAAAAAGCAGATGGTGGGGTGGGGATATGTGACGGCTTTGCGACGGAGTCAGATGGCGGTGTCCCATCGTCGAGATAGGCGTCAACTACCTTTTAGGGAAAGGGGCCCCCGATTGGAGCCGTCTCGCGTAACGTCGGTCAGCGCATCAAAACCCCCAGCCCCACACCTAATGTGACAACTATAGCGTGTGTGTCGTAAAGCGCTAGTGGGGGCACAGAGAAAGCATGAAACTAAAGTTCGGGAGCTGTTCTTTAAATTGCTCCTTGCCAGGAGTGCCTCGATAGCCGCATCCACCAAAACGCCAGTTCATACAATCCAGGACAGGCTGCACGCGCCTGGTTCCGTAATCTGCCATTCTGCGAATCCGGAACTCAGAGGATTACTGAGAAGGGGGAAGGGTTTGAAGGTTTAGGGTTTGTTTAACGAAACGATAAGACGAAATTTGTTCAAATCGCTTGGATCGTCGCTCCGATGGATCATGCGATGACAGTTGGCGCACAACACCGCAAAGTCGGCCGCTACATCGTAAGTGACCGCCACCCCCTCCTCTAACGTCGCAATTGGCTTGAGATGGTGGGCTTCAATAAAGCCCTTGCCGATCGCGCCGTAGCGTTTTTCAAAATCGAGATCACAGGCCTGGCAGATGGTGCCATGAAATTTTTTGGCCTGCTTGGCCGCGGTGCGATTGCGCTCCACTTTGCGGTGAAAGGCGTATTTGCGGGTCTCAATGACTGTGGCCTGCGCCGGGATCTTAAACTCGTCCTCAAGCTCAGCCTGCGGCTCGCCATCGCCTTCAATGCCACCGCGGAACGTCAGCGCCCGATAGGCCCGCACCACGTTCTGTAAGTCGGTGCGTAAGGTCGCTTCCGTCGGCAAAGCATCGAGCGTGTAGCTGGTGCCCAGCGCGTGGCCGGCAACGTAGTCACCTGGCAGGCGCGCGGTCGAGCCTAAGTCGATGGTATGGGCTGGCAGCAGCGCGCCATACTCAGCCACTCGCTTGCGCATGAATTCGGCGCGGTCAGCCAACACCTCGCGGGCTTTGCCGGCAAACTCCTCGCGCACCGCCGTGGTGCCCTGGTTCAACGACAGATAAACCACCGGTTCATGCGCATGGAAAAGGTAGACCACGTAATAGCCGCGCGTAGCGCTGGTGGTGATGGCCGGGTCAAACACCGAAATCCACGGCACTGTCGCCCAATTGCCCTGCCCCGGACTGCCTTCGACCACCAGGCCGGCGCCAAGTTCGCCTAAGGCATCCCGCACCGCACCTTCCGCGTCACCGCGGATGAAACGCGCCAGCGCATGGCCTTCCAAGGGCTCGGATTTGGCCTTGGGGTAATCGGTGAGAATGGTTTGTAGGGTTTCGCGCAGCGGCATGATGTTCCCCAGCTCGTATGCTTTCCCGAGCGTCGCCCTCGCCTCTTGATGTTGCAAGTCTAGCGAAACGGCTTGGTATTTTCAGGAAACCAGGGCCTGCCATTTCAAATGGCGTACGCAAGACTTGACAAGTGTCATTTGAGGACTTATTTTGGGACTCAATGGCGAACGATAAAACTTACCGCCGTGGCCAGGTCGAGTGGGCGCTATGGCAATTCGCCACGATCGAATTCAACACCGGCGAGAACGCGCAAAAGGATTTGCGCATACGGCTCAAACATCTTTTGGAGATCGATCGTGAAGGCGCGCCATTCGGAAAGGAGGTTTTTCGGCGAGCAAGAGTACACGCGCTTTCGTCGAGCGCTCCGGAAGGTACGGGCGTCGATATAGATTTTTCGGCCTTCGACGCCTTTTGCATTGCGATTGCTTTGGATCTGCTGCGGACCGGATTTAAACAGTCCGAGGTAATGATCTTGATGGGTCGGATAAGAGGCCTTTTGGAGCAACCGTTCCAACAGATCTTAGAAAATCCGCCCCCACGTCGGCCGCACGGCAACAAGGTCGAGCCGCAACCAGCACGGCATGCTGATCGCCATGTGTTTCTTGTCGTCGAGCGCGTTGAAGCGTCTGAAAGGCACGCGGAATATGCCACGGGGAAATATGCCCGCGTTCCGCTTAACATCGAACCAAGAGTTTTTGTCGGAGTGCCGGCTCTTTCAGACTACATGGCGACTATGGATCATGTCTTTCGGCGCGCCATCGTCGTCGAAATCGCTCAGATCGCGGCACGCTTGACCGAGTTTCTGGAGAAGGCGCCTAAAATTAGTAGAGGTAGGAGTAGAAAATGATCCCGAAGCCGGCGTTTTTTTTCGTATTGAGAAAACATTTAGTTCCCGTATTGGAGCACCCAACCGTTGGCCAACGCACATCTCTCCGCTGTTGCCACAGAATGTCGAGCACGTTGCAGTGGACGCCCTAAAACCCTACCCCAGAAACGCACGCACACATTCCAAGAAGCAGAAGCGCCAAATCGCGGAGAGCATTCGCCGTTTCGGGTTCACCAACCCGCTACTGATCGATGATGCCAACCAAATCATTGCGGGTCACGGCCGTTTGGAGGCCGCAAAGATTCTTGGGTGGAGCACGGTTCCAACGCTTCGCCTCTCGCACCTCTCTGACGAAGAAAAACGTGCCTATGTACTCGCGGATAACAAACTGGCTGAGGTGGCCGGCTGGGATCCCGAGATTCTTGCTATCGAACTGCAGGGCCTCATTGATATCGACTTCGACATCGAACTGACGGGATTTGAGACCGCGGAAATCGACCTCGTATTTGATGATGCGTTGAGCGCTAAAAACCAAAAGGCAGCCCTCGAAGACGAAATTCCAGAATTGCCATCAGGCCATTTGGCGGTATCTCGTCCAGGCGACCTTTGGATCCTAGGCGATCATCGCCTGCTCTGTGGCAACGCCCTAGAAGCCCAATCATTCCAACAAGTCATGGGTAGCGAGAAAGCTCAAATGGTTTTCTCGGATGCGCCCTACAACGTTCCAATCGAAGGACACGTGTCTGGGCTAGGGCGGATTCGCCATCGCGAGTTTGCGATGGCAAGCGGAGAGATGACAGAGCTTCAATTCACACAATTCCTCCAAACCGCCTTTGCCCTCCTCGCTGCCAACAGCGCCCCCGGATCGATTCACTTCCTATGTATGGATTGGCGTCATTTGTCGGAAGCGCTCCAGGCGGGACGCAGTGTCTATTCAACTCTAAAGAACCTTGTGGTCTGGAATAAAACGAATGGCGGGATGGGATCGTTCTATCGCTCGAAGCATGAGCTGATCCTGGTCTGGAAAAACGGCACCGCGCAGCACATCAACAATTTTGAACTCGGGCAGCACGGACGCCATCGCACAAACGTCTGGGATTATGCCGGGGTCAATGCGTTCCGCGCTGGACGTCTGGAAGACTTGGAAGGTCACCCAACAGCAAAACCGGTTGCCATGGTGGAAGACGCCATCAAAGACTGTTCGCATCGCAACGGGATCATTCTCGACTCATTTGGCGGGTCGGGCACAACGCTGATTGCAGCCGAGCGCTCGGGTCGAAAAGCACGCCTCATCGAGCTTGATCCAACTTATGTCGATGTCTCAATCCGCCGCTGGCAGGCACTAACCGGCAAGACGGCCATCCTGGCTTCTGAAAATCGCGACTTTGAAGAGGTGTCACGGAGTCGACAGCCCCCATCCGCGGAAATGAAGCAGTTGGAGCCAGCGCTCGCCGATACGGGGATAAGCAACGATGGGAGATGACACCGATATCAGTAACCCCCACCCGGCCGAGCCGATCTGTGAAAATCCCGGCACCGATGTTTCACGAGTGGGCTACGGCCGTCCACCCGAACACGGCCGCTTCAGACCGGGCAGATCTGGTAATCCGAAGGGACGGCCGAAGGGCAAAAGAAATTTCAAAACCGAGGTGTCCCATGTGCTCGGTGAACGCGTGACCCTCCGCGAGGGTGACCGCACACGCAAGACCACGAAATTTGCGGCCATGCTTCAGGCAAATGCCTTAAGTGCCATGAAAGGCAATGTATCGGCGTTCAATGCTCAGATCGCGCTTCTAGCCCGAACCGGGCAATTAACCGAAGAGGCGTCGGAAAGCAGCACCGAAACGCTGTCTGAAGCAGACCAGGCGATTATTCGCGATTACCTGGCTCGAAACGATCTTCTACCCAAAGAAAAAAAGGACGACGCCGAAGGCGGTGCAACATGAACTTCTTGGTTAAACCACCCTTCGGCATCAATCCGCAGCGAACGCTGGAGGCCATCCTGCGGACGGACCTTTATGCCTTTACGGCAAAGGCATTTGAGACTGTGAGTCCCGGCGATGCATTCATGCCCAATTGGCATATTGAGGCGATGGCAAACGCTCTGGCAAAGGTGATGCGTGGGGATTGTAAGCGATTGATCATCACGGTCCCACCGCGGCATTTGAAATCAATTGCTGCCTCAGTGGCATTGCCTGCTTTCATGCTCGGACATGACCCGACAAAACGCATCATAGGAGTGAGCTACGCGCACGACCTTGCCATCAAGCACGCGAATGACTGCCGGGCGGTAATGAATTCGGACTGGTATCGAAAGATATTTCTGCACACGAGGCTCGACCCCTCCAAGAACACCGAACTGGAGTTCATGACGACTAAAAGAGGTTTTCGGTTCGCGACATCTGTGGGCGGTACTCTGACAGGCCGAGGTGGCAATCTCATCATCATCGATGATCCGATCAAACCCGCCGAAGCCAACTCAGAAGCAGCCCGCGATCGGGTTACACAGTGGTGCGCCAATACACTGGTCTCTCGTCTCGATGATAAAAGTCGGGATGCAATGGTCCTCGTTATGCAGAGGGTTCACGCCGACGACCTCGTTCAGCACTTTCTTACCCAGGAAGGTTGGGAGCAGCTCAATCTTCCCGCTATCGCCGACATTGAGCAGACTATCGAGGTTGCCCCCAACCGCTATCACACCAGGAAGATTGGAGACCTGCTCCACCCAGAGCGCGAATCGATTGAAGTACTGGAACGCATGAAGCTCGAGATGGGCTCTGCGACCTATTCCGCCCAGTATCAACAATCACCGATCCCGCCAGGCGGAAACATGATCGATTGGAAGTGGTTTTCTCAGTTTGACCTAAATGCCCAGCCTGAATTCAACGACATCGTCATCAGTTGGGACACAGCAATGAAACCCACTGAGCTTTCTGATTATTCAGTCGGAACGGTGTGGGGAATCAAGGGCGACTTTTTCTATTTGCTGGATTTGGTCCGGCTCCGGCTAGATTATCCAAATTTGAGACGAAAAGTCATCGAGGTCTACCAGCAATGGAGATACTCCGGTGTGACGCTGATAATCGAAGACGCCGGATCAGGCACCAGTCTGATCCAGGATCTCAAAGAACAAAACATCGCAGTCATACCAATCAAACCTGAGGGTGACAAAGTTCTGCGTGTGAGCGCGCAATCGGCAAAGATCGAAGCGGGCGCTGTGCACCTTCCTCAGAAGGCTCTGTGGCTCGACGACCTCCGTAATGAGGTCCTAGCTTTTCCTCACGGAAGGCATGACGATCAGGTGGACTCGATAGCACAGGCGTTAAATTGGATCAGCCGCCCGCGCGCAAGATATGTAATGACGACTATTCCCATGCATCCGTCGTATAAACGGTACCGGTTGTGAACCTCTCCACCGTCATGCCCCCGCGATAAGAACTGTCTTTGCTAAGAGCATCGCCCTCTCAAACCCGCATAACGTCCATTACGGAGTATTCATTGGGTTGCAGCTCACTGCAACCGCGGCCGAACGAATTCGTGTTGCTGAAGTATGTTGAAATGGGCGCTTGGCCTGACGCCCTATGCACGGTGTCCACCTCAGCGAAAAGCTTTGAGGGAACGAGTTCTTTTTAATACGAGCAGCCTCCACTCGGTCGCGCCCGCACGATGCCCAATCCAGAAAGCTTGCGGCCGCCTATTGGCGTCGGAATTCTCTCCAGCCCTTTTCTCGAAGCTTGCAGGCCTCGCACGTGCCGCATCCGTAGCCCCAATCGTGACGGACTTCGCGCGATCCAAGATAACAAGTATGCGTTTCTTCTCGAACGAGATCGACAAACTCACGCCCCCCAAGCGACTGCGCCAAGACCCAGACCCCGGCCTTGCTGAGCCACATTAACGGACACTCCACCTGAAATTCGAAACCACTACAGAGGCTGATTGCCGTTTCAGCCGCTTTCATGGAGGCATTTTGACAATCGGGGTATCCGGAATATTCCGTTTCGCTGGCTCCACAGACAAGGGTCCGTATGTCCCGCCGAAACGCGACGCTAGCGCAAATTGACAGCATGATTAAGTTGCGTCCGGGAATATAACGTCTCCCTAACTCAAATCCTTCTCCTGTGATTTGAGAATGGCTAGCTGGAGAGGCAACGCTTCCAGCAATTTGTCCTATTAGATCGAGTTCGACAACATGATCGGGCCCGAGGCGTTTTTCCCAGTTCGAATCTAACCTAGCGATAGCATCCCGAATGATGGGTCGACGTTCCAGTTCCACAAAATGTTTTTGACCATACCGAATACCAACCGTCTCGACGACCTCGTAGCGATTCAACGCCCAGGCGAGTGAAGTCGTTGAATCTTGTCCACCCGAAAACAAGATGAGCGCGGACGAATGGTTTAATGGTTCTCCCACCGTCTACTCCTGATCCATTCGGATACTTCGATCATGTCCTTGAAAGTCGCTCGCAGGCCGCATTCAATCATTGGATTGTCGCCAATTGTTAGGAGAGAACGCACGTCTGTCTTGAGGCCAATGCAAATCTTTCCGCGGCAGTAGGCATATCCGAGCTCAAACGATGCCCCTTCGTCGATCACGCGTCCGTCCATCACAAGCAGCAAAATGTCGCAACGATCAATTGCCTGCAGGTCGCCTTCGAATATGGCGTTCTTCGCCTCATTCACCGGCATACCGTTTGCGACGAGATCGACAAGAAGGGCGCCATCTTCTTGCGGAAGGTAGACATCGCAGAATTCACTAAGCGCGTTTCGAAGCGAAATGTTCCATTGCCGTTCATTTTCCGAAAAGAGCGGCCCGGCGATATAGACGTTCGGTCTGTTCGAAATCAAAGTTCACCACGCTTATTGATAACCTCTTCCAATCGACCGGAAAAATCGAAAGGTCGATAATCCTCAAGAAGTATCGTCCTCGCGATTTGCTTTGCCGTGTCGAAGACAACTGAATCGGATGTGTCGATAGTCGATTCTTCCGTGGGTCTATAAATTTTGAGAAGCTCTGCCTCTTGCTCAAGTAGAGTTTCAGTTTCGAAGCTGACCTTTCCGCGAACCCGCTTGTTGGTTCCGCGCCTGGCCAATCGTTCCTCAAGGGCTTGTTTGGTAGCCTTCAGGAAGAGAATGTGACCGTCCTCAATCGGTTTTCCCCAAGCCTTGAATCGCTTTCTTAGCTCAACAGCTTTTCGACGGTTTTCCGACTTATTTCTGGAAAATGCAAAAAGGTCCAAATAGGCCCGATCCATG
>Ga0224548_1000022_pt1 | contig 10676 bp, 11 predicted proteins | sample 714P22024metaG_FD_172016 | JGI IMG/M metagenome (GOLD analysis project Ga0224548, IMG submission 172016) | Peat soil microbial communities from Stordalen Mire, Sweden - 717 P2 20-24 | ecosystem: Environmental > Terrestrial > Soil > Wetlands > Peat | place: Sweden: Norrbotten County, Stordalen...
ATCGGTATTTCCTCGGTTATTGCGGACGTGCTGTTTGGGCTGGCGTTCGCGGATGGAACGGCAGCATATTTTCTACTCGAAATGGATCGCGGCTCGATGCCGGTGGCACGAAGCCGATTCGATCAAACCAGCTTCAAACGCAAGCTCAAGGTCTATTGGGAAGCATGGAAACAGAACCGACATGTCGAGCAGTTCGGTGTCAAACAAATTCGCGTCCTGACAATCACCGAAAGTAGTCCGCGCGTCGACCACATGATTGACGCGGTCTATGACATCACCGGCGGCAAGGGTTCGAATTTCTTCCTGTTTGCGGAGAAATCGCGCTTCTACGGACGGTCGCCGACCGACGTGTGGTGGACGACTGGTAGGGGAGAGTTGGTCAAGCTAACGGACTAGGCTGGATTAGGAGAAAACCGACAGATGCCTATAGGACGCCCAAGAGTAGGACTGTGAAGGTCACAAAAGTCAAAATTGCAATCGTAAGCACTGGACCAGATCGCATATAAAACGGAAGCGCTTGCTGGTATATGTCAAAATATTTTTGAAATTCTTCGGCCGCTAGCTGACCAATCTCAGTGTCATAGTTTTTAAGAAAATTATTTTGCGTGCTCGTCATTTGTGCGTCAAATTCATCGACAGACTTTTTAGTGAAAGAGTCTTTTGAGGCAAACTTAATGGATGCAACTTTCAATTGTTTTGATAAGTCTTTGGCGGCTTCAGAAGTGCTAGCAACTTGCTTAGGAAGCAAGATTGCAACGTCCTCTATTTCCACGGCAAGCGAATCAATTTCACCCGTTTGTGCTTTCGTAAGAGACGTTTGGCCTTGAAGATACGCTGACCTCGCCTCCCTCCGTACCTTCAGACTGTTGTCTATGACCAAATCCCGAAGTCTAGACGCGACAGTAGAATAGCTCCTTGAATGAGTTTGCGCCAATTCAAATGCCTTGCTGTACACATTGTATGAATACAGCAACACTGCAGACACTGCAGCAACAAGCAATCCAATAATTAGTTTGTCGTAAACAATTAGAAGGGCCTGCTTCTTCTCTGGTGAGATAGACATATTCACTCGAAACTAATTCGAAGACGACCTTGAAAAAAAAGCCAAGGATAGTCCTCTTCAGGATTTAAATTTCGTAGGCGTGCGTGACCGAAAGCGCGGCGGTTTTGCTTTTTTTTAGGATGAATGCTCGCCGTGGTGATTTCACCGTCTGCCGGCGGAAGCCATTCGGCAACAATCAAAATTGGAGATTGGCAATCAGGTGGCGTATCTTCAATTTCAAGGCACTTACGGACGAAAGAAAGAAGCTCGCCCAGACCAACACCGCCTTCAAACTTACCATCTGGTAGCCTGTGAATGGGAATATTGGGGAAAGTTGCGGCCAACCGTAAGCGGCGTCGCGGCAACGTGTCGAATTTTGATCCGGTAAAAAGGGCGCACTTTTCCGACTGCGCATATCCACCAGGGCAAAGATCATCCTGGTGAGCAAAATATATTGACAAGGAAATTCTTTCCTCGGCGCGACACTGCGAAACGCAGTTAGATCCTACGAGAAAAGCTAAAGAAGCGGCGGCTAATATTAATTTTTGCATGCATGTCTAGCTCAATTACATACCTAATTAGCGATGGAATCCGATCAAATACAAGACGTATCCCGAATCTATTCCCTCGGAACCGGCATGGTCGATCGAGCGGCCGCGGCCATCGGTGTCAAGGTTGCGTTGATTAAATAGAGAGCGCGGCCGGTAAGGCCGCGTTTCTTTCGAAGGAAGCTATTTAAAGTGTTCGTGCGACTCGATGTGCTGGGCAGCTTGCAACAGCGCGAAGCGCGGATGCGAGCAGCCGTGGCACGGTGGAAAAATCTTACCGAAAATGCACGTCACATCATGCGGTTGTGAATGTGTCGTGTCGTGAGTTACTCGGTAGATTCCCGACTTGGGAACTTTCTCTCCAGGTTTATAAGAAATCCTTTTAATGTCTTCGATAGTCTGTGCAGCCATGGTAGCCCATTCCTTTTAGGGCGAGCCGGGCACTTGACTGAATCAGCAATCTCGATTCTTATCGAGCTGTCCTAATGCTGATCCCGCCGCCCGGCTCGGGTTATGCGGACTGAAACGCAGAGCCGTCAGGTCTGATACGCCTGACGGCTTTTTCATGCGAATCACCAATCAAACAGGTAATGGGATCAGGAGTCCTAATTTGAGTCAACGCAGGTAATATATAGTCCACTGCGATTAGCGGGTTCAAGCTTGCTTGGCCTAGCGGAACGCACCGTGTCGCGGAACCGATATTGTGTCTCCGGCAGGGGGGTGGCTAGGGAAAAGCTTGACCGATAGAGCAAGTTGATGGGAGAGAAATATGTCTGAATCCTTTCGCGATCCTATTGCTCCTATAAAAAAGCGGATTGCCATATTCCTTGATGGCACTTGGAATACTCTGGATGACAATACAAATGTTTGGAGACTAAAGGCGCTGTGCGCGACCAAGAGCGCGGATGACTTAGATCAGTGCGCTTACTACAATTCAGGCTTGGGGACGAAGGTTGGAGAAAAGGTAAGTGGTGGAGTCCTTGGATATGGCATAGACGACGCAGTGATAGATGCCTACGAGTGGCTCATCGAGCATTACAACACCAATGATGAGATTTTTATTTTCGGCTTCAGTCGAGGAGCATACACCGCAAGAAGTTTATCCGGCCTGATAAGCAAATTTGGTCTTTTGCAGCCAGGCGCACCAATATCAATCACTCAGCTATATTCTCGATATCGGTTAGGAGGCAAAGCAAAAACCATCCGCATGCTGCTTGACGAACGGGAAAGTGGCCAGACCAATTTCACTCTCGAAGAACGCTGGATCCTTAAATACTCTCAACCAATCGATATTGAATTTATCGGCGTTTGGGACACAGTGGGGGCGTTGCGTAAATCAGAAATGCAATTCCTAAATACTGGGCTTAGAAAGCCAAATAAATTTGCGTTCCACGCTTTGGCGATCGACGAACATCGAAAGCGGTTCGTCCCAACCCTCTGGACGAAAGATACACCGAAGACGCGAGACCCGACAGCAGGTCCGGCGCGGACGCTAGCTCAAGTCGAACAAAGATGGTTCGCCGGAGCTCATGCTAATGTTGGCGGTGGATATGCAAACGATCTGCTCGCTCAGCTTCCCCTCAAGTGGATAATGGAGAAGGCGGAGCTGCATGGGCTTGCATTCCGTGTAGGCGTTGAGGTCGATGGGGATGTAAGCACGTCACCGGTGTGCGATTCATACGGTACTTTCCTATATGGCTTTTACCGTGTTTACACATTAGGGAAGCGTTTCTTTCGAGAGGTTGGCCAGAAACCGATTGTCGAAGCGAACTCAACGAGAGAAACAATCAATGAAACAATTGACCTATCAGTATTTCAACGATGGGCCAACGACGAAACGTACCGCCCGCAAAATCTTCACGACTGGGCGACGAGGTATTCTTTAGATCCAGCAAAAATCAGTACATCTGTTTTAGCCCACGACCCAGCCGTTGCCGTTGCGTAAACTGACAGTAGCCGTGTCAGATGGCGGCCTTTAGATCATCCATTGTGGCTGCCGCGCTATTTGACCTGGATTACAAACGCCATGCCCTTGCTGAGGTAGGAAAGGCATTTCCTCGGAGCCGGCAACTTCAATCTCGCGACCACGGCCAGCGGGGTCAAGGTTGCGTAGCACCCGTAGGGCTTGACCTTGACGCCAGCGCGAGACGGGGGCGCAAGATGACGAGCTGGGTAAGCACATGGTACTCTGGCAAATGAGGGTGGAGAATTTGAACCATGGCTAAAGAGAGTATTTTATGGGGCATCCACGCGGGGAAGACCGGCGACGCAGATTCGTTCTTCATGAAAAAGAATGTGGTCGCTATCGGGTGGCCCAAAGTTGGGGATTTAGGGAAACTTAAATCAAATCGCGAAGCGTTCCGAGATGCCGTGGCGGCCGGATATCCGGAAAAGAAGCCAGGGTCGGTTCCCGTTAACGCCGGCCAGCTGTTTCGATTTGTCCATGAAATGTCAGCAGGGGATTTGGTCGCGTATCCCTCTAAGCGCGACCGTCAGATACACATTGGACGTGTCGAAGGACCGTACCAATATGATGCGACGACAGAGCCTACGTATCCGCAGGTGCGGGCCGTAAAGTGGCTTACCTCTCTCCCACGAACGAAGTTTTCGCAGGGTGCTCTTTACGAGATTGGCTCCGCGATGAGCCTCTTTCAAATAAAAAACTACGCTGAAGAATTTCGTGCCGCAGCCGAAGGGAAGGTGGTTGCTCCACCGGTGACGCAAGACGAAAGCGTCGCGGCTGTTTCGGAAGAAATTGTAGAATCCACTCGTGATTTTATTTTGAAACGGCTGGCTCAAGAACTGAAGGGCCATCCGATGGCCGATTTTGTTGCCCACCTACTTAATAGGATGGGGTACCGAACGCGTGTGTCGCCGGAAGGCGCGGATGGTGGAATAGATATTATTGCGCACAAGGACGAGTTGGGATTTGAACCCCCAATCATCAAAGTACAGGTGAAGAGTGGGGAAGGGTCCGTTGGTGACCCAGTTGTATCCGCATTGTACGGAAAAGTTTCGGAAAAGGAGTTCGGCTTAATGGTGACGCTCGGCGTTTATACCAGCCAAGCGAAAGGTTTTGCGCGGAGCAAGGCAAACCTGCGTTTAATCGACGGTAGCGATTTGGTGGATTTGATCTTGGAGCACTACGAAAAATTTGATTCGCGCTACAAAGGACTTGTTCCGCTAAAACGCATTTATGTTCCGGAATCGCTGGAAGAAAATGACGAGTGAACCGGTTAATGGGGAGTGTACCCTTAATCTAATACAAACATTATGATTAGATACTTAGGCGACAAAGGATACGGAGGATATAACACAGAGACCAAAACTCTCAATGCCGACAGTGTGGTCTACTCTTTTGGAATCGGAGAAAACATTTCTTGGGACTTGGCGATGATAGAACTCGGATGTGTAGTACACGCTTTTGACCCTACACCGCGCTCTATAGAGTTTGTAAACAACCAAGTATTGCCTCCGCAGTTTATCTTCCATCCTTACGGAGTGGCGCACTTCGACGGTGTCGCAAAGTTCAACCCCCAAGGAAGCAAGCCTCAAAATGTATCTGTTTCCATGCAACTCTATCAAGAATGGAGTGACCAAGCTATCGAGCTTCCCGTCAAAAGACTTTCAACAATAATGAAAGAACTCGGACACAACCACATTGATGTGTTGAAAATGGATATAGAGGGAGAAGAACTTTTCCTTTGGAGTGACCTTAAAAACATACGAATCGGGCAGATGCTGCTGGACTTCGACGGCAAAAGAAAGATGGATAAGATACGTCAATGGCTCTTAACCAACAAAATGCGCCTGCGCGGGTACTCTACAGTAAAAAACGGACAGGATATATCATTCGTAAAATGAAAAAACTTGATCGATTAATTCCCTTGGTGGGGCAGGGAAGTGGCATTCCCTCGGAGCCGGCAGAGTCGATCGAGCGACCACGACCAGCGGTGTCAAAGTTGCGCAGCACCCGCAGGGCTTGACCTTGACGCCAGCGCCAGGCGCGGACGCAAGATGACGGGCTGGGTAGAGGTGTGGTATACTGAGTTCATGGTCGCAAAAGTCCTAAAAGAAGTGATCGGCCGCGTGCAAACTTGGCCGGAAGAGCGTCAGGAGGATGCCGCTCAGCTGCTGCTGGAAATGGAGCGGCAGGACGCAAGTTCCTATCGACTAACCGACGAGCAGGCGCGGGAAGTGGCGCGCATCCAGCGAGATATTCGCGAGGGTAAGGGCACGTTCGCAACTGATGAGGAAATGGCGGAACTTTGGAAATCGTGCGGCCTATGAGGCTGCGCTACACTGCTGATGCGCGTTTCCACATCGAGTCGATTTTCAACTACATCAAAGATCGAAATCCAGTCGCGGCGACTGAGGTCGCTGCACGCATTCGCGTAGCAGCCGAGCGATTGCAAGAATTTCCGCAGATAGGGCACGCCGGTCGCGTGCCCAGCACCTACGAGTGGGTCGTTAAAGGTCTACCGTATATTATCGTGTATGACATATCGCTGGGCAATGAGGATGAGCTCGTCGTCCTTGGCGTATTTCATGGTGCGCAAGATCGTGATCAAAAATGAAGATTGAGATGGTGAGAATTGTTTCCTGAAGTGCAAGGTCCGACTGATGAACGAGGGCGCAGAGCAGATATTGTGGGTCGATAGGGAAGTGGCTGGGGAAACAGTTGACTGAAAAAATACGTTGGTGAGGCAGGAACCGCACTGTTTGTCGGTCGCACGGACGTGGTGGACGCCTTGATCTGGCTTGTCGCTATCTGCCCAAAGCTAAGTGAGGGTGGCAATGGTTAGGCCCTTATATCTCAAGCCTCAGAAAAAGAATCCGCACGGATTCGTCATCAAGCAGCATGTGTTCCCTTCGGTAAGCATTGCCCGCTTTGTGAATGCCGACGGACGGGTGTCTCTTTTCGACAAGCTCCGAAACAAGAGACGCTTTGCTAAGCCGGACGACATTATTTTTTGTGCACGTCGAGCATGGGATCACCGGGCTGAAACAGGCTATATGAAGGAAATTGAAAATAATTTTCAAAGTCTCGTTTCAAGAATCATTGACGGAGGAGTGTCACAGATTGACCAATTCGACAAAGCAATTATTGACCGATTTTATGCCCTTTGGCACATACGCTCTCGACAAAGAAGTCTGCCGGCTATCGAAATTCAAGCGAAAGGATTACTGGGAACGAAATTCACGCGCGAGCAGGAGGAAAATCTCGAAAAGAACAGATATAGCTTTGCGCGCGAAGACGGAAAGTTTCTGGCCCATCAACTAAACGGAGTGCAAATACAGGTGAAGGTCGGTAAGTATGCGCATAGTGTTCTTGCAACGGCAAAGTGGGGAATAATTCAAGCCCACGATGGAGAATTTATTGTGCCGGATATTCCAAATCATCATATCATTCCAATTACCCCAACGGTTTGCCTTTTTAATCCGACGTCGAACGGAATTATCACAAAACAAAACGTTGCAGAAATAAACAGAAGTGTTAGGGCAGAAAGCAAGCGGTATTATTTTGCGCGCGATCTTTCACTTTGCCATTTTTAAAGTGCTCGGGTGCTACGAAAGAGCGCCGCGTGAACGCAACGTGAGATTGTGAGGTAAAATAACGACAATGAAAAACTTAAAGCCTATTGAAGACTATATCGCGAGCTACCCAAAGAATGTCCAAGTAATCTTGGAGAGACTAAGAGCAATTATTAAAACGTCCGCACCAAAAGCTGAAGAGGCGTTGAAGTACGGCATTCCAACGTTCATCCTAAACGGTAACCTGGTTCATTTCGGTGCGTTTAAAAATCACATTGGTTTTTACCCCACCCCATCGGCAATTAGCGCATTTAAAAAAGAATTGTCTAAATACAAAGGCGCAAAAGGATCGGTGCAATTTCCAATGGATAAGTCGCTGCCCTCGGGCCTAATCCGTAAGATTGTTAAGTTCAGGGTTATGGAAAATTTAAAGAAGGCGAGTTGAGAATTGTCTCTTGAAGTGCAACACAACAGATTAAGTTGGTGGGTCGTAAAATAGATAATGTGCGACCTATATTCCATGGCTCTGTTGAGCCATATTCTAGGCCGCGAGCGCTTGTTGCAACAAAACGCAATCCTTACCGCTTATCAAACCAATTTCCAAACTCGCACGCTATAAATGGGCCATTATTTGGAAGTCGGAAAGCACAAAACCCGGTCTCGTGATAGTCCGAGAAAATATCGTAATATTGCACCACACCGTAAATATAGATTGAAATCTTCCCATTCAAAATATCTTTTACCGTCGGATCATCAACCGCGTCCGTCGCCGCCGTTCCCCACTTGTCACCGACAGTGCCGAGCATATCCCCTGCCGGTGAGGTATACGACGCAATCTTTATTGCTTTGATAACACCCACAGCATCAGGACCAAACGTCGCATAGCGGTGTATCCTTACACCTATTGCCGGCGTACGGCCGCTATTTACAATGTGTACGTCAGCACAAATATGTACTCCACCTGGAACTTGGCATATTGGGGGAGTCGACATATTGAAGGAGCTGGCCCAGAGATATGCTCGCTGCTCTTCTTTGAAAGACCGGGAAGAAAATTCCAGCGCTGCCTTCGCCGTGGCGGCGGCACTCTGAGATGCGTCTGCTGCTTCATGCAAAGCTTCATCGGTTTTCGAGATAATCTGCGTCTGTTTTGAGATAATCTCCGTTTGGAGCCCTACCACAACGACAAGGAGCATTGTAAAGAATGCTACCGCCGGGTCGGATCTCCGGAAGGCTGATAAGACTGCGGTGGTGCAGCGCTTTAGACTTTTCCAAATCGTAGAAGCGCGATCGCGGCAGTTGCGTGCTGCTTGCGCGAAATCATCGTCTACCAATGGACTCTCCCTCGCACTTCAATTTCCCGCCGCGGTAGATAATAGCACCATTTGAATGAGGGGGCGTTGCTATTGTGAAGTCGTGCCCGATGTTGCACTCGTGGTTGCATCCGATGCCGTCACACTAATCGGCATCGCCTCGACAATAACAGTACGGGTGGAAGTGGCGGTGTTTCCGTAGGTGTCTGTGGCAACATAATCGATCGTGTCAGTCGCAACCTTGGATGTATCGAGCACAATATTGCTCACGAGTGCACCGTTGAGAAAGTATTTGATGCCGAGGTCGTTGCCGGCGCTGTCATTTGCAGTGGCGCCGAGGTCGCTATAGCTCTCCCCCACTTCGATGATGGCCGGGTTGTTGCCCATGATGGTGATGGTGGGCGGTGTTGTGGTGCTCGCTGGAGCAGATCTCTCGTAGGATGAAGAGGGGGTCGACTGCCCGGCGAGCAGCGCAGCGAGTTGGTCGCCGGTGATGCAGACCGGGGTGCCGTCGGAATCTTTGATGCAAAGTGTGTTGTTGACGGTGATGTTGTCAGACACAAAGGATTGGGCGAAGCCCTGAACTTCTGCGATGAGATTTTCGACTTCGCTGGAGAGTGCTTGGATGGCGGAGACGGCGGGCGCAATGAGGCCGATGTAGTTGAGGCCGAGCGTCCCGCCGGGGGTGAGGGCTGTGGCGCTCGTCGTTGATACGAGTTCTGGAAAAATTGCTTGCAGCTGCTGTGCAATGAAGCCGACCTGTGTGTTGCTTCCTTGCGACGGGTCGATCCAATTGAAGGTCACCGGATTGAGCTGGTCGATGAGCGTAAGCGTATCGGAAGTGTCGAGGGATTGTATATTGGTCTTGAGGCGCTGGTCGGAACTTTGTGTGAGGGTGCCGGAGAGCTGCGCATTGCCGCCGTCGAAGACGGCAAAGACCGTGGTCGAGGCGGAGTTGACGACGGCGAAGGCCGAGGTGGAACTTGCGGCGTCGGGACCTGAGACTTGCAAGCGGCTGTAGGGGTTAAAGGTGCCGACCCCCATATTCCCAGGCACATATACTGTTCCGTTTGATTTTATTGCGAATCGGCGAGTAAGAGCAGTTGTCGTGCTTTGATACCAAATATTAAAGTCGTCGGCTCCGCTCGCCTCAAGCAGATTTCTCTCATCCTGTTGGAAGCGATAGAACGAGCTGGTGACATCGCTCCCCAGATCGAGGGCGTTCGGTAGCAGCACGTTTGAACCAAGAAGCCTAAACAACGCGAGACTTGTTGAACTGTTCACTATAAGTGCACCTGGAAATGCACCGTTGTTAGAGTCGGTTGTTGTACCAATTAGTAGTGTTCCGTTGTCTTGTACCGTGAGCGTCGTACTGCCTGCCGAGTTTGCAATCTGGAAGGCTGCTCCAGTTCCGGTGTCCGGGCCTGTCACTGACAGGCGGCCGGACGGAGTTGTGGTTCCGATGCCGACGTTGCCGTTGGCAGCGAGATAAAGTTGTGAGCTGTTGACGCCGATGCCGCCCTGCAGTCCGAGGAGAGTTTGCGGACTGGTGGTACCAATCCCCACATTCCCCGCAAAGTACGCATTCCCCGTTGTCGTGGCACCGCCCGAGATGGTGAGACCGGTGGCTTGTCCACCCGCGCCGATGGTTGAAGTGGCATACGCAGTAAGTCCGCCGTTAAATTGCGTGAGTGTTGAGGTGGCGTTGCGGGCGAGTTGAAATGGATATGCGGAGGCTATGTTTGCTAAATCACCTGCAGGAGTGACGTAATCGGTACCCGCCAAAGCAGTGGTGACCGCGCCATTAGTTGCTTTTAATAATCCTGAAAGATTCGCGATTGAGAGATTGGAAGTGAAGAGACTGGTTGAGGAGGCGGTGGTGGAGAATATCGAAGTGGTGGTGGCTTGGTTGAGGAGGGTGTTGCCCGAAACGGTGAGGCCTGATGCGGTGAGGTTGCCGTTGAAGAAGCCGTCGCCTGCGACACTAAGCAGTGCAAACGGCGACGAGGTGCCAATCCCGACGTTGCCGCTGCCGAGAATGGTAAAGAGTGATGTGCCGGTGGTCGAAGCAACGGAGAAGAGCGAGGCGCTGCCGCGCTGCTGACCTGAACTGGTGATGGAGAGCGCGGCCCACGGCGTCGTTGTACCGATGCCGACACTGCTTGTTGTGCTCGCAAGTACCAGATTATTGCTTTGCTGAGCCCAATATGGCCCGCTTGTTCGGTTTGCTATGGCTTCGGC
>Ga0224548_1000023_pt1 | contig 10596 bp, 11 predicted proteins | sample 714P22024metaG_FD_172016 | JGI IMG/M metagenome (GOLD analysis project Ga0224548, IMG submission 172016) | Peat soil microbial communities from Stordalen Mire, Sweden - 717 P2 20-24 | ecosystem: Environmental > Terrestrial > Soil > Wetlands > Peat | place: Sweden: Norrbotten County, Stordalen...
TCAACTGATGGTACCACCTCTTGCATCCAATTGCGCGCCGACGCCGTCGGCTATGCCGTGAACACATTGCTGGCAACTGCAGCCGCCAGTGAGAAGGCCGCAAATGTAACAAATCAATTCCAGGTAGGGCTCTATCCGTTCATCCGATATCTCTATTCCTATTTCCCTCTAACCGGGACCCTTACCTGATCGGCGAGCACCCCTGGCACGATCAACTATGCGGCCGCACAACTCGCGACGCTGTTGGACACCGGAGTCAATTCAATCCTTGGATCCGGCGGCACGCATTTCGAGAATGCCTTTCCCGACATGAACAATCTCATTACCTCTGTCGGAACCGGAAGCAGCTCATCCAATGCTCTGCCTTATGTGTTTGTTATCACCGATGGCTCCCAGAACTACCAAACTCAATGGAATGGAAACTGGTCAGGAAGCAATTCCGCGACTGTTGTCCCTACGTCACTTTGCACCACGCTCAAGAACCGTTGCATAACGATCGCAATTCTTTACATTCCTTATCAACCGATCCAGTACCCAACCAACTTTGCCAACAGCGAAGACATTTACGCCAACAATAACATTCCGTACATTCCCCCAGATCTTCAGTCTTGTGCTTCGCCCAACTTCTTCTATACCGCGAGCACCCCTGCGGACATCACAAGCGCGCTGATTACGATGTTCGAGCAGGCTGTGAGCACGGCCCACGTATCAAATTAGAGTTCTGCCATCCACGGATACGACGGAGCGGAAATCTGATTAGGGCGAACCTCGTAGCGCTGCGTCAAATCGGCCACACCCGTTTCCAATTAAGCCCTAGTCCAAAAAACGGGGAGGCAGACCTCAGCATGAGGTGACATTTTCTGGGGGGTAGAAAATGCAAGCGCTGCTTCGCGGAGTAACATACAGACTATCCGCAAGAGTGATCCCGCCGTTTCCAAAAAATCCGAACAGCGGCGTATACGTATAGCTCACCTGGCCAAAGATTAGGTAACACGGATACGTACCGCACGTGTTGCTTGACGCAACAAGGCCCGCTGGAATGGTCGCCGTAGATCCCTGCGCAGGAGGAGTGCCATTGAGCGCGTAGCTCCAGCTGACCGTGGCCTTGCCACCAGTGCTTATCTCTATTTGCGAAATGACGACGACAACGGGCGCACTTGAATACGGTGCGAGCACCACGGAGGTCGCCCCCACTATTGTCTGCATGTCCGAAGATTGGATCGTTGTATATTGATTGGTGATTGCATCTAGCGTGTAAGTCGCCGATCGTACTTTCATGTAAACGGCAATTGCTCTTCCGCCGTCATATGATCCAAGGAATATAACCATAAGCACTGGCATAATCATCGCGAATTCAATCGCGGCGACGCCGCGCGTCGATGCGATAAAGCGCCGATAGATGGTTGCGAGTCTCGATATCATCAATACGGCTCTACCCGAAAGGCAGTAACCCCCATCATCTCGATGGTGCTGCCCGGAAGATTGGACAGCGAAAATCCAAGGGGGCCTCTAATAACCGGCCACTGATAAATAAGCTGCACGACCATGACTTGGCCTGGGGCGCCGGGGCTGTATGACCAGCTGTTCGTGACTTGCCCTTGGCTGTTGTACGTCAACGTTGGTGCCGATGCACTGGCGCTAGCAAAGTCTGAGTAGTTTTGCACATTGACCATCAAATTATTGCAATTAAAGAGCGCCTGAACTGTTGGACAGACGGTATTTAGAAATTGACTTTGAGTCATAGCGCTATTCTGCGCATTTCCGGTCATAAAGAGGCGACCAGCCTGCATAGCTGCAGTTTGCAAATTCTGCTGAGCAAACAAAAATAGAGTTGTTTCAAGTATGGCAATGAGCATCGCCAAGAAGGCTGGGGCGATCATGGCAAATTCGACAGCTGTTGCACCATGCTGTGCAAAGCAGAAACGAGAGATATCTCTCGCGCGTCGCCGAAAATATTTCGCTAAATTTCGAAACATACCTAGCGTGTCCCCTTCCACGACCGGTTTGCTCGTTGTCAGGCCGGATCCCTTTTTTCGCTATAAGCTCCTGCGACCGGCAATATGTATTGCAGCCAAGTCCAAATTGCGATGGCGCGTTTGCGCGCAAACATCAATCAATAACGACCAAATGCCTCAACCATAGTGCGAGTCCAATTCCAATTCCAATTCTTAGGAAAAAAGATGCTCATAAAATGTTAATTATCTATTTTTCCACGCGACAGAATCTCGCGGACTGATGAAGATTCAGTAATTAATTGATCATTTACCTTGAGCGAATTCGGTTCATATAGAAGCGGAGCGTCGCCCTGCCCTGCCGCAGCTTTGGACGCAGGCGTTCGATTTTCGGAGATTGTTTCGCATTGGGCGTAAAAGAGTTCACAACCCGCGGGCGGACGCCCATCCCGAGGCAGAGGGCCTCAACAAAATTGGGTTCGCTATCGCCTGCTGCTTGGCACCCTACTCCCTCGAAGCTTGGTGCGGACGCCCGGACTCGAACCGGGACGGGATTACTCCCAAGGGATTTTAAGTCCCTTGCGTCTACCATTCCGCCACGTCCGCGTGGCACTTCAACTCAGGTCCAATCATCCGGCGGCTGCGTTAACGTCGCAAGCGCCCGATGTTTTGACATGGCGCGCCGGTAGCGCCGGACCTGCCGGTGCTCGCGCCACATGCGCAGGACATTGCCGTCAATCAGGCCAGCGCGCTTGAAATCGCGCAGGTCGCGCGCCAGCGCACCGAGCAGGCCGTGACGAAGGTCCGCTACCAAAATCTTCGTGGCGAGATAGGAGCCGACCTTGCGATAGCGGCCGGTAAATTCCGACCGCGCCGCGGCGTAGTTGAGCAGGCTCTGCCCCGCCTGCTCCCATTGATTGGACTGGCCGTCGTTCGACCAATATTTCCGCCACAGCGGCTCGGCAATCAGATGGCCGCTGCCGCGCCGCGCCGCCCGGATCAAAAATTCGCGGTCGTCGATCCATTTCATGCCCTGACAGAAACCGCCGATGTCGAGTGCGCTCTGCCGCCGCACCGTGATACTCGTGCCCTCGACGCCGATAAGATCGCAAATCAGCGCCCACTCGAAAACCGCCGGCGCCAAAGTGAGTTCCGGCATCCGCGCATAGTGGGTGCGCTTGAGATCGAATTTGACGGAGGACGACAGCGTCGCGACCACGCCGGGCTCGCGCGCAAACACCGCAAGCGGCGCCGACAGGCGGTGTTCGAGATAGGCGTCGTCGTCGTCGAGCAGCGCGACAATGCCGGCTTGCGCCGCCTGCAGGCCGAGATTGCGCGCGCCCGCGGTCCCCACATTATGCGCCGGCCTCACCACGCGGATGCGCGGATCGCCGAGCGAGGCCAAATACGCGCCGGTGTCGTCGGTCGAGCAGTCGTCGACGATGATCAGCTCGAAATCTTTTTCGTCCTGCGCTAGCACGCTCGCGATCGTGCGCGGCAAGACATGCCGGCGGTTATAGGTGGGTAGGATGATTGAAATTTTCGGTGGCGGCATCGGCAAACTCGGCGGAAGAAATCAGGCAAGCGGAATTATTCGGCCACGCTCGCGTGGCCCAGGATTGCACGCGCAGCGCGACTTAGGTTAGTTCGGTAATAATTGGCGCCAGGCCGGATCCCAGTCCTTGCCGCCGGCATCCACCACGCGGCCGTCCTTTTCGAAGAACTTGTTCGGGATCTGGAACATGGCGATGAACATTCCGCCCTTCGGGCTCCAGGCGGTGTGCCGGCTGCCGGCCGGCCGCCAGACGAATTCACCGGCGCCGACTTCGATGCCGGCGTCGGGGCCTTCTTTGTCCACCAGCGAGCCTTCCAGCACATAGGTCTGCTCGATCAGCACGTGCTCATGGTCCGGCAGCACCGCGCCCGGCTCCATCCGCATCAGCATGGTGGCGAGCCCGCTCTTGGGATCGAACAGCAGCGTTTTCATTTCGCAGCCGGGAAACCGCATCTTCTGCCACGGCATATCCTTGGCGCGCACCACGCGCGACCGCAGATCTTCAACCGGCTTCGCACCTTGCGTATTCGGCTTGACGTTCATCGATTCCCTCCCGGGCGGCTCGCTGGCTGGATACTACAGCAAACCGCGCCTAGTTGCTCAATTTGATGTCGGCCTGTTCGACGATTTTACCGAATTTCTCGGTCTCGGAGGCAACAAAACTCTTGTATTGCGCGACATTCATCGGCTTCGGCACGATGCCCTGCACCATCAGCTTGTCGGCGAGGCCCGGATCCTTCAGCGCGGTATTTACGATCCCGTTCATACGCTCGACGATTTCCGGCGGCGTGGCGGCGGTTCCGAACATGCCGAACCAATTGAGCAGTTCATAATTCACCAGGCCCGGCGCGCCTTCGCTCAGCGGCGCGACATCCGGCAATTGCGGCATGCGTTCCTTGGACGTGACGGCAACCGCGCGCAGCTTGCCGGCCTTGATCAACGGCAGCGCCGCGGCGAGGCTCGAGAAGCTCATGGTGACGGTGCCGGTCGCGACGTCGGTCACCGCCGGCGCCGAGCCGCGATACGGCACATGCAGCACCTTGATGCCGGCCATGCTGTTCATCAGCTCGCCCGCCAGTTGCTGCGGATTGCCGACGCCGGACGACGAGAACGACAATTTTCCGACATTGGCCTTGGCGTAGGCGATCAGCTCCTTGGGATTGTGAACCGGCGTGGTCTCGGCCACCACGACGACGCAGGGCACGATCCCGACGAGTGCCACCGGCACCAGCTCGCGGCTGGCGTCGTAGGTCATCTTGTCCTTGAACAGAAATTGATTGATTGCGACCTCGCCCGAGGCCGCCATCAGCCAAGTGTAACCGTCGGGATCCGCTTTCGCCACGGTGTTGCTGGCGATCATCGCGCTGGCGCCGGTGCGGTTCTCGACGATCACGGTCTGGTTCAGCGCGGCCTTCATCGGTTCGCTCAACAGCCGCGCGACGATATCGACACCACCGCCGGCCGCGTAGCCGACCAGGATGCGGAGCGGACGGTCGAGATAGGCCGCTTGGGCCACGGACGGCACAACGCCGGCTGCTGCCGCGGATGCCGTCGTGGCGAGAAATTGGCGTCGGTTCAGCATCGCATCCTCCCTCAGTTTCTTTTTTATACGTCGACTATGCGCCGCGTGCCGCCTTCGTTCAATCGCCGCCCTCGCGGATCGGCGGCACGAAAGCGAGCCCGGTATCCCAGGGGAAATAGATCCAGGTGTCCTGCGACACCTCCGTGATGAATGTATCGACCAGCGGCCGCCCCATCGGCTTGGCATAGACCGTGGCGAAATGCGCGTTGGGTAAAAGCTCGCGCACCACGCGCGCGGTTTTCCCGGTGTCGACCAGGTCGTCGACGATCAGCACGCCCTGCCCGCGCATAGCAGTCACTTCAGGGGCTACGCCCTTAAGCACTTTGAGTTCGCCCTGGTTCTTGTAATCCTGATAGCTCGCTATGCACACCGTTTCGATCAGCCGCACGTTCAATTCGCGCGCCACGATCGCGGCCGGCACCAGCCCGCCGCGGGTAATCGCGACGACCGCCGCGAACGGACCTGCCTCGTGCAGCCGCCAGGCCAGCGCGCGCGAGTCGCGGTGGAACTGATCCCACGAGACGGGAAAGATTTTTTCCGGGCGCGGCGGGTTGTCGGCTGACGGTTTCGCCATGGCGACTATCGCGCGCCGCCGGCGAGTTGCGCTTTGATTTTCGTCAGCATGCTTTCGACCGCGGCCTTGGCCGAGGCCAGCTTGTCGGCGTCGCGTGAGCGCACCACGATGTTGGTGTTGGGTCCGAGCTTCTCGTCGAAGAATGGATAGCTGCCGATGATGGCGTCGGGATGCGCCTTAACGATGGCGCCCAGTTCGGTGCCAACATCGCCTTCCTTGGCGTCGGCGCGGATCGATTCCGACAACAGCTTGGCGCCGGTCTTTAGCTTGGGCGCGACTTCATCGACCATCGCCTGCATGATCGACGGCACGCCCGCCATCACGATCACGTTCTCGATCCAGAATCCGGGCGCGCCCGAAACTTTGTTCGCCACCAGCGCAGCCCCGTGCGGGATACGCGCCATGCGCATGCGCGCTTCGTTGAGCTCGCCACCGATCTTGGCCATGCGCTCCTTCAGGATCGCGACCGCCTCGGGATGATAATCGATGGAAACTCCGAACGCCTTGGCCACGCATTCGGCGGTGATGTCGTCATGGGTCGGCCCGATGCCGCCGGTGGTGAAGACGTAGGTGTATTTTTTGCGCAGCGCGTTGAGCGCCTCGACGATCGCGTGCTCGTCGTCGGACACCACGCGCACTTCCTTGAGATCGATGCCGATGGCGGTGAGATAGTCGGCGATGAAGCCGATATTCTTGTCCTTGGTGCGGCCGGAAAGAATTTCGTCGCCGATTACAAGGACTGCCGCAGTGACGATCTCCGGATGCGCGTTCATGAAAGTCCTTGGGCCTTCCTGCAAGCTTGGCCGAACACCTAGCGTGGCCCCGCCAGCCACTCAAGATACGGAACCAATGCGCGCGCCGGTCTTGTATCCCAAGGCTAGGCTCGCTCAAATTTTAGGCACCCATTGGCATTTGGGCTAGGGTTCTGGCCGAACAAAATGGCCGCTTTACCTTGGTTTTTCTCGCGGTTTTGTTGGCCTGAAGCTTGCAGATTAGGGACTGAGCCTTCTGCTGGGGGTTTGCGATGGTTGCCGCCTTCGATGAGATGAAGGGTCATGACGGGGACGTGCGCCCCGCCTACGGCGAGCTGTCGCGCTGGCTCCAGGAGGTGCCGGCCGACGTGCTCGACTACCGTCGGCGCGAGGCCGAGCTGCTGTTTCGCCGCATCGGCATCACCTTCGCGGTCTATGGCGAAGCCGACGCGCAGGAACGCCTGATCCCGTTCGACGTCATCCCGCGCATCATGTCGGGCGCCGAATGGCGGTTTCTGGAGAAAGGCCTGACCCAGCGCGTCAAGGCGCTCAATCTGTTCATCAAGGACATCTACGGCGCCCGCGACATCTTGCGCGCCGGCGTGGTGCCCGACGACCTAGTGTTCCGAAATCCGGCGTTTCGACCGGAAATGAGCGGGCACAGCGTCCCGCACGACATCTACGTCCACGTCGCCGGCATCGACATCGTGCGCGTCGACGCCGACACCTTTTACTGCTCGAGGACAATGCGCGCACGCCCTCCGGCGTATCCTACATGCTGGAGAACCGCGAGATCATGATGCGGCTGTTCCCCGAATTGTTCGCACGCCACCGCATCGCGCCGGTGGAGAATTATCCAGACGAATTGCTCGCTACGCTCAAATCGGTGGCGCCGGCAGCGGCCGGGCGCGACCCGAACGTGGTGCTGCTCACGCCCGGCGCCTTCAACTCGGCCTACTACGAGCACTCGTTTCTCGCCGACAAATTGGGAGTCGAACTGGTCGAAGGCCGCGACCTGTTCGTCAAGGACGAGTTCGTTTACATGCGCACCACGCAAGGCCCGCGCCAGGTCGACGTGATCTACCGGCGCATCGACGACGACTTCATCGATCCGCTCACGTTCCGCTCCGACAGCGCGCTCGGCGTCGCCGGACTGATGTCGGCCTATCAGTCCGGCAATGTGACGATGGCGAACGCGGTCGGCACCGGCATCGCCGACGACAAGGCGGTCTACAGTTTCATGCCGGCAATTGTGAAATTTTATCTCGGCGAGGAGCCGCTCCTAAAAAACGTGCCGACCTGGCGCTGCCGCGAGCCGGAGCATCTCGCCTACGTGCTCGAACATCTGCACGAACTGGTGGTCAAGGAAGTACACGGCTCTGGCGGCTACGGCATGCTGATTGGCCCGACCGCCAGCAAGATCGCGATCGAGCAGTTCCGCGCCAAGCTCAAGACCGCGCCGAAAAACTTCATCGCCCAGCCGACGCTGGCGCTCTCCACCTGCCCGACGTGCGTGCAGCAAGGCGTGGCGCCGCGTCACGTCGACCTGCGGCCGTTCGTGCTCACCGGCCGCGACCGCACCCGCATCGTGCCCGGCGGTCTGACGCGCGTCGCGCTTAAGGAAGGCTCGCTGGTAGTCAATTCCAGCCAGGGTGGCGGCACCAAAGACACCTGGGTATTGGACGGATAGATGCTCTCACGCACCGCCGATAACCTCTATTGGCTCTCGCGCTACGTCGAGCGCGCGGAATATCTCGCGCGCATTCTCGACGCCACGCAGCGGCTGACCGCGTTGCCGCTTGCCTATGTTGGCGCCAGCAACGAATGGGAAACCGCGGTCGCCACCGCCGGCTGCGCCACGGCGTTCTTCAAGACCTATGACGAGGCCAACGAAGAAAACGTCACGGATTTCCTCGCCTTCTCGACCGCCAATTCGTCGTCGATCCGAAACTGCTTCGAACTGGCGCGCAGCAATGCGCGCTCGGTGCGCACCGCGCTCACCACGGAAATGTGGGACGCCATCAACGGCACCTGGCTCGAGCTCAGGCGCTACGGCAACGGGCCGGCCTCGCGCGAGGAGTTCTCCCGCTTTCTGCGCTGGGTGCAGGAATCCTCGCTGCGCTACGACTGCTCGGCCTACCGCACCATGCTGCGCAACGACGCCTACTGGTTCTCCCGCCTTGGCGTCTATCTCGAGCGCGCCGACAACACCGCGCGCATTCTCGACGTCAAATATCATTTGCTGCTGCCCGACAACGAGCGCGTCGGCGGCCCGCTCGATTATTTCCAGTGGGCGGCGATCTTGCGTTCGGTGTCGGCGCTCACCGCCTATCACTGGGTCTATCGCGACAGCCTCAAACCCTGGCTGGTGGCCGACCTGCTGATTTTGAAAGAAGAGATGCCGCGCTCGCTCGCCTCCTGCTATGAGGCGATCGTGCGCAATCTCGATCAGGTCGCCGGCGCCTATGGCCGGCAGGGCGCGGCGCAACGCCAGGCCCGCGGTATCCGCGCCCGCCTGCAAAACAGCAAGATGGACGGCATTTTCCAGCGCGGGTTGCACGAGTTCATCGGCGAATTCATCACCGAGAATAATGACCTGGGCGCCGCCATCGCCCGGCAATTTTTGATATGAGCTTATGCTAGAACGTCACCGTTAATGATGGCCCCGTCAAAACTCATGCGCATTCGCATCTCGCACGCGACCACCTATCGCTACGACACGCCGCCGACCGGCGTGATCCAGATGCTGCGCCTTACCCCGCGCAATCACGAAGGGCAACACGTGGTCGCCTGGCGCGTCGATCTGTCGGAGGATTGCCTGCTGCACCAGCACGAGGACGCCTTCGGCAACATCTCGCACTTCTTCACCGCCGAGGGACCGTTCAACGAATTATCGGTCACGGTCGAAGGCGAAGTCGACACCCACGACACCCACAGCATCGTGCGCGGCGCGATCGAGCGCTTCCCGCCTGGGCTGTTCCTGCGCGAGACCGCGCTGACGCAGCCCGATGATGGCATCACCGACTTCGCCGATAGCACGCGCGCCGACGTCGGTAACGATCCGCTGCCGCTGCTGCATGGATTAATGACCGCGCTCAATCGCGAGATAAAATTCGACACCGACCCCACAGTCTCCACGACCACGGCAGCGGAATCCTTCGCGCTGCACCGCGGCGTCTGCCAGGATCTCACCCACATCTATATCGCGGCGGCGCGCCGGCTTGGATTTCCGGCGCGGTATGTCGGCGGACATTTCTACCGCGTCGATGGCGTCACCGAGCAGGACGCCGGCCACGCCTGGGCGGAAGTCTTTATCGAGGACCTCGGCTGGGTCGGCTTCGATCCGACCAATGGCATCGGCACTAGCGAGGCCCATGTGCGGGTCGCCATGGGTCTGGACTACCTCGGCGCCGCGCCGGTGCGGGGTACGCGCTACGGCGGCAGCGGCGAAACCCTTAAAGTAGCGGTCCATGTCGATCAGGCGCGCCAGCAGGCGCAGAATTAACATGGCGTTGCCGCGCCAGCCCCAGCTTGGCTATAACCCTGCGGCCCGGCTCTCGAAGAAAAAGTCGGATCGCAAGAAGAAGACGGATCACATGACATATTGCTGTGGAATTCTGGTGCGCGAAGGTCTGGTGATGATCGCCGACACCCGCACCAATGCCGGCCTCGACAACGTCTCGACCTTCCGCAAACTGCACGTCTACACGCAGCCCGGCGAACGCCTCATGGCGATCGCCTCCTCCGGCAATCTGTCGCTCAGCCAGACGGTACGCGCGACGCTGACCGAAGGCGTGGAAAATCCCGAAACCGGCGAGCGTGAAACTTTGCTGAATTCACCCACCATGTTTCAGGCCGCGCAGCGCATCGGCCGCGCCGTGCGCCAGATCCAGACCATGGAGGGCGAGGCGCTGGAAGCGGCCGAGGTCGAGCACGACGTTGCGTTTTTATTCGGCGGCCAGATCAAAGGCGGACCGCTGCGCCTATACATGATCTACTCGGCCGGCAATTTCATCGAGTGCACCGTCGATACGCCCTACCTGCAAATCGGCGAACACAAATACGGCAAGCCGGTGCTCGACCGCGCCATCAGCTTCGAGACCGACATCTACGACAGCCTCAAGATCGGGCTGATCTCGATGGATTCCACCATGCGCTCCAATCTCGGGGTCGGGCTGCCG
>Ga0224548_1000024_pt1 | contig 10440 bp, 8 predicted proteins | sample 714P22024metaG_FD_172016 | JGI IMG/M metagenome (GOLD analysis project Ga0224548, IMG submission 172016) | Peat soil microbial communities from Stordalen Mire, Sweden - 717 P2 20-24 | ecosystem: Environmental > Terrestrial > Soil > Wetlands > Peat | place: Sweden: Norrbotten County, Stordalen...
TGGGCGTCCAACCATTTTCAGGTCCTTTCGTTTTATGCGCGCGCTTACCGTCCAGCCCGGCCAGCCCAATTCTATTCAGCTCGAAGATGTGCCACCGCCGCCCCAGTCCGACGGTGCGGTACTGGTGCGCGCGCTGGCGCTCGGCATTTGCGGCACCGACCACGAAATCATCGACGGCCATTACGGCTGGGCGCCGGCAGGCCACGAGCGCCTTATCATCGGCCATGAATCGCTTGGCCGCGTCGAACAAGCGCCGGATGGCTGCGGCGTTTCGCCTGGCGACCTGGTGGTCGGCATCGTGCGGCGGCCCGATCCGGTACCGTGTCCCGCCTGCGCTGTTGGCGAATGGGACATGTGCCGCAACGGCCAATACACCGAGCGCGGCATCAAGCAGCGCAACGGCTATGGCAGCGAGCAATTCCGCATCGAGCCGGATTTCGTCGTCAAGGTCGATCCCGCGCTCAAGGACCATGGCGTCCTGCTGGAGCCGGCGAGCGTGGTCGCCAAGGCCTGGGAGCAGGTCGAGCGGATCGGCGCGCGCAGCGCGGCGTGGCAGCCGCGCGTCGCATTGGTGACCGGCGCGGGCCCGGTCGGATTGCTGGCGGCGCTCCTTGGGGCGCAACGCGGGCTTGAGATGCATGTACTCGATCGCGCGACGGACGGCGCCAAGCCGGAGCTCGCACGCGCATCAGGGGCCACCTATCACGTCGGCGATCTCGGCAAGCTCATGCCGGACGTCGTGATCGAATGCACCGGCGCCGGTTCGGTGGTGCTCGACGCCATGGGGCGCACCGCGCCTTGCGGTATCGTCTGCCTCGCCGGCGTCTCCTCGGGCGGCCACAAGATCGATTTCGATATCGGCGACCTCAACCGCGGCATGGTGCTGGAAAACGATACGGTGTTCGGTTCGGTCAACGCCAACCGCCGCCATTACCGTGCCGCCGCCGAGGCGCTGGCCAAGGCCGACAAAACTTGGCTCGATCGCCTGATTACGCGCCGCGTGCCGCTCGACAACTGGCGCGAAGCTTTCGAACCGCAACCCAACGACATCAAGGTCGTTGTCGATTTTGCTTCCTAAGGTCCGATCATGGCATCCCGTATCGAAGATTATGCGCTGATCGGCGACCTCGGCAGCGCCGCGCTGGTCGGCCGCGACGGCTCGATCGATTGGCTGTGCTGGCCGCGCTTTGATTCCGACGCCTGCTTTGCCGCGCTCCTGGGAACGCCCGAGCACGGCCGCTGGCGGATCGCTCCAAAAGATACCGCGGCCAAGATCACGCGGCGCTACCGGCCGAACACGCTGATCCTGGAGACTCGCTTCGAGACTGTGGAAGGTGCGGCGACGCTGATCGACTTCATGCCGCCGCGCGAGGGCAATTCTCACCTTCTGCGACTGGTGGTCGGCGAACGCGGGCGCGTCGCCTTTCACAGCGAACTCGTTCTGCGCTTCGGCTATGGCGCGATCGTGCCATGGGTGACGCGTATGGACGAGACGACGATGCGCGCCATTGCCGGCCCCGATATGGCGGTCTTGCACTCGTCGGTACGCATGCGCGGCGAGAATCTAAAAACCGTCGGCGACTTCACTGTCGCCGCTGGCGAAAAGGTCTCTTTTAGCCTGTCCTACACATTGTCGCATCTGGATGTTCCGGAGCCATCCGATGTCGAAGCGCTTTTGAGCGCAACGGAAAAATTCTGGACCGGCTGGGCCGGCAAGAACAAAATCTCCTGTCCCTGGGACGAAGCGGTGGTGCGCTCGCTCATCACGCTGAAGGCGCTCACTTACGCGCCGACCGGCGGCATGGTGGCGGCGCCCACGACGTCATTGCCCGAATTCATCGGCGGCCCGCGCAACTGGGACTACCGCTTCTGTTGGTTGCGTGACGCTACGCTGACGCTGCTCGCGCTGATGAACAGCGGCTACTACGAGGAAGCCCAGATGTGGCGCGAATGGCTGCTGCGCGCGGCGGCCGGCAGCCCTAGTCAGATCCAGATCATGTACGGCATCCGCGGCGAGCGTCGCCTGGCCGAATGGGAGGTAACCTGGCTGCCGGGGTACGAGAAGTCGCGGCCGGTGCGCATCGGCAATGCTGCGCATAGTCAATTGCAGCTCGATATTTTTGGCGAGGTCATGGACGCGCTGCACCAGGCGCGCCAAGGCGGGCTCGGCGCCGTTGAAACGGGTTGGGATTTGCAGCGGGAATTTCTAAAGCATCTGGAAAAAATATGGCCGGACCGCGACGAAGGCCTCTGGGAAATGCGCGGTGGGCGCCAGCATTTCACCCATTCCAAGGCGATGGCGTGGCTCGCCTTCGACCGCGCCATCAAAAGCGCTGAGATGCATAATTTGCCGGGACCGGTCGACCACTGGCGCCAGATTCGCGGCCATATCCACAATGACGTTTGCACGCATGGCTTCGATGCCGAGTTGTGCAGCTTCGTGCAGTCCTACGGGTCGAAAGAGCTCGATGCCAGCCTGTTGCTGCTGCCGGCGATCGGATTTCTGCCGCCCGAGGACCCGCGCATTATCGGCACGGTCGAAGCGATCGAGCGCGGGCTCATGAGCGACGGGCTGGTGCGCCGCTACGACACCGAAAAGTCTGATGACGGCCTGCCGGCCGGCGAGGGGATGTTCCTGGCCTGCAGCTTCTGGCTGGTCGACGCCTATGTCATGCTTGGCCGCCATGAGGACGCCGTGCGGCTGTTCGAGCGGCTGTTGGCGCTGCGCAACGACCTCGGGCTCTTGAGCGAGCAATATGAGCCGCGCATGCGCCGCCTGGTCGGCAATTTTCCGCAGGCGTTTTCCCACCTCGCGCTAGTCAATAGCGCGAGCAACCTTTCGCATTATAAAAAACCAGCCGAGCAGCGCTCGGAAGCGCGCGTCGCCGACAACTCAGACATGCAGGTCCCAGCGTGTTAAGTCTATTGACCGCACCGCGGGAGCCCGAAAGAGTGCGCGCATCGCCGTGCCAAAACGGCCAATTCGAGGGAGGAGCGCAGTGCTACTCGATGTCCGAACCTACAAGTGTCTGCCCGGCCGCGTGCCGGCGCAGCTCGAGCTTTATAAGAAATACGGCTACCCGGTGCAGCTTCGCTATATGGGCGAACCACTCTGCTACGCGGTAGCGGAAAGCGGCGAACTGAATACCTACACGCATATTTGGGTCTATGAGAGTGCCGCCGATCGCGAAACCAAACGTGGCAAGATGGCGCAGGATCCGGATTGGAAAGTGTTCCTTGCCGAAAACGCCAAAGCCGGAAATCTGATCTCGCAGGAAAATTGCTTGATGTCACCGACGGCGTTCGCGCCGCCGATTCCGATGCCGAAGATCCATCCCAAAGCTTAGCTGCGCGCGGTTTCGGTCAGGCCAGTGGGCGGCCCGTCGATTGCGGTCCAGCCGCCGTCCACCATCAGCGCGCTGCCGGTGATGTAGCTCGACGCGTCCGACGAGAGGAAGGCGACCGCGGCCGCCACCTCGCTCGGCTCGCTCCAGCGGTTGAACGCCGTGTGCGCGGCGAGCTTGTTGAGAATATCGGGCCGCGCCTTCAGCGGCGCCACCAACGCGGTATCGACGATGCTCGGCACGATGGCGTTGACGCGCACGCCGGCGGGCCCGAGCTCGCAGGCCAGGCCTCGCACCAGCTGGATGATTCCGGCCTTGGTGGCGCCGTAGATCGCCAGCCCTGGCTCCAGCGTCATCGCACGCATCGAGGAAGTGGCAATCAGGCTGCCGCGGCCTTGGTCGCGCATGATGCGTCCGAACGTACGCAAAAATAAGAACACGCCGCGCAAATTGAGATTGGCGATGCGGTCGTATTCCTCGTCGCTGTAATCGAGGAACGGTTTACGGATGTGAACGGCCGGCGTGGTGACCGCGATATCGAGCCGGGCACTGAACTTCTTGGTAGCGTCAGCGAGCGCGGTGATTTCCTCCGCCCTGCTGGCATCCACCATATGGGCCGCCGATTTTACGTGGGCGCCGATCTCGGCCGCGGTGCGCTCAACCCCTTCGCGATCCTTGTCGGCGCAGATCACGTTGGCGCCGAGCGCGGCGAGTGCCTCGGCCGAGGCCTTGCCGATGCCCGAAGCCGCGCCCAGCACCAGCGCGGTCTTACCGGTGAGGTCGAACAGCGCGCGATAGCGCTCGAGCCGCGCCGCTAAGGCGGGATCGTCGGCGGTCATGGCGTCTCCGCCGGCACGTCAAAATATTTGGGGTTAAGATCGCGCACGTCGCGGATGCTGGCGCTCAACCCGTCGAGATGCGCGGCCATGGCGGCGCTGGCGCCCGCCGGATCCCGCGCCGCAATCGCCGCCACCACGGCGGCATGTTCATCCACGACACGGCTCATGCGACCGGGTACCGGCAAAGTCAGCCGGCGGTAGCGGTCGAGTTGCAGTTTGACCTGCAGGATAAGCCGACAGATGCCGGGGTGGCCGGCGGCAACCGCTATCGCCGCATGGAAGGCGTCATCGGCATCGTGAAAGCGGTTGCGATCGCCTTGCCGCGCCAGCTTCTGCTGCCGCTCGATCGATTGCTGCAAGGCGGCCACCTGTTCGGCGGCGGCGCTCTCGGCGGCCTGGCGCGCGGTCAATTCCTCGAGCGCTTTGCGCACCAAAATCGCCTCGGGCAAAACGGCGATCGGGATGCGCGTGACGAACGTGCCGGATTGCGGAAAAATCTCGACTAGATGCTCGCCGGCAAGGCGCAGCAGCGCTTCGCGCACTGGCGTGCGGCTCACGTCGTGCTTGAGCGCCATCGCCTTCTCGTTGATCGGCTCACCCGGCGTCATGCGCATCGCCACGATGTCGTCGCGCAAAGCGCGGTAGACCAGATTGGCAGCGGTACGGCTGCGTGCCGGCGCGGTCGTGCGCGGCAGCGCTGGCGGTGAGGCCGGCTTGCGGCGGGTGAGCGGCACGCGGGCGGTCCCTTTCGATCAATGATGCGAGGCTCTTTCCGTCGTTAATATATTAGTATATAAGCGCTCGCAAGCGGCATCTGGTCGCGATGTCGCAAGCGTCGAGCCGGCCATTAGAGCCAGCCAACACAGGGGGAATAACGTCATGCAACGCAGGACCTTCATCACGGGCCTCGCCGGTGTCGCCGGTGCTGTCGCCATGCCGCATGTACGCCGGGCCGGCGCACAGAGCCCGCTCACGCTACGCTTGGGGCACTATTCCGATGTCAAACACCCGGCGCACACCGCCGCCGTGCAATTCGCCGATGCCGTGAAGGAACGCACCAAGGGTGCGGTGCAGGTCAATATTTTTCCCAACAACGCGCTCGGCTCGCCGCCGGAGATACTCGAACAGACCAAGCTTGGCGCCATCGACATGGCCGTGCCGACGCAAGGCCAACTCGACAAATACGTCAAGGCATTCGGCGCCTGCGAACTGCCGTTCGTGTTCCGCGACTACGCTCATGCCAACCGGGTGCTCGACAGCGACGCAATCATGGGCTGGTTGACGCCGCTCGCCGCGCAGCAGGGCTTCGTCATCCTGGCGAACTGGGAATACGGTTTCCGCAATCTGACCACCGCGAAAATTCCGATCAACAGCCCTGACGATGTCAAAGGGCTGAAGATTCGCACACCGCCGGAAATCCAGATCAGCGTCAGCATGGAAGCGCTTGGCGGCATTGTGACGCAAATCGCGTTTCCGGAGCTTTATCTGGCGCTGTCGCAAGGCGTCGTCGATGGTGAGGAAAATCCGATCGCGACGATCTACTTCAGCAAGTTTTACGAGGTGCAAAAGCATCTCGCGCTCACCAAGCACATCTACAACAACATGATCCATGTGGTGAGCACGCGCGCCTGGGCCAAGTTGTCCAAAGACCAACAGGAGATCGTGCGCGAAGAAAGCAAATCTGCCGGCACAACGATGCGCAAATTGGTCGTCGGTCAGGAAGACGATCAGATTAAAAAGCTCACTGAGCTCGGCATGCAGGTTACCAAGCCCGATCTGGCGCCATTCAAGGCCAAAATGGCGTCGGCCTATGCTAAAATCGGCACCTATATGGGCGCCGACAACGTCGCTAAGTTCCTCGACATTGTCGCCAAGGCCGGTTGACCGGCATCGCGTGAACCGGCGCCGCTTTGGTCGGGCGGCGCCGCGTCTTTTTTCAATATCCTGTGCCGGTTGAAATCCGCATGCGCGTCGATGTCGACATTGACACGGTCATCGAGGAGGCGCCGCCGCATCCCGTGCTGCGCGCGATCGATCCGATTGCGGAAACGATTCTCGTTGTCGCCGTGCTCGGCGAGCTGTTCGCCGTCATCGTCAATGTGCTGGCGCGCGTCCTCCTCGGCGTGTCGTTTTTGTGGACCGAGGAAATCGCGCGCATCGCGCTCTCCACGCTCACTTTCGTCGGCGGCACGGTTGCCTATCGCCGCGGCGATCACACCTATGTTCGCGCCGTGATCGATACGCTGCCACTGTATATTCACCGCCGGTGCGTCGCCCTGGCAGACGCGCTGGTTCTTGCGATCGCGGTCGTGGCGCTGCTGTCCTCGTTCGAATTGCTGGCGCTAAACTGGCAGCAGACCACGCCGATCCTCGGATGGCCGGTTTCCAACATCGCGGTGCCGTTGACGGCCAGCATGGCGCTGCTGGCGTATTATGCGGGCGCGCGGCTGTGGCGCGAACATCGCGCATCGGCGCTCGGCGTGACCGTCGCCGTGCTCGCGGCGGCGGTAATCGTATTCGCGACGCAAGGCATCTGGCGGTCGTGGATCGTTGGCGATACCGCCATCTTGCTTTCGCTTGGCTTCTTTATTGCGTCGGTGGTGATCGGCGTTCCGGTCGGCTTTGCATTGCTGCTGTCCACCGCAAGCTATCTTTGGATCGGCGACATTGCGCCGATCGAGGCGCTGCCGCAGCAAATGGTGAATGGCACCAGTAATTTCATCCTGCTCGCCATTCCATTTTTCATTTTGGCCGGCCTGATCATGGAGCGCGGTGGCATTAGCCTGCGGTTGGTTCATTTCGTTCACGCTTTCGTCGGCCATCTGCGCGGCGGTCTGCTGCAGGTGATGGTTCTGAGCATGTATATAGTCTCCGGGCTGTCAGGCTCGAAAGCCGCCGACGTCGCCGCGGTCGGAACGGTGATGCGCGGCATGTTGAAAAAGCAGGGCTATAGCAGCGCCGAAGGCGCCGCCGTGCTCGCGGCCTCGGCGGTGATGGGCGAAACGGTGCCCCCATCTATCGCCATGTTGATCCTCGGCTCGATCACCAGCATTTCGATGGCGGGGCTGTTTATCGGCGGCATCATCCCGGCTGCGGTGATCGCCGTTTGCCTGATGGTCTTGATCTACGTGCGTGCGCGCAGAGGCGGCCTCAAGCCGGACGCGCGCGCGTCATGGTCGGTGCGACGCCGCGCCAGCGTGGGCGCCATCCTGCCGTTCCTGATGCCGGTGATCCTGTTCGCCGGCATTTTGACCGGCGCCGCAACGCCGACTGAAGTTTCGGCCTTCGCGGTGCTGTACGGCATGTTTCTATCGCTCGTCGTTTACCGGGAAATGAACTTGCGCATTTTTCTGCGCACCGTGATCGACAGCGTCGCGCTCACCGGAATGATCCTGTTCATCCTGTCGGCGGCATCGGGATTCTCCTGGGCATTGACGATTGCTTACGTCCCGCAACGGGTCGTCGAATTGCTGCACGGCTTCAACGACTCCCAGAATATTTTCCTGATCGGTTCGCTGATCCTTCTGATCGTCGGCGGCTCGTTGCTCGAGGGTCTGCCGGCGTTGAATATCCTGGCGCCGCTGCTGATCCCGATTGCCGGCAAGATCGGGCTGAGCGAGCTGCATTATGGAATGATGTTGATCATCGCCATGGGGGTCGGGGCCTTCATGCCGCCAGCCGGGGTCGGTTTCTATGTCTGTTGCGCGGTGGCGCGCGCGCCGCTCGAGGCCGCATCGCGCGCCATGGTGCCCTATCTTATCGTCTTGTTGATCGGGCTTCTAGTGGTCGCGTTCTTTCCCTGGTTCACGCTGGTCCTGCCGCACTATTTCGGCTTTCGTGGTTGACGCTGCCGGAGCATTACGGCAGGTCTTGCGCCCGGGAGTTATGCGATGCGCTCGAATGACGGCACCCGCACTGGCGGCGAAATCCTGATCGACCAGTTGGCGGTCCACTGCGTGCGCCACGTGTTCTGCGTGCCGGGCGAAAGCTATCTCGCCGCACTCGACGCGTTCCACGACAGCAAGATCGCGCTCACCGTCTGCCGCCACGAAAGCGGTGCTGCCATGATGGCCGAGGCGGTCGGCAAGGTGACCGGCCGCCCCGGCATCTGCTTCGTCACGCGCGGGCCGGGCGCCACCAACGCGAGTGCCGGCATCCACATCGCACGCCAGGACTCGTCGCCGATGATCGTGTTCGTCGGCCAGGTTGGCCGCGACATGCGCGAGCGCGAAGCGTTCCAGGAGCTCGACTACCGCGCGGTGTTCGGCTCGGTCGCCAAATGGGCCACCGAAATCGACGATGCCGCGCGCATCCCGGAACTGGTGTCGCGCGCCTTTCATACCGCTTGCAACGGCCGGCCCGGCCCGGTGGTGATCGCGCTGCCGGAGGACATGCTCACCGACCGCGTGGCGGTGCCCGATGCCACCGCCTTCGAGCCGGTCGAAATCTGGCCGGGCCTCACCGACATGAGCCGGCTGCAGAAACTGCTGTGGGTGGCGAAGCGTCCGGTGGTGCTGGTCGGTGGCAGCCGCTGGTCGGAAGCTGCCTGTGCCGCGCTCGGGCGCTTTGCGGAACGTTTTGCGCTTCCGGTCGCCACGACATTCCGCCGCGGCTATCTGTTTGACGCGCTGCATCCTTGTTACGCCGGCGACATGGGCATCGCGCCCAATCCGAAATTGCTGGCGCGCGTGAAGGGCGCCGACCTGGTGCTGCTGATCGGCGGCCGCCTCAGTGAAATGGCGACGCAGGGCTACACGTTGCTCGATATCCCCGAGCCGCAGATGAAGCTGGTGCACGTGCATCCAGGCGCCGAGGAACTCGGGCGCGTCTATCACCCGCACCTCGCCATCAACGCCGCGCCGACCGCGTTCTGCTCGGCGCTGGAAGGTTTGCAGCCGCCGAAGGAGATCGCGTGGGAAGGGGAGGCGGCCACGGCGCACGCCGACTATCTCGCCTGGTCGGAAAAGGCGACGCCGCAGCCCGGCGGCGTCAATCTCGGTGAGATTTTGGTGTGGCTGCGCGAGAATCTGGCGCCCGAGGACATCATCACCAACGGCGCCGGAAATTTCGCCGGCTGGATCCATCGCTTCTACCGCTTCCGCAAATACATGACCCATATCGGACCGACTTCGGGCTCGATGGGCTATGGATTTCCGGCGGCGCTGGCGATGAAGACATTGCATCCGGAGCGCACGGTCGTGTGCATCGCCGGCGACGGCGATTTTCTGATGACGGGGCAGGATTTCGCGACCGCCGTGCAATACAAATTGCCAGTGATCGTGGTGCTCGCCGACAACGGGCTCTACGGCACCATCCGCATGCACCAGGAGCGCGACTATCCGGGCCGAGTCGTCGCCACCGAACTGAAAAATCCGGATTTCGTCGCTTACGCCATGGCGTTCGGCGGCTACGGCGCGCTGGTCGAGACGACCGCCGATTTTCCCGCCGCCTTCGCGCAAGCCGTCGCCACCGGCAAGCCGTCGATCATTCATCTCAAGGTCGATCCCGAAGCGATTTCGACTGCGGCGACGATCACCGCCATTCGCGAAAAATAGCTCGCCGCCGGCGCTGGCAAGTCCGGTACGCATCGCTGAGGTGTCTCCATCGTCTCCGCGAAGTGCTTGCCTTTGTAGGCTGAATCATCGTTCACTCATTGTATGCCCTATCGCCGCACTGAGAATGTGGTTCGCCGGCTGGCCGAGCGTGAAGAGGCGATCCTTGACGCGGCGACGCTGATCGCCGCCGAAGGCGGCATGGCGGCGGTGCAAATCGCGGCGGTCGCCGCGCGCGCCGGCATCGCGGCTGGCACCGTCTACCGCTATTTCCCATCCAAAACCGATCTCATTGCCGAATTGGTCGCGGCTATCGCTGGCCGCGAACTTTCGATCATGGCGGCCGCCGGCGACGCTGCGCCGGGGCCGCTGTCGGCGCTCGCGGCCTGCATCTCCACCTTCGCCGGTCGCGCGCTCAACGAACGCCGGCTGTCCTGGGCGGTGATCGGTGAGCCGGTCGATGCCCGCGTCGATGCCATGCGGCTCGATTTTCGCCAGTCGCTCGCTGCCGAACTGGAAGCACGCATCAAGACCGCGATCGAAGGCCGCCATTTGCCCGAGCAGGACGCCCGCGTTGCCGCGCCAGCCATCGTCGGGGCGCTGATGGAAGGTCTGCTGGGACCGCTGGCGCCGTCACCGCCCGATGCCGCCGCCGCGCGCGAAGCGGTGCAGGGAGCAACCTTGCTGGCGCTGCGCGCGCTCGGC
>Ga0224548_1000025_pt1 | contig 10260 bp, 11 predicted proteins | sample 714P22024metaG_FD_172016 | JGI IMG/M metagenome (GOLD analysis project Ga0224548, IMG submission 172016) | Peat soil microbial communities from Stordalen Mire, Sweden - 717 P2 20-24 | ecosystem: Environmental > Terrestrial > Soil > Wetlands > Peat | place: Sweden: Norrbotten County, Stordalen...
CGGGCGCAAGATGCGCGGTGATGCCGGGAAACACTTCCTCGCCCTCGGCCGCCTTGTGCAGCGTCGGCCAGGTGTTGAGCTCGCGCATATAAAGCTCGGGCACCGGCGTTTCGCCCCACGGCTCTTTCAACGACCACGCCAGCTCATCGGCGCCGATCACGATGCGCGCCTTGGGAAACATCGTCCAGTTCACCGAATGATCGTGGTGCGAATGGGTGAGCAGCAGATCGGTGATGTCGGCCGGCTTCAGTCCGCGTTCGGCGAAGCGCTTGATCAGCATGGTCCGCATGCTGATGTTGCCGGTGTCGACCAACGCGATGCGGCCATGCGCGCGCAACAGCGCCACCGAGCTCCAGCCAAGGCCACCATGGCACACCGATTTGCCGGGAAAGCCCTGCACGACGATGTCGAGATCGTAGTCGTTGATTTTCATGGCGTATTCGACTCATAAGGCGAATTGGAAACGGGTAGGGGTGGCAATCCGGCCTTGGTGGCTTCGTTCTGCAAGGCCGCAACTTCCTTGGGATGGTACGGCAGGCCGGTGCGTCGGCGCGTCGCCTCGAGGCGGCGTTCCTTTTCACCCGGCATCAGGATTTCATCGACGTCTTCGGCCTTGGGCTGAGCGTGAACGCGCTGCACCAGCGTGTCCATGCGCTTGAAATATTCGTCTTTCGGCACGAACAGATCCGGCTTCATGGCCAGGAAGAAATGGCCGACATTCTGCGGCCGGTCGTAATCGAGAAATTGATTGCCGACATCGCCGGCATAACCAGCGCCCGAAATCACGCCGCCGAGCACGTCCATCAGCATCGAGATGCCCGAGCCTTTCGGCCCACCGATCGGCAGCACCACGCCGCCATCGAGCGCCACATTCGGATCGGTGGTGGGTCTTCCTTGCGCGTCGAGCGCGTAGCCGAGTGGGATCGGCTCATTGCGGCGCGCGGCGCGTCTTATTTTTCCGCGCGCGGCGACCGCCGGCGACATATCCAGATCAAATGGCAACTCACTGCCGGACGGCGCGCCAGCAGCGAACGGGTTGGTTCCGAGAAAACCCTCGCGTCCGCCCCACGGCGGCATGGCGCGTGACGCGTTGCTGAAGACCAGCGCGATGTACCCGGCCTCGATAGCTTGCAGCGTGTAGCAGGCCGCCATGCCGAAATGCGTGCTGCGGCGCGCGGAGACCACGCCGACGCCGAATTCGCGTGCCATGTCCATGGCGGCAGCCATGGCTTTGGTGGCGACCACAAAGCCGTAGCCGTTTTGCCCATCCAGTGAGCCCGTCACGGGAGTGACGCGCTCGACCACCAGATCAGGTTTTGGATTGACCAAGCCGCGCCGGACCCGGTCGAGATATTGCGGCAGGAATTGCAGGCCGTGGGTATCGACACCGCGCAGGTCGGCTCGCACCAGACAGCCGGCCATGGTGGCCGCGTCCGCCTCCGACAGGCCGTGGGCTAGCAGCAGACGGCGGCCAAAGGCTTCGGCTGCCTCCAACCTGGCGTAGACCGGGCCCTGCGCCTCCGGCTTGGCGTTACTGACTGTTGCCATTGCCGGTCAGCTTCCGTTCAAAGCCTGCGCTTCGGGGAAGAACATATCCTTCCACGACGCCGGCTTTTTCTTGATGCGTCCGACCTTGTACATGAAGTCGACGAACTTCATCAGATTGACCGGCGTCGTCGTATAGTCCACGTCGGGATCGGCGACCATCTTTTCAAGCGCATCGACGGAGTTCTTGTCCTTGGCGATCGTCTTGTACATTTCCGCCGCCTCGCGCGGATGCGCCTTGATGAACGCGTTGGCCTCGTTGAACGCGGCGACGACCATGGCGCAGATTTTCGGATTGGCGTCGTGGAACTTCTTGGTTGCCACTAGCACACCGTTGGTGTGCTTGCCGCCGACGACATCATAGGACTTGAGCACCTGATGGACACCGGGTGTCGCCAGCTCGTAGTAGTAGAACGGCGCGCTGGCGAAATGCGAATCGATCTCTGTCCCTCCCCCCATCACCGCCGCGGCCGCATCCGCGTGCGAACGCGTGATCGTGATGGAATCGAGCTTGTCGTAGTGATCGTTGCCCCAGATTTTGGCGGACTCCATTTCCAGTATGAGCGCATGGCCGGTGAGCTTGACCGCAGGCAGCGCGATCTTGTCCTTGTCGGTAAAGTCCGCGATCGTCTTTACATTCGGATTGCGCGTTACCAGCACGAACGGCATCGATTGCATGGCAATCAGAGCGCGCACTTCTTGCGGCGTTCCGACCGTCTTGTCCCAAATCGTCGCCAGCGTGGTACCGCCCGGCCCGATGAAGTCGGCCTGGCCGGCGAGCAAGGCATCGAGCTCGGCCGCAGGCCCCACGCGTTGCGTCCACGTCGTCTTGACGTCACCAAGCCCCGCCGCCTTGGCATTCTTCTCGATCAACTGCTGCGCTTCGATCACGATCATCGACAGATAGGGCAGGCCGAACTGCTTCGACATGTTGACCACGCTGACTTCGGCCTGAGCGGCGCCGCCAAACGCGATGGCGCATAGAGCGGCGGTTGCGAGCTTTCTCCACATGGCTTCCTCCCTCGTTTTTTATGCATTAGAATTGATAGAGCCGCGCCGGGTTGTCGACCAGAATTTTCTGCAGCTCGGTGCGATTTTTCGTCCAGCCGGCCAGCCGATTGAGCGCCTCGCCGTTGTCTTCCGGCCGGAACGGCTCGATCACGGCCGGATCGCGCTTGGCGGCGCCGGGATGCGGCCAATCGCTGCCCCACACGATGCGGTCGGGATTGGCGTCGATCATGGCGCGCGCGATCGGCGCGGCGTCGGGATAATGCGGCTGTTGCGAGATGCGATAGGGCGCGGAAATCTTTACGTAGACTTTGCCGCTGCGCAACAGCGCCAGCAATTGCTCAAAGCCGGGCTGCGCGGTGCCGCGCGCGGCCTGCGGGCGGCCGAAGTGATCGACCACCAGCGTTGTCGGCAGCGCCAAAATGGTGTCGTGCAATGCCGCGAGAATACTTAAGTTGGTGTAGGTCTGCACGTGCCAGCCGAGCGGCGCGACGCGCTCCGCCGCCTGCTGCAAGTGATGCCCGGCGACGGCGGGATCGGCCTCACCATAGGACTCCAGGTTGACGCGCACCCCGCGAATGCCGGCCGCATGCATGTCGGCGAACGCCCGGGCGCTCACCGTGTCGTCGATCACGGCGACGCCGCGCGCGCGAGTGCCGAGCTTGCGCACGGCGTCGACCGTGCAGGCATTGTCAGCGCCGTAGGGACTTGGGTGCACGACCACGACGCGGTCGAGATGTAGCGCGCGGTGCAGCGCCGCCAGATCGTCAATCGAAGCATCGCCCGGCGTGTAGAGCCGTTTGCTGGAAAAAGGAAATTTTTCGACCGGGCCGAACACATGGGTGTGGCAGTCGCAGGCGCCGCGCGGCACCTCGAACGACGGCGGCGTCGGCTCGACGCCGAGAATGGGATTTGCAGCTGCCATCACACTTGTATCTCGCGGACCTGCTTGGCCTTCTCGGTCATGGCGGCGAGCAGAAATTGAATGTCGGTGCCGGTGGATATCAGGCGCGCACCCATGGCGATGAATTCCGCCGCCAGCTTCGGTCGCGTCGACAGACCGCCGACGCCGACGTGTTTGCCGTGCTTGCGGCAGGCCGCGATGGTGCGGGCATAGGCGTCGCGCACCTTGGCGTGTTCGTATTGGCCCGGAAGCCCCATGCTGGCGAGCATATCGTTTACGCCGATGAGAACCATGTCGACGCCTTCGACTGCGGCGATCTCGTCCGCTTTCTCGATGGCGTCGGCGGATTCGAATTGCACGATGACCATGGTGGCATCGTTGACCGCGGCGTTAGCCTCGGCGGTCGGGAACGAACGGTATTCCAGATGCGGCAGGGCGCCGCCGGCGCCGCGCTCGCCGAGCGGGGGAAATTTCGCGGCTTTGACCACCTCGCGCGCTTCTTTCGCCGATCCGATACCCGGTGCGATGATGCCGAGCGCACCGCCATCCAGCACGCGCTGGATATATTCCGGCGTATTGGCGGGAACGCGCACCATCGGCGCAATCCCGACACTTAACGCCGCCAGGCAAATCTGCCCCGTGGCGTCAAGCGTCATGGTCGAATGCTCCATGTCGATATAGATCATGTCGAAGCCGGCGGTCTTGGCGAGCCGTGCGATTTCAATGCCGCGCGTCAGGCGGATCGTCATCGACGCGACAACCTCGTTGCGCGCCAGTTTTTCCATGACCACGTTGCGTACAATTTCACTCGCCTTCACGAATTTATCTCCTTACTTCGGATCGGGCAGTTCGATCGCCAGCATCACATTGCTGTAGCTCTTGCCGTGGATGTCCTGCGCCAGCGAAACCGTGACGCCGCCGCCGAGCGCATTCTCGATGACGAAATTAAACGCCTTCAGATTGCGCAACGGATGGCGTCGGATCGGGCCTTTGGCGATGTGTTTGAATGCTTGCGCCACGCGCTCCGGCGTCAGCTCGCGCTCGAGAAATTCCCAATGCTTGGCGTCGTAGCAGATGACCGAGATGTTCGAGGTGTTGCCTTTGTCGCCGGCGCGCGCGTGGGCGAGATCGTAAACACGGACGGTCACAACGAGCCCTCCACGACCACCTGCGCATTGACCATGTTCTTGGGCAGCAGCACCGACTTCACCGCCAGCACGTCGCGCACGCGCGGTTCGCAGGCGCCGCCGGCGCCGCCCGGGCCATGCATGTGCATGGCGCGCACCTCGAAGCCGATGGCGTGGGCGGCCTTGCGCTCGCCCGTCCGCCCCGCCATGCGCAGCCTGACCTCGTAAGGCTCCGGCCGCTTGTCGACTTGGCCATTCAGACTCGACATGCCGATCAGGTCGACGCGGAAATCGTCGTAGGTGAAGCCCTGCTGCCTCAACCGCTCCTTGACGATCTCGGCCGCCCATTTGGCGCGTTCCACTGCGTCGATGCCGCCATAGGAAACTTCGCCCTCGCCGATGTAGCCGTCGGCATAGCCGACATTGACTTTGTAGGTGTCGGTGGCCGGCCGCGCCCTGGCGTGCTCGACGCGCACACGATCCACACTTTCCTGCGTCAGCGCCACGCCGGTGATGTCGAGCACGCAATCCGGCGTGATATATGCGGTGGGATCGTGGATCTCGTAAATCAACTGCTCGGTGCACGTCATGACATCGAGCCGGCCGCCGGTATTGGGCGTCTTGCCGATCACGATCGAACCGTCGGCTTTGACGTCGGCGAACGGAAAGCCGTTGCGGGCAAGATCGGGCACGTCTTTTTTGCCGGGCCAGCCGAAACAACCACCGGTGACCGACGCAGTGCATTCGAGCAGATGGCCGGCCGCGGTGCCCTGCGCGATCTTCGGCAGATCGTCATAGGCCCAGCCGAATTCGTGCATCATCGGCGCCAAAAATAGCGACGGATCAGCCACCCGCCCGGACAGCACGATCGGCGCGCCGGTGTTGAGCGCCTCGCAAACCACGTCGGCGCCGAGATAGGCGTTGGCGGAAATCATGTTCGGCAAAATGGATTCCAGCGGTTCGCCATTCTCGATCAGGCGAAGCTCGGGCCGATGCTTCACGATGCTCGACACGTCGTCGCCGAGCACGACCGCGACCGCGACGTCTCCCAGCCCCAGTTCGGCGGCTTCCTTGCGTGCAGCCCGCGCACCGCCGAGCGGGTTGGCGGCACCCATGTTGCTGACGATGCGGATGCCGTTGCGCATGCAGGCTGGCAGAACCATACGGAAACGGGCGTGCAGTGACGGCGAATAGCCAAGATTCGGGTCTTTGCTGCGCGCCAGGTTTTCGCGCGATACCGTCCGCTAGGCGAGGCACTCGAACACGAGGTAATCGATGTCGCCGCGCTCGACCAGTTCCAGCGCCGGCACAATGCGGTCGTCGGAGGTGCCCGCGCCGGCGCCGATGCGTACCGTTTCTTCCGTTTCCATCCCGCGTTTCTCTGCTTTTTTAATCGCCCGCGGAGCGTATAGTCTTGGCAAGCTTATGGAAACCGTCCAAATTATTGGGCAGCTATGCGGGGGACAGGAAAGTCTCGCGCAACCATAACGATAAAAACGATTGTGCCGGTGGGAGGAGGCATCTGATGGCAAGCAGCGCGACACGCGCGTCAAGATCTGCCTTGCCGGGTGCAGGGGGCGTCGGGCCTTTGCTCGATGTCCACGGCGTCACCATTCAATACAAGACGCAGCGCCATCTGGTCACCGCGACTTACCGCGTTGGTTTTCACGTCTTGCAAGGCGACCGCTTCGTCGTGCTCGGTCCTTCGGGTTGCGGCAAGTCGACCTTGCTCAAGGCTGTCGGCGGCTATTTGCAGCCGACCGAAGGCGAGATCCGCCTGAAGGGCGAGTTGATCACCAAGCCGGGCCCGGACCGGATCATGGTGTTCCAGGAATTCGATCAGCTGTTGCCGTGGAAAACGGTGCTGGAGAACGTCGCCTTTCCGCTCAAGACCACGGGCACCTTGAACGGCAAAGCTGCCGAAGAGCGGGCGATGGACTACATCAAGATGGTCAACCTCAGCAAATTCGCGCAGAGCTATCCGCACACGTTGTCCGGCGGCATGAAGCAGCGCGTCGCGATTGCGCGCGGCATGGCCATGGAGCCCGATATTCTGCTGATGGACGAGCCGTTCGCCGCGCTCGACGCGCTCACGCGCGTGCGCATGCAGGATGAGCTGTTGGCGCTGTGGGATGAAATACGTTTCACCGTGCTGTTTGTCACCCATTCGATTCCGGAGGCGATCAAAATCGGCAGCCGCATCCTGCTGTTGTCGCCGCATCCGGGGCAGGTGAAGGCCGAAATCAACAGCGTGCCGCGCGGACAAGAAAGTTCGGATGAAGCCGCGGCGCTTGGCCGCGAGATTCACGAGATGCTGTTTGCTGACCAAATCGAGGAGGCGCCAAATGCTTGAGACGGTGCAACGGGCGAATATCTACAGCGAGACGCTGGGGCCCGAGCAGTTTGGCATCATTCAAAAGCCGCTGACGCTGGCCGAGACGATCTATAATCAGTCTTGGATCCGAAAGATCTTTATTCTCGTTATCCTCGCGGTGGCCTGGGAAATTTACGGCCGCTGGCTCGACAATCCGCTGCTGGTGCCGCCGTTCAGCGATGCCGTGCGAGCTTTGATCGCCGATGTGGCCGACGGGACGATACCAAGCCGCGCGCTCAGCTCGATGGAAGTGCTGCTGGTCGGCTTCGCTACCGGCACACTGCTCGCCGGCCTACTCACGGTGTTCGCCATCAGCACGCGGATCGGGACCGATTTTCTCGAGACCATGACCGCGATGTTCAATCCCTTACCGGCCATCGCGTTGCTGCCGCTCGCGTTGATCTGGTTCGGCTTGGGCGCCGGCAGCCTGATTTTCGTGCTGGTCCACTCAGTGATGTGGGCGGTGGCGCTCAACACGCTCGCCGGATTCCGCAGTGTGTCGATGACGGTGCGGATGGTGGGACGCAACTATAATCTCAAGGGACTGCGTTTCGTTGGCAGGATTCTTATTCCGGCCGCGTTTCCGAGCATTCTCGCTGGCCTCAAGATCGGTTGGGCCTTCGCCTGGCGCACGTTGATCGCGGCGGAACTGATATTCGGTGTGTCGTCCGGGCAGGGCGGGCTCGGCTGGTACATCTTCGAGAGTAAAAATCAGCTCAATATTCCGGAGGTGTTTGCCGGCTTGCTCACGATCATTTTGATCGGGCTCGCGGTCGAGAACGTGGTGTTTCGTTTCATCGAGACCAGAACGGTGCAACGCTGGGGCATGCAGACGTAATTGCGTGACAATCCCAGCGCACTTCAACGGGAGGAATTCATGATCCATAGGCGCGCATTCTGCAAAGCGATCGCGGCGATGCCCGTTCTGGCAATGCCGGGGCTCATGCGCTCGGCTTTCGCCGACGAGGTGTCGAGCATCGTGCTGGTGAGCCAGCATGGACTTCCTTATTTGCCATTGATGGTGATGGACGAATTCAAGCTGATCGAAAAGCACGCCGCGAAGTTCGGCGTCGCATCGCTCAAGCCGGAATATAAGACGTTGGGCGGCACGCAATCGATGATCGACGCGCTGTTGAGCGGACAGATGAATTTCGGCGTCACCGGCGTGCCGGGCCTGAACACGCTCTGGGATAAGACCGTCGGCACGCCGAACGAAGTGCGCGCGCTTTCCGCCGTGCAGTCGATGCCGTTCATGCTGGTGACCAACCGCGAGGCGGTCAAGACAATCAAGGATTTCAATGAGCACGACAAGATCGCATTGCCGGCGGTCAAGGTGTCGAGCCAGGCGATCTGTCTGCAAATGGCGGCGGCCAAGGAATGGGGTCCCGATCAATACGCCAAGCTCGACTCACTTACCATCACGCGCCCACACCCCGACGCTGCCGCGTCGGTGATGTCGAAAGCGACCGAAGTCAACAGCCACTATTCCGTTGCGCCGTACTATTACTACGAACTGGCGACGGCCGGCGTGCACAACGTGCTCAAGTCATACGACACCCTGGGGGGTCCTGCGACCAACGGCGTGATGCTGATGACGAAAAAATTTCGCGACGCAAATCCCAAGGTGACCGGCGCGGTTTACGGCGCGCTCGCCGAGGCGGAGGAATTCATCAATAAAAATGTCGGCGACGCGGCGCAGATCTACATCAAGACCACCAATGAAAAGCGCAGCAACCAGGCGGAAATGGTCAAATTCATTTCCGATCCCGACAACATCTGGACCACGGCGCCGCAGCAAACCATGACCTTCGCCGGGTTCATGCACAAAGTCGGCACCATGAAGCGGCTGCCGGACTCATGGAAAGACCTCTACATGCCGGAGTGCCACGAAACCAAAGGCAGCTGAGCCAATGAAAGTCTACGTGCTCGATTCATTTTACCCGACCGGCGTCAAATTTGCGGCGCAGCGTGCCGAACTCATCCTGTGGGACGACGCGCGCGTGAAAAACTGGTATGAAGACGCCGACGGCGTGATGGTTCGCATGACGCGCATCGGCGCCGACGATATCGCGCGCGCCAAGAAACTGCGCGTTATCGCCAAGCAAGGCGTCGGCGTCGACACGATCGATGTCGCGGCTGCGAAGGCGCGCGGCATCACAGTCTGCCGCACGCCCGGCGTCAACAAGGAGGCGGTCGCCGAATTGGCGCTCGCGCTGGCGCTCAGTGTGACGCGGCGGGTGACCGAGTTCGACCGGATGATTCGTTCCGGTGGAGCGGTCGAGCGCTCGGATTTCCTCGGTCTGGAGTCGTGGCAAAAGACCGTCGGCGTCGTCGGCATGGGCAATATCGGTACGCTAGTCGCGCGCAAATGGCGCGGCGCATTCGATGCGAAGATCGTGGCCTACGACCCCTATGTGCCCGCCGGCACTTGGCCCGACATTCCGCACCGGCGCGCGAATTCTCTCGCGGAATTACTGCCGCAGGCCGATGTGCTGTCGCTTCATTTGCCACTCACCGGTGAAAGCAAAGGCATGATCGATGCGGCGGCGCTGGCGCTGATGAAACCGACCGCGATCGTCATCAATACATCACGCGGCGGCATCGTCGATGAGCGTGCTCTCTATGACGCGATCGTCGCGGGCAGGCTATTCGGCGCCGGCCTCGATGTGTTCGAATTGGAACCACCGACCGCCGACCATCCCTTGATGCGGCTCCCGACCGTCGCGGCCACGCCGCACGCCGGCGGTGGCACCTATGAAACCCAGGCCCGCAGCTCGCTGATGACCGCCGAGCAACTGTTCGAAGCATTAGCCGGCCGCGAACTGCTCGACCGCGTCGCCTGACCCGGAGACACGTCATGGCGCCGCACGCGGACAGGCTCGTGAACCCGGTCAAGACACGCATGCAGGCCGGCGAGGTCGCGCTCGGCATGCCGGTGCGGCTGGCGCGCTCCGGCGACATCGCCCGCATCGCCAAGACCACCGGCCACGATTTCATTTTCATCGATTGCCAGCATTCGCTGTTCAATCTCGAAACCATCGGCCACATCGCCGGCACCGCGCTCGCCATCGGCATTGCGCCACTGGTGCGCGTACGCGGCATCGACGATCCCGACGTCTCGCTGCTACTCGACACCGGCGCGATGGGCATCGTCTACCCGGACGTCAACACGGCGGCGCAGGCGCGCAAGGCTGTCGAGATCTGCAAATTCGCGCCGTTCGGCAAGCGTTCGGTCACCGCCGGCTATCCCCATTTCGATTACAAGTCCGTACCGCTGACGACCAGCGTTCCGCAGCTCAACG
>Ga0224548_1000026_pt1 | contig 10206 bp, 12 predicted proteins | sample 714P22024metaG_FD_172016 | JGI IMG/M metagenome (GOLD analysis project Ga0224548, IMG submission 172016) | Peat soil microbial communities from Stordalen Mire, Sweden - 717 P2 20-24 | ecosystem: Environmental > Terrestrial > Soil > Wetlands > Peat | place: Sweden: Norrbotten County, Stordalen...
ATTTCCATACGCATGACCGTTTCATCACGGTGCTATCGGGAACCTGGTGGGTCGGCAGCGGCCCGGCTTTCGATCCGGCCAATGCCAGCGTGCCGATGCCGGCCGGGACCTTCGTCACCCATTACGGCAAGCAGGTGCACTGGGATGGCGCCAAGGATGTCGATGCGGTGCTGTTGATCGTTGGCGAGGGTCCGGCGACCACGACACCGTTCGTGAGCGCCGACCAGCTAAAATAACACTACAGCCCGCTGAACCAGTTGTAGCCCTGGTTTTCCCAATAGCCGCCGTGGTCGATGTTGGTGACTTCCATCGCCACCACGTATTTCGGATTCTTGAAACCTAATTTGGTGGGAATGCGGATCTTCATCGGGAAACCGTAGGCGCCCGGCAATATCTTGTGGTCGAACTTGAACGACATCTGCGTTTGCGGATGCAGCGCGGTCGGCATGTCGATGGTGTTGGTGTAGCCCTCGGCGCATTTGAACCAGATGTATTTGGCGCGGGTGTCGGCGCCGATGCGCTTTAGGAATTCCGACAGCGGCGTGCCTTGCCAGGAGCCGATGGCGCTCCAGCCTTCGACGCAGACATGGCGCGTGATCTGCGACACCTCGGGAAGGGCGTGCAGCTGATCAAGCGTCCACGGCGTCTTGTTGTCGACCATGCCGGCGATCTCAAACTTGTAGCTATTGCCGTCCACCTCCGGCGCCTCGTCTTCGGCGTAGTAAGCGTTGAACGGGAACGGACGGGTAATGGCGCTTTCGGGAAATGTCGGCGCCAGTTTGGTGCGGCTGAACAAGGCGGCCTGCGCGCCGTCGTTGAAGGCGGAAATCTTGCGCAACACGGCTTCGGCGGTGTCACCGTCGATGATATCGCAGCCGGTGAGAAAGGCGAGCGCGCCGAGGCTGGCCGCGCCGCGCAGGAAGCCGCGCCGTGCCGGATCGGGCATCAGCTTGGCGGCATCCTTGATCAGGAGCTTGGGATCGACGCCGGGAATGATTTTACGTTGGCGCATGACGAATTCCTTTACTTGCCCGCGACCATGGCGCGCAGGCTCTTCGGCACCAGCAACGCCAGCAGCACATGCACCACCAGGAAGCCCACGATCGCCGCCATGGCGAAGAAGTGCACATAGCGCGCAAAATCGTAGCCGCCGAACAGCGTGGTCAATTCCTGGAACTGCACCGGCTTCCAGATCGAGATGCCCGACAGCACGATGATAATGCCGCACAGAATGACGCCGGCGTAGAGCACCCTCTGCACCGCGTTATAGTGCGACAGATCGTCGTGCGCGAGCTTGAACGTCAGCGCGGCCTTGGCGTCGGCGAATACTTCGGACGGATAGATCGGCAAAAGCTTGCGGCGGAAGCGGCCGGTGGCAAGCCCGAGCGTCACATAGACAATACCGTTGATCACCACCACCCACATCGCGGCGAAGTGCCAGAGCAGCGCGCCGGCGAGCCAGTTACCGAGACCGATCTGGCGCGGGAACGTGAAATTGAACAATGGCGAGGCGTCGTAAATCTGCCAGCCGGAGCCGATCATGACCAGGATCGCGATCGCGTTGATCCAATGGCAGACGCGCACCCACACCGGGTGAATGGTGGCGTCGGCAGGCATCGTGGTCATGGTCTCGGCGGTCATTGGCTCTGTCATCCTCACCCTTATAACCCGAATCAGAATACGGCGCTGCCGGCTCTTCGGATGCAAGCATTCGCGAATTATTGCTACATGCTGATCTTCATCTGAATATCCTGCGCGCGTATGTAGTAATCGGCCTCGCTCGCCGTGTCTTTCACGGCCGGCCGGTCTTGTTTGCTTTTTTTCACGTGCGACGACTTGATGACGCGGTCGCTCTTGGCGTCGTCGGCAACGGCGGGCGCCATGGCGGCACCGGCAGCGATCGCGGCCGCCAGGACGGCCGAAAACAGAGCCTTTTTCATCTCGCGCCTCCCCTCATGCTGCGTGCTTGAAAGAGGATACGGCGCGGCCGGGCCCGCGGGTATAAGCCCGACCGGCCGCCGGACTTACTTCGACATGCTGTCCTTGGACATATTGTCCTTGGCCATGCCGTCGTTCTTTTTCATCGAATCCTTGGCCATGGTGTCCTTGGCCATGCCGTCGTCCTTCTTCATCGAGTCCTTGGACATCGAGTCCTTGGACATCGAGTCCTTGGACATCGTGTCTTTCTTCATATCGTCGGCGAAAGCCGCCGGCGCCAGCGGGGTCATGGCCAGACCGGCCGCGATCAGCGCCGAAAGCATAATGCTCTTTTTCATCTCGTGTCCTCCTGAGGATTAAACTTGGCAAGCCAATGGCTATCACGGGGGCTAAACACGTCCTCATCAGTTTCCCGTTGCTCCAACCTAGCGTTTGGCTCACGGGTTTGTGAGAATGGCCAAGCCGGGCCGGATCGGATGAAGGAGCTTTCGCGTGACCCAGTCGCCTGCACCCAAGACCAACCCGGGCAATTTTTTCGAGGGCTTCCGGCTCGGCCAGCAGATCCGCCACGCCACGCCGCGTACCGTCACGCTGGGCGACGTGGCGCTTTATAACGGCCTGTTCGGACCGCGCTTTGCAGTGCAGTCGTCCGATGTTTTCGCGGCCAAGATCGGCTATCCCTGCGCGCCGCTCGACGATTTGCTGGTATTCCACGTCGTGTTCGGCAAGACCGTGCCGGACGTCTCGCTCAATGCGGTCGCAAATCTCGGCTATGCCGATTGCCGTTTTTTGAAGCCGGTCTATCCCGGGGACACGCTCAACGCGGCGTCGGAGGTGATCGGGCTGAAGGAAAATTCCAACAAGAATACTGGCATCGTTTATGTGCGCTCGCGCGGCTTCAATCAGCGCGGCGACACGGTGCTCGATTACGCGCGCTGGGTGATGGTGCGCAAACGCGACGAGGCTGCAGCAGTACCGGCTGAAAAAGTGCCCGACCTGCCCAAGAGCGTCGAGCCTTCGCAGCTCGGCGCCGCCTGCCCGCCGATCGATGCCAAAGCTTACGACAATGTGCTGGCGGGAAGCCCGCACCGCTTCGGCGACTACAAGGCCGGCGAGAAGATCGACCATGTCGCCGGCATTACGGTGGAAGACGCCGAACACATGATCGCGACAAGGCTCTATCAAAACACCGCGCGCATCCACTTCGACCACTTCACCGAGAGCAAAGGCCGTTTCGGCCACCGGCTGATCTACGGCGGCCACGCGATTTCTCTGGCGCGGGCGCTCACCTTCAACGGGCTCGGCAACGCGTTCCATGTGGCGGCGATCAATGGCGGCCGGCACGTCGCGCCGCTGTTCGCAGGCTGCACGGTGTTCGCCTGGTCCGAGGTGCTGGCGAGCGCGGAAGTGCCCGGCCGCAAGGATGTCGGCGCGCTGCGCCTGCGCACCGTCGCCACCAAGGACAAGCCGTGCGCGGATTTTCCGTACAAGAGTGGCGACGAGTACGACCCGGCGGTGATCCTAGATCTCGATTATTGGGTTCTGCTGCCGAAGTGAGGCGCTCGCCCAAGCGTAACCGGACAACGAGTCATCAAGGAGCGGAACGACATGGAAAACGCGACAGGCTTGATCCGCACGCTTCAGGATACCGAACACCGCCTGCTCGCCGAACTTCGCGACTTGCGCCGCGGACATCGCAAGCATGCCAAGACATCCGCGAGGGCTGGGTCGCAACTCACCATCGGACAGAGAATCGCGGACGATGTCGCCGCTACGATGGGCTCGTGGAAGTTCATCATTATCCAGTCGGTAATCCTGTTGATCTGGATCGTGCTCAACATCACCGCCTTTATTGAACAATGGGACCCCTACCCGTTTATCCTGCTCAACCTGGCGCTATCGTTCCAGGCCGCCTACGCGGCGCCGTTCATCATGATGAGCCAGAACCGGCAGCAGGATATCGACCGCAAGGCGGCCGAGCACGACTACCAAATCAACGTCAAGGCCGAGCTCGAGATCGAGCTGCTGCACCAGAAGATCGACGAGCTGCGCGAGAAAGAAGTCTTGAGTCTGACGGAATCGGTGAAGCAGCTTACCGCGCTGCTGGGCCGGGCCAATATCACGCCGGGCGCCGCCACCTGAAAGATCATTCCACGCTCGCGCGCAAATGATCGACGAGCTGCCGCGCATAAGGCGGCAGCGTGTCGATGTCGCGCACGCAGATCGACAATTCGCGCAAGGCCCAGGCGTCGGTGAGCCGAACCGAGCTGATCGCCATGTTGCGTTCGGTCCGCTTCACGGTGGTCTCCGGCACGATGCCGACACCGACATTGCATTCGACCAGGCGGCAGATGGCGTCGAAGCTGCGCAACTGCACGCGCAGCCGCAACGGCCGGCCGACACGGTTCGCCTTGTCGGCCAAGAATCTTTGAATCGCGCTGGCGCGGTCGAGGCCGACGATATCGTAGTCGAGCACCTCGGCGAAGCCGATGCGTGAGCGGCCGGCGAGCGGATGATTCTTCGAAACCACCAACACGAAGCGGTCGCTGCGGAAAGGAAACGTATGCAGGCCGCCGTAGTCGACGGTGCCGGCGACGATGCCGATATCGGCGGCGCCCTCCGCCATCAGGCCGACGATCTCGTCGGAGAGCCGCTCCTCGAGATCGACGCTGATATCGGGATAGGCCATCAGGAACGAGCTGAGCGTCTCCGGCAGAAATTCGGTGAGCGCGTTGGTGTTGGAGAGCACCCTCACCTGGCCGGCAAGACCGCGCGCATAAGGCGTAAGATCTTCCTGCAATCGTTCGGATTGCGCGAGGATGCCACGCGCGTGCTGAAGCAAAGTGCGCCCGGCCTGGGTCGGCACCACGCCTTGGCGGCCGCGCACCAACAATTCGGTGCCAAAGCTGAGTTCCATCTTGCGGATGCGGGTTGAGGCGGCGGCCAGCGCAAGGTTGGCGCGCGCCGCACCATGGGTGATGCTGCCCGCCTCGACGATATGACGGAACAGATTGAGGTCGGTGAAATCGAAGCGCATAAGACCCAGAGCCTTCTTATTTGACGAAGGCAGACTACGCAAAACACATATTGCAGCACGACATTTAAAGGTTCAAGCTTCGTAATTGATGAAGTAGCCTGTTCTGACGGCTCAAGCAAGCGGCACCTGCCGGGCATTCTGGAGAATGACGATGGCCGAGCTTGACGCGGGATCGGCGGCAGGGCCGCGACGGCCCCGTCCGCTCTCCCCGCACCTGCAAATTTACAAGCCGATGCTGACGATGATGATGTCGATCGTGCATCGCATCACCGGCGCCGCGCTTTATTTTGGGATGATGCTCATCGCGTGGTGGCTGATCGCGGCGGCCTCCGGCCCGAACGCCTACGCCTATGTTGAATGGTTCATGGGCAGCCTGATCGGGCGCTTGATATTGTTCGGTTACACTTGGGCGCTGCTGCATCACATGTTCGGCGGCATTCGCCATCTGATTTGGGACACCGGCCACGGCCTTGAGCCGGCCGAGCGCGAGATGCTGACCATCGTCACGCTGGTCGGCTCGATCTCGCTCACGCTTATCCTGTGGGTCGTCGGTTATCTCGCCATGGGAGGCCCGCGATGAACGAGCCTCAGATGCGCACGCCGATGCGCCGCGTTCGCGGAATGGGCGCCGCCCATTCCGGCACCGTACATTTCTGGCATCAACGCGTGACGTCGGTGGCGGGGATTCCGCTGTCGCTGGCGCTGGTGGTCATCATCATCGGCCTGCTTGGACGCGGCCATGCCGCGGTCGTGCAGATTCTCGGATCGCCGCTGGTCGCCATCATCATGTTGTTGTTCATCATCAACACCGCCTATCACATGTGGATCGGCATGCAGGAAATCATCCTCGATTATGTGCACGAGGAAAAATTGAAACTGCTCAGCCTGATGGCCAATACCTTCTTCGTCTTCGTCGTCGCATTTGTTTCCGCCTATGCGATCCTCAAGCTTTCGTTCGGAGTCTAGGCATGGCCACGAACGGAAAAACCAACGGAAAATCGAACGGCGCGCCCGCGACAAAAGGCAAGGCCTATCCGATCGAGGATCACAGCTACGATGTCGTCGTGATCGGCGCTGGCGGCTCCGGCCTGCGCGCCGTGGTCGGCTGCAGCGAGGCGGGACTTCGCACCGCCTGCATCACCAAAGTATTTCCGACGCGCTCGCACACCGTGGCGGCGCAAGGCGGCATCGCCGCGGCCCTCGGCAATATGGGCGAGGACGATTGGCGCTGGCACATGTACGACACCGTCAAGGGCGCCGACTGGCTCGGCGACCAGGACGCCATCGAATATCTCTGCCGCAACGCGCCGGCCGCGGTTTATGAGCTCGAGCATTGGGGCTTGCCGTTCTCGCGCCGCGAAGAAGACGGCAAAATCTATCAACGCCCATTCGGCGGCATGACCACGCATTACGGCAAAGGCACCGCGCAGCGTACCTGCGCCGCCGCCGACCGCACCGGCCACGCCATGCTGCACACGATGTACGGCCAGGCGCTCAAACACGCGGCCGAATTCTACATCGAATATTTCGCCATCGACCTGATCATGGATGACGAAGGCCGCTGCCGCGGCGTGGTCGCGCTCAATATGGATGACGGCACCATCCATCGTTTCAGCACCAACATGACGATCCTCGCCACCGGCGGTTATGGCCGCACCTATTTCTCCTGCACCTCGGCACACATCTGCACCGGCGACGGCAACGCGATGGTGCTGCGCGCAGGCCTCCCGCTGCAGGACATGGAATTCGTGCAATTCCATCCGACCGGAATTTATCCGGCCGGCTGCCTGATCACCGAGGGCTCGCGCGGCGAAGGCGGCTATCTGGTCAATTCCGAGGGCGAACGCTTCATGGAGCGTTACGCGCCGTCGGCCAAGGACCTTGCCTCGCGCGACGTGGTGTCACGCGCCATGACCATCGAGATCCGCGAAGGCCGCGGCGTCGGCAAGGAAAAAGATCATCTGTTCCTGCATCTCGACCATCTCGATCCCAAGGTGCTGCACGAGCAGCTGCCCGGCATCAGCGAGACCGCGCGTATCTTCGCCAATGTCGACGTGACACGCGAGCCGATCCCGGTGCTGCCGACCGTGCATTACAACATGGGCGGTATCGCCACGAACTATCACGGCGAGGCGCTGACCAAGAAGAACGGCGACGCCGACACCGTGATCCCGGGCCTGATGGCGCTGGGCGAAGCTGCCTGCGTGTCGGTGCACGGCGCCAACCGGCTCGGCTCGAATTCGCTGATCGATCTGGTGGTGTTTGGCCGCGCCGCCGCCCACCGCTGCGCGGAATTGCTGTCACCCGGCGACAAGCAGCCTGAGCTGCCGAAGAATTCCGCCGACCTGTCGCTGACGCGGCTCGACAAGTTCCGCAATGCCTCGGGCTCCACACCGACCGCGCAATTGCGGCTCAATATGCAGAAGGTGATGCAGACCAATTGCGCCGTGTTCCGCACCGGCGACATCCTGGAGGAAGGCCACAAGCTGATCCACGACGTCTACGGCGGCATGGCCGACGTGCACGTCAGCGACCGTTCGCTGATCTGGAATTCCGACCTGATCGAGACACTGGAGCTCGACAATCTGATCGCGCAGGCGGTCGTCACCATGGATTCGGCGGAAAACCGCACTGAAAGCCGCGGCGCGCATGCGCGCGAGGACTTCCCCAACCGCGACGACAAAGACTGGATGAAGCACACACTGGCCTGGATGGACGACAAGGGCAAAGTGAAGATCGACTACCGTCCGGTGCACGCCTACACGCTCACCAACGACATCGCCTACATCGAACCGAAAGCGCGCGTTTACTGACGCGAAGGACTATTCGCCATGGTCGAATTCACGCTGCCGAAAAACTCCAAGATCACGCAGGGGCAAACTTGGCCGCACGCGCCGGGCGCCAAGCACGAGACCGAATTCCGCATCTACCGCTGGAATCCGGCTGACGGCGGCAATCCGCGCATCGACACCTATTACGTCGACCGCGACGATTGCGGGCCGATGGTTCTCGACGCGCTAATCTGGATCAAGAACAACATCGACCCGACGCTGACCTTCCGCCGCTCCTGCCGCGAGGGCGTGTGCGGCTCCTGCGCCATGAACATCGACGGCACCAACACGCTGGCCTGCACCATGGCGACCGATCACGAAATGGCGCCGGTGAAGATTTACCCGCTGCCGCATCAGCCGGTGGTGAAGGACCTGGTGCCGGATCTGAAAAATTTCTACGCGCAATACGCCTCGATCGAGCCCTGGCTCAAGACGGTGTCGCCGACGCCGGAGAAGGAATGGCTGCAAAACTACAAGGATCGCGCCAAGCTCGACGGCATGTACGAATGCATTCTGTGCGCATGCTGCTCGACCTCATGCCCGAGCTATTGGTGGAATTCCGACCGCTATCTCGGGCCGGCGGCGCTGCTGCAAGCCAACCGTTGGGTGCAAGACAGCCGCGACGAGGCGACCGGCGACCGGCTCGACAATCTCGAGGATCCGTTCCGGCTCTATCGCTGCCACACCATCATGAATTGCTCGAAGGCCTGCCCGAAGGGCCTCAATCAGGCCAAGGAAATCGCCGAGTTGAAGAAGGCGATGGTGGATCGGCAGGCGTAGCGGTGCCGACGATTGCGGCGGCGCCTAATTGCACTTGTTGGCGTAGCAAAGCTTTTCCAGCTCGGGGAACGGCTTATAGGCGGCCGTGGCGCATTGCCCCTTGTCGGCCTCGACCAGCTGGTTGAGATGCCCGCCAAAGAAATAAGCGATGCGCTCTTTGTTGCCGAGATACGTGCGGTTTAGGTCGCGCGGGTTGTAGCGGACGCAAGACGTATAGCGGTGATCGCTGCCGACCGGCGTGAGCACCGGATCGGAAAGAAACGCGTCGTGCACGTTGGTCGGATCGTCGAGCGTTCTCCTCAAGGTGTCGAGAATTTCCTGCTTGAACGCGGTCGGCGGGATATTCGGTTCCACGATCGGCGTTTTGTCGCTGCTGCCGCAGGCGGCGAGCAGCGATCCAACCGTCAACACCAAACACAAACGGGCTCTGACGTTGTGCATCGGACGCTTCAGTCGAGCTTGAGCTTCTTGCGCCGCTGCGCCAGCGTGCGCAGCCGCAGTGCGTTGAGCTTGATGAAGCCTTCGGCGTCGCGGTGATCGTAGGCCACCGCGCCTGCCTCGAAGGTCACCAGGTCCTGATCGTAGAGCGAGTATTTGCTCTCGCGGCCGACCACGGCGACGTTGCCCTTGTAGAGCTTGAGCTTGACGCGGCCGGTGACGAATTCTTGGCACTTGTCGATCGCCGCCTGCAGCATCTCGCGTTCCGGCGCGAACCAGAAACCGTAATAGACCAGCTCGGCATATTTCGGCATCAGCTCGTCTTTGAGATGCGCGGCGCCGCGGTCGAGCGTGATCGATTCGATGCCGCGATGGGCGGCGAGCAGAATTGTGCCGCCCGGCGTCTCATACATGCCGCGCGACTTCATGCCGACGAAACGGTTTTCCACCAGATCGAGCCGGCCGATGCCGTTGGCGCGCCCAAGTTCGTTGAGCCTGGCGAGCAGCGTGGCCGGCGACAATTTCTTGCCGTCGACCGCGACGGCGTCGCCGCGCTCGAAATCGACGCTGATGACGGTCGGCTTGTCCGGCGCCTTCTCCGGATCGAGCGTGCGCGAATAGACGTAGTCCGGCACCTCTTGCGCCGGGTCTTCCAGCACTTTGCCTTCCGAGGACGCGTGCAGCAGATTGGCGTCGACCGAGAACGGCGCGTCGCCGCGCTTGTCCTTGACGATCGGGATCTGGTGCTGCTCGGCGAATTCGATCAGCTTGGTCCGCGACGTGAGGTCCCATTCCCGCCACGGCGCGATCACGGTGATGTCCGGCTTGAGGGCATAATAAGCGAGCTCGAAGCGCACCTGATCATTGCCCTTGCCGGTGGCGCCATGGGCGACGGCGTCGGCGCCGACTTTCTCGGCGATCTCGATCTGCTTCTTGGCGATCAGCGGCCGTGCAATCGAGGTACCGAGCAGATATTGCCCTTCGTAGAGCGCGTTGGCCCGGAACATCGGGAACACATAATCGCGCACGAATTCCTCGCGCAGGTCCTCGACGAAGATGTTTTCCGGCTTGATGCCGAGCAGCAACGCCTTCTTGCGCGCCGGCTCGAGCTCCTCGCCCTGGCCGAGATCGGCGGTGAAGGTGACGACCTCGCAGCCATAGGTGGTTTGCAGCCACTTCAGG